>Ga0256404_1002977_pt1 | contig 35854 bp, 30 predicted proteins | sample RumenRJG_01DNA_FD_185990 | JGI IMG/M metagenome (GOLD analysis project Ga0256404, IMG submission 185990) | Bovine rumen microbial communities from Lethbridge, Alberta, Canada - RJG_01 | ecosystem: Host-associated > Mammals > Digestive system > Stomach > Rumen | place: Canada: Alberta | collected... | reverse complement strand
CCGCCACATGCTGTTAATCCCGCAAGTGACATAGCCAATATCAGCGATAACGAAATAAGCTTCTTTGCTTTCATATTTTCCTCCTGCTTCCATAGCACAGTAATAATTACTGTTCAAGCCTACACGTTTAGATAAATCGTATCACATTCTTCACGTTACGTCAAGCTGAAATACGCAAAAAGCGAAGGGAGAACGTGTTTATTGCTTGTCACGTTCTTCCTTCGCTTTGTTTATAATCTCATCGTGTTAATTTTACCACGCACTCCACAGAATCTGTCCACGGGAACATATCTACCGGAACAGCTTTTTCGGCCTTATATCCCGCCTTCGTTAATATGCCAAGGTCTCTGCCCAGGGTCTCGGGATTACATGAAACATATATTATTTTATCCGGCTCCGCCGCTATGGCGCTCGCAAGGAATTCCTCACTTGCGCCGGCTCTCGGTGGGTCCATAAATATTACGTCAAAGGGCTTTTTATCGCCACCGCTTACACGTTTCGTCAGCTCAAGTCCGGCGTCACCGGAAATAAATTCTATATTTTTACAAGCATTTATTCGGGCGTTTTCCTTAGCGTTTAAAACAGACTCATTATTTAACTCGACTCCCGTCACAGTCCCGGCCTTATCCGAGGCTATGATACCAATAGTACCTATACCACAGTAGGCATCAAGCACCTTTTCTTTCCCTGTCAATTCGGCAAGCTCTATCGCCATATTATAGAGTCTCTCAGTCTGCTCGCTGTTTACCTGGTAAAATGTATCCGGCCCGATAATAAACCTCTTACCACACAGTATGTCGGTAACCTTTCCTTTTCCGTAGACAACCTCGGTGTCCTTAGGGCGGCCTAAAATCATGTTCGTGCGGTCTTTATTTACATTTATTAAAAATGTAGTGACCCCGGGGAGTCTCTTCTTTAGCTCCTTCGCGAAGTTTTTCTTCCCCGGAAACATAAAGTCGGCCGTTACGAGCACGAGCATTATTTCCCCTGTCGTGTGGCAGGTACGAACCAGTATATGGCGAAGAAATCCGGTCTGCCTGTCCTCATCGTAGGCCTTCAGCCTGAACTCATTCGCAAGTGAGCATACTGTCTCGATAATTTTATCCGCGCGCTCATTTTCAATGAGACAGCCTGCTACAGGCACGAGGTCGTGACTTCTCTCACCGTAGGTTCCGGTGACAAGGTTATTGTAGCGGTCCTTCCCGAACACGGCGTGAACCTTGTTCCGGTAATGATAAGGTTCCTTCATGCCTAATATTTTATCAGGCTTTACGTATTTTCCAATAAAATGGGACACTGTCTGTTCCTTCGCGTTCAAGGTTCCGCCGTAAGGGCGTCCGATAGTCGAACAGGCTCCGCACTTCTTTATGTATGGACAGGTTATATTCATGCTAAATTCCTTTCCTTTGATAGCTTATCGGCTTATATTTTAGCACATGCGCAAGGATTTTTCCATACATAAATGAAACAGCTCCTAATGCCCATGAGAGCACATTAATCTATATGTGATGTGATAAATAGCATGTCACCTTCAAGGTTTATGCTGTCATAGCCGTAAGGAGCGATAAAGTTATCGCCCGGCTTAACAGGTACGCCATCAACCTTTCCTTCGCCTTCAAGTATATCGACTATAAGGAAGGGATATGGGTTATTTATTGTTATATTATTGTTTACTTTATATTTTGTTACCGTAAATAAATCACAGGATACTAATTCCTGTTCTATATTTCCATTAGAAATTACCGGTTCTTTTACGGTGTTGATATTTTTCTGCGGGCAGCGTATCACGTCTATACTCTGACTGATGTGAAGTTCACGAGGTTTGCCGTTCTGGAGTCTGCCATAGTCATAAAGCCTGTATGTCACGTCGCTGTTTTGCTGCGTCTCGAGAATAAGCGTGCCCTTCCTTATCGCATGAACCGTGCCTGAAGGAATGAAGAAGAAATCACCCTTGTGGATAGGAAGAACCGTAATCAAATCATCCCATTTTCCATCGGTAATCATTTTGGTTAATTCTTCTTTTGAGGCGGCGTTGTGGCCTATAACAATATCCGCCCCCTCATCGCAGTCAACTATATACCAGCACTCAGTCTTCCCCTTGCTGCCATTTTCATGGGCTCGGGCGTATTCATCATCAGGGTGAACCTGAATCGACAAATTGTCACGGGCATCTATTAACTTTATTAATAGTGGAAATACGTCGCCCTCAATATTTCCGAAGAGTTCACGGTGATTCTCCCAAAGCTCAGTCAGGGTCTTACCCTTATAAGGGCCGTCTTTAACAGTGCTGACCCCGTGGGCGTTAGCCGCCACGACCCAGGCCTCGCCGGTGTGGTCGCCATCCGTCTTATATCCGTATTTCTCGTGAAGCTTGGTTCCACCCCAGAGAACCTCCTTGCAATAAGGTTCCATAAAAAGTAAATCCATAGTTTTCGCCTTTCTGTGTAAAATGTATAGCTAAAAACAGTATATCAGACTAAATTTACTTTGTCATCAATTATTATTGACAAGAATGAATGATTGTTGCAAAAAAATAAACCCGCCTGTAAAATACAGGCAGGCATAGAAAGTGGTTATGACTTAAGATCCTTGTAGGTCTTTCGGATAATCACGACTCCGATTATAAATGTCAATATATCTGACACAGGCATGGAGTAGAGAACTCCGTCGAGGCCGAAGAAAATCGGAAGGACAAGGGCGAAGCATACGCCGAACACAACCTCACGAAGGAGTGAAAGGATGGTTGATTCAACAGCCTTACCGAGCGCCTGGAGGTAGATAAATGTTCCCTTGTTAACCGTCGCGAAATAATATCTCCCGATAGCTTAAATGAATCTCTTGTAAGCTTAATGGCTTTCATATGGCAGAGATACCATATAGCAAGCACTGCGGTCACAATCTGGCCTAATACCGTAGCGACCGCGGCACCCATCATACCCATCCTGCATGGGAAAATAAATACCGGGTCAAGAATAATATTTACTACGCACCCTGCGAGGGTCGATGCCATGGCAAATTTCGGGCTTCCGTCCGAACGTATTACCGGGTTCATAGCCTGGCCGAATACGTAAAATGGGATTCCAAGCGTAATGTAGAAAAAATATATTTTAGCCTGGGTAAAGGTCTCATTATTTACCCTGCCGCCGAACATGGTAAGGATCGGGTCGGCAAAGGCGAGGGCTACTACGGTAAGTGGAAATACGACTGTATTCGCGGCGTTTCCGTATGAGCCAAGATAGGTGGCGTTAGCTATAAATATCTGGTCGACTATGTTATAGAGGGCTGCTACAAGCAGTGAAATTATACAGGTCAATTAGGAAGCCTTTGTAAAAATTTCTTAACTGTTTAACTTACATACCTGAAGCTCTTGTCAGTCATCGCCCTCGCGATTACAAGTCCAAGCGGAAGGGCGATTATCATGAATATTCCGTTTACTATCCAACCCGCTCCTTCACCGACATTCGTGGCGCCGAGGTTATAGACACCGCGGTAGAGGTACATTCCCGGAACCATGATAACTATACTTGGAACCGAGATAGAGATCCTTGGCACGTCCATTTTCTTTTGGGCGAGGGAGGCTAGAAGGCCTGCCGTGAGCGCCCCGATAAATGAAGCGAAGGCTCCCGGTATATGGAGGTTCGTCACAAGCTCTAGTCTCAAGGTATTTGCGAGCATTCCGATGATTCCAGCCGTGAAGGCAAGCCACCTCGGGCTGTTAAACATTTGCGAGAAGCCATATACACCTATGAAGCTGCAGAAAAGTCTGAGCCCGATACGTAAAGAAGGTGTAAGTTCAAGAGGCATGAAGTCGTTAGGCTCGAAGCGAAGCGACCAGGCTACAATCCAGCCCGTAAGCGTCGCGACCGTAATTATCATGATCGCGTAGCTCATTCGCTCGAGGCCCGACCTCATATGGGATTTCGCAAGGTCGATGCCACCGGTGATAAGCGGAAATCCCGGAATTATGAAGAGCATGGCGCATATATATCCCGCCTCGTGGCCCGTCGAGGCGTGCATGCCGTACTCCGCTATCTTATAAGAAATGACACTTGCGACGCAGGCGAAGGCGACCGATACCACTACTGTAGGTATGAGTGAGATATGCTTGTCAAGCATCCTACGCCTAAGCCAGTTGCCGAGGCCCGCTCCTACGAGGGCGCAGACCATCTCTATGAAGCCGCCTCCAAGTAAAAATGTGAAGCCGAAGCAGGCAATTCCGGCCGAAAGTCCCGCCTGCCATGGTTTATAATTTCCCGGCATATGCTTTATGGTGTGGAGCCTGTCAGTGATTTCCTGTAGAGTCATGCCTGCGCCCTTGCCCGGGAATTCATTTACAAATCTTTCCATAGCCATAAGCTTGTCCGTATTTACACCCGTAGTCGTTATGCTGATGCTTGCGGCGCAGGATTCTTCACCCTGCATGCAGGTGTAATTCAGAGAAACGAGCCCGATGTCAGCTGTACACCGCATTCCGAGCTCCTTTGATATGACGTCCATACTATAGAGCACTCGCCAGGCGCTGGTGCCGCATGATAGGAGCATGGCGCCAAATCGCCCTACTATCATCGTCTTTTCCTTGATAGAGGCCTCACCGGCCGGAACCGTGCTGTCGCTCATAAGCTCCCACCAGTGGATATGCATGTGTATTCTGTCGTCTTTTATTTCTTCTGCCATTAAAGATCTCCCTTGCTGTTTAAGCATACAATAGTTACTGTTCAGGCCTACACATTCGAAATGCTTCAATGATACCCACGCCATTAGAATTGCGCTTCGCGCAAGGCGAGTCGCATTGCTTCGCAAAGCGACAATCTACGAAGCACCGCTAGCGCGGCACTTCAATCTTCGCATTTCTCATGTAGCAGGCTCAAGGGGCTATCGCCCCTCATAACCCAACAAATATATAAAGCAATTACAGCAAGCTGTATTGCTTCATAATTTGTTGGGTCTGAACAGTAACACACATTATACACTATTACAATCGATTTGAAAAGTAGTGTTGACAGATTTTCTGATAAAGCTATAATTATAATTGAAGTGCTGTGCAAGGCGGGGGTATCCCGTTTGGTACTTACAGCAAACAGATTACATTACAGGAGAGCAATATGTGCGGAATATGCGGTTTTACCGGTAACAGACTTAAGAACAGAGAAGACATCCTCACGGCCATGATGAACAGGATTATCCATCGCGGTCCCGATGGTGCGGGAAAATATATTGACGACGGCATGAACATGGGCCACCGCCGCCTGTCAATCATTGACCTTGACAATGGCCGTCAGCCCATGACAAATGAGGACGGCTCGCTAATCATTACATTTAACGGTGAGATTTACAATTATAAGGAAATCAAGGAAGACCTCGTAAAATGCGGGCACACCTTCGCGAATAAGAGCGACACAGAGGTCCTCATCCACGGCTACGAGGAATACGGCCCTAAGCTCCTTGACAGGCTTCGCGGCATGTTCACCTTCGTCCTCTGGGATAAGAATAAGAAGAAGGTCTTCGCCGCGAGGGACATGTTCGGAATCAAGCCATTTTACTACACTGTGGTTGACGGCGAGCTTGTCTACGGGTCGGAAATTAAGAGCATACTCGAGTATCCCGGCGTTAAGCGTGAAGTGAATTTAAACGCCCTCGAGCAGTATCTTTCCTTCCAGTATTCGGTCCTGCCCGAGACATTTTTCAAGGGAATATATAAGCTCATGCCGGGCCACTATATGACCTTTGAGAACGGAAATATGGAAATCGAGCGTTACTTCGATCCTATGCTTACTCCGTCCGAGAAGCCGGTCGACCACGCGAAGCTCGTGGATGAGATAGATGACGCGGTTAAGAAATCCATAAATTACCATATGGTTTCGGATGTTGAGGTCGCCTCCCTTCTTTCAAGCGGTGTCGACTCAAGCTACGTGGCAAGCAACTTCCACGGGGCCAAGACATTTACAGTCGGCTTCGATTATGAGAAATATAACGAGATTCCTTACGCAAAGGAGCTCTCTAAGAAAATCGGCATAGAAAATTACAGCAAGATCATTTCCACGGAGGAGTACTGGCACGAGCTCCCGAGAATCCAGTACTTCATGGACGAGCCCCTTGCTGACCCTAGTGCTATAGCCCTCTATTTCGTAGATCGTGAAGCGAGCAAGCAGGTAAAGGTTGTGCTTTCAGGCGAGGGAGCGGATGAGCTTTTCGGCGGTTACAACATTTACCATGAACCTATGAGCCTCGCGGGCTACCAGAAGCTACCTAAGGGACTGAGGAAGGCTCTCGCTGCGGGAGCTGAGAAGATTCCGGGAAGAGTAAAGGGAAAGAACTTCCTCATTCGCGGCAGCAAGACGGTCGAGGAGCGCTTTATCGGAAACGCGAACATTTTCACGGTTAAGCAGAGAAATAAGGTGCTTAAATATAAGACGGCGAAGTCGGATCCTAAGTACCTCACGGCCCCTTATTACGCTAAGGTCAAGGACCTCGATGATGTAGCGAAAATGCAGTACATAGACCTTAATTTCTGGCTTATAGGCGATATCCTTCTTAAGGCCGATAAGATGAGCATGGCTCACTCGCTCGAGAGCCGCGTGCCATTCCTTGACAGGGGCGTATACGAGGTCGCAAAGGATATTCCTGTAAATGAGAAGGTCACGGACACGAACACGAAGGTCGCCTTCCGTGAGGCTGCCCACAGGTACCTCACGAGCGCCGGGGCCGAGAAGAAGAAGCTTGGTTTCCCTGTGCCTATAAGGATCTGGCTTAAGCAGGACAAGTACTATAATATCGTGAAGGAAGCATTTACAAGCGAAGCGGCAAAGAAATTCTTTAACACCGATGAGCTCGTGAAGCTTCTCGATGATCACAGGGCAGGTAAAATGGACTACAGCAGGCATATCTGGAACGTGTACATGTTCCTGCTCTGGTATAAGGAGTACTTTGTTGAAGGCGGATGTGACGTGAGCATCGAAGATGAGCTCGCTATGGAAAGGGAGAAAACAGCTTGAAAATAGGTATTATCGATATCGGAGGCGGTACGAAGGGTGTCTACTCGGCGGGATTGTACGACTACTTAATAGACAGGCATATTACTTTTGACTATTATTTGGGAGTTTCGGCGGGAGCGGCGAATCTCGCCTCCTACCTTGCGGGACAGAGGGGTAGGACCGCTAACTTCTACCTCGATTACGCCTTCAGAAAGGAGTACATGGGCTTCCGCGACTGGCTTTCTGATGGAAATTTCTTCAATCTCGGCTACGTATACGGCACACTCTCGGTTGAGGGTGGCGAGGATCCGCTCGATGTGCGGGCCATGAAGGCAAGCGGGAAGGAATTCCAGGCGGTCGCGACCGACGCCATGACAGGACAGCCACATTATTTCGGTATGGATGATTATACGCCGACCGACCTCTCCGTATTCTGCGCTACATGCTGTATACCGGTAGCCTGCAGGCCTCAGAGGGTCGGGGACAGGTTCTACTTTGACGGCGGCGTATCGAACCCTATTCCGTGGAAGCACGCGCTTAATGACGGCGTTGACAAAATGGTTGTAGTCTTAAATCGCCCGATAGATGAGACAAAGAATGTCGAAAAGCACCTGAAATGGCTGCGCAATAGGTTGCGCGATTATCCGGTCATTTTTAAGAGGATTGCAATGAGACATGTTCTCTACAACAGCGAACTCGACGGACTCATAAATCTCGAGAAAAAGGGCATAGCTCTAAGGGTTGGGCCTGATAACCTCGAAGGTGTCACAACTTTAAAAAGAGACAAAGAAGCATTTGCAAAATTGTACAATAAGGGGTATGATGATGGTGTAAAGGTTGAGAAATTTCTCTCATCCATAAAGGAATGACACAAAGGAGAAAAGGTATTATGGTATTTTCTAACATCGACAGACTGCTTGCGTACGGTATTGAGAAGGGCTTGCTTGAGGCTTCGGACGTCTTCTACGCAAGGAACAGGCTCCTGTACACACTTGCGCTTCCTTCATATGAGGACTCAGATTGCGCAAAGCTTATCGACGAAGCGGCAGCAGGCAAGGCTACCGGAGTTGTCCTCGCTGACGAGCTTAAGGCCCTTGTTGAAGAAGGCCGTAGGAACGGTGTCTGCGGCGAGACCGCGACTGACGGAGATCTCTTCGACACTAAGCTCATGGACTGCCTCCTTGCCCGCCCGTCTGAGATCATAAGCGAGTTCAATGCGAAATATGCGCAAAGTCCAAAGGAAGCCACGGACTGGTATTATGACTTCTCAAGGGCCACAAACTACATCAGAGTCGACAGAATCGCCCGCGACGTGAAGTGGCAGGCTGATTCCCCTTACGGAAAGCTTGATATCACCATTAACCTCTCAAAGCCTGAGAAGGACCCTAAGGCCATAGCCGCAGCAAAGACCATGAAGCAGACCGGCTATCCCAAGTGCGCCCTCTGCCGTGAAAATGAGGGCTTTGCGGGTGACCTTTCCCACGCGGCGAGGGAGAACCACAGGCTTATACCGATTACCCTAGGCGGTGAGGATTATTTCTTACAATATTCCCCATACGTCTACTACAACGAGCACTGCATTGTCTTAAATAAAAACCACGTACCTATGAAAATAGACCGGGCTACATTTGACAAGCTCCTCGAGTTTATAACGAAATTCCCTCACTATATGCTTGGCTCTAACGCTGACCTCCCAATCGTAGGCGGCTCAATCCTTACCCACGACCATTTCCAGGGAGGCCACTACGAATTTCCTATGACGAGGGCTGATGTCGAGAAGGAAGTTACATTTAAGGGATATGAGGACGTAAAGGCAGGCATAGTAAAATGGCCTATGTCAGTAATACGCCTTGATGGAAGCGACAGGAAGAGGATAGCTGAGCTCGCTGAGAAGATACTTGCCGCATGGCGCGGATACTCTGATGAGAGCGTCGGAATCCTTGCCGAGAGCGATGGCGAGAAACACAATACAATCACCCCTATAGCCAGACGCCGGGGCAATCTCTATGAACTCGATCTGGTACTAAGAAATAACAGGACCGATGCCGAGAATCCGTTAGGTATCTTCCACCCGCACGCTAAGCTCCACCATATAAAGAAGGAAAATATAGGCCTCATCGAGGTTATGGGCCTCGCCGTCCTTCCGGGAAGACTTCTTAATGAGATGGCTAAGCTTAAGGAAGCGATGCTCTCAGGAGCCGACCTTAGAAGCGACGAAGTCCTCGCTAAGCACGCCGACTGGGCCGACGAGATCAAGGCAAAGTATCCTGACTTTACCAAGGATAACGCCGATGAGATAATAAGAAAAGAAATTGGCCTCGTCTTCTCCGAAGTCCTCGAAGACGCAGGAGTATACAAGAGAAACGACGAAGGTATACAAGCCTTCGAGAAATTCATAGCGTCTGTAAATTAAAAATAAGGGGCCAGAACTTTAGATCTGGCCCCTTACCGCTAAATTTTAAACTTATTAACCTCCCCATTGAGGTGTTCGGCGACTTTAAGGTTCTCATCAGCATTTTCACTTATGCCGCTGACCTTCTCGGTGAGAGCGACACTAGTCTCTGATACTTCGGTTATTCCCTTTGTGCTCTCTTCGACGGCCTGGTTGATAGCGTCGATTGAATCTCTGATAGAGTTCATATTCTGCTTTATGCCTTCAGAAGCTCCGGCAAAATCAACCATCATATCATGAATACTGCCTGCGTCATTGTTGTAGCTTTCTGCTACGCTCGCGAGCTTATCCATATCACTTTCCGTGGACTCGGTGAGGTAATCTATCATTACCTGGGCTTCATCCGCGAGTGAATTTACGGCATCGATAACTTCACGGCTTACCTGCTCAATCTTAGACGCAGCATCTCCGCTGTTCGCCGCAAGCTTTCCTATTTCATCCGCGACAACCGCGAATCCGCGACCTGCTTCACCGGCCCTCGCAGCCTCTATCGAAGCGTTCAGAGCGAGAAGATTTGTCTGGTTTGTAATGGAGATGATATTTTCGGTAAGAGCGCGTATTTCATCGACTTCCTTGCTGCGCTCAATCTTTTCCTTGACAGCATCTGCCATTTCAGATGCTTTAGCAAGGCTGGCTTCCTTATCCTGCTCCGCCTTCGCCTTGATATCATCTGCCTTAGTCATGATATCCTTAGCGAAGCTCTGACCATCATTTGCCTTCTTAGCGACATCATCGACGGAATCGTTCGCCGCATTTACAGAATCGTTAATCGTAGTCAGGGTCGCGCTTGTCTCCTGCATGGAAGCGCTCATCTCTTCCATAGTGGCGGATACGTCTGTGATGTGATCTTTCGCTTCCGTGAGGTCAGTAACAACTCCCTCGGATGAAGCTGTAAGCCGCTCGGACCCCTCCGCGACGTTCTGCATTACATTTCTTATAAAGCCTAAGAGAGTATTTACGTTATCAGCAATAAGTTCAAGCTCATCACCACTCTTCACGTCAAGCTTCTGGGTAAGGTCACCGCCATTATTCGCTATGTCGTAAATGCGGCTGTTGACCTTGTTGAGGTTTCTTAAAATAGAACGGACAAGGAGAATAGCCACAAGCACAAGTATTATCATTCCAACAAATATCATGATAAATGTAGACTTGAGCGAATAAGAAAGCCTGCCCTGTATTGACTGAGCGTTGTAGTCGGCGCCAAGAACCGCGACTACGTTACCGTCGTTATCCATGATCGGCGAATAAGCGGAGATTACCGGTACATCTTCAGACTCAGTATCTATTTTCCGATCAGCAGTGGTCTTGCCGGTATAAGCCTCATCAAGTTCCCTGGTGTCGTCGTCATATGCGTCTCCAAGATTCATGGACTCATCATTTACTATAACATACTTGTAACCATCATCAGCCTTATACACGATGTATAAATACTGGATGTCGTTAGCCTTCATCTGCTTGTCGACATCATTTTTAAGGCTGCTCTTATATACCTCGCTCTTAGGCGAATTGATATAATTTGTTACATTGTCGGAGAAAATGTTCCCGGCGGCTGCCTTAGCGACTGCCTCGGCTGTAATCCCTCCCTGACCTGTGAGTGACTCCTTTAAGAGGCCATACGAGGTATAGCCAATTAACACAAGAACTATAATAATCAGCACAGTAATAGGAAGAATTATCTTCGTGCTGATACCCATTTTGCGCACCTTCATTGACGCGCCTGACTTTGTGGTTGAATCTGCCATGGTTAGCTTCCTTTCATATTTTGTGCCGTTTCACTTCGTCAAAACAGAAATACAATTCACGTTAGCGTAATTCCTTTTTTATTCTACACCATCTGTGATAATAAATCAACACAAAAATGAAACTTTGTATGATGTACTACTCTTTAGGTAGATTTAACTTGAAGAGCTTTAATTTTAGGGGTTACATTTAGCTGAAAGTGTGCTATAATGCAAGTAAGTATATCTATGGACGGCTAAGGAGGTGATCCTATGAGTATCGGAAGTCTCTATGGAGGCTATTCTTACGGAAATTATGGGGCTTACAGCTCTTATGGCATGAATACCGTAGGCGGTGTTAAGGGTGTCGGGAAGCCGGTGTTAAACGAAAATCCGGTTGACCCTGTAAAGAAGGTCGGTACGGTTGACACCGAAACGGGCGGTAAGATCACGGACCCGCAGAAGGCTAGAATCGCTGCCATATCAGGTCACGAGGATGACGTCGACCCTATGGAGCTAAAGGCTCTTAAGAAGGCAGGGATAGTTAAATGCGAGACATGCGCAAGCAGAACCTACAAGGATGGCTCTGATGAGGCGAATGTCTCATTTAAGAGCGCTGCCCACGTATCTCCTGAGCAGAGTACGGCGGCAGTGGCAAGTCACGAGGGTATGCATGTTAAGAATGCTGTCGCGAAGACAAGCGGAAATGACGCGAAGCTTCTTAACGCAAGCGTAAGCATTTCTTACGCAACCTGTCCTGAGTGCGGGAAGCGGTACGCAAGCGGCGGCCTTACGAGGACCCAGATAGCGTATAAGCAGAATGACCCGTATTCACAAAATGAGAAGAGCCAGGACTACCTGTCGCTAAGAGGCGCTTTTGTGAACGCGGCGGCATAAATGAACGGCGACATGCTACAAAAAAATTTTTCATAACTTCGCTTCGCTCGTTAAGAACAATTTTATGTAGCATGTCCCTCGATTAGAATCGGACAGCAGAGCTGTCCGATTTTTTGTGGCGAAAATTCATTTTTGTTAAGAACTTTTTCCTTGACTTATTGAGCATTAGCCTATACAATGGTGGGAGACAGTTGTAAGAAATTTTTAGGGAGTAATGTTTGTATGATTAAGCTTTCGGATCATTTTACACGAAAGACGATGTTAAGGTTCACTTTTCCTTCGATAATGATGATGATTTTTACATCTATCTATGGAATGGTGGACGGCTTTTTTATTTCTAATTTTGTAGGAAGTACACAGTTCGCGGCGGTAAATCTTATAATGCCTTTTATTATGATATTCGGCGCTGTCGGCATGGTGTTCGGTACCGGCGGAAGCGCTTTGGTATCTATGCTTCTTGGCATGAAGGAAGAGAAGAAGGCAATTGAGACCTTTTCTTTCCTGGTGTATTTCGCGTCGGCCTTAGGATTTGTATTCATGTTCCTAGGTATTGCCATAACCGAGCCGGTCGCGAAGGCTCTTGGAGCAAGCGAAGCGATGCTCCCGTACTGTGTAGCATACGCAAGGGTATGTTTTTTAGGTTCGGTTCCCTTTGTGCTTCAGAACCTCTTCCAGGCATTTTTTATTACAGCAGAAAAGCCACATCTCGGCTTCATTGTGACTGTAGCGGCGGGAATTACGAACATGATCCTTGATGGCCTTTTTATGGGTGTCATCGGTTGGGGAGTTGAGAGCGCTGCGGCAGCGACAGTTATCGGTCAGGTCGTAGGCGGAGTAATTCCTGTATTTTATTTTGCTAACAATAATAATTCATCTGTGAGCTTCCATTTTGGCGCCCAAAATACCGATGAATTAAAGAGCCTTTTAAAAAAATGTCTGCAGATTGTACTTGGGTTTGCCCTTATATTGACGGCGTTAGCGGAAATATTCGCGACACCTCTGTCAATGATATTTGTGGGATATAATAAGGAATTGCTCGATATTACAACGAACGCTTTCCACATTTACGCCATTTCATTTATTTTTATGGGCTTCAATATTTTTGGGTCAAGCTTCTTTACGGCACTTAATAACGGAGCGATTTCGGCTCTTATTTCATTTATGAGGACCTTAGTCTTCCAGGTGATAGCGATACTGACCCTGCCGCAGTTCTTCGGAATTAACGGAATATGGTTTGCCGTCACCGCGGCTGAGGCTGGCTCGATTGTACTTACCATCATTTGCTCTATAGCAAACAGGAAGAAATACCAATATTATTGATTTTATAAAAGCTTGAATTAATGCAGGCTTTTTCTTTTGCTGATTTTCTTTTTTGCAAATGTTTCTCTCACTCATCTCGTCAACCTTGTCAACCGATTGGGGGTTGACAAGTAGGCAAAAATGGTTATAATATATAAATGTGTGTCCTATGAAGGCACAAAGGAGTATAAATATGGCTAACGATATTGATTTAGATAAGCTCTCGGACGAGATCATCGCTGGCAGGCGCCTCACAAGGGACGATGACTTACATTTTTTCATTACCTGTGACCTTACAGAGCTTCGTCACGGCGCCGATAAGATTAGAAAGACACTCTGTGGCGACAAGGTAGATCTTTGCACTATAATAAGCGGTCGCGAAGGAAAATGCGGTGAGAACTGCAAGTTCTGCGCCCAGTCAGCATTTGCCCATACAGGCTGCGCTGTCCATGACCTTCTTGACGCAGACACCATAGTGAATCAGGCTCGCTTAAACGAAGAAGAGGAAGTAGACAGATTCGCGATTGTGGATTCAGGCTATGGCCCTACGAAGGCGGATTTCGAGAAGATAATTGAAATCGTAAATAGGATGCATAAGGAACTTAAAATCGAACTATGCTGTTCGCTTGGCTTCCTTACGGCTAAACAGTTCCACAGGCTTCACGAGGCGGGAATTACCGGGATTCACTGCAATATAGAGACCTCGCGCCGCTTCTTTCCGGAGATCTGCACGAGTCATAGGTTCGAGGATAAGATAGAAAATATAAAGCGCGCCCAGGCGGAGGGTCTGGCTGTCTGTTCCGGTGGCATAATCGGTATGGGTGAGACCTGGGAAGACAGAATAGATATGGCATTTACATTAAATGAACTAAATATCCGTTCGATTCCCATTAACTCTCTGATGCCGCTTAAGGGAACGCCGCTTGAGAAGCTTCCGAGACTTACTGAGGACGAGATTCTTAGGACAATCTCCATCTTCAGGTTCATAAATCCAGACGCTGATATCCGCCTCGCCGGTGGCAGAGCCCTGATGAAGGACAACGGCCGCGCGACATTTACATCAGGCGCAAGCGCTTCCATAACGGGCAATATGCTTACGACCTCGGGCTCGACCATAAAGAGCGACAAGGCTATGCTAGCTGAGCTAGGGAGAGACACAACTCCCGACTGGCAATTGCCGGAAGGAGAACGGTGGGATGGACCGTACCGCTATATAAGGTAAGGGGACACAATAAATTATGTCCCCATTAAAGAAGGGGACACAATAAAGGAGGGAAAATAAATGTCAGAACCAAAAGAAATCGCAAAAACTATGGAAAAGAAGCCTAATTCCCTGGCTCTTAACATGACAACCACGGCTATTATGACCGCTGTGCTCTGTGTACTCGCGCCAATTTCAATTCCTATCGGGCCGGTACCAATTTCACTTACCAACCTCGTCATATACGTGTTCATGTATGTACTTGACGCAAAGAGGGGAACGATAGCTTACCTTATATATTTACTGTTGGGGCTTGTCGGACTTCCGGTATTTTCGGGATATGAGGCAGGAGCCGGTAAATTATTCGGACCTACAGGTGGCTATCTTATAGGCTTTATTCCTATGGTTTTCCTACTCGGATCATGGCTTAAGAAGCATTACACCAGAAAAATAAGCGACAGAATATTATCCGTAATAGTTATGGAAGCAATTACCTGGATTCCTTACTTAATCGGAACCTGGTGGCTCGCTGTTTCATCGACAAAGCTCGCCGGAAACTTCGCAGCGGCGCTTGCTTTAGGTGTCACGCCATTTATAATTGAGGACCTTATTAAAATGATTATCGCGGCCCTCGCAGGTCCTGAGCTCCATGAGAGATTGAAACGATTCATATAAATTATAACCCGTACAGCGATTACTGTACGGGTTTATTTTACCTAATAAATATATCTATGCTTCGTATCTCTCCATCACGAATTTTTACAGCTGTCGGGCCGGAAAGAGTATCGCCTTCAGCTTCTTCAGTATCTCCGCGAAAATAGCTTAATCTGAACTTATATATGCTATAGGTCGAAGGAAAATAATTCCTTTTTTCGCTAAAATGATATATTATTTTGGTCGTCCCAAAAAGCGTGGCGCTCATAGTATTATCGTCCTTTATCAGGTACTCAGGTATGGCCGGGGCAGGTGAAAAGGTTAATATGCCATTTTCATAGGTAAATATTTTATTCCCGAAAAATATCATTTTCCACATAGATAAGAATTCAGCCGTTGAGCCTGAAAGCCTTGCGACAAGCCCCTTCCCATGGATACTCTCATCAGGATTCGCGCTTGAAGCAATGAATGATGAATTTTCAAGGATGCTTCTTCCATAAACATCGCTGTTCATAAAAGGAATAAAGGCTGTTTTAATGTCTTCAAAAAATTCATCATAAAGTCCGTTCTTAATTAATTCGAGTAAATATTTGTACTCCATGTGAAGCCATATCGACTCATTTTCAAGCCATCCCGGCGTAAATGAGCGGCAGCGGCCGATTTCAGAGGTGGCGTCACTGAGAGCGGAATTTACCTTGTACATGGAAAGCTTCCTGTCGTAGAGACTTCCACCTTTAACGGCATGATAAATGCTTAGCGCTTCTTCCCTGTTCCTGCATAGCTTAAGCGCATGCACGCTTCCCTCTAAGAAATCCGGCATAAACTTTATATCAAAGGCTTCAGGCAAAATACCATCTACTTCCGAATATTTAGTAACATCATAATAAAAATATGTCGTAACAATATTATCGTAATAATTTTCCATGCGTTCATGATTTGCTTCAAGTATATCTCTAAGCAAATTAAGGAGGCAGAGTACCTCGTTTGCGGAAATCGCCTTCTTTTCGCCACAGATACCCGCGTAAACCACAGCCCGATATTTTTCTTTTATTTCATTAAGGCCCAGATATCTCAAGAGGGCGCTCTCATTACTGTCACCGCAGACTTCATCATCCTCGGAGCAGTCAAAAAAATCGGTGAGTTCATTAATTAATTCTATTAATTCAGCTGAGAGGGAAATATTTTCCTTCTCGCTTAAAGAATCAATCGTAAAATTAATAAAACGTCTCAATTCAAATGCTTCATTAACCGATGAACCAAGCATACCCGGGAGCCCGTTTAATGCGTCATACCAGCCGGGCTTTCCGCCTTCCATTTCTATACCGAAACCGTAAGGGTCAAGTGTCATGAATTTTATTAAATCAAGCAGTATTAACTTCTCGATAAGAGAAACTTTTATCGGGTTGCCGTCCTTATTTTCAAGGCACTCTGATTTAATATCGGCCCTGTTATCCTCTAAGAAGTGATACTGCCTTATGCCCTTATCTGTTTTTTCATAACGCCTCTTGCGCGGAAGAATTTTCTTCTCCGGTCGCCTGATCAGGCAACTTTCCTCAAAGAGTAATTCGTCTCTTTTATCAGGAAAAATTGCCAAATATTCATTTATAAGGTCATAAATATAGGTGAAATGGTCGCACCAATAGCCTTCTATAAAGGTAGAGTGAGACACTTCCCTTGAATTACCTATAATCTCTTCGAATAAGGTTTTACGGTCTTCTTCGGCCTCGATACCGTCTAGAACAAGCAATAATTCACCGGGGGTAAATTCCCGTCCCTCGAGTGCTGATTTAATTGTGTAGCCTTCTATCTTATCCTTTTTGCTAAGTACCTTCGCGAGATTTTCTTTACTGATAATAAATTTCTCCGGGTCCGTCTGCAGTGGATTATATCCGTCAGGCTGAATTAATGAAGCGAAATCTATGATATTTTTCTCTTCTGTAAATGGTGAGATGACGACATCCTCGCGCCTGTTCTGCAGTACATCCCTGAAGTTCCCGTTTCCCTGCGAAGCGTACTGGGGAAGGGTAGTAAAATAATTATAATCTCGCTCGAGGTCACCATGCTTCCTTGAATATACGTAAAATGATTTATTTCCCATTTTAACAGGAAAACCACCGCGAAGGCCGTTATCGAGGTAGCACATACGGGTGTAGTCATCAAAAACCTTCGATGCGGTCTCTGTCGCGACACGGTCGGTGAGGGTGTCTGTAAGCGCGATAGCACTTGTTAATTTATCATCAAGATAAGAAAGCGGACGGCTCTTTTTTACAAAATCAATTAAAATCTCACTTGACGCAGCTTCGCCGTAGAGCTCGTTTATCACAGTGCTCTCGCCATTTTTAAGTGAAACAGCCCTTGTAAAAAATGCGCATGGAAAAATATTAGAATTCCGCATTTTTATTTTGTCTAAGTTAACTTCCCTAGTGAGGCCTGCCGGAATTTCAAGGCTTGTATCAAAGCCGAATATAACTGCGGGATCGTAGATAACCTTTACAGGGTCCAGCTCCTCGGTAAAGCCTGCCGCGAAGTTCCCCTCGGGCACATCCTTAACCTCAGCAGAATCAGCCATACTTGCCCTGACCTTTGCGAAAATGAGATTATTCATCAGGCTCTTGACCTCCATAAAAGCCTTCGAGGTCTCGGTCATATTCTTAAGGTTGTCCGCATTTACACCGTATGGTATTATCTCAGGCATACCGTCAATGAGGGTGAAATTTAAGGCCCGCTCACCGATATTTGTAATTTTAATTCTTCTAACCAGGGCTCCGACCGGTTCTTCGGGTAAAATAAAATACGTGACCTCTGTCTTAATTCCCTTTTCTTTATTTTCCTCGGCGATGGTGAGAGTATTCTCACTTATATCCATTTTCGTGTCAGAATTATTCCTTACATTGAATGGTTCATAAATCTCTTCATTGCTGATACGCAAAAATGTCCTGAAGCCGTGAAGCGGGGTCTCCTCGTAAGCCTTATGGGCCGGATAGAATTCCATGATAGCATGGTCCTTGTCACGAGCCCCGAAGCCTGCCACGCACTGGCCGCGGTTTACATACATGCACCATAGTGGAATTCCATGTATTCCGGCGATTCCGGGAAGGAAGCTCGCGAATGTGCTCTTCCTTCCATAATTATCCATAACAAAATGTGATGACATAATAAAAGTCCTTTCTTAATCAAACTGACAGCGGTTAATTCGTAATACTTTAGCATTATTTTACAACCCCTAATATCGCGGTTAAAGGTCATTTTTCTCCTTTAAGTGTCATTTTTATCTGATGGTATTGCATTATTTTCCTGCAAATGTTAAAATGTTCCTTGAATACATTAAGGAGTTAATAAAATTGGGAAACAATACAGATTTGGAAAGAACCTCAGGAACCGATGGAGAGAATCCGCGTCAGTGGGCCGTAACGCTTACGCTTATAGTCGCGAATATAATAATATATTTTGTTTTCAATATAATAATGATTCCCCGCGGATCTGACATTATGAACGAAGCTGATAATTTCTGGCCTGCTGTTATGGAAGATCATGAATACTACAGGCTCTTCACCTGCATGTTTTTACACGAGGGAGTCGACCACCTTATAAATAACATGATGGTTCTCTTTGTAATAGGAAGCCGATATGAAGTCGCAGAGGGACATATACGCACAATAATTTCATATTTTTCCGGCGGAATCCTTGCAAGCGCCGCCTCAATGCTTTATAATATGCATTATGGGAATATGACCGGCTCTATTGGCGCAAGTGGAGCGATATTTGCCCTCGTAGGCGCCTTCGCGGCAGCGCTCCTAATAAACCGCGGACGGCTTCAGGGAATAAATGGCCGAGGGCTTATCATATTCATCGGATTTTCGCTTTACGGCGGGTTTGCGAATTCAAATGTTGACAATGCGGCTCACATCGGCGGTCTTGTCTGTGGCTTTTTAGTCGGACTGATTGTGGCTGCCATAGGGCGCAGAAGGGGAATAAATAATTAATGGTAATCAATCTTTATTACGGAGGACGGGGCCTTATAGAGGATCCCTGCCTCTACGTATGCGATAAGGTTTCAAATGTTCTGTCGGAGCTTCACGTAACAGTGCGGCGCTACAACCTTTATGAAGAGAAGAATGGCATTTCCATGCTCCCTAAGACACTTAAGGAGTGCGATGCCGTCATTCTCGCGTCCGTCGTGGAGTGGTTTGGTTTCGGCGGCTTCATGGCGCAATTCTTGGATGCCTGCTGGCTTTACGGCGATAAGCAGAAGCTCTCAGGTCTCTATATGATGCCTATCGTGACCAGCACCACATTTGGCGAAGAAGAAGCCCTCTTTAACCTCACCAGAGCCTGGAAGGTACTCGGTGGCTACGTCACCGAAGGCGTCTGCTCTTATGTCAAGGACAATACCGAATTTGAGTTAAATGGTCCTATCAGCAAGAAAATAGAGACAGCAGCAGAAAATCTCTACAGGTCGGTAAATCAGAAGCGCCCGGCATTTCCATCGAGCGAGCTCTCTATAAGGCGCGACCTTGACGCAGGCACTAAGCTTCCGCTCACGCCTCAGGAAAGTGAGCAGCTTTCGGAATATGTCTCCAACGACACCTACGTTAAGAAGCAGAAGGAAGACATAGAGGAGCTTTCGCAAATGTTCCGACAGATGCTTGGAAATACCGGAAACAGCGCCGAGAATGAGACCATTAAGAGCTTCAGGAATCATTTTAGGCCTAAGGATGGTTTCTCTGCCAGCTACAGGTTAGAGCTAAGCGATAAGAATTCCAACCTAATCATAGAAGTAAATGGGAAGAAATTAAAGGTATATTTTGGAGAGAAGCAGGATGCCGAGGTTAAGGCGAGACTTTCAAGCCAGACTCTGACTGATATAACCGACGGCAAGCTAACATTCCAACGCGGATTTATGTCCGGCGCGATAGCTGCCAAGGGAAATTTTAAAACGCTCAGAATATTTGATGAGATATTCAATTTTACGTAAAAGGAGAGTAATAAGATGAAAGACGAGAACTGCATTTTCTGCAAGCTTGCAAATGGCGACATTCCTACCAACACTGTCTATGAAGACAGTGATTTCAGGGCAATTATGGACGCATCGCCTGCGAAAAAGGGCCATGTAATTATTTTACCTAAGCAGCACGCAAGCGATGTATTTTCGCTTGATCCTGATACTGTCGGTAAGGCCTTCAAGGTAGCGAGAAAGATAGCTGCCGCCGTAAAGCAGGTTACAGGCTGCGACGGAGTAAATATCCTTCAGAACAACGGTGAAGCCGCGGGCCAGACAGTATTCCATTTTCATGTACATGTAATTCCCCGCTTTAAAAATGACACCGTAAATATCGGCTGGGATCATGAGGAGTACGCTCCCGGCGAAGCAGAAAAGCTTGCGAAGGAGCTTGCGAACGCGGTAAAATAATAGCCGCTGTCTGCCAATGTAATTATCACTTTGTTATTATTCCTGTATAATAACAAAGTGATTTTTTTTATAATTAATAATTCCCTCACTCTTCATTTTAGAGAGCTCTCTCGAAAGGGCTGACCTGTCAAGGTTTAGATAATCGGCCATCTGCTCACGGTCAAAGGGAATATCAAACTCATTACTACCTACCTTTAACGTAACAGAATTGAGATACGCCTGGATCCGTCCGCGGGCATTTTTAGGCGATGTGTGAAATGACCTGTTAGAGAGCATTATATTTTTATTGGCCGTAATCATAAGGAGATTCCGTGTCAGCTTCATCTGCCAGGCTTCTGAAAACGAATTCCCGCGAAGAAGGCCTCCTATATTTAAAAATAATATATCACAATTTTCATTCGCGACAGCGTCCACCATAAGCGGTTCATCCTTAAGTATAGCATAGGTTTCAGCGAAAAAGCCCTGAGCGGCAACATTATTTAAAACAGTCCTGTTGCCCCACATATCGTTGCTCTCTATCGTGACACTCCCCTTTACAACAACACCAATGTCATCGGTAATACTTCCCGCTGTCAGGATAAGATCGCCTTTTTTATACGATTTCTCGCGTTTATTTAGCTTTACAAGGGCAGTCTTCAGCTCATCCTCTGTCATTCCCCGGAAGAGCATGATCCCTGATATGATTTCTTCCTTATTCAAAAAAATCTTCCTTTCTTTGATTAATGTTGCTATGGCAACGTACTTTCAATTCTGATTATAGTAAAATGAATCCATAAAGTCAAGAAGAAATATTACTGTCAAAGGAGATAAAGATGGTTAGACAGATAATTCATATTGATGAAGAAAAATGCACAGGTTGTGGCATTTGCGCAAATGCCTGCCACGAGGGCGCGATTGACATTATCGATGGCAAGGCAAAGCTTGTTAGGGAAAATTTCTGCGACGGTTTTGGTGACTGTCTGCCGGAGTGTCCTACAGGCGCCATAACATTTGAAACAAGAGAAGCCCCGGAATATGACGAGGCAAAGGTAAAGGAAGCAAAGGCAAAGAAGGAGGCCGCTAAAGCTATGAACGAAGAATTTAACCACGAGGTACATGATTACCCATTCGGAGGATGCCCGGGATCAAGAATGATGACATTTGACCACAGCGCTGATGAAGCTAATGAAGGAGCCGCTGAAGCTTCTGCTTCGTCCGGGGTTGCAAGGCCTGTATTGCGTTTACAGCAGTGGCCTGTCCAGATAAAGCTTCTCCCTACCGAAGCACCATTTTATAACGGGGCTAAGCTGCTTATAGCAGCTGACTGCACGGCTTACGCTTACGCTAACATGCATGAGGACTTCATGAAGGGTAAAGTTACCCTCATTGGCTGCCCTAAGCTCGACGATATTGACTACACAGAGAAGCTTACGGAAATTATCGCAAACAACGATATCAAGTCAGTAACGGTTGTCCGCATGGAGGTTCCTTGCTGCGGTGGTATCCAGAGAGCCGCTGAGAACGCTCTTCGTGCGAGCGGCAAGTTCATACCATGGCAGGTGGTCGTAATATCCCGCGATGGTAAGATAATTGACGAATAAGCGCTTTAATTTGCTTATTTAGCTAAAAAGAAATTCGTACAGTTCATCTATGGTTTTAAAATAATTTTCCGTATTTGACCGCATAAAATTCTCTATTTCAGGAATATCATTAGCCCAACCGGCTGCCGCGAATGGAACTCCGGCAGCCTTTGCCATGTCAAAGCCCGGCTTTAAATCATCAATAACAATCATGTCCTCCGGTTTCAGATTGTATTTTTTCATTATCTGTTCTAAGGCCCATGGCTTAGGTTTTCTTATCTCTATCGGGACCTCCCACCCATATGTGATGTCGGGATTGGGAAGATCATTTTCACGATAATCACGTAAAATATACTCAGAATAGGAGTGGCTCACAACAGCGATAATTCCACCCTGTCTCTTCTGTTCGGTGAGAATTTCCTTTATTCCCGGAAAGGCCTTCGGCACATGGCCCTTTACATAATCCCGCCAGAAGTCCTGCTCCTTAATAACATCTTCCTCAGTCATGCCACAGATTTCTCTGAAGAATTTTACCACGCCGGGATCAAAATTATATTTGAAATATTCTTCCAGAGTGAATTTTTTCTCAGGAAAATATTTATCCATATATTCCACGAAGCTCGGAAAATGAACTGTCGCAGTCGAATTCACTACCGTGTCATCGTGGTCCATAACGAGACATTTATATTTTAAACTCAAATAATTAATTCCTTTCTTACATGCTACTTTTTCAAAATATCCTTGTATTTATTAAGTTGCACCCCTAAGACTTTCAGTGCTCTTGAATCATTGTATGCTTGTAATTTCTCATTTAATCTATCGTAGTCCAATTTCAGGGTAATTCCACCTGTAGCGGCCTGTAATTCAAGGTTCGATGAAAATGGTCTGCCGCATACATTTATATTATTAATATCAATATCCGGCGGGAACATTACATAGTCGCTAAGTAAAGCCGCACCGTTATCAAAAATCGGGGCAAGTCTGTATTTCCCGGTTACGGTATTCGCTATTACTCCCAAATTATTCATGTGCCGGTCTGTATTTAATGTCAGCATATCAAATGACAATGTGTCCGAAATATATCGACTGACATCAATGCCGGTCTCATTTTTTATCATTGAAACAGTATAATCAATACGCTCCTTCGGTGAATCCATGACATTTATCTTACCTTCAAGCTCACCTCCGAAGGCTGTGTTATATATTCTCTGGAAGCTGAGAAATATCTCATCTTTACCCGTAAAATCATTCGACTTGCATCCGGGCCTTCCATCCACATCGCACCTGGTGTAAATGACATAATTATCCACATTTGAGCACGATAAAATCTCGGAGCAAAGCTCCTCAGCAAGTCCCTCGTAGCCGTGCATGTCCTTCTTATACCAGACTCCGTCCCTATAAATCTTTTCCTGGGCTCCCGCGGAGCTACCCGTGGTCTTAATAAAGCCTATAGTGTCTATCATCATCACCCGCCTTCATGTATCTGTCATTCAATATTATACAATACCACAGGAGGGATTGCAAGAAGTGTTCCACCAAATTTGAGTTTCACTTGACAAGGTACTAATCATCTTCTATACTTAATACATTAATTATACAGTAGATAATAGTTTTAAGAAGGTGAAAAAATATGAAATTAACCAAAGAAACAATGTCTGATGCCCTAAAAGAAACCTCCATCGAACTTCTCGCTATTCTCGCTAAAGCACAGGAAGATGTATCATGTGAACGCACCGCACCCTTAAAGGAAACAATGGATAATATTCGTAAGGATCTGAAAAGCTCAAAATCACATCAATAATAAAGTTTAGGTCATCACAATGGCAATGTCATATTTTATCCGCCAATTCCGTGTCTGGCTTGAGCTGCAACGCAGCTCGTGCCTGACTCGGAATAGACTGGAAGCCAGGCTACGGCAAAGGCTCCCTCTTTGAGGGAGCAGTCACAGCTATGCTGTGACTGAAGGAGTTCGCATGAGCCTGACACGAGATTAAAGACATTATTATAAATAAATATAGAACCCATATTCCACGTAATCCTCATCTTGCACGGATGCGTCCATTGTCCATGAAGAACCTTTACCCTTTACCATAAATTTAGTATCATATTGCGTAAATTCACCTTTACTTGTTACCTTGCTATCCGTAATTGTAACTTGGTATCCCTTATTTTCAAGTTTGTTCAAATATGCGGCAATGCCGTCAGTTACATAGACAGACTTCCATTTCTTTAATTTAGGAATATTGCTCACCGCATCTACATTATAATATTCTTTCCTCTTAGAATTACTGAATCTTTCATCAATATCCAGACCAAGTTTACTTGACTCACTCGGCAATAAAACATTGGACTTTTGGGTTCTCTTTTTTTCTGAGTCTTGCTTCGTCTTCGATTTTGTTTTTGAATCCTTTTTCGACTTATTGCTTGTCGATTTATCAGTACCTTCTAAGCTTTTTGCACTATCATCTGTGTCTGATTTTTTCACAGCCTTTATTGAACCAATAATCTTGGCAAAATCACTGTCATATTTATAAATAGTACCATTTGCCTCAGTCAATGAAAAGAATACCCACTTACTGCCATCTTTTGAAGGAAATCCAAAGAGGTCTCCTGTTCCATTATTTTCATCCTTTTCGTATCTGAATGCCCATAATCTGCCACTAATACTGTTATTACTAACCGCCTGTGAAAATGTTACTTTATAATTATTGTATTCACCATACTTCGCAAGATATTCATTCGCCAGGGTATCCGCACTTACTTCATCATTAAGAATTTCAGCTGATACCTTATCATCTGAATATCTGAAGTCCATCATCAATACAGCTGAATTGTCACCTGTCTCAGCGTACGCAGAGTATAAGTCATCAGTTATATTGCTATCATCCTCGGTATAATACTTTGGAATAGTAACAGTATACCCCTGTTTTGTTATTTCACTCGTGCTATCAAATCCGTCCTTTTGCTCTCTTGTATCTCTTACGGTTACGTCACTTTCCACGTTCTCGTCTGCACCAGATACCGCTGAACTGCTTTTGTTTTCATACGAACTCACTATAGACGACGATTTCGATTCCACATTCGGAGTATTGTTTACTTCCGCCGTCACAGTCTTCTTGGATTCAGATTTTCCAAAATATCCTGCAATATTAGGATATATTAAGGCAAAAGTAAGAAAAAGCAATATATACCTTACCCACCTATATCGCGTCTTTATTACGTTCCCATGTAATAGAACAGCTATTACAAGGCAGATAATTTGAAACACTGAAACGACAATAGGTAAAGGCTTTCGTACTGCCACTCCCACTATAAATAGCACAATACTGACTACGGATCCTATTACCGCTGCTTTACTGAAGAGATCCAATCGTCCCCAAAATCCAGCAGCTTTGTTTTTGCCCTTCAGCGACTCCTTTGATTCTGACTTCTCTGCATGAAATTCACCTTCAACAGTCTTGGCAGAATCCTCATTGTCATTTTCAACTTCCATTACAAATTTCGCTAAGTCATCCTCAAGACTATCTGGTTCCACCCTGGCTCCACACTTACTGCAAAATTTTGCTCCGTCAGATATTTCCGCTCCGCAATGTTTACAAATCATATTACACCTCTATTAATGCACATTGAAACCTATAACACCATCTTCATATACTTTACCTTCGGCAATTCCCTTATATTTAATTCCGCTTTGCTTTATGGTAACTTTTACTTTAAAGAAATACCCGCCATCGTCCATATGCTCTTTATATAATGTTCCAGTCCACCAATGGCATGTAAATTTATCGTAAATCTGATTACCATATTCTTCGAATATTCTCATTGCTAAAGCTTGATCAAGCTCATCTGAGTCATTGCCGCTATCTGAACTCAGCGTATTAATATCCTCATTTTCTATCTCAGAATCCCGACCATATTCCACAAGTCCCTTGGTTACGGTATCATAGGCTTTTCCATCTTTAATCTTATATACATTATTTTCACTGCTGCTATATTCGAAATTCGACAAATGATATTTTTTATCCTTATATGAGACATCCCAAGATATTTCTATATCATCGTCCGGATACCCATACTTTTGAAGGGTTAAACCATCCACATGCCATGTATTCTTATTTTTAACTGACCATGAACCATTTTCTTTAACAATGACATAATAATCCGTCAGATCATCTGAGTCATCGTCGAAAGAATGGAATTTGCTTTTATCGTATTTATTGTTAGTCTTAACATCCTTAGCCGTCGCATTAGTAAAAGCTACAACAGCCGCTCTCATAGCCTTAGTTTTAGAGAAGCTTACCTTAATGCCATCAGATTCATATTCATCAATTTCGTAACATTTCAAAGTGATTTTCTGATTCTTTTTAATCAAGGTATCAGCCTTAACACTCTGCGATTTAACTTTATATGAGTCTTCAAGATAATCATCCACTGATGGCGAACAGGTAATATTATCATCAGATATTCCCATATCTGACAATACTTTCTTTGCGTCAGCGACTGTTTTTCCTTTTAAATTCGGCATATAGTGCTCACTATCGCTCACGCCTTTGAAAGTTGTCGGGTTATTGAATGTTATAGAAGCACTATCATGGTCAAGCTCACTTGTAAATGTCATATCACTCTTAACATTTATCTTATATGTCCCGCTTATACTCTCATCCTCAACATCAACAGCCTTAATAATGTGCTCACCAGAAGTTGTATCAATCTTGCTGTCGATACCCTTACCATTTTCAATTGTCCCTACCTTATCATCGTCTAAATACAAATCTATATCATAGGTAGAGAAAAGTAAGTTTTCTGCTGAATTTACCTTAAGTCTCAGGCTGCATTTTTCTTCTACGTCAAGAACTATCTTATCGTCTGGCGAAATCATGTCTCCAAATGAAAAGTTCTGTCCACTTACAGTACAATTATCAGATAGGATATCCACATTATCGTCACCAAGAGTGATATTAATAAATCCAGCTTCCGTGAGAATCTGTACCGCATCTATCACTGATTTACCATCCACATCCAGCATTGCTATGCTTTGCGCTGATGATGAATTTTCTGAAGCGGAAGAGCTTACCGTATGCATGGTAGTGATGAATACTGTAAGTGCCAAGACACAGATAATAATTAAACTTATCCTTTTGAATTTATCATTCATCATTTTCTCCTTTTTTCATGCTTTAAGTATATATTTTTATTCTCAAAAATTAACAAGTTGTCAGACAGTACCAAATGTTTTAGTGAAGAATTTCTCCTTCTGTAGCATTTTAGGAAGCCTATCAATCAAAAGATTCATGACCTGCGTTCCATATTCCTTATATTTTGAAAATTTCTTACTATCTGTTAGTGGTGCGCCATACAAAGTATTGCTTGGATCTAATTCTGCTAAATTTATATTGATACTATCAAGTTCCTCCATTACATATATATAATCCGCACTTTTTTTCTGTCTTCTAAAAAGATGTTCAATATGTTTCTTTAACTGAGAAATAATATCTCGTTCATCTTTACGACCCCCTATCCCCATAATAACATCTTCAACATAATACTGAGAATCATCTATCCTATCACCCAAAATGTGTGTGTAATAAATAATTGCACTCAAATCCTCGCACTGTGATGAATATCCTAATAATTTACCATCGCCACCACCTATAGATATCTTCTTTTTAAATCCAAATACATAGTTTACAGTTGCAAGTAATACGCTTCTACGATTTTTCCACCGCTTTTGATCAGATTTTGATGTGTAAAAACTTACTTCCCACCCTCTATGCGATGGTGACCTATGCCTTTGTCCTGCTGCCACAATGTTATAATCATGTTTGCTTACATTTTTTTGCGGAATCCCTTTTACATCTTCACACAGAGAATCCATATCAGCCTGCAACTCACCATTCATTTGGTCAATAGCAAGGCGAGAAGCCTTTTTTAAGTCATCAAGCCTCTTTTTTTGTCCTTTATTTAACTTATTCGTATCAAAACCTTCACCAAATAAAACTTCTTCTAATTGTTTATTGTGGTAAGCTACAGGCCCAGCATAGGTGATGTTACTAATCATTAATGAAAAAATTACTGCTAATATACAGCATATTCTTTTTTTCACTTTTCGACCTCAAATTTATAAACTATGTTTTTTATTAATGGCAATCCATCTTTCTTTACCTTAAAATTCACGTTTATACTCTTTACATCGCTCATACTACTACCATGAGGTTTGATCGTTAATACAACCTTTGAAGAAGTCGTATATTTTTGATGCTTGGCTTTTTCACTCTCATATGTAGCATAGAATGTATTGATATCACCTTCTTTACCCCTTTTCACTTTACTTAACTTCCAGTCGGAACAAGTAGTTGTTTTACCACCTTCGGTAACGGTAAAGATAATATTAGCTTTATCGGACACAAATTTTGCAGGGACAACTAATTTCTGTGGACTGGTAATGCTTCCTGGCTCCATAGATATATCGCCTTTATTTATTGCCAACTTCTGGCTTGAAGTATACGCAGCTTCTATAGATGTATTCAAAAATAGCGTTCCGCCTCTATGAACTATAACGTCCACTTTCTTCTTATCCGCATTGCTTTTCTTGAGCTTGTTTTCAAGACTATACAACATATCGCAGTTTAACGCAAGTGGTTCATTCACCGGTGGAAGCTCAGTTTTACGCTTTGCAACCATCATCTTATACATAGCGCTTATCTCCTGCTTCTGCTCTTTAGTCATGTCTTTCTTGGCGGATTCCTTTTTTACCTTTTCAAGGTAGTTTTTGTTCTGATCTCTCTGTTCATCCGCTAAGAGATTCACGTTATCAAGAGCTATGTTATAAGCCTCATTTAAATATTTAATCTGCTTTGTTCTGCTATAAAGGTCAATATTTGTCTGAGCGGCAAAATATCTGATTTTCCAATCCGAGCCATCCGTTTTCTTTGTATTCTTATCTATCAAACTGAGGTAATGCTCAACTGTAGATATATACTTTTTCCCCTTAAGACAATAATTGGCTGACGCAATTCCCTTTATTAACGTATCCGCAAAATTATAATCCCATCTAAAAATACCAGAATAGTCTGTTTTTTCATACTTTGAGATTGAGCTTATACATTTCTTATACTGCTTATCTGAATAATATGCATCTGCCAGGACAAGCCAGTAAGGTCCAAAGTTTTGATATGTTTTCTTATTGGAGGTCAACCATCTGATTTTACTCTTGGTTTCACTTCCGCCCTTATCCTTCCAAATGATAAAGTTGCTGATATCACTTTCACTCAGTGTCAGTCCTTCAGGCAACTTATAAGCCCGTACAGTATCGACCATATAATCAAATATGCCCTCTCTGCTTGTATAAATGGCTTTTTGTTCCTTATCATCAAGATTCCAATTCTCTTCCAAATACTTCATATCTGCTGCATTATTCGCCGTACTATAACTTGATATCGAATCCACTACCATATAGGATAATGAGCTAACAAGCTTAGGAAGACTATATGAGGCCGTAGAGCTTAATAATCCCAATGGATTAGGCATTAAAGCTCTCACATTTTGGGCCTTACTCTGATCATATAGATAAGAGAGTCTTTCCCTTTTTGTGTCAATAAAACTATAGTCATGAAGAGTATTGCAAATTGCCTCATATTCCGCCTGCGTTCTTATGTCTACCACATTAGGATTAGTATCATCAATGAGACGGCTATATACCTGGTCAAGAAAGGCTCTACTCTTATGGTCATTATTTATCTGCCCTGTAATATACGCAAGGTGATTGAGCATATTTATAGAATTTCTCTGTTTTGCTGACAACTTTGTAGCAGCCATTACAGGATTAATCGATGCCACAAAAATAGTTAATGCTGCAAATATTAACAGTATTTTTCTAAGGAAACTTTTATAATTTCGATTCATATCTTTTGTATTCACAATTAAGTATATCATTATGGCAATTCCTTATCTATATGGGCAGGTTTAATATAGTTACAGCACTCTGTGCCAATTCCACTAAAGTTTATTTTGGCGCTATCCTATTCCGAGTCAGGCACCTTTGGATGGGCTACGCCCACCCAAAGATAGCCAGACACGGAACAGCTATTCTCATTGGTGGCTAAATCCAGTGCCGGGTACCATGAAGGTCTTGTGAACTTCGCTTTGCTCGTTCACAATCTGCTTCATGGGACCAGGCACTACTGTTTGTCGCTATTCACTTACAGAGCTAAGGTTCATTATATAAACTTCTACCGAATCATATGTTACTGACTCATAACTTTTTGTCTCATCGTTCCGTTTACGTATGTCCGCATCAGATGTATAACGCTTCGTCTCTCCTGAAGGAATATTTCCAAACGAGCTGATTGCGTAGTGAACAGGAACACCATTATTAGTATAAGTAATTATATAATCACCATTACCTATGTACATTCCGCTATTATTAGTTATTTCAATAGCAAGAATTTTTCCATATTCCGATGTTTCCTCTTTAGTTGACACTGAAATATCACTCATGCTTATCGCATTTGCAGCCTGTCCTACACTCACCTCCATTGTATATGAATCATAATCTATACCACTTATATTACTTGATATCTCAGTCTCTTCTCCTGCTTTTATTATTGCACTGCCTATATCTAAGTATCCTTGGATGTTTTGTAAATTACCATTTTTATAATATTTTATACTACCTGAAATATCGACATCCTCTGCATTATTATTCTTTATTTTAAATACTTGATAATTACCCAATTTCTCTTCAGAAACTTTTTCTATGTTTTTCAGACTATCGTTATAACTATTTATTATAAATTGATTTTCCTTCTCACCTTCCGCTGCTGATATTGATGAGACCTTCATTATGGTTACTTTAACTGCATCATACATTACTTGTTCATATTTTCTTGTCTCATCGTTCCATTTACGTATGTCCGCATCAGATGTATAACGCTTCGTCTCTCCTGAAGGAATATTTCTAAACGAGCTGATTGCGTAGTGAACAGGAACACCATTATTAGTATAAGTAATTATATAATCACCATTACCTATGTACATTCCGCTATTATTAGTTATTTCAATAGCAAGAATTTTTCCATATTCCGATGTTTCCTCTTTAGTTGACACTGAAATATCACTCATGCTTATCGCATTTGCAGCCTGTCCTACACTCACCTCCATTGTATATGAATCATAATCTATACCACTTATATTACTTGATATCTCAGTCTCTTCTCCTGCTTTTATTATTGCACTGCCTATATCTAAGTATCCTTGGTTGTTTTGTAAATTACCATTTTTATAATATTTTATACTACCTGAAATATCGACATCCTCTGCATTATTATTCTTTATTTTAAATATCAGATAATTACCTAACCGTTCCTCACCAACCTTCTCTATATTCTTAAGATTATCATTATATGTATTTACTGCAATACTGCCTTTAGCCAGTACGCAGACTTTCACTACTGCTTTGGCGCCGTCTTCGACTATACAGTCTGGTGTTGGGGTGCCGAGATCGGCGGTGAAGGAGTAGTTGCCGACAGGGGAATCGGTGTTGTAGTTATCGGTATTGTTCCATTTTGTGACCGGAAATGTTACGGTTGTGCCGTCTGAGGCCTTCTGAGATATATAGGCCGGAAGTTCCTTCATTATCTCATCGACAGACTTAAGGGGAGTACCGAATACGCCTGCGGTAATCTGGGGTTGATAAGAAAACTGCCTTATATATCTTGAAAGATCATGGGATGGTTCGTTTGTAGATGAGCCGCCGGTGGAAGCAGAAGCGCTTCCACCAGTTGAGGAAGATGATCCTGAATTTGACTCTGATGTCGATGGCTGTAGCGTACTCTCAGGAACTGTTACGGGCTGTGGTGGTTCTATAGGTGTAATTGCAGGCTGGGAAACAGGTCTTGATACAGCCGGAGCCGATACAGGTGTTTCCGCAGGTACCTTTACTTCCTCGCCGCTTACGATATCGTTTTTTCCGTTCTCAATTGCAGTTTTGGTTCCGTCAGTTCTTGTTACTGATACCGGTGAAGCGGAATTATTAGCTACTTCAACCTTTGATGAAGCGTCATTTATTTTTACGGTTGAGCCTTCAGCGCCTGCGTTTGCGGTGAGCTCTGTATTTGCGGAAGCGGTAATATTTACAGGTACTGTTGTCGCAAATGCTGTGCCGTCTGCGCCGGCATTTACCTCTATAGGAATCTGACTGTCAGAAGATCCGGTAATGTTCACCTCGGTTCTCTTATTTACCGTGATTTTACCGACAGAGCCTGTTACCTTGATATTTACCTTTGATGTAGAATCTACTATTATCTCATCCACGTCGCCGGTAACTACAAGATCGAGGTTCATATCTCGTCTGTCGATAATGAGCTGCTTTAGTTTCTTATCCTTTGAGAGGACCACTCTTCCGGCAGCGCATGTAAGTTTTATGGAATTGCCGTTTGCATGCTCCTCCCAGGTTTTCTTTGCTATAGACTTTACCGTGATGCTCTTAAATTTTCCATAGTTCTTTACATCGCTCTTAGGCGCATTTACAGTAAGAGTCTTCGTCGTATACTTACCCTTCGGAATTGTGAATTTTACCTTCTTCTTGGTAGAAATGATTATACTCTTATACTTCTTGCTTTTAAGGGCTGCTTTGAGAGCCTTCTCGGTCGAGACAGTTTTTGACTTAGCCGCACTCTTACCTGTCTTACTCGTCGCTACAAGTGAGTTTGCACTGTTTCCTGCCGCAAGAGCATAGTTTGATGGCATCAGCGTGAAAATCATCGCCAAAGCCATGACAATAGCCAACAGTTTTTTCTTCATTGTTTTTTCCTCCTGTTTTTGTTTTTTATTCTTGATCTTTTTTCTCAGGTTCAACTGATTTGATTAGCTTGCTAACCTTCGATGCGCCCGGAATCTTTGACATAATCGGTACCTTCGGGAAGCTTACTCCGAAAATAAGCTTTGTAATCCAGATAAGAAAAATCAAGACTACAATAGGTATGAGGCAAGATGTTACGAGCATAATCGCAATAGCCTCAATCATATTGTTGAGAGTATTCTCGAAGCCTGTAAGTGCATCTGAAACGACATTTGCGACACTGTCTGCGGCATTAGATATAGCTTCACCTACATTAGAAACTGTATTGGTAATAGTTTCTCCCGCATCTTTAGCCAAGTCCTTTGCACCATCACCAATTGATTTTGCAGTATTACCTGCTTTATCTATCAGGTTACCAAAAAATCCTTTTCTCTCTTTTGATGATGAACTTGTCTCCGAAGATATATCCTCAGATTCAGTCGAGGCAGTACCTGATGAAGTATTATTAATTGTTTCACTATTATCGCTCACAGCGCTTTCGCTAACTGCGTTATTTATATCATCAGTATTTTCCTTTGCGTCAGCTATAGTTTGATCTATGGTAGTTTGATAAGTACTTTCTATCTTCTGTGATATTGCTACGCTGGCAGGAACAACCGCTGTAATTATTATTGAAAATAAAGTGAGTCTTACAGCAAGCTCCTGCAGCTTTCGTCCATAATCCTTCCAATAAAATCCTGCCGCAAGAAGCACCATAGCTATAGGAATTAATATTTTAAATCCGATAAACCCTGCTACAGTCATCAGATATTTTTCAAAGAGAACCGCCGCTGAAATAACCACAAAGTAGCTGGTCAAATCGAGAAGCTTCTCAGCTATTGGCGTTCCAGCGTCTCCGGGAAGTAGAGAGATAGCCGCTGATGCCGCCGTGGAAGCCGCTGTCATTTCAAGTACATTTGACTCTTTCTTATCGAGGTACGTTATAGCCCCATTATAGGTCTTAGGTGATGATAATATGCCACCAAAAAGCGTAAGGGATAGAATTGCTATAAGGAGTGGTATACCAACCTTAACTCCTAATGATATAAGCTTTGCTTTCTTTTCTTCGTTCATGACAATTGTCCTTCCTTTCGTTATGCATTTCTCCCATAATTATACGCTATGTCAATTCTCCCGTCAATATGTTTCTTAATATTTTCTTAATTAGATAAATTCATTCTAAATTTCCTTGAATTTTACATTGTAAATTTCATACCGACCGTACTGATTCGCTTTTTCCGATTCGCACGATAAGCACACTCTATTATGAAAGGAGGCTGCTGCGAAAAGGAAATTAGCAGCATAGATTTCATATGAAATTTGCAAAGAATATTTCAGATTGTGATTTTAGTGACGAACCTGTACAATGCAATAAGGAGGGCAAAGTTGAGATGCCTGCTGATTTATCTAAGTATTGTACGATTTACAGGGAACTGGCTGAGCTGGTTGGTGAGACAGCCACCCAGAAGATATGGAAGAACTTCTCCGGGCTGACTGTAACATTCCCGCAACGCATGTACTCACGCGAGTACACCAGAAAGTTCATCGCTGAGAATATGGGAACTATGAGTCCCGCCACAATGGCTCACGTGCTTGACTTGAGTGACAGGAGAGTTCACCAGATCATAAGAGAGCTGAAATCGCAAGAGAAAGAGGAGCAGCCGTAAGGCTGCTCCTCTTTCTTTAATCTACTTATTTCAACAGTGCTCAAACTTCATTCCGTCTCTTACGTAAATTACATCAGGGCTGAAGGACCTTGTATCGCCTATGTCGGTATAGAGCATCATTTCGGAAAGCTCTTCATTCATGCGGGTAACCTTCTTTACTACCCCTTCCTTTCCTTCTTTAAGAAGTGGATTTAATATGCCACGGCCGACAGAAACCGCTTCCGCTCCGAGGCAAAGAGCCTTAAAGGCATCAATTCCGGTATCAATTGAGCAGTCCACAAATATATGTACTCCACTTCCCGCAAGGGCCTTTTTAATTTCCGGTAAAACAGCCACTGGCGGCATACCAAATGGTATCCTTCCGTGATGGTGGGAGACAACAATCGCGTAGCATCCTGCGGCTCTCGCCTTAATGGCGTCGCTTACCGACAGGACTCCCTTCGCTACAAATGGCAGCTTCGTAGCGTTAACATATTTCTTTAAATCATCCGCCTTAATCGGGCCAAGTGGAATTCCATCGACTACGTCATATTTTCCATCGGTTCCGACTATATGGTCAATGTCAATTCCAACTGCTATCGCCCCGTGCTCTTCAGCGAACTTTATCTGATCCATGATAATCTCATGGTCAGCGAATGGCTTAATTATCCTCACCGTCCTTGCGCCGACATTCGCTATTCTCTCATACTCTTCATTACTCTCCATACCGACCCAGTTAACCGTATTCAGTTCTTTAGCAGCCTCCGCATACAGTACCATAGGATCTTTTCCGTCTTCACCGACTTTATTTAAATGCGAAAAAGCCGGCATCATAATTGGTGAATTAAATTTTTCGCCGAATATATCACATGACAAATCCGGTAACTCGGAATCTATCACCCGCATTTCAACAAGAAGATTATCGAGATAATTCCTGTTGTGAAGATTCGCGTCGTCCATGTGACCACTTGTAACCGGAATCAATCCCTCAGGACCCGGCCACGGTGATTTTCTTTCTGTCTCAGCCATATCGCACCTCCAAATAAAATTTTCTTCTATCTTTTCCACTTATATTCACTTAACTGCCCTATGTGTTAGAATAGTTGTCAAGGGAAGCAAAATGTTTTGTGGTATGGTATAATAAGCATATCACAGGAAGGAGACAGCTATGCAATACAGTAAGGAGTTAAAGGCATCAATCCTCAGCAGG
>Ga0256404_1002976_pt1 | contig 35857 bp, 39 predicted proteins | sample RumenRJG_01DNA_FD_185990 | JGI IMG/M metagenome (GOLD analysis project Ga0256404, IMG submission 185990) | Bovine rumen microbial communities from Lethbridge, Alberta, Canada - RJG_01 | ecosystem: Host-associated > Mammals > Digestive system > Stomach > Rumen | place: Canada: Alberta | collected... | reverse complement strand
GCACGGAGCTGCTCCACTTTTTAGATATTCCTTCCGGTACCAGATCCGGCAACGAGGCGGTACCAGGACCCGTCGGGCCAGTACCAAAAGATTCCGCCGCGCATGGTCCGCACATCCGCCGTCAGCGATCATGAAGCCAAGAGCGACACTCAAAACGCGTTTCATTATCTTTTCCTCCCTATTTTTGAATACAAACGCTTTCTGACTTCATTATCACACGGTACCCTTCCGGATTCAAACATTTTGTAAATTTCAGGAAAAGATTTATTTTCTCCGGCTATTTCTTTACAATCCGTACTAAAAGACTCCTGCCGAAGCAGGAGCCTTCAGATATGTTCTTTCTGTCTCAGACAAGTCCCTGGGCGATCATCGCTTCCGCAACCTTCTCGAAGCCGGCGATATTCGCACCGACCACGAAATCGCCCGGACATCCATAGCGTTCTGCAGCCTCAGAACTCTTCAGGTAGATGCCTCTCATGATCTCCTTCAGCTTGCCATCAACCTCTTCAAACGTCCAGGAAAGACGCTCGGAGTTCTGCGACATCTCCAGTGCAGACACCGCAACCCCGCCGGCATTAGCAGCCTTGCCCGGCATATACAGAAATCCGCTGGAAACCCGTGCTGCCTCATACGCATCTACCGCATCCGCATCAGACGGCATATTTGCGCCTTCCGCGACACACCAGCATCCATGTTCAATCAGAGTCTTCGCATCCTTGCCGCTGATCTCGTTCTGAGTTGCGCACGGCAATGCGATATCGCACTTCACGCCCCATGGCTTCTGACCCTCGAAATACTGAGCTGCCGGTACCTTTTCCAGATATTCCCTGATTCTGCCGCGATGACCCTGCTTGATCTCCAGAACGACATCCAGCTGAATTCCATCCGGATCATAGATATATCCATTCGAATCAGACATCGTGACAACTTTTGCTCCAAGCTCCTGTGCCTTCCTGCATGCATACTGCGCGACATTGCCGGAACCTGAGATGACAACCGTCTTTCCAGCCAGTTCCTTTCCGGCACCTCTTGCCATTTCCTCGGTGATATACACCAAGCCATAGCCAGTAGCTTCCGGTCTTGCCAGAGAACCTCCGAAGGAAAGACCCTTGCCCGTCAGAACCCCCTGATACTGGCCGGTGATCCGCTTGTACTGACCATACAGATAGCCGATTTCGCGTCCGCCTACGCCAATATCGCCTGCCGGAACATCCTGGTCCGGGCCGATATACTTATACAGCTCGGTCATGAAACTCTGGCAGAAACGCATGACTTCGGCATCTGATTTTCCTTTCGGATCAAAATCAGAACCGCCCTTTCCGCCGCCGATCGGCAGTCCGGTCAGGCTGTTCTTGAACACCTGCTCAAAGCCGAGGAACTTCAGAATCGACTGATTCACGGACGGATGGAACCGCAGTCCTCCCTTGTACGGACCGATCGCAGAATTGAACTGCACCCGGTAGCCCAGATTCACATGAATCTTGCCGGAATCATCCTGCCACGGAACCCGGAATGTGATGATCCGCTCCGGTTCGGTCAGCCGCTCCAGCAATCCGTTCTTCCGGTACAGTTCCTCATTGGCATCCACGGCTGGTGCAATCGATTTCAGCACGCGCTTGGCTGCCTCCAGGAACTCCGGTTCGCCCGCATGTTTTGCGGCAAGTGAAGCATATACTTCTTCAGAATACGACATGTACTAATCCTCCCTCTTCTGAACTGATTCTTCTTTCATTTCCCGTTCGATCCACGCCATCAGGAGATTCACGATTTTCTCCTGCTGCACCTCGCTCAGCGGCACGCCTTTCGGAACCCGGTACCACTTCTGCAAACAGCCGCGGCAGCAGCACGCACATGCATGCTGAGCCGGGAAGACCGGATGTCCATGCGTCGGCGTCTGCCGGCCATCATGAAGCGGGTATGCCGGTGCCAGCCGTTCCCGCACAAAATCCCTGCAGTGGCTCCGGATGGTATCCATTCCCTTCTTGCGGACATATTCCTTTTCTTCTGCATTCAGATGAAACGACGCCCGGAACGAAGACCTGCTCAGTTTTTCCAGAGCCTCATCGATTGTCTGCATGCACGCCGACCTGTTCCAGCGCAATCAGCGCCGCTCCGATCGAGCCGCAGAGCTGTGAATCCGGAGAGACGAAGATCTTCTCTCCGAGTTTCTCTTCCAGGCACGCGACCACCCCGGCATTCTGCGCCACTCCGCCCGTCATGATAAACGCCGGCTCCATGCCGATCCTGCCGCCAAGCAGCGCAGTTCTGGAAGCGACCGAGCGATCCAGGCCATGGATGATATCTGCGGCCGGATCATTCTGCGCTACCAGGCTGACCACTTCGGATTCCGCAAATACCGTGCACATGCTGGAGATCGTCACTTCATTCTTCCACGAAAGACCAAGCTCAGACATCTCGGCAAGCGATAACCCGAGTGCTCTTGCCTGCATCTCCAGGAACCTTCCGGTTCCGGCTGCACACTTGTCATTCATCACGAAATTCTTCACTGACCCGTTCTCATCAATGCGGATCACCTTGCTGTCCTGGCCGCCGATATCAATGACCGTGCGGGCATCCGGATCCAGGAAGTGCGCCCCTCTTGCATGACACGTGATCTCAGTCACGGAAGCCGAGCCGACACCGATCGTCTCCCGGCCGTATCCTGTCGTCACGATCGCACTCAGTTCTTCTTTCCGGATGCCTGCTTCACGCAATGCCTGTTCCAGCGCTTTCTCCGCGCCGCTGGCCGCACCTGCTCCGGTCGGCAGAATCGCTCGTCCAAGAATTCTATGATTCCGGTCCATGACCACCGCATCTGTGCTTGCGCTGCCGCTGTCGATTCCTGCAACATATACCCGATCAGGATCACTGACCCGGATCGAACTGATCTGACTCATTCCAAGCTCCTCCCGGAACGCCTCCAGCCGCGTCTTCAGCTGTCCGCTGTTCTGCCTTGTCGTATCCGTCTCGATCTTCAGAATCGGAAGATCCGGATTCTTCTTTTCTTCCATGTATTCAAAGCTGTAATAATCGCAGAACTTGATCGTATGGAAGATTTCTCCTGCCGGACGTTTCTGATACTCCGGATTCTTTCCGCCCCGGTAGCACATCCGCATGCATGCCTGATCCTGATTCAGGAGCGCATAAGCATACCAGTGAAAGAAGGAAGCTTCGCTTTCCGCTTCTCTTCTGAGATAGCGATTTCCGGTACACGTATCATCGATCAGTTCAATATCCGGAAACACTTCACCGATCTCTTCTTTCAGAACTCTTCCCCCATGAGCGCCGATCAGCCGCAGAAAGGAACCGGAAGGCTCCTTCCGGGGATTCTTCTGCTGCTTCTGATATGCGTTCACCGCTTCTGAAACCTGAAACGGTTTCCCGGAATACTCCTGATAAGCATCCTTCAGGCGGATCAGTTCCTGCTCGAACAGCTTCAGTTCTGCTTCGCCGTTCTTATGCGGAAGCGGCAGCAGATACAGGAATCTGACGGTGCCTGATGCTTTCAGCACATCATAGACTCTTCTTGTCGCATCACAGCAGTCAGTCAGAATCACGCACTCAGCAGACAGTCTTCTGATTTCTTCAATTACCGCCTTGGCATAGCTGCACATATTCGGATGAGAACATGAATCCGCACACTCAAACCCTTCCGGAGAAGGATCGAGCCGCTGGCAGGTTTCCTGGAACCCCGCCATCAGTTCCTCTGGCGCATATCGGCATGAGGTATAGATCATTTCATCCCTCCCAGCATTTCCATGAACGCTCCTAACCGGGTGGAAATCTGCCCGTCTGAGGTATTGGAGCGATCCACTCCGTCCCCATTCAGAATCAGCGTCGGAAATCCCGCCGCCTCCAGCTGCTGCTTGATATACGGAGAAGCACCGCATGTCTCCTTGCAGCCCCAATGGCAGAACAGCACGACGCCATCTGCAGAAACCTTCTGAGCCATTTCCTCCGCCGCCCGGATCCGGTCAGATATCGGTCCGTTATACGGATCATAGACCAGACGTTCTGCCATGAAGCGGAACGGATCATCTGTATGATAATTCTGCCAGACATCATAGCTCAGCTCGGTTGCCGCAACGTGCTGGTCAGGCCGGTAATTCAGCAGTTCCTGGGCACTCTTCTGCCAGAACGGATTCGTATGCATCCAGAGAATCCGCTTTCCCTCATCCAGAGACACATGCTCAAAATCTTTTTTCAGAAGCCGGGAATACTCCAGCGCTTCCTCGCTCCCCAGCGCATTATGCATCATCAGCGCTTCATATAATTCCGATGTCAGATCGCCTGGCAGATATCTCGTCTTCCGCAGCGGAATCGTCTTCTGAATATTCCGGATCGTTTCTGCACTGCGATCGGTATACATCTTCAATAAGCCAGGATCAAGACGTTTTCCTTCCCGCTCTTCCAGGGCAGCGGCCAGTTCCTTCAGTTCCTGCATGACATACTCCACGGAATATTCTTCCTTGCGGTATGGAACCTCCACATAAAACTGGGGTGTGCCCATCTTTTCCGACAATGCCCGGAAGGTCAGATTATTCGCATCGCAGGCAAGCGAAGTATTGATGATATAGCGAGTCGAAGGAAGCACTCCAGTCAGGGCTGCTCCCATCACGACTTTATGATAGCTGCAGTACGTATCCGCAATGCCAGCTTTCTCTGCCGCCTCTGCAAATGCCTTCTCGGCACCTGCCCCATTGAGATACGTGGAAAACATCTCCGCGCAGATCGGCGAAATACCGAACGCATGCAGCAGCTCGCATGGCATGAAGATGCTGACCATCGCTGCGTGTTCCGGATGCGAGAAACCGTCAACCATGAACTTCATGCATGCATCAGCCAGATACCGGCGGGATTTCGGCTTACGCTGATCCGGGAAATGATGCTGATACCAACCGAACAGCTTATAGGCCGCAAGGATCTCTTTCCGGATCCGTTCCGGATGTGCTTCTGCATTCTTCCCGACGTGAACGCCGAACTGATCAATGATTTTACTCATAACAGTTAAATTTTACCGTATATTGCTCCCGCACAGCACCAAAATGATTGTCTACTCAAATAAACCGAAAGAGTTTATCATAAAAATAAGAGGAGGATCACGGCAATGGAAAAGCAGACACCTGGTTTCGAACACCTGCGGCAGAATGTGTGCACCATCGCGTTATACGGCCATGACCAGCCTTATTTCTTCCGCGGAACACTGGTTCTCAGGACTTATTATACCGATACCCGCACGCACAAGATCGATGCCCTGCGCACTTCAGCCTACGCAATGGACACGATGTTCTATGAGACCAATAAAGTCATCCGTTCCGCTCACCGGGAACCGTATTCCGAAGCAAGGCACCTCGTTACCGCACCTGCAGACATGCTAGGCAATCCATATCGGATCTTATACAACCGCAGAGCGCTTCCCGGAGCGATGGAAGACAATTCCATCGTGCTGCTGCGCTCACATGATCCGGAAGCCAGAGGCCTGGCGATTGTCGCCAAGCTTCAGGAAAACGGCACCTTGACATGGCTGAGAGAAGATGAAGCCCGTCAGGTCCAGAAAGTTCTTTCTGCAATGATGAATTATGAGGAGGAGTAACAATGGAATGGTATTGTCCGAACTGCGGAGCTGAAATACGCTCCGGTGCACATTTCTGTCCGAACTGCGGGGCAAAGCTGGATGACTGGGAGCCGAACAAGAAACAGTACCAGTATCAGGAACAGCCACAGCCCGAACCGTTCTATCAGAACCCTGACAGCAGGGATTACTTCACGGACAATTCGTTCATACCGGACAGCAGATGGCCGGTCAAATCAAAAATCGCCTACGGAATCCTTGCGATTCTGCTCGGCGATATCGGCATTCAGTACTTCTATATGGGTGAAACCACAAAAGGAATCGTCAGCATCTGCTTCTGCTGGACTGGCATTCCTGCTCTGATCGGCCTGATCCAGGGCATCGTTGCCCTGTGTTCCAGCGATGAAGAGTTCATGCGCAAGCATCACGTCATCACCGATACCTGGCGCGGATGAGAAAAACTTGGTCTGATGAGAAAAGAGACCCGTCACGGTCTCTTTTCGTTTCTGATGTCATTCAGCAGATCCTTCAATGCCTGCAGACACGCTGCTTCTCTGGTCTCCTGCCGGCTTCCGGAGAAATGATATTCTCTGACAGCGGTCTTTCCGGATACATAGGTTCCGATATAGACCAGTCCGTCCTCTTTATTCTCCATACCGGTCGGGCCGGCATTTCCGGTGACCGACACACACGCCTCGCATCCCATGCGCTCTGCTGCTCCGGAAGCCATCGCGGCAGCACATTCTTCCGAGACGGCACCGACCGTATTCAGAATCTCTTCCCTAACCCCGGCAAGGATATGTTTCTCTTTCGTCATATACGTGACTAATCCCCCTGCCAGCACCTCTGAAATTCCCGGAATGTCTCCGAGTGCTGAAGCAACCATCCCGGCTGTCATGGACTCACACGTGCACACCGACCACTTTCTCTTCAGCAGTTCTTCCTTAATCTGTTCCGCAACCAGATCTTTTTCCATCTGCATTACCCTCTCTGATAAGTAATATCCGGATTCTCCGGCTCCATCCTGCTTTTCAGCATGGCAAGCACATCTGCTTCAGAAACACCAAAGCGAGAAGGATACAGAACCCGATACTCATGACCATCCCGATCCCGGAACGAAACGAGAAATGTATCTCCGCCATTCTGGCCGGAGATTCCATGCGTTTCCGAAGGCTTTGCAATCCGGATGGAAACAGAACTCAGTTGCTTCATCCGGATCAGGAATAAGCCTGCCTGCTCCTGAACCAGGACATACCGATTCAAGAGCAGCGCATTGCCGAACACTTCTCCATTTGCGGCATCCTGTTCCAGCTGGGAACGATCTGAAGCAGAAATCCTGTCCCATGATTCTTCTGCTCTCCGGAATTCCAGAAAATACGGAATCAATATCAGCAGAAGAACTGCAGTCACCGCAATTGCCGGAATCAGCTGCTCTCTCAGAAACAGAACCACTACGATCACAATTGCTGCGGCAGTCACATTTCTGAGCGTGCTCGAAGATTGCCATGAAGCAGCACCTTCATCCAGTTCCCCGATCCGATCTTTCAGGTTCGGATATTCATCCAGTTTCATGTCAGCTCTCCATTGCATGCTTCATCTTCTCTGCCGCCATAGAAGCAGCAGCGTCTGCCGCTTCGTCCTGCGGAAGAATCAGATTGATCTTCCTGACCGCATCCGTAAGACTGATCAGCGTCCTCTGAAGCTCACGCTCCGATTTCAGAACTGCTTCATAGTTTCCGCTCTCAGAGATTTCCAGATACTGAGCAAGAATCTGATCCAGATACGGCAGATATCTTGCATAAAGATTCTTCAGTTCTTTCTCCCCGCTGTCAAACAGGTACTGGGTTTCTTTCAGAGAACCAAGCACGCTGATGAGACTTCGCAGACTTGTCTGCACGTTTTCGTTTCTGATCTTCGCAGAATACTGCTCCAGCAGACGGATCTGTTCAGCTGCCTGATTCAGCCGTTCTTCTTTATCTGTCATAGCTTCCAGTTTAATAGTTCTTCAAGGTTCTGCAACCGGCAAGCCCCCGAAAAAAATGGGCCTTGCGTGTATTGGCAGATTAGGTTAAAATATTACTCGCACCTGGCGGTTATGGTGAAGTTGGTTAACACACTGGATTGTGGCTCCAGCACTCATGGGTTCGAGTCCCATTAACCGCCCCTTTGATTAAGAGCTGTGTGAAAGCACAGCTTTTCTTTTGCACTGAATGAGAAAACCGCCCGGATTTCTCCGAGCGGAGCTCTTCAGGATCATGATTCAGTTCAATCCTCTGACCCGGATCACGTTATCGATTTCCGTGATCTCATGAAGGATTTCCTTGCTGATCTTTGCATTCACATCAAATACGGAATACGCAATCTCACCGCGGGACTTGTTGGACATGTTCTCAATATTGATCTGATCTCTGGAGAATACCGTCATGATCTTTGTCAGCATTCCAGGTACATTCTTATGAATGACGCAGACCCTGGATTCTCCGTTGCGCTCCAGATATACATTCGGCATATTCACGGAATTGCGGATATTGCCATTACGCAGATAGTCATCCATTTCCTTGGCTGCCATCTTCGCACAGTTGCTTTCTGCTTCGATGGTCGTTCCGCCAAGATGCGGCGTCAGAATCACATTCTTCGTATGGACCAGACGTTCCGTCGGGAAATCAGCCACATATCTGGCAACCTTGCCGGACTCCAGCGCCCGGATGATCGCATCTTCGTCCACCACTTCGCCGCGGGCATAATTGATGATGCGAACCCCGTTCTTCATCACCGAGATCGTCTTATCATTGATCAGTCCTCTTGTCTCTTCATTCAGCGGCACATGCAGAGTCAGATAATCGCACTGCTTCAGCAGTTCATCAAGGCTCGATATCCGCTGCACATGGCGGCTTACCTTCCATGCGGCATCTACGGAAAGATACGGATCATATGCCAGCACTTCCATGTTCAGATCCAGGGCGATATTCGCAACCAGGCTTCCGACATTGCCCGTTCCGATGACACCAAGAACCTTCCCGGCATATTCCGGACCTGCAAACTGCTTCTTGATCTTCTCCATTCTGGTTTCAATCGGTCCTTCGCTTCCATCATAGGAATAGACCCACTTCATGCCATCGAAGATATCGCGGCTCGCCATGCCTAATGCAAAGACAAACAGTTCCTTGACGCCATTCGCATTTCCGCCCGGTGTATTGAAGACGACGATTCCTTTCGAAGTGCATTCTTCCAGCGGGATCGTATTCACGCCGATTCCGGCTCTGCCAATGCACTTGAGCTCCGGATTGAAGGGATACCCATGCAAGTCGCTTGCCCTGACAAACAGCGCATCCGGATTCTGTTCGCTGTCACTGAGCTCATAATCAGGAGCGGACAGAATCTCGCGGCACGAAGGTGAAATGTTGTTGAGTGTTCTGATACGGTACATCTTTTCTTCCTTTCCGGCAGGGATACTCTGATCCCACCATCTTCTATGCAATGCGGCCATGAATCCTGAGGATTCAAGCCGCTAATTCTCGGCATCGAACTTCTGAATGAACTCTGCCAGTCTTTCGACGCCTTCCATCGGCATTGCGTTGTAGATCGAAGCCCGCATGCCTTTCACGAGGCGATGTCCCTTCAGATTTACCAGCCCATGTTCTGCAGCTTCGGCAACGAACTTGCTGTCGAGATCGTCATTTCCGGTACGGAATGTCACGTTCATATCTGAACGTGATCCCGGCAATGCATGGCAATGGAACAGATGAGAATCATCCAGCACCTTGTACAGAAGTTCTGCTTTCTGGTGCTTCTTCTGTTCCATGGCCTCCACACCGCCCTGGCTTTCCAGCCATTCCAGCACGAGACCGACCATATAGATGCACCAGCATGGCGGCGTGTTGTACATGCTGTCTTTCGCAATCAGCGTCTGATAATTCATCATCAGCGGCGTGATTGGCAGCGCATTGCCAGCCAGGTCTCTGCGTATGATCACAATCGTCACCCCGGCCGGGCCGACATTCTTCTGCGCACCCGCATAGATGATTCCATACTTCGAGATATCTACTCTTCTGCTCGTGATATCGGAAGACATATCCGAAACTAGCGGAACGCTGCCAGTATCCGGCACATACTGCCACTCTGTTCCATAGATCGTATTATTTGCACAGTAATAGAAATATGAAGCTTCCGGATCCAGGTGCAGCTCCTCCTGAGCAGGAATCCGGTTATGCCCGGTATCGGCCGTCGAGCAGACAATGGAGACGCTCCCGTACTTCTCTGCTTCCTTTGCGGCAACCTCGGAGAAATGTCCGGTGATGGCATAGTCTGCCTTCCCGGTTCTTGCCATCAGGTTCAGCGGAACCATGGAGAACTCCGAAGATCCACCGCCCTGCAAGAAGAGAATCTCATAATTCTCCGGCACATGCATCAGCCTGCGGAACCGGTTCTTCGTATCCAGGAAGATTTCCTGGAACATCTTCGATCGATGGCTCATCTCCATCACAGACATTCCGGTGCCATGATAGTCCGTGATCTCGCTGCCTGCTTTCTGCAGCACTTCCAGCGGCAGCTGCGAAGGCCCGGCCGCGAAATTGAATACTCGTTCTTCCGGCATATATTCCTCCCTGAACTTTCCTACCATTATACTTGCCTTTTCTGCTTCCGTGCCGCTTTCCCATCACGTATCTGATTCCGGAGTGCTGAAAACATCTCTGTTCAAGCCATTCTGCGTACGGAGATAAGTATAGATCGGAGAATCTGTCACAAGCGAAGCCTCAGAAGCAGAATCATAACTGCGGCTGGAAGAGAACAATCTGATCTCTCCGGCCTCATCGCAGGCAGATAGCACTTCCATGTCTTCTGAGCGCACCGCCAGAATTGCCAGATACGGCGTACCAGTTCCAGATGGATCATCGAGATCAAAGCCATTATGATCCTTGATGGCAATGACCCTGACATTCTGAAACAGACATCCGGTTATCGTGCTGCTGTCCCGGTTCAAGATCGTCGCAAAGAGATCCACCCGCTGCCCGGGCACAACCGTTCCGCCAAGTCTGGCCAGATCCGTTTCCAGAGAATACGCTGACTGCCCTTTCCTCAGCTGCGCAGTCGGATAGTCCGGGAGATCTTTCAGATCTTTGAGCATACTCCGGTAGAATACCGAGCCTGCGGGAATCATTCCCTGGATCTCGGTATACTTGCCGATGATCTGATCTTTATCGCATACAGCCTGATCCAGCAGATAGTCTCCAGCAATCTCTGCTTCAATCAGATCTTCCTCACTGATCCTGGTCCGCGGCGGAATATCTCTTGCGGCAATATATGTCTTCGTCAGCTTCAGCATCTGCTCTGATCGAAGTTCTACTGCCGCGAAAAACAGGATCACGAGCACAAACCCCGATACTGCAATTCCGAGAATCTTCAGAGTAATTTCTTTATTCATACCTGTCCCTTCCCTCCTATTTATCCGGTTTCCATATCTCCTCCCCAGAAACAGTGAGAAAATACGGAAAAGAAGGAATCAGGTATGAGCGAAGAAGAGATCATAAAACGCATCGAAGCAGGAAGAAATTTCGCCCGCAGTTTCATCGATGAACTTGAAGACTTCGTCAGCGATCAGGACCTGAAGAAGCCCCCATGAGCAAGGAAGCAGTATCCCTCCCCGTGAACTATGAAGATCTGAGCATCACGAATGACTTCCTGAAGGTCATCAATACTCGTTCCAGCCACCGCATATTCACCTCCGAAGGCCTCAGCCTGCTGGAACTCTCCTATCTTCTCTGGTGCTGCCAGGGCGTGAAAGGATTGTGCGAAAAGCGCTATGCAACCCTGCGTACGGTTCCTTCCGGAGGTGCCAGACATGCGTTTGAATGCTATCTGGCCATTCAGAACGTAAAGGAGGCTGAAGCCAGGCCTCTGGCACTATCTGCGGATGACCCACCAGATTGAATTTTAGAGCAGTCCGGAAAATCTGAAACAGCTCATCGGAGACAGTCTTTCCAAGCAGGTACGGGCCGAGAAAGCAGAGTGACGCTATGGGCCATATGCCCACGTACCGATGCTAATGGACAGCGGCCATGTCTTCGAGAATCCCTATCTGGCCTGCACTTCGGTCAGCCTCGGCGGCTGTGCGATTGCAGCAGTGGATGGAACGGTTGCGGATCAGGCCTTCTCCTATGGCAGTGAAGAAGAAACGATCTTCTACTCGATGCCGGTCGGAGCCATATCAGAACAGGATCAGGAAGAAGAAAATAACTTCTATGCCTTCGTGAAAGAACAGAGTTTGCACCAGATTGCTAAAAAAAAGAGAACCTCGGATCTGAGATTCTCTCTTCGTTTTTTATGCAGCTTTCGGGTGATCCTTGAGGTATGCCCGGATGGCATCCTTCTTATCAGGCTTGCTAGGCTTGCAGCGATCAATGTCTGCATCGCCGTCTGCAAGTGCTGCAGCCATGCCGTCACATCCGGCAAATCCGCAGCCGCCGCAGTTATAGCCCGGCAGCATCGCGCGGATGTCTTCCACACGGTGGTCAACTTCGACTCTGAACTTGGTAGATGCAATGCCGAGAATCAGACCGCAGACTGCGCCGAGAACCAGCATGAGCAATAATGCACTGAACATGGTTACTTTTCTCCTTCTTTCGCTTCGATTTCACTGCGTATCTCACAGTTCGCAATACCGCATCCCTTGCAGTCAGGCTTCAGATTCTCACATCCCTCAGGAACCGGGGTGGCTTTATTCTTCTTCATCAGAACAACATTCAGTCCGATCAGCGCCCCCATGATCAGAATTGCGATCAGTGTTCTCATAGCGCTTATGCCAGTCCTGCAAATGCAGAGAATGCAATTGCCATGATGGCAGCCGTAACAAAGGCAATCGGATTGCCCTGGAATGGCTTCGGTACATCGTTGCCGGAAAGCCGTTCACGGATCGTTGCGAAGATGACCATGACCAGCATGAAGCCAGCCGGAACCGCGATGGAATTCACCATGGTCTCAATCAGCGTGTACTTCTGCGTGATGTTGTCCAGAGCGACATAGAGAACGCAGCAGTTCGTCGTGATCAGCGGCAGATAGATGCCGAGAGACTTGTACAGGGAAGGAGAATTCTTCTTGATGTACATCTCAACGAACTGAACGAATGCAGCAATCAGCAGGATGAAGCTGATCAGCTTCATGTACTCCAGTCCCATCGGCTGCAGTACGAAGTAGTACAGAACCCAGGACAGAACAGAAGCACCGAAGATGACGAAGATGACAGCGATGCCCATTCCGATTGCGGAGCTGAGCTTCGTGGAAACACCCATGAACGGGCACATACCGATGAACTTGGAAAGAACGATATTGTTTACCAGCAGTGCACTCAGGAACAGTGTGAACAGATTCATATTACTTCGCAGCCTCCTTTACCGGAGCAGCCGCAGCTTTCTTCGCTGCCAGTGCAGCCTTTTCAGCAGCAGCTTCCTTAGCATCATTCTTGTTCTTGTATGCAGCAACCAGAGCAGCCAGGACCGCGAAGGTCATGAATGCACCAGTCTGGGTCTGGAAGACACCTATCTCATATCCCTCCGGAATCAGACGGATCGAGAACAGCACTTCATTGGTCATCGGATTGGACAGTGACAGCATGCCGGTGCCGAGCAGCTGACGGATAATGGACATTGCTAACAGGCTGAACGTGTAGGCAAGACCCATCATCAGTCCATCTCTTGCGGACTCTGCGACACTGTGCTTGCATGCATATGCCTCAGCTCTGCCGAGGATGATGCAGTTGACAACGATCAGATCGAGGAAAGCTCCTAATGCGGTATACAGCGAAGAAGCATACGCCTGCAAGAACATGGATACGATCGTGACAAGCGTTGCGATGATGATGATGTAAACCGGGATATGAATATCATCCGGAGTAATCGGCGCAACCAGGGAAACGATGATGTTGGACAGCACGAGGACCACGATAACGGAGAGTCCCATGCCGAGCGCATTATTCAGATTCGTCGAGATTGCCAGGGTCGAGCAGATTCCGAGGAACAGTCCGAAGACCGGATTGTTGTAGATCAGCTCAGACCAGAAACCTCTCTTGTTCTTCTTCTCACTCATTGCTCACACCTCACTTTGATGCATTCCATAAGTTCCAGGCAGCAGTGATTCCATTGCGGATTGCAGTGGAAGTAAGAGTTGCACCGGAAACCATCGGAATATCATCACCGACTGAAATCGCAGTATAGTTGGCAATGCTCTCATCCGTGAAGCAGCGCTTGCCGAAACCGTCGGTTTCATTTTCAGACAGAACAACGAATCCGGAAGTTGTTCCATCATCGTTGATGCCATAGAGGAAATCGAATCCATCAGAGTTGTAGCCGACTCCATGAATGGAATATACGGTTCCCTTTCCTTCTGCAGTATAGACTGCAGTGATATAGCCGGAATCATCTGTGAAATCCGTGACCTCTGCAAAATCAGCACCCGGATAAATCTGTTCCAGGCTGCTCTTCACTGTCGCAAGATTTGCTTCAGCGATAACCGGAGCAGTAATGGAATTCACCGCGCCGAGCAGAAGACCGCAGATTGCACTCATGACGGCCAGAAGGATCACTTTGTACTGAACAGAATCCTTATTCATATTCGATACCCTCCTCAGTTGCCGGCTGCCATCTTCAGGGCAGCAGACGCCATGCTTGCAATCGAATCGGAAGTGAACGTTGCTCCGCTGACGGAATCAACACTGTCATCCAGTGTCTTGCCCGCATACTGTGCCAGAGCACTGTCACTTACAGCCGCATCGCCGACTCCGGCCGTATCGCCGAAGTTCGTGACGGTAATGGAAACGATGCTGTTATTCGAAGGATCAACTTCAATGTCAGCTTCATTCTCGGAATAGGAACCGCCCATGTTGTTGATCAGGCCGAAACCCTTAGCCGTGCAATGATAGACATTGTCGCCGGTCAGTTCGCAGCTTGCTTCGTTATCGGCAAAGTCACCATTCAGCGCAATGCCCGAAGCAGAGGAGCTTCCGGAAGAAGCACTGTCCGAAGAAGCAGCTGCTTCTGTTGCTGCTGCCGGAGCTGCTGCTGTAGAATCTTCCTCTTCTGCAGAAGTCTTCAGAGAAGCACCGACACCGAGCGTTACCGCGAAGAAGCATACGCAGGTGATCAGAACATTCTTGCGGAACTTTGCAGCATCCTTGATCTGGTTGCCGTCGAACAGCTTATCAATTGCCGGTGTCAGCATATTCATGAGCAGGATGCCGAACAGAACGCCATCTGCGAAGTTGGACTTCCAGCGGATGATCATTGCCAGGCTTGCTGCACCGAATGCGAAGACGACACGGCCAGGCATCGATACCGGAGAAGTAACAGGATCGGTTGCCATGAAGACAGCCCCGAACATCACGCCGCCAGCCAGCACGTTGTAAACAGCTGCCTGAGCACCGCTGCCGGTGATTGCGCCGACAATCAGCGACTCGACGAATACGGTGACGATGTAGGTCACCGGAACCTGCCAGTCAATGTCCTTGCGCCAGATCAGGAACACGCAGCACAGCAGAATCAGCAGTGCAGACGTAGAACCGATCGTGCTTGCATACTGGCCGAGGAACATATTTCCGAAACCGCCGTACTGGGAAGCGAATTCTCCGACCCAGCCGGATGCCTTGGCAACCGTCGTCGGCGTAGCGGAAGTAACGAAGTCTTCACTGTAGCTGCCAGCGAAGTTTGCCATGATGACTGCTTCACCGAACGCAGCCGGGTTGAAGATATTCTGACCGAAGCCGCCGAACACAAGCTTGCCGAAGAATACTGCAATCACCGTGCATACGATCATTCCGTAGTAGGAAACACTCACTCTGGAGATCAGCGTCAGAATCAGCGCTGTCACCCAGGAATAGGAAGTCAGGATGCCCTGTCTGATATCCTGCTTCGTTGCCTTGAAGTAAACTGCATCCGTGCAGAGTGCAGCAATCACCGAACAAGCAGTCAGAAGGACAATGCGCAGGCCATAGGAAGCACCATAGGCACCGCAGTAATAGATGACTGCAAATACCAGAACCGCGAGCAGGCATTCCGTGAGATCCTTCATGATTCCGGAAGTGCTCTGGGAAGTACGGTAGTTCGGGGATGGATTAAACGTGAACTTCATCTTCGTCTTTCCCCCTTATTTCTTGACCAGAGCCATATATCTCTTGGCTCTGCGGATTCCTTCCGTGACATCCAGCTTGGACGGGCATACATATGTGCAGAGACCGCACTCGATGCAGTCCATGACACTGAGCTTCTTCAGGGAATCAATATCCTTGATCTTCTCGCAGTTATTGATCCGCACCGGCTCAAGTCCGGACGGGCAGCTCTCCGTGCACTTGCCGCAGCGCAGGCACTTCACAGAAAGCTCTTTCTCCGTCTTCAGAACTGTCAGACCATTGTTGGCAATGCCGATCACGAACTGTTCGTTCGGAATCGTGCGTCCCATCATCGGTCCGCCGGCAATCAGCTTCACGTCTTCCGCAGTATATCCGCCGCATGCCTTGATCAGCTCAGAAGCAGGTGTTCCGACTGCAGCTTCGACATTCTTCGGCTCCTTGACGCCATCGCCGGAAACCGTCACCATCTTGCGGGTGATCGGCATGCCGTTCTGGATCGCATTGCCTACTGCAATCGCCGTAGAGACATTGTCCAGAATGCAGCCAGCCTCAGCCGGCAGCTTGTCATAGCGCTTGCCGGTCATCTGATAGACCAGCGTACGCTCCCAGCCCATCGGATACAGATCCGGAACCGGAGCGACTTCAATCTTCGTCCCCTCGAAGAGCTTCTTCAGCATTTCGACTTCTTCAGTCCAGTGGCTCTTGATGCAGACGACTCCCTTCGGCGCATTGCTGAGCTTAAACAGCGCCAGCGTGCCGATCTTCAGAAGTTCCTGATTTGCCGAGAGATTGGCAAGATCTGCCGTCAGATACGGTTCGCACTCCACTGCATTGATAATCAGAAGATCAATGTTCTCCGGCTTGGTGTACTTGTTGAATGTCGGGAATCCAGCTCCGCCAAGACCGGCAATACCGGCATTCTTGACGAAATCCAGAAGCTGCTCCCTCGTTGCAGCATCTGCGTCGATCGGCTCAAAAGCCCGTACAGCAGTATTCTTGTGATCATTTCTGATATGCAGATGATCCGTCGGCTTCAGTGCTGCAGACATGCGTTTCTCAACGCCTACCACAGTACCGGAAACAGGCGAGAAGACAGGTACATACCAGAAACCGTTGGTCGGTTCCCCGATCTTCTGACCAACCTTGACTTCATCTCCCGCCTTGACTAACGGCGTGCATTCAGCTCTTCCGTTAACCAGCGGAACATAAAGGTCATCAGGGTCATTCAGATTCAGAACTTCCTTGTGTGCAGTCAGTTCCTTGTGACCGTCCAGATGTTGATGCATAGGTCCGGTTAAAAATGACATATACGTTTTCCCTTCCTCTAAAAAACAGAAGCATTATATCATCATTTATAAGTGCAAAACAGCTTCGAATCCCGCTATTATGCTATAATTCTCCCGCTATGAAGAAAAAGAATATTGTGAAAACATTAGTTTGTCTGACGCTGCTCTCCGGATGCGCATCCGGCACCTCAGCAAGCCCCTCTGCCTCTGCAGAAGACGAAGTGAAGAACTACAGCAATGCCAGCATTGATGATGGATTCGATACCGTCATTCAATTTCAGGAAACGACGACCAAGGAAATCTTCGACTCTCATTTCAATGATGCCCTTTCTCTGTTCCGCCGCTATAACGATCTGTTTGATATCTACAACACCTACGATGGCATGAACAACCTCAAGACGATCAACGACAATGCCGGCATCCAGCCGGTTGAAGTGGACCCGGAGATCATCAGCCTGCTTCAGGAAGCGAAGGAATACTATGATCTCTCCGGCGGAGAATTCGACATCACGATCGGATCCGTGCTGAATATCTGGCATAACTACCGCGAAGACGGCATCACGAAGAATGAAGCTGGCGAGAAAGGCGATCTGCCTTCTGATGAAGAACTGCAGGAAGCAGCCAAGCATACCGGCTGGGATTATGTCGAGATTGATGCTGAAAACAGCACAGTCTATATCACCGATCCTGATGTCTCTCTGGATGTCGGCGGCATTGCCAAAGGCTACGCCACTGAGAAAATTGCCCAGGCCCTCGAGCAGGAAGGCGTGGAGCACGGCGCTCTGAACGCCGGCGGCAACACGAGAACCATCGGCGAGAAATACAACGGCACTCCCTGGAACATCGGCATTCAGAATCCAGGCGGAAGCGGCAGCCTGCTGGCCGTCGCCCAGTCCGGAACCATGTCCTTTGTCACCTCCGGAGACTATGAGCGTTATTACATCGCTTCCGATGGCAGGAGCTACTGCCATATCATCGATCCTGAGTCTCTTTACCCCGCTACCCGCTACCACAGCGTCACGATCATCACACCGGATTCTTCCGCAGCCGACTGCCTGAGCACCACGCTGTTCACCCTCTCCTTTGAAGAAGGAAACAAAGTCCTCGAGGAATATCGTTCCGCTCACCCGGACACCACGATTGAAGCAATCTGGATTATGGATAAGGATAAAGCCGTCGACAGCGAATACAGCCACGAGACCGGCGACTACTACATTGCCTATACCGCAGGATTGGAAGGAGCGATTACATGGCAGTAATTCAGGAAGTACTTCTCGACACGATCACCGATACCGCCAAAATTCTTCCGTTCCTGTTTCTGACTTACCTGCTGATGGAGTGGATGGAACACGAGACCGGAAACAAGATGATCCGCTTCCTGGAAAACCACCGGAAGACTGCTCCGCTTGCCGGAGCCCTCTTCGGGCTTGTACCGGAATGCGGCTTCTCCTCCGCTGCCAGCAGCCTCTACACCACCGGCGTCATCTCCGGCGGAGCGCTGGCTTCCGTCTATCTCAGCACGAGCGATGAGATGCTGCCGCTGCTGCTTTCTTCCGGAGCCGGAGCAGGCGTGATCCTGCCGATCCTGGCCGTGAAATTCATCGTCGCATTAATTGCCGGATTTGCTGCAGACCACTTTGCAGAGCATAAGAAAACCGATATCGAATCATTCTGCGAACGCGAGCACTGCGATTGCGAAGACGGAATCCTGAAGTCTGCCGTCATGCATACGCTGAAGATCACCGTATGGCTCTTGGCGGTCACCTTCCTGATCAACCTGATCATGGACAGCAGCGGCAATGAAGTGATGCGCACGCTGATTGTCGGCCATCCGGCAATCTCTGTTCTGACCTGCACGCTGCTCGGCATGATTCCTAGCTGTGCATCTTCGATTCTGCTCACGACGCTCTATATGGAGAAGGTCATCTCCTTTGCGGCAGTGTGTGCGGGACTCCTTGCCAATGCCGGCGTCGGCATGATGGTGCTCTTCCGGGTCAATCCGAACATGAAGCACAATATCAAGATCGTCATGTATGTCTGGGCAGTGTCCTTTGTCACCGGCCTGATTCTGAATCTGTTCTGAGGTATCTTATGAAACCTGATATGGAGACCATCAGCGGACTGATCCGGGAAGCATCGAGTTTCTTCCGCATCGATCCGGAATCTTCTGCCGAAGCCAAAGGCTACGGCAACTATGTCACTGCCGCAGACCGCGGCATTGAATCTTTTCTGAAAGAAGAACTGAAGAAACGATATCCGGAAGTTCAGCTCCTCGGCGAAGAGCAGGATAACTCTGATCTAGATCTTTCCGGCTCTGTCTGGATCCTTGATCCGGTCGATGGCACGATGAACTTCATCCGCGACTATGCCCACAGCGCAATCTCCCTTGCCTATGCAGAACACGGAACTATCATGCAGGCCTGGGTTCTCGATCCGTACCGGAACGAACTGTTTACCGCAGAGCGCGGCCATGGCGCCTTCTGCAATGGCAAGCCTATTCATGTCAGCGATAAACTGCACCTGAAAGACGCCATCGTCTTCTGCGGCACCAGCCCCTATCATCGAGAACTCTCCACCTGGTATTTCGACACCATGCATGCAGTGTTCGATTCCTGCGAGGATATCCGCCGCACGGCCAGCGCGGTACTCGACTTAGCATGGACCGCCTGCGGAAGAGCAGATGCCTACTTCGAGCATGTCTATTCCTGGGACCGGGCAGCCGGAATGCTGCTGGTCGAAGAAGCCGGAGGAAAAGTCACTGACTTCCATGGCAATCAGGCAGAAGTCTTCGGCTTTCGTGAGGTTGCGGCCGGAACACCAGGGGTCCTTGATGATCTGCTGCCGATCCTTCAGAAGGAACCATGTCCCCGGATCATTCTCTGATCCTGGAGCCTCAGTCTTCTTCAGCTTCTCCTTTCCTTTTGCCGTAATACCGGATGAGATTCTGAAAGACCGCTTCCTGCAGAGAAATCCAGATATCCGGATGATCTTCAAAATGAATGAAGGCGATTCCATGCTTCACTTTCCGGATCAATCCGATTCCGAATTCTGAATGAATGACATAGACTCCTTTATGGAGTCTTTTCTCTGCAGCCGAAGCAGAAGATTTCTGTTCGTAGCAATGCCCCCTCTCACGAAACATTTCTGCTAATTCCCGGATCTCATATTCACCCTTCTGATTTTGCAGAAGCAGTTTTTTCCCGCATAGTACAGTAATCCGATACGTCTGCTGATCAGAGGAATAATACTGTTTTTCAATCAGATTTTTATTCAGAAAAGAGTACACGTCTGAACAGGAAATTACTTCTTCAGGGAGGCCTTCCTTTCTTGGATGAGGCAACTTCCCCATCTCTTTATTGAGCCAATAACAAGTATGCGGGATGATCCTCGAACACACAAGTTAATGGAGGGCTTTTACATATTGTCTATAGCAGTGCAAGCTGTTTAGGCGGGGTTAGCCGCCTTTCTTCTGCCCGCATGACGTCGATAGCCTTCGTTATCGCGTTTTCCCTGTTCCTGGATGTAAATTCTCACCGCTTCCATTGTGCTCTGTTTCGTCCCGGTGATTGTATGATTCCGTATTTCTGATTCCTTATGCTAAAACACTCTTCCGAATCTGCTATCCTGTCTGCAGGGCGAATATCTATGCAGGTTGTAAGCAGTTATGGCGTACACATTCGGGACAGCTATGATGCGCTGAAAAGAACAGCGGATCTCTTTTCGTATGCCGTTGCCTGTCTGGTGCAGACAGCTCTTGCAAACTGGAGCAGTCTTTCTGATACAGACAGTTCGTTTGCACGCCTGAGGATGATGGAATGCATGGTTCATTCTGCTAATGGGTTCTCTTCATCCGACTCCTTTGATCAGAAGTTTCCGAAGTTCCCGTCCTATTATCGGAGAGCTGCTGTCATGCAGGCTCTTGGCATCGTTTCTGCTTATCACTCAGCCATGAAGAGCTGGAAAGCATCTGGCTGTAAAGGCGAAGCACCGAAGCTGGATTCCTGCAGGCATCGGATGCCTGCACTGTATCGCGGCAATACCTATAAGCCAGTAATAGACAAAGAGACTGGCGAAGTGCTGCTCTACCTGGCACAGATTAAAGTGTTCCGCAATAACGACTGGGTATGGGATACCGTTCGTCTTTCAAAAACGGATGCGGACTATCTCGAAAAGAGAAGCAGAAATGCAGAGATCTCAGCTCCGGTACTGGAGAAGAAACACGGATGCTGGAAACTGAGATTTGCAGTAACGGAAACAGTGAAATTGTCCAAGAAGACGATCTCGGAGCAGAAGATCTGCGCTGTCGATCTGGGTGTTAATACAGATGCGGTATGCAGTGTCATGGACTCAAGGGGTACTATCCTGGCGCGTAAGTTCATTATGCGCGGAAGAGAAAAAGACCCCTTGAGCAATGCCCTGCATCGGGTATCTGTATTCCAGTCTCTGCATGGATCACATGACTCCGGAAGGCTCTGGAATATTGCAAAGCGGAGAAATACTAACCTTGCGCATCAGGCCGCACGGGAGATCATGAACTTTGCCATTGCAAACGAATGCGATGTCATTGTCATGGAGTATCTTGACACCAGGGGAAAGAAACGCGGCAGTAAGAAGCAGAAGCTTACGATGTGGAAGCACGCTGATATTCAGAATACTGTAGAAAGCCTTGCCCATCATTACGGGATCCGTGTTTCACATGTCAATGCGCGGGGAACCAGCCGCCTTGCGTATGACGGAAGCGGACGTGTGAAACGAGGAAGAGAAGTATCCGAAGATACGCCCTATGACGTCTGCGTATTCAAAAGCGGAAAGACTTACAACTGTGATCTTTCCGCCAGTTACAACATCGGTGCCCGTTATCTGATCCGCGTGCTGTTTATGGAATCACCCGATCTTATGACAAAAGCCTCTGGGATCGGGAGTGGAACCCAAAGGACGTTAGCTGACCTGTGGAAGATCAACAGGGCTATGTGCTCTCTTCTTCCCGCAGCAGTCTGACGATCCTGACATCAGTCTGAGAAACGTTAGTGCAGATGGGTACATGAGTTTCGGCTTGTGTGCTGTGCTGTCACCGAATCGTTTAGCAGACGGAAGTCTGAGGGCACACAAGCCCTTGGAAGCCCCGTCTGTAGTGCATCAGCACTTAGGCGGGGAGGTTCACTCCGCGGCAATATCTGCTGATAAATTCTTCGTCTCTCATTCTCCTTAAGATACCTTTTTCTGAAGATCAGCTATATTCACAGCCATCCGGCGGCAGATGATGGAAGAATGACCACACGAATGGCAAGGTAATCAGCGAAGAGATTGCTTCCGAAACTGCCTGGGCTATTTCCAGACCGCTCAATCCGAAACAGCTTGTGAAGATGATAATGACTGGTATCAGAACAATTCCGCTGCGCAGAGATGCCAGGAAGGTCGCTGTCTTTGAAATGCCAATCGACTGGAACAGCATGTTCCCGTACATGGACATCGGCATGAGCCAGAGCGACAAGCATTGCCATCTGAGTGCTATTCTTCCGATCGCAGTCACTTCCGGATCATCCCGGAAAATGCGGACCAGCGGTTCTGCATTCAGATAGCCGAGTACTCCGAGCCCCAGCATGATCACAAAGCCGGATTTCAGCGCATAGTCGAATCCCGCTTTCACTCTGCTGTAAAGCTTTGCGCCGAAATTGAAACCGCTGACCGGCTGGAAACCCTGACCGATGCCGATTGCGATGCAGAACAGGAAATTCACAAGGCGAGTACAGATCGAGATTGCCGCAATTGCCGCGTCTCCGTAAATACCAGCATAGTTGTTCAGCACCATCGTGGAAACAGAATTAAGTCCCTGGCGAGCAAGGGAAGGCAGACCATCCTTGACGATTGTTTCCACCACGGAGAAACGATGAGTGAAATACCGGATGCTGAAACTGCTCTGTGTCTTTTTCTGCAGATACGGAATCAGCAGGATTCCCATCGAAATATACTGGGAAATCGTCGTGGACAGACCTGCTCCGGCAATGCCCATGCCGCATACTCTTACAAAATAGGCATCTCCGAAGATATTCAGAATTCCGCCCGCAGTAAGGCCGATCATCGCATAGAATGCTTTTCCTTCATAACGCAGGATATTATTCATGACGCAGCTTGATGTCATTGCCGGTCCGGCAATGAGAATATAGAACGCATACGTTCTGGAATACGGAAGAATCGTATCTGTGCTGCCCAGCAGTCTCATCAGCGGATCCATCCAGATCAGACCGACTGCCATGAAGATCAGCCCGGCAAGAATAGACAGATAGAAACTTGTGGAAGAAAACTCTCTGGCTTCCTTGATGTTCTTCGATCCGAGTCTTCTGGAAATATTGGAACCAGCTCCATGTCCGAACATGAATCCGAAGGCCTGGAAGATCGCCATGAGCCCGAATACTACCCCGGTTGCACCGCTGGCTGACGTTCCGATCGTTCCGACAAAGTACGTATCAGCCATGTTGTAGATATTCGTCACCATCATTGAGATGATCGTCGGAATACTGAGACCAAGGATCAGCTTTCCCACAGGCGTTTCCGTCATCCGGCGAAATTGTTCTTCTGCCTGCTTCTGATTCGTGCTCATCTGCTGACCCTCGCCCACGCTCTTGTTTCAAGCAGGTTCTTCAGCTCTTCCATTGTCCTTGCAATGCGCTCTGCTTCGCCGAGCGTTTCTTCTGCTCCATAGCCCCAGCTCACGGCAATGCATGGAATATCAATCGCATGAGCCCCGCGGATATCAGACAGCGTATCTCCGACCATGACTTCACGTCCGCTGCTGCCCGTCTGCTGCAGCAGATACCGCAGCACATCTGTTTTGCTTTCGCGGGAATGATCAAGACTCGCCCCGGCAATGCGGATAAAGTAGCGGGAAAGATCAAACCGATCCATAATTTCCTTTGCAAGAACTTCTGGCTTCGAGGTTGCCACATACAGCTGATACCCCTCGTTCTGAAGTTCTGAAAGCAATTCCGGAATGCCCGGATATACCTGATTCAGAAACTTTGACCCGTGTTCATTGTAATCAATCCGATACTGCCGGATCGCTTCATCTATCTGATCAGCCGGAATGCCGAACTGCGGGAACGTGACTGCCAGCGGCGGGCCGACAAACAGCCGCAGATGCTCCTCATCCGGGGCAGGTACCTTCATCTGCTCAAATGCATATTTCACGCTTTTCATGATTCCTTCCCCGGAATCCGTCAGCGTTCCATCCAGATCAAACAGCACCGCATCTTTCATGACAAGTCCCCTCTCTTCTGATGCAGAAACGATAATACAGCCCGCCTGAACATGCAAACAGAATTGCACGATTTCAGAAGACTCCCGATATAATAGGAACATGCCAGTGAAAAAGCAATCCCGGAATTTCTGGATCTATGTCCTGCTTGCATTCATTGCTGCAGTCGTTCTCCTGTTTGAGGTTTACTATCACTCAAGCCATACTGTCACCATGCATGCAGCGTGCGGTGCGGAAAATGCGCAGGAAGGAGATACCTATTATGTGTATCACCTCTACGGAAATCAAAGCCACATCAATGAGATCAGACTGGAAATCACAAGAAAAATCTCAGAAGAGGTCAGCAGAGATGAAGCTGCTGCTGCAGAACAGGCTATGGAGATCTCCGGGGAGAAGATCGAAGAAATCCGGAACTCAGAAGCTGTAACTGTTTCTTATGAAGTCACCAGCAAGGAGAAGGACCATCTGCTGCTTGTCACGATCACGATCCTGCCAGAGTATCTGGCTTCTTCTGATTACGATTATCTCAATGCCAACAACCTGATCCTGTTCGGAACCATCAGGTGGAATACCGTTACCATGCAGGAAGCTGCCGGAATCCTTTCTTCGGAAGATTCCCTCAGCTGCACCTTTGATTCCGATCTTTCAGAATACAAATAAAAGAGTTCCGGAATCCGGAACCCTCTGATCATTTCATTATTTCTCGTAACCAGGCTTGCCGAGCAGATGGAACATATTCTTCTTGTAGATCTCAACACCAGGCTGGTTGAACGGATTGATATCCAGCATGTAGCAGGTCATTGCTGTTGCGATGAAGAAGAAATAGCAGAGATATCCGAAGCTGTATTCCTTCATATCCGGAACCGTGATGATCAGGTTCGGAACATTGCCGGACTCAACATGAGCCTGAAGCGTTCCTTCGCATGCCATCTTGTTAACCCAGTCTAGATTCTTCCCGGCCAGATAATTCATCTGGTCGCCATTCTGCGGATCACTCGGAATCGTGACATCCAGAGTAGGCTTCTCAACCTTGAAGATCGTCTCATACAGGACTTTGCTGCCCTGCTGGATGAACTGGCCCAGGGAATGCAGATCGGTAGAGAACGTTGCAGAATCCGGCAGGATGCCCTTTCCGTCTTTGCCCTCAGACTCACCGAGCAGCTGCTTCCACCACTCGCTGAGCATGCTCAGCTGCGGTTCATAGGTCACGAACATCTCGACATTGTAGCCCTGATTCTGCAGAATTCTTCTCGCAACTGCATAGCGGTATGCGGGATTCTTTTCCAGATCATCGGTATTCAGTTCCTGATAAGCAGCCAGCAGTCCTTCCATGACCTTGCGGATATCGATTCCCATCAGAGCCATCGGAACCAGGCCGACCGGAGTGATGACAGAATAGCGTCCGCCGATATCATCCGGAATCACGAAGGATTCATAGCCTTCCTGATCTGCCAGTGCCTTCAGCGTGCCTCTTGCCTTATCTGTTGTGGCAATAATGCGCTCCTTAGCACCCTCCTTGCCATACTTCTGTTCCATGAACTCTCTCAGCATGCGGAATGCCAGAGCAGTTTCAGTCGTGGTTCCGGACTTGGAGATGACATTGACCACAACATTCTTATCCTTGATGTGGCTGAGTACCTGGCTCATATACGTGCTGGAGAACGTGTTGCCTGCAAAGATGACTTCCTTGCCATTATCCGGATACAGACCATTGATCATCTCGATGGCGGCACGGGCGCCCAGATAAGAACCGCCGATTCCGCATACCACCAGCGTATCGAACTTGCCATCCAGCTTTTCAGCAAGCTTAACGATCCGTTCAAACTCATCCTTGTCATAATTCACTGGCCAGTCAACCCATCCGAGAAAGTCATTCCCGGCACCGGTCTTCTCGTGAATCATCTTGTGAATTCTGCTGACTTCATTCTGATAGGAACCGATATCTTCTTTCAGAAATCCGTGTGAAGCATCAAACTGCATTACCATCTGGTATCTCCTCCTTCTGCTTCTCTGATCCATTCCGGCATCTTTGCCGCAATTGAACTGAATCCCAGTTTCATCGGCGGCAGACTTGCCCGCCGGTTCATTGAACGATGATGTCCCCTCATCCTGGTACGATGCAGAGCTTTCAGAGAAAGCCTGGTCTGATTGGTCTTGGGATCATAATCTATGATCTTGACCTTCACGATATCTCCGACTTTCACGAATCGGCTGATATCGCGCACATATCCATCACTGATTTCTGAAATGTGAATCAGGCCGCTGGTATTCCGATCCAGTGCAACAAATGCACCATAAGGCTGAATGCCAGTGATCTTTCCTTCCACAATCTGTCCGGTCTGATAAGTCATCTTGCGTCCTTTCAACGAAGCCATTGTACCACACTGCATTTTTTCATGTGATATACTTCTCATGAGGTAATTCAGATGATCAAGACGATGTATCCTTTCTGGTCTGCAATTCTGTCGGCTGTGATTGCGCAGGTTCTGAAGCCGATTATTCATTATATTTCAAAGCATGAATGGAAACTCTCCCTGGTCAAAGCCAGCGGGGGCATGCCCAGTTCCCATTCCGCTCTCGTCACAGCCCTTGCGCTGTCCGTAGGCATCCAGGAACACTTCAGCTCCACGATCTTCGCAGTGACATTGACCTTTGCGGTTGTCGTAATCTATGATGCTGCAAATGTCCGCTACTACAGCGGCCAGAACATCAAAGTCACGCAGCAGCTGGTCAAAGATGTTCAGGACAACCTGCACACCAGGTTCCAGAACCCGATTTACAATATCAAGCTCAAAGACGTGCTCGGCCACAAATGGGTAGAAGTCGTTGCCGGCATGTTTCTGGGCGCAATGATTGCATTGCTGTTTCATTTCGGGTTATAAATGTGTGGTGAAAGAGGCAGAGCAATGAGTGAGAGCAAAACTGAGATAGATGAAACGGCAGCAGCAAAAGAATCTGCGCCGGCAGAAACAGCACCATCTCCGGATCTTCTGGAGAGAATCGAGAAAGTGATCAATAAGATCCGCCCGTATATCCAGCAGGATGGCGGCGACGTCCAGCTCGTTGATTATAAAGACGGTGTCGTGACAGTACGCATGCTTGGCGCATGCGCCGGCTGCATGTCCATTGATTCCACGCTGACCGATGGCATTCAGGCAATCCTGATTGATGAGATTCCGGAAGTCAAAGAAGTCAAGCTGGATACCACATTCACTGGATATGGCGGCTTCGGCGGCGGCGATTATTCCTGGTACTGAACAGAATGCCTGCAGGAAAAACCTGCAGGTTTTTTTCCGGTCTTCCAGATTCTTTTCCCTGTTTCCGTAAAATCCGGAAATTTCATCGAATTCCGGAAATTTCTCCGAAAAATGTAATAATTTTCCTGTTTTTTTGTAATTATTTGAATTTTTTCTTACATCACATTCCTTTTCTGATTGACTCACAGACCAAGGAAGACTTTAATAATCTGCATAACAGGGAGGAATCGAAATTATGGAAGCACCGTTTGAAGAATTCGGATCACTGGTATTCGGCGAAAAACAGATGCAGGAGCGTCTTCCAAAGCCGGTATATACCGCCTGGAAGAAAACGGTATCCAGCGAAGGGACACTGGACCGGCAGACTGCTGATTCAATTGCACACGCAATGAAACGCTGGGCTCTCGAAAATGGAGCAACCCATTATACTCACTGGTTCCAGCCGCTGACTGGCGCAACTGCTGAAAAGCATGACGCCTTCGTAGAACCAGGACCTGATCATGAACCGATCACGCATTTCTCAGGCAAGAACCTGATCAAAGGTGAGCCTGACGCTTCCAGCTTCCCGAGCGGAGGCTTAAGAGCAACGTTTGAAGCAAGAGGCTATACCTACTGGGATGTAACCTCACCAGCTTTCATCAAAGATGGCGTGCTCTGCATTCCGACTGTATTCGTCTCCTATAATGGCGAATCGCTCGATAAGAAAGATCCGCTTCTGAAGTCCATCAAGGCTCTCAGCGATGCAGCAACCAAGGTCGTCAACCTGCTTGGCGAAAAAGACGTCCGTTCCTGCAAGCCTTATGTAGGACTCGAACAGGAATACTTCCTGATTGACCGCAAGTACTTTGAAGAACGTCCGGATCTGCGCCTGACTGGCAGAACTCTGTTCGGTGCTCCGGCAAGCAAGGGCCAGGAACTCAGCGATCATTACTTCGGATCCATCCCGACCCGTGTTGCGGAATTCATGAAGGATGTCAACAAGGAACTCTGGAAGCTCGGCATCTATGCCAAGACCGAACATAATGAAGTCGCCCCTTCCCAGTTCGAACTTGCCCCGGTATTCTCCGAAGCAAACACCGCTGTTGATGACAACCAGCTCACCATGGACATTCTCCGCAAGACTGCAGAGAAACATGGACTTGCATGCCTGCTCTATGAAAAGCCATTTGATGGCATCAACGGATCCGGCAAGCATAACAACTGGTCCATTCTGACCGACAATGGATCCAACCTGTTTGCACCTGGTGAAAAGCCAGCTGAAAACATCCGTTTCCTGACCTTCATCTGCGCATTCATCCGGGCAGTTGATGACAATGCTCTGCTGCTCCGCATGAGCGCAAGCTCCGCAGGAAATGATCACCGTCTCGGTGCGAACGAAGCTCCGCCGGCAATCATCTCCGTATATCTCGGCTCTTACATTGAGCAGATCCTCTATGGTCTCTATATGGAGCATCCTTCCCAGAGCAAGAACCGCGAAGCTACACCGACCGAGTTCAACCCGATCAGCGGTCTGTCCTACATTCCGCATGACAACACCGACCGCAACCGTACTTCCCCGGTTGCCTTCACCGGCAACAAGTTCGAGTTCCGCATGCTCGGCTCCTCGATGTCTGCAGCAGTACCGAACATCGTTCTCAACAGCATCATGGCAGAATCTCTGAATGAGATTGCTGAAGAACTCGAAGGCATCAAGTATCTGCAGGATGTCCGTGCAAAGGCACTTGATATCTGCCGCAACATCATCCACGATCATAAGCGCATTCTCTTCTCCGGTGACGGCTATTCCTCCGAATGGGTCAAGGAAGCGAAGCGCCGCGGACTCCCGAATGTACGTTCCTTCGTGGAATCCATCGAAGTCCTCGAAGACAAGAAGACCGTGAAGATGCTGACAGACCTCGGTGTCTATACCGAGAAGGAACTGGCAGCCCGCGAAGAAATCTATCGTGAGCAGTACATCAAGCAGATCGGCATCGAAGTCCGCACGCTGCTCTCCATGACCAGAAAAGATATTCTGCCGGCAATGACTGCAGATCTGAAGTTCTACTCTGACGCTGACGCTGCAGCAGGCAAGGCTGCTCCGGCTTACCTCAAAGCAAGAGTCACAGAGCTCAGCGAGCTCATCGATGAAACCTACAAGGCTTCTGAAATGCTGGAAAAGGACTTCACCGAAGTCAATGCAGCAGGCATCACCAAAGAAGCAGGCAAGAAGATGTACTATGACATCTGCCCTGAAATGGAAAAAGTACGCTCCTTCATCGATAAGTATGAAGTCATCGCTACTCCTGATAACTACAAGCTTCCGACTTACGTAGATATGCTGTTCTCTCTGTAATAATGATTCTTAATGACCTCCCTCCTGAGAAAAGCCGTGCGATCATCCGCACGGCTTTTCCTTGTTATTATTTAACTGATGCTGCTGCCTCTTTCAGAATTCTGATTACTGTATCAGGACCGCTCCTGTTAGGATTGATCCGGATCATCCGCTCTCCTAAAGAAGGATCACTCTTCAGAACAGTACCGCTGCAGCGATAGAACATCGGCGCAAGCTCATACTTTGACTCTGCGCCAACCGGATTCGGAAGTGCTCCGAGCTTTTCAGCTTCCTTCAGTACCGCATGTGCAATTGGTTGATCAAATTCCACCAGAAGCACCTTGGACTGAGAATTTGCAATGAATGCATTCCTCACTTCCGGAACTTCATGATTCTGGAGACGGCGGAGAATTTCTTCGTCGCTTTCCGCCTGCACTGCCAGCAGAACCGGCGCAGTTACAAGTCCTCTGAGAACATCCATTGCTTCATGTCCCTGCGTCTGTGAGCCGCCGGAATAATGCATCTTGCGGATGATGCGGATATACTTCTCACGCCCGACAATGCAGCCGATTCCTTCCGGCCCCTGCAGCTTGAAGGTAGAGAAGCAGGAAAGGTCACTTCCCAGTTCTGCTCCGATGGAATGAACTTTCATCACTGCATAGTTGTCATCGGTGACAATCGGAATGTCTTTCTCTTTCCGGATTGCCTTCAGTACTTCCGCAATGTCATAGGAATCATCCAGTTTCTGACGCGAATACTGAACCAATGCAGCATCGATATCCGGATTAGCTTCCATGACTTTGTGAATACTGCCCAGATCATTGAAATCAGCTTCAACCGGAACAAGGCCGAACATTTCAAACGAGGTTGCGGTTGTGGAATAGACCGGTGCTTTATGAACCAGAATCTTTCCCCCAGGATGAATCACCGAAGACAGTGCATAGCGGATTGCATTCGTGCCGCTGCCTCTGACCAGGATGCAGTCTTCGGTATGAAAGAACTCTGCAATTGCCTGTTCTGCCTTCCGGGTTGTAACCGGCATGTTGTTCTGCTGATTTACTCCCAGATCTCCTCGTGAGAGACTTTCTGTTCCCGTGAAATGATGCGTGATGCATTCCACCATGCGGAACTGTTTTTCTTCTGCTTCACGCAGACTGATACTTTCCAGTGGATAGGTTTTCATTTTGCCTCCCTCAGTCGATCAGGTATTCATCCAGGAAATAGTTGTTCAGATTCAGAAAATAGCGTTCAATCAGTTCATCATGAATCTCCGGGAAAGATTCTGCTGCCTCTAGCATGCATGCAATCTTCTCCGGCACGGATTCGCACATCAGAAGCACTGCCATTCCAAGACCATTCTGAGGAATCGCCAGCGCAGTTGCCCCGGCAATATTGCAGACCCGGACATATCCTTTGCAGGACTTCTTCTGAATTTCTCTGGTGCGCTCATCGAAATGTCCGAACAGAGAGTCTCCGAATCCTTCCAGATCAATCGGTCCCTCTGTAACAACCATCACATCGCACTTCGAAAGCTGTTCTCTGAGATAAGGGACAAGCTCTGATCTTGGAGCGAGCGGATCCATGACTGAAACCACTTCCGACTCCAGTCCTTCATACTTCTGATCCGAAAGAACTTTTCCGCAATGAGCCCCAGCCTCAATACCGATGGAACAGGATATAGCCTTCAGAAGAATCTCTCTTCTCCTTGCCATGAAACCGATGGAAGAAGGCGCAGTCATTCCATCCGTATTGGGCTTCAGAGGACCGCACACCCGATCTTTTTCAATCAGTCTAGAAATGAACCCATAAATATTCACGGAGATTGCAGGTGCCAGAACCGAGCCTCCGCCATCATTTCCGATGCCAAGATCATTGATTCCTGCAAATACATTCACTGCAGTTCCGGAACTGGAGCCAGACATCACATGTCCGGAGATCGGATTGATCAGCTGCGTGTCCACAGCCCGGCCTGCTAATTGCGACTTCTTATCGATCGTATGCAGACCGAATCCGTACTTCTCAAGCTTATGCATGAGAGAATTCGGAATCGTCGCAGTATTCTTGATGCCCGTGAGAATCGAATCCGGAGAAGGTTCCAGAACCCGGACGACTGAACCATATGGATTCAGCAATGCCACACGATGCTGTAGTTCATACGTCTCTTTCATCAGTCTTCGCGCTCTCCGAGATGATTGAACTGCCCGATGATTCTCGGATTTCCCGAAGACAATCCTTCCACCACTGCAACTCTGCTTCTGGTCACAAAGATCTGCGTCCGGAAGCACATGATTGCAGTATCTCCGACTGCTGCATTTCTGCCTAATTCAAAATGATAATCAATAGAATCATCATCAGGCGCAGAAACAGGGATCAGCTGTGCATTCTCAGAAGAAGTACCTACCAATGCCGAAGCAAGATGGCCTCTTCTGTAATGCCCACCGCCATAGCAGTATGCATGGTCTTCATAGTTATGAGAAACTTCTGTCACATAAGCATATCCGACCCGCTCCGGCTGATTGCTTGCAGCATGCAGCGGAGTAGTACCGGTCAGACCATGACCTGGCTCTGCATTGTTTCCGCCCAGTTCATGAACAAGACTCATTGATGCACAGCAGTTTGCACTCGGAACATTCACCACATAATCTTTCAGCCCATATGCCTCAGCAATCGCTCTGGCACGATTCATTGCTTTCATATTTGCGGTCGGGACAATCGCATGCTGTTCTGCATCATAGAGCAATGCAGGAAATACCGTGAGTCCTCCGAAGCAGACATGATCCAGGGAATCAATTTCCTTCAGAACATCTTCCAGACGATCTGAATGGAAGCCAGCAATCTGTCCGCTGTAAAGTTCGCTGTCATCATCGGTGATCCGGATCAGCAGAGGCTGTACCATGTTAAGTCTTTCTGCCGCCTCATTGATTTCACGGATTTTCTCCAGTGAATAAACAGTTACCACACGAGGATGCGAAGCAAGAATCTCAGGCAGTGCAGCCTTAGGCGTCTGAACCAGATGGCCGACATTGCCGATCGGAATCTGGTTTCGGATCATCGTTATTGCCTCGATGAAGTCTACGCATACCGCCCCTTCATACCCGATCTCCATCAGCCGTTTCGCAACAATAGGATTTCTCCCGATCTGCTTCAGCATGAAGAACAGATGTACCTGATTCTTCTTTGCTTCCTCCAGAATCTTCTGAGCATTGTCCGTAATCGTATCAATATCCAGGAGATAGGTATCCGGAAGAATCAGACCATTCTGATGTGCATAGAACCCATAATCCAGAAGTGCCGGGTTATTTTCTTTCAGTTTTGTCAGAAACATCCGGATCACTTCCAGTTCTTGTTATTCAGAATTCTGGCAGGATTCTCCGTCAGAAACTTATGGAGCACTTCATCCGTGACTCCAGCCTGCTTCATCAGCGGAACGACGGAATTCATCACCGCAGTATATCCCCACTGCCCCGGATAGGTAGAAAAGTAAGTCCGGCGGGAAACATCATTTGAGAATACGAGATGATCCGCATAGCCCTCATCCGCAATGATCTTTGCGTTTGCGGCCCGCTTCTCATCCGGCATATAGGCAGATTTTCCGCATGTATCAAAAGCAATATTCACACCGCGCTTCAGAAGATTGCGATGATATTCCGGATCATCCACTAGATCCTGATGCCCGATCACCACTTTATCCGGGTCCATTCCTTCAGAAAGGAGAATATCAACAGTCTCCTGTGCTGTAACCGGACCGGTATGCGTGGATACCGCACAGCCGGTACGCACAGCAGCTCTTCCGGCAGCGATCAGGCACTTTCTTTCTTCCTCCGTGAATCCGTCTTTCGAAGAAGCAATCTCAGCGATGATGCCTGCTTTCACGCCTGTATCTCCGATGCCTTCAGTCAGTTCCTTCACATAGATGTCTGCGATTTCATCCGGAGTGGCATCTCTGAGAAATGCCGGGTGAAACGGCTGCAGATAGAAACCTGTTGAGCAGACAATCTTCAGACCTGTATCTTCGGAAATCTGTTTCAGCTTTGCTGCATCGCGGTCCAGATCAATCGTGGAAACCTCAACTGCCGCTTTCACGCCGAAGCCCATCATCTTCCGGATCTCCGGTTCCACTTCTTCACACGTATCGATACGTGAGAATCCATCATGGCGAACTTTATCCAGGTTGACGATGAAATGCTCATGCATCATTGTCAGTCCAAGATCTTCTTCAGGAATATCTCCCAAAACGGTACGAATCATTTCAAATCCCTCCTGTAGTCAATAAACGGCATCTTCCGGACAAGCAAGCCATCAGATGCCGTTTCTGCTGAATCTGTTTATTCCGGCTTACCGGATGTCTTATCTACAAGTGCCTGTACAATTACCGGGACAACCTTCTCGGTATGTGACTGCACATACCCGAACGCCTTATGATTTCCAGCGTAGATCAGATGCCGGATCTGCTCAGGCTTCGGCATGTTTCCCTGCCGGGTAACAACGAGGCAGTTTCCATAGCCGAGCACTGCAATTGCAGTTGCCAGCGATCCGCCGCCGCCAGTCATGCAGGAGCCAAGATAGAAATCAACTTCTCCCTTCTTGACCTTCCGGGCAGCGATGGAATCAGGATCTTCAAGCACTTCTACTTCCGGGAACTTCTGCTTGATAATGTTCGCAGTTTCCTTGCTGGATAATCCGCAGCATTCAATTTTCATAACATTCTCCTTTCAGGATTCAGGCAGCTAATACGATCCACCCGAATGCGATGAAGATATTATACAGAATACCTACACAAGCTGCAGACAGCGGGCCGATTGCGGTACGCGGAATCTTCTGACCGAGAATCTCGTTCAACAGATATGCACCGCCGACCATCATGATGCCGATGCCTCCCCAGGTTGCATTCGCAGCCAGGAACGAACCGCAGAGCAGAGCCAGATTCAATGTCTCTACCATAGCATTGCGGATATGATCGCCGGATCTGGAGAGTTCCGGATAGCGGGACAGCCACTTGCCAAGCAGTCCGAGCAGCTGAAGCTCAAGGAACTCAACTGCGAATCCAAAGATCGGTGCAAGCCACCAGGTAGGAGCAAGGCGTCCGACAAGCATGCAGGTTGTAAGACCGACTGCCTGATATACGCCAGTGGAAAGAGCAGTAGAAACAATCAGAGGAATAAAGGCGATAATCACGCCGACCATTGCAATATAGAAGGCACTGTAATCACCGCCGATGACACACGGAGCAAGGATATACGGCTGATATGCCATTGCCAGCGTACGGATGCCAAGTGCATTCAGAGCGCCCTGGATGCAGAGATAAACCCAGTTTGCCTTGATCCGCTCCGCATTCTTCGAGAAGATATTCTCCTGTTCCTCGTCATTGATCGTTTCCTGATTCTTGCTTGCCTTGACAGAATAGACCACCAGGAAGATCATGCCAGCCAGCATTGCAAAGGAATACGGATACAGAGAAATGCTGACACTGCCGATCTTGAGCTTGCCGATCAGAGAGCATGCGACATAGATCACAGCTTCCCAGATCGCAGTCTGCAGTCCCTTCTTTGCCTCAAACTGATTTGCAATGGCAATGGCAGGATACAGAGCAAAAATCGGAAGCACCGGCGTCGTGATCTGAGTCAGATCATTGAGGAAGTTATAAGGCAGCGCAGCAAATGCATTGTTGATCATGTTGGTGCCGAAGGCAGCCAGAGCACCATATGCACCGCCAAGCAGAATCGCTGCAATGCGGTTCGGAGACCACGCACCGATGATATCAGTAGCAATCAGGATCAGATGTGCAGCAATCAGACCTGTGCCGATCCACTGTGTGAATCCGGCGAGGACCCATCCGACGCCCATGCCGGTGACAACCGCCGCGAATTCCGGACGAGTCATCCGTCCTTCAATGAATTCCGGGAATACCGGGCGGGCACCATCGTTGAAGTTTGAAATGCCTTTATGAGCAAGAAGACTTGCCCATGCTGAGATCGCGATCAGAATGATTGCCCTGGTAGCTACCGGGAAATCGAAATTCTGAACAATCGTTGATGCTTGCTCTGCAAGTAATGGATACATGGATT
>Ga0256404_1002975_pt1 | contig 35887 bp, 35 predicted proteins | sample RumenRJG_01DNA_FD_185990 | JGI IMG/M metagenome (GOLD analysis project Ga0256404, IMG submission 185990) | Bovine rumen microbial communities from Lethbridge, Alberta, Canada - RJG_01 | ecosystem: Host-associated > Mammals > Digestive system > Stomach > Rumen | place: Canada: Alberta | collected... | reverse complement strand
AAAAAAGGGCGCCCGCACGGACGCCCCTTACGAATTCTGTGTGCCGGATCAGACCGGCTCAGCGCGCTGAATTAAATCAGGCCCTGAGGAAGTCCAGGTGGACAACCTTTCCGTTGACAGGATGACGCTGGATAGCGACAACCTTGGTCTGGACGGTCTCGGTCTGATCACCGTTCTTGATGTTCAGGGTTACGGGTTCCTTGTAGAAAGCATCGAACTGCTGTGCAATGAAAATCTTGTCATGATCGAGAGAGATGCTGACAGCATCCTTCCCGCCGCCGTATACAACGGCAGGAACCTTGTTCTCACGACGCTGGCGGCGGCTCGCACCTTTCCCAAGGTCTGTGCGAATTTCTGCATCAAAAGTATAAGCCATCTTAAAACTCACAAAAAAAATTAAAAAATCCCCTTCCGGGGCCTGTTTGCTTCATCCGATTCAGGAACGGGCGTCACTGACGCCGCATTAGCCCTTTCAATGCGACCGTTGAAAGGACGCGGGGATTTTACCGGAATATTACATTCATATCAAGTATTGGCGCGGATCTGCTGATATGTCTGTCCTTCATGCCCGGGAAGCGCCGCCGGCGGGACAGCATTCAGTTCTGCCATTATGGCTCAGCGGGCTTACTTTCTGCTAAAATGGGCGAGTTTGATCCAGGCCATTGAAAAGGCCGGAAACCAAGAGGTCAAGATGAATAGACTTTCAAAAACCGTTCTTTCGGCAGCGGCCGGAATCATGCTCGCCTCCCTGGCTCCTTCTGTATCAGCTGAAGAAGCTACAGGAACCGGCATACTGCGCCCCGCAGGATTTTCCAAGGAGGAGATCGAGACAATAGTCCACGATTACCTGCTTGAACATCCGGAAATCATACTTGAGGTAACCCAGAAGCTGAAGGCCGACCAGGGCGAGTACCAGGCGCGCGCCGACAGGAAGCTCATCGAGTCCCAGTACGATGCCATCTTCAATGACCAGAGGGACGGCACCTCAGGTGCCCCGGCCGACAAGGCAAAGACCGTAATCGTCGAGTTCTTTGACTACGACTGCGGCTACTGCAAGAAGACCAAGCTGCTCATTCTGCAGTACCTCAAGAAACACCCGAGCGATGTCCACTACATCTACAAGGAGTTCCCGATCCTCTCCGACGAGTCGGTCTACGCTGCCCGCATCGCCATGGCCATCCAGCACCTCTACCCCAACAAGTACGTCATATATCATAACGATCTCATGACCAGGGCAGACAAGATCAAGAACACCAAGGAAGTTGATGATCTGGTAACAAAGCTCGGCATGGATCTCGCCAAGGTCAAGGCCGAGGCAGACAGCGACTACGTGGAGAAGAAGATTGCGGACAACGAGCGCCTCGCCCGCAACATGGGCCTGAGCGGAACGCCCGCCTACATCATCAACGGACGCGTAATCCGCGGAGCTCCTACCTCGATGTACCAGCTCGAGAAGCTCATCAGGGGCAGCGTGCAGTAGCCTGTATCACTCCCGGAATAATCAGCGGCACCGCCCATGTGGCGGTGTTTTTGTTTCAGCCCAGTGAGCTGCCGGATTTTCAAACACAGATCACACAAAGCAGCTAAATACCGGACAGAATCAAAAAAGTCATTGCGAAAATCCTGACGGAGTATTAGAATTGCTCCTGTTTTCAGTCATGGGGCCTTTGCAGGTTCTCCAGTATCGGCTGTCAGGGCAGGGGATCAGGTCCGGAAGGAAGCAGTCCACCCTGATATGCCGAGTACAGGATGCGCTTGTGAAGGTCCCACCTTTTTTAAATGACCGGGCCATTTCCGAAATAATAGTCATCAGCAGCATCACATTCAGATCTGAGACGGTATTCATGATTCCGCCGGAGCATAGCCGGACTGTCCGCTCCCGGCCATTCTGGCCTGCCACGGCAACAGCCGCGGCATGACGGCGTCAGATCATGCCGTGCTTCCAGCCTGATGCAAATTCTGGCCGCGGTTTACTCGTACCACCTGTCAAGCCCTGCCGAGGAGTCGAAAATCTCCCCGATTTTCGGCACCAGGGGCTTCACGCCGATCTTTTCCGCAGCGCTGACGCTTCTCTTCACAGAGTCGTTCCAGGTGTGCACGGCAAGGGGATATGCGCCCCAGTGAATAGGAATGAACCTCGCGGGAGCAAAAAACGAGGCGGCCTTTGCCGTTTCCTCCGGGAACATATGGTAGTCCGGCCAGCTCTCGTCATACTGCCCGTTCTCGATGAACGCTGCGTCAAACTTCACTGCGCTGAATTTCTTCGCAATACCCTCAAGGTGATCTCCCCACGAGGTGTCGCCGGAGTAGTAGACCGCCCTGCCGCCGCTCTCGGCCACATAGCCGGTCCAGAGCGTGCGGTCGGCATCAAAGAGCCCGCGTCCTGACGCATGCCTCGCCGGAACCAGAGTCACCGTGACATTGCAGGCACGCCCCATTTCCGGAGCCTCTCGCCGACCCCGAGCGGAGTTACGAATTTCACTCCCCTTCCGGCAAAATACATGGCTGCCTTCCTGTCAAGATGATCATAGTGATCGTGCGAGATGAGGATGGCGTCCGGAAGCGGGATCTCCTCCATTGATGCTGCCGGCTTCTGGAAGCGGTGCATCATGACCGGGATCGGCGAGACGCAGTCCGAGAAGACCGGATCGGTCATGAGGAATGTCCCCGCAAGGTTCATGAGCACTGTGGAATGTCCGAGCCACATATAGCGGAAAGAGTCCTTTCCGGCGAGGAATGACGCAAAATCAGGCCTGACGGAAGGAAGAGGCTTCTCCGGGTGAAAGGCCTTCTCGTCAAACACCATCCGGAGGAGCTTTCCAGCTGTGCCGCCGGGGCTTCTCATGGGAACCGCGTCGTAAAAGCGGCCGGTCTCCGGATCATAGTGGTCAGACTTCGTGTAGACAGGAAATGATGTCATGTCAAAAACCTCTGTGGCAAGCGCGAGATAAATGACGCCTGCCGCAATAACTGCGGAAACAGCCAGGAAAATCTTCTTAAGCATCGGAAGCCCCCGCGCAGTGCCTGCGCATAACTACGGAAAGACGCCAAAATGGTGGTACGGCTGATTTTAGGCTGAATTTGCCGGATGGCAAATGATATATATCTATGGTGAGGTATTACCGGAGGCTATAGCCCCGGAAGGCCGCTGCTGTCAGCTGCTGCAGCGGCCTCAGGGAAGGCTATTCCCCGGGATTTGCCGCCGGGTTCCTTGCAACGGCGTAGTTCTGGGCCATGTTCCTCATGAAATGATCCATCAGCACCAGGGCGACCATGGCCTCGGCAATGGGGACTGCCCTTATGCCGACGCAGGGATCATGCCTGCCGCGGGTCACGATCTCAGTCTCCTTCCCGTCTTTGGTCACGGTGGCTCCCGGGATCATGATGCTCGAGGTCGGCTTCAGGGCGATTCTTGCTACAATGTTCTGCCCGGTGCTGATTCCGCCGAGGATGCCGCCCGCGCGGTTGGTCCTGAATCCGTCCGCATACATCAGATCGCGGTGCTCCGAGCCCTTCTCCGTGATTACCCCGAAGCCGTCTCCGATCTCGACGCCCTTCACTGCGTTTATGCCCATGAGGGCCGAGGCGAGATCCGCGTCAAGCCTGCCGAACACCGGCTCGCCGAGCCCGGCGGGAACGCCTGATGCCTCGACAAGAAGCCCGGCGCCTATTGAGTCGCCCTCCTTCCTGAGCTCCCTTATGAGCTCCTCTGCCTCGCTGACCTTCGAGGCGTCAAGGAAGTTGAACTCGTTGTTCCTCACCTCGGAGAAGTCGATGGTCTCTGCCTTCACCTGCCCGATCTGGTACAGCCCCGCATGAATGTCCGTGCCGAAATGAAGCTTCAGGTACTTCTTTGCAATGGCTCCCGCAGCGACCCGCATGGCAGTCTCGCGGGCCGACGCCCTGCCGCCGCCCCGGTAGTCGCGTACGCCGAACTTGAGGAAATAGGTATAGTCAGCGTGCCCGGGGCGGAACTTGTCCATGATGTCGGAGTAGTCGCCGGAGCGCTGGTTGGTGTTCTCGATAAGGAGCCCTATGGGAGTGCCTGTCGTGACCCCCTCGAAGACTCCGGAGAGGATCCTCACCTGATCCGGCTCGCGCCTCGGCGTCGCGAACCTTGAGGATCCCGGACGGCGCCGGTCGAGATCCGGCTGAATGTCTTCCTCTGAAAGAGGGAGCCCTGCCGGGCAGCCGTCGATGACAGCTCCCAGAGCCGCTCCGTGGCTCTCACCGAAGGTTGTTACGCGGAAAAGCTCGCCGAATGAGTTGCCAGCCATAAAGATACTCCCACAAAAGAGCAGAGGGAGAAGGCTCCCCCTGAACATGAATAAAGAGGCGCGTCCTGTCTCAGCGCGCCGCGACGGCAGGATCAGGCAAGGAACCTGTCCCTGAACTCAGCTGCCTCGTCCCTGGTCATATAGAACACGCCGCTGCCGCCCTTCTTAAGCTCCGCGAGATGGAAATCCCAGTCATACTGGTCCATCAGGTTGTAAACGGAATTGCCGACCTCAATCAGCAGCACGCCGTCATCCGCGAGATGCTCCGGAGCCTCACGGATGATGCGCCTCGTGATGTCGAGTCCGTCCTCACCCGAGCCAAGGGCTATCCCTGGCTCGTAGGAATATTCCTTCGGCATGTCGCCGAGATCCTCGGCGTCCACATAAGGAGGATTGGAGACAATAAGATCGTATCTGACCGAGGGATCGATGTTCTCATAGAGATCGGAGAGGATCGGGAAAACCGACTCCTCGCAGCCGAAGCGGCCGATGTTGATCCCGCAGACCTCAAGGGCCTCCGCCGAGATGTCAGCAGCGTCGACATTCACCTGCTGCCCGTAGCGGAGTGCCGTCGCAATCGCGATGCAGCCCGAGCCGGTGCAGAGGTCAAGCACATTCTCCGGATCGTGCGGAAGGATCCCCTCAAAACCGCTCTCTATAAGCTCACCGATCGGGGATCTCGGCACGATGACCCTCCTGTCAACATAGAAGGGAAAGCCGCAGAACCAGCCGGTATTGGTGAGGTAGGCAAGCGGGATCCTCTCCTCGATTCTCCTCCGCACAAGCTCCGCAATCTCAGCGCGCTCCTCCGGAGTGCTGAGGGCTCCCGCAAAATGGCCGAGATCCGAAAGCTGTAGTCCCATGACATGGGCAACGGTCAGCTCCGCCTCGCCGAGGGGATCAGGCGAGCCGTGCCCGTAAAAAATGTCAGATGAATCGTAGGTCTTCATGACATAGCGCTCGAGATCAAGCGCGGTCCTCATGGACTCTATGCCTGCCTTCACCTTTTCGAAATCTATGGACATCCAGCCACCTCGCATAAGAATAACCCGGATGATTATACCAGCAGAAGCGGCAGGCTGAGACCGTGAAAAGGAAGGAAAGAAAGAAAGAAAGAAAGAAAAGAAAAGAAACGAACAGAACAGGAGAGCCGGCGGAGCCGCAGAAGGGGCTGCCAGCAAACCGGCAGGCAACCGCTGCCGGACAGAGGGGAAATGTGTCAGAACATCGCGCCGCCGGCGGACAGCTCGGAAATCTTGCCGTTCACCTCGTTTACGACTGACTGGTGGCATGCATCAGACGACGGGGCTGCAACCAGCCTGCCGCTGTCGAACATGAAGCCGCCCTTCCCGCTGATATAGAGCCTTCCCCTGAAGAAGGTCTTGACGTACTTAGCTACCTGAAGAGGGATGTATTTCTTGAATATTCTCATGGCGAAAGTCCCCGGCAATGCCAAAAAGTCCGATGCACCGTGCATCAGTGTAATTCTGCAGCATAAAAGAGGAAGATACAACACTGCGCTTTCATGATCGTGAATAAGCTCGTAATAATCAAATTTAAATCGCCCCTGAATGTCCTCCGGAAATTTTTTGGAGGAAACATCCCCAGCCGGCCTGGCCAGGTGCGCAGTCATTATCAGATGCGAAAAAGGCCGCGTCAGGGACGCGGCCTTAGTACTGACTGGGTCTTAATGCAAAGCCCTGTGGCTATTTGGCCTCTGCGGCAGGAGCCTCATCCTCCGCTGCCTTTGCAGCGGGAGCGGTGCCCTCATCGCTTACGCCGAGCTTGCTCTCCTCGGCCTGGCGTGCCTTGATCTCAGCCCTGAGCTGCTCGATGCCCGAAACCTCATGGTCGGTTACAAGCCCCCACTTTACGAGGTCAACGTCGAACCTGGGCATGATGTATACCGTGCTGACATAGCTCGCGATAACGAGAACAAGCGCATACGGAAGAGCCATCTTCATCATCCTGAGGTAGGAAAGCCTGATGAGCGGGGCAAGCGCTGAGGTCAGGAGGAAGAGGAACGCAGACTGGCCGTTCGGGGTGATGATTGACGGGATGTTGGTTCCGGCGTTGACGGCAATCGCCATGTGCTCGAACTGGTCAAGGGAGATGACATTTGCCGCATAGGCGTGCAGGCACTGGGTCATGAAGAGGGTGCCGACGAACACGTTGTCGCTCACCGCGGAAAGAAGTCCGTTCGCGAAGAAGAGAACAGAGAGCTGGTGGGTCTTGTCCTGCATGCTGAAGATAAGCTTTGCTACAGGTCCGAAGAGGTCATTCGAGCTGATTACTGCAATGATGGCGAAGAACACGCAGATTACGCAGACAAACGGCATGTTCTCGGTGAAGGCCTTGCCGATCTCGCCCTCGCTGGTGACTCCGCAGAAGGAGCTTACCAGGATGATTACGGAAAGACCGATCATGCCGGGAACAGCGAGATGGAGCGCCAGGGCGAGAACCAGCCAGACGCAGGCGATGCCCATGATGATGAGCTTTGCCTTGTCCTTGGTGGTCATCTGGGAGTTGGTCTGATCGTTATAGTCCTTGAGGATCTTGAACACAGACTCGGGGAGCTTCTCGCCGTAGCCGAAAATCTTGAAATGCTCGACGAGGACACAGGTGATGAGTCCGAAAACCAGCACAGGAAGGGATACGGGGAGCATTCTGAAGAAGAACTCACCGAACTCCCAGCCGGCATGCTTGCCGATTATGAGGTTCTGCGGCTCGCCAACGAGGGTGCTGATTCCGCCGAGCGCGGTGCCGATTGCGGCATGCATCATGAGGGAGCGGAGGAACGCCCTGAACTGGTGGAGGTCATTGCGCTGCTGCTTGGCTGCCTCGCTCTCCGGAGCCGCGCTTGTTGACGATACGACCTTGTTGTAAATCGTATAGAAGCCCATCGCGATGGAGATGATTACCGCGAGGACGGTGAGCGCGTCAAGGAAGGCGGAGAGGAACGCAGCGCCGCCGCAGAAGATGAGCGAGAGCGCGATCTTGTTCCTGACGGAGCAGAGGATCTTGGAGAAGGAGTAGAGCAGCAGGCTTCTTACGAAGTAGATTGCCGCAACCATGAACATCAGGAGGAGAAGGACGTCCACGTTGCCGAGGATTTCCTTGTAAACCTCCTCAGTCGACGTCATTCCGATGAAGAGGGCCTCGATGGTAATCAGTCCGCCCGGCTGCAGGGGGTAGCACTTGAGCGCCATGGCCAGGGTGAAGATGAACTCTATGATGAGCGCCCATCCGGCCGTGAAGTGAGCCCAGTAGACTGCCTCGGCGGAGCCTCCGAAGATGGATGCCGAGAAGAAAATCAGCGGATTGATTACGAGGAAGAGCAGAGTGGTGAATTTGTACCACACAGGAGCCGAGCCGAGGAAGTTCGCGGAAAGCGAACGCATTACCCCGTTCGAGCTGGCGTCGACGTTTGACATTTTGTAAGAAAACCTCACTAGGGAAGAAACGTGCAGGAGCTTCTGCAGTTCCTTCAGGACATAACACCGCAGCTGTTTACGGCCAATATGCAGTAACGGCTGATTGCGAGGGTTTTCATGTCAGGTGAACGGTCAGTTAGCCCGTCCACCCGGCTCCGGAACCGTCAGGGTACCTGACGGCCGATCAGGAGCCTGCAATAGAACCAGCTGTAAACAGTAACGAAACGCCGCTATTTTCTCATTTATTTAAAAGATCTCAAACAGCTTTATTGCTCTAAGGCAAAATAGGAGCAAATAGCCCCTGCTGTCCGGAGTCAGGCTCTCCTTCGCCGAGCCCGGGGAATACTGCCCTCATGACCGCCCTGCCGGTCCCCGTCCTGAAATGCCTCACGTACATCTCCGAGACTGATGAAAGCGGCAGGCTCTGCTCGACGGCATTTGCGATGCAGTCAGCCTCGATGAGGATCCTCCAGTCCTGCCCTTCCACTCCCTCATAGGTGTGGTGGTGCGAGACAAGGAAGACGATGCGGTCAGTGAGATCGGGAGGAAGCCCGCTTCCGCGGAAAAACTCCCGAGCCATTGCCCCGCCCCTCTCCTCCTGCATTCTCGCATCGCATTTTCCGGTCTCTTTCCGGAGCGACGGGCAGGCAATATCATGCACGACCGCAGCGTACTCAAGGGCAAGCTGCTCACTCTCCGTGAGCCCCTCGCTCATGCCGATGGCATGCGCATAGCCCCAGACCTTCATGAAATGCTCGTCATCATGAGGGGTCCCGCCTCCTGTGAGAAGAAGCTTTACGATGGCCTCGCTTACTGTCATGGAAATCACCTCCGCTGCCTGCAGCCGAAATTTACCGCCATTGAGAAGGAATGATAACGGAAGCGCACCCGCCATGCAGGCACACCTGAACTGATGCAGTGAGGAACAATTCGGCCGGAGGCCGGGGACAGGTGAATATACCGCGCATCAGGCTGTGCCCGCACGCGGCTTCTTGGATTCTGCCGGAGGCAGAGCGGATGTCAATCCAGGGAGGATCTTTCTACGGAGAACGAGCCGTCCTCGCCTTTCTTCAGGACATATATGTCGGAATAGCCGAAGCCCTTGCAGGATCCGGCCCCGCAGAGCTCGTCGACCAGCAGCTCGACAAGCGGAAGGTGGCTTACAACAAGAGTGTTGCCGGTAAGATCCCGGAGCTCGTCAGCAACCTTGACCGGATCCCCGGAAGGCTTCAGCATCTCAGTGTAGATGATCTTCCCGTGCTTCATCGAATGGAAAGTCTCGTCAAGAGTCTCTCTTGCTCTCAGCTTGGTGCTGCAGTAAACATGATCGAAGACCGGGTTGTTCGTGAACATCTTCGCGAACTTCTCCCTGGCCTCAGCCCTTCCTGCTGCAATCAGAGCACGGTCTCCGCTGCTCCCGGGCGTAGCCTGGGCCTCACCGTGCCTCATTATTACCAGCATCTGTGTCTCCTTCTCAGACAAAATTTCACCGGCCGGACAAAAGGTCCGGCCGAACAAGCCGGTCAGGCATCCTGACCGGGTTCCGGGGGAAGAGGCCGCACGGCCTGCATGGCAGAATACCGGCACTCTGCCTGCGGCACACCTCAAAAAAAAGTACGGGAAATACCCCGCGGGGAAAATCTCCGGCGCGGCACTGTAAAAATCCCTGTGCTGTCCCAGCCGTCACGCGGTTTCATGCAGACGGACGGCGGGACACCACAGCTGCCTCCGCCGCTCTTCCGCACCGGCAGATCAGGCTCTGGGACAGCTCCGGACTGTCTGTATATTTTACCAAAAAGCCGGTCTTAAATTTTTGAACATCTTCAAAACGCGGACAAAACACTGCGCATCATGGGCACCCGGGCTGCGCTTGAAACAGCCCCGGAAATAAGACATCAGTCAGAAAATCTGAGCCCCGCGGCCGGTCAATATTTCACTAATTGCGAAAATACGCATATAATAGGCCGCATTTTAATACCACCAAAGTCCGACGTCCCTCTGCCGGCACAGGCGAAAGGCCGGAACGGGGACAGAGCGGAGCTGGAACCGGGAAGCCTCAGCCGCGGCGCCGGTGTTTTTTAACTGAAATATCATTCAGAGGCATCAGGGATGCCGTTCTGATGAAAATTTTCCGGATACGAGATGAACAGAGAAAAGGTTCAGGAGGTCAGGCAGTTCCTGGCTAAGAGAGTTATCGGCCAGCCCGATCTGGTCGACGGGCTTATGCTCGCGCTTCTGGCGGACGGCCATATAATCGTCGAGGGACCTCCCGGACTCGCCAAGACCCGTGCCATCAAGGAGCTCGCGAAATGCGTGGAGGGATCCTTCCACCGCGTGCAGTTCACGCCTGATCTTCTCCCTGCCGACATCACCGGAACTGATATCTATCATCCGGAGGACGGCTCGTTCGTCTTCCAGCCCGGCCCGATTTTCCATCACCTGCTGCTCGCTGACGAGATCAACCGTGCCCCCGCGAAGGTGCAGAGCGCGCTTCTCGAGGCCATGGCCGAGCACCAGATCACCATCGGCCGCAAGACCTACCGCCTGCCGGATCTCTTCCTCGTTATGGCCACCCAGAACCCCATCGAGCAGGAGGGAACCTACCCGCTCCCCGAGGCGCAGCTCGACAGGTTCATGCTCCACATCAAGATCGACTACCCTGATGCCCAGAGCGAGCTCGAGATCCTGAGGCTCAACAGAGACGAGGCCGTCGGTCAGGTCAACATTGATGCGCCGCGCCTCACCCAGAGCGAGCTCTTCAGCGCAAGGAACGAGGTCAGCAGGATAGAGATCAGCGACAGCCTCGAGCAGTACATCGTCAGCATCGTCATGACAACCAGAAACCCCCAGGTCTACGACTCCGATCTCGGCAGGTGGCTCAGCTACGGCGTGAGCTCCAGGGCCTCCATAGCCCTCGCGCGCTGCGCGAAGGCCAGGGCCTGGCTCTCGAGCAGGAACTACGTCACGCCGGATGACATCCAGATCTGCGCATATCCTGTCCTCCGCCACCGCCTGGTGCTCAGCATGGAGGCAGAGGCTGACAACGTCACCCCGACCGACGTAATCGAGAAGATCCTCAAGCTCGTAGCGGTATCATGAAGAGAATCGAGCTGTCGATCGAGGAGCTGATGAGGGCGCCTGTCACGGGCGTCCTGCTCCCCGCGTCGCGCACCAGGAACCAGCATTTCGGGTTCCACATGTCCTCGTCAAAGGGAAAGGGCATGGAGTTCTCCGAGGTGCGTCCCTACCTTCCGGGCGACGACGTGCGCCATATCGACTGGCGCATAACCGCCAAGACCGGAAAGCCCCATACCAAGCTGTTCCGCGAGGAGCGAGACAGGTGCGAGTACATCCTGCTTGATCTCTCGCCCGCCATGTACTTCGCGTCCCGCGGGCAGCTCAAGGCAAGGGCCGCCACGCTCATTGCCGCGTCAGCCGCCTGGACCGCCTTCGCCGCGAAGGACAAGGTCGGCTGCCACATCATCATGCCGGACGAGCTCGAGAGCCTTCCGCCCTGCGGCACCAGGAAGGATATTCTCCGGATCCTGAACATGATGCACCGCTGCTACGAGACCGGCCTCCGCCGCGCCAGGACCAGGGTGACCCTCGAGTCATCCCTCCGCTACCTCTGCCGCAGCATCAGGCCAGGCAGCGTCGTGCACATCATCAGCGACTTCTTCTCCATGAGCGATGCCGCGTCGCTGTGGCTCAAGCGTCTCAACAAGCTCCACATTGTCTATGCCTACCAGGTGTTCGACCGGCTCGAGGTGGAGCTCTCGGGACGCGGCTCCCTCCTCATCGACAACGGAGCAGAGATCGGCTACATCACCTCGGACGACAGCAAGTTCAGGCAGGACTATTCCCAGATCGGGCTCCACCGCATGCAGACGGTATCGTCCATGCTGAAAAGCTCGTCATCCCGCTATTTCGGCATCGACGTCTCGAAAGGAGTCCCGGAGTGAACGGCATCGGAAACAGCATCGGGCGCTCTCTCGAGCTCAAGGATATCGTACTTACCTCGGCCCCTTCCGGAAACGAGTGGATCTGGTGGGCCGCCGCGGCTGCGGCCATTGTCCTTGTCGCGGTGCAGCTGCTCCGCGCCGTGCCCTTCTCGCATGCCCGCAGGGAGCTCCGCAGGATCAGGAAAAGCAGCAGCTTCCCCTCGGACATGAACTTCTGGCTCAAGAAATACGCCATGATTTTCTTCGGCAGGGAAGCCTGCGCCGGCCTGCAGGGCGCCGCCTGGCTTGAGTTTCTCGACATGAGGGGAGGAACGGACTTCAGCGACAGCCTTAAAATCTGGGACGAGATGATCTACGGCGGAAGGATCATGACCGAAAGCGAGAGGAAGGAGCTCTACCGCGAGTGCCGCAGGTGGCTCCGGAGAATCGAGAGGAGAAAGCTATGGTATATCTGACCCATCCGGTCCTTCTCGCCCTGATCGCGCTGCCTCTCGTCATCTATTACCTGCTACCCTCCGGGAAGCGCAGCGAGACGCCCATCAGGGTTCCGACCATACCGCTTCTCAAAAGGAAGGTGAGAAGGGGCTCGAGGTCGGTGTTCATCTCGGCGTTCCTCACGTTCGCCGCCCTCGTCCTTGCCGCTGCAAGGCCGGTGCAGACCCTGCCAGAGCTTGAGGTCAGGACCAGCGGCCACAATTTCGTGCTCGCTGTCGATCTCTCGGCAAGCATGACCCTCGGCGACATGCAGTCTGATGACGGCAGTGAGATCTCGCGCATCGACGCGGTTAAGGCTGCGCTCGCCAGGTTCATCAGCCTCAGGCCGGATGACCGGATTGCCCTCGAGGCATTCGGCGATCATGCCTACATGATGAGCCCGCTGACCTCCGATCATGAGCTGCTCCTCAATTTCGTGAAGGAGCTCGAGCCGGGGCTCGCCGGCGCGCTCTCCTCGACAGGCGAGGCAATCTCGCTCGGCGTCACGACGCTCGCAAGGCAGACCTCCGGCGGCAAGGGAGTAATCATCCTCGTCTCGGACGGGCGCGACACCGTCGGCGCCACGCCGCCTGCGGCAGCGGCGGGATTCGCGAAGTCCAGGGGAATTACCGTCCATACCGTCGGGCTCGGCTCTGCCGGAGGCCAGGACAGCGGCAACTCGCTTGACGAGGGTGATCTCAGGGACGCGGCATATATCACAGGCGGAAAATATTTCCGGGCCACCAGCGCTGATCTGCTCTCGACCATATACGGCAACCTCAGCGGCATTGAGGCCAGTGACAGCGGGGACCACTACTACACTCCGACAGAGGAGCTCTACTGGATCCCCCTGCTCGCCGCACTTCTGCTCGGCTTTCTGACAGCTGTACTCATCAGGTGGCATCATGGCTGATTTCGTGCTGACCAGACCCTATTTCCTCCTCCTGCTGCTCCTGCCGCTCCTGATGAAGTTCATCAGGTTCAGCGGCCGCTACCGTCACCAGACCTTTGTGAAGCAGGAGATAATCGACTATTTCGCCGACGAGCGCGTCAGGAAGAAAAAGAAGATCCGTGTCCTCTTCCTGATCCCATGGATCATCGGCTGCATTGCCCTCTCCGGGCCGACCCTGGTAGACCGTGAGCATGCCGAGTACAGGAGCGGCGAGACCTGGGTATGGGCAATAGATCTCTCGAACTCCATGCTCTCAGATGACGTCAAGCCGTCACGCTACCTGCATGCCCGCTACACCCTGACGAAGCTCCTCGGCGAGACACCGTCCGACATCAAGATCGGCATCGTGGTCTTTGCCGGATCGGCTTACGTCCTGGTGCCCCCCACGGATGACCACCAGGCAATCAGGAACTACCTGAAGGATCTCGATCCGTCCGTAATGCCCGTTCAGGGCTCGAACCTCGCCTCGGCCCTTGAGGTCTCGAACAAGGTCCTTGACGGCATCTGCGGCAACGTCCTCTTTGTCACTGATGACGTGAAGGACTCTGACACCGCTGACTACATGGCGGCGCTCATCAACAACAGCTGCAACAGGTATTTCATGGACATTGTCGGCACGGTCTACGGCTCGCCGATGAAGAAGAGAAACGGGGAGCTCGTGAAGACCCCTGACGGCAGGGTCGCTCTCTCAAGCACCAATTTCAGCAACATCTCCGCGCTCTCGAAGGCAGCCGGGATGCTGGTGTTCCACCAGGACAGCGAGGCTGACATCGCCTCGGTCTACCGCCATTCGGTGAAGGAGCAGGGAGCCGGGGCGAAGAACTATTTCAGGACAGCGGACATCGGCTACTACCTGATTTTCCCGCTGCTCATCCTGGCGGTCTTCTTCAAGAAGGGGATCATCCTCTCCGTTGGAATAGCGCTTGCCGCGCTGCAGCTCGTGCTTGCTCCTGCTCCTGCCTTTGCCGGAAACAGCGAGGGAATGAAATATTTCGAGGAGGGAAAGTTTGACCTTGCCGCAAGGGAATTCACCGACGAGTTCTGGATCGGGAACTCCTACTACAAGGAGCAGCGCTACTACCAGGCTGTCGAGCATTACGAGAAGGCCGGCAACTCGGTCGAGGTTCTCTACAACCTCGCGAACGCCTACGCCAAGACCGGCGATCTCGACAACGCGATGATGCTCTACCAGCAGGTCATAGAGCAGAACCCGCCGTTCAGGCTTGACGCCGAATACAACCTTGATCTCGTGAAGGATGCCATCGAGGCCGATAGGAAGCGCGACAGCCAGAGGAAAAGCGGCAGCGCTGACGCCGGCATCACCTCCGAGGAGGGAGTCATGACAAGCGATCTCACTTCCTGCGACAAAAACGGGGAGTGCGTCCCTGCGGAGCGCTCTCCGTTCGTCAGAAACCGTCTTGAGCTTCTCAGGAAGAGAAGCGGAATAACTACGGGGCCCGCGGAAAAATGGTAAGAAAGATACTGCTTTTCATTGCTCTCGCCGTGCTGCTCTCCTTCAGGGCCTCAGCAGGCGTTGAGATCCATGTCGACCGCGAGAGGATTCACGCGGGGGAGAGCTTCCAGCTCTTCATCCGCATTCCAGGAAACTTCCAGGCGAAGGATCTCGACACGAGGCCTCTCGGACGGGACTTCTCCATAGGAAAGGTCGAGTTCTCCAGCGCGAAGGACTCCCGTGGACAGTACTCGCAGTGGACCATACCGCTCACCACCTCCCAGACCGGAAACCTCAAGATCCCGTTCATGAAGATCAGGAAGCGCGACGTAACGCCGCAGATGGACATCCGCGTCTACCGGCCGTCACGCTTCGGCTCCAAGGATCTGCCGCGCCTTATTTCAGTCAAGATGCCAGGCTCGAGATTCGTGACCGGCCAGTCGATCCTCTACCAGACGACAGTCAGGCACTACCCGGGCGTTGACATAAGCACCATCTCCCCTCCTGACGCACCCGGCGCCTCGGTCCACCAGATCGGGACGGACGAGACCGGCGGCATTCTTGACGGCGACACCTACATCACGACAACCAGGAGGAACTACTCCGTTTCCTTCAGCCGGCCGGGCACGTACCGCATCACCGGCCCGGTGGTGACCGGCATGAGGGAGGCCGATGAAGGACAGGTCAGCTTCGTGCAGAACTCCAATCCCGAGGCGGCCGAGGTCGTCATCGCTGAGCCGAAGGGGACTGAGCCCGGAAGCTACCAGACCACGGCAGACAAAATCACCGCGGAGACCGTCTGGTACCCGAAATCCGGCACGGTCGGTGTCGGCGAGCCCATCATGGAGGAAATCACCATCACAGGAGAGGGAGTATCCGCGAGGGATCTTCCGGTAATCTCCATGATCGAGTCGCCGGTGTTCCAGACCTACAAGGACAGCTCGATGACCACCGAGGAGATCCAGGGCGGGAAGATTGTGAGCAGGATAATGTACCGCTACATTTACATTCCCACCCGCCAGACCAGCTTCCGCTTCAGCAGCGAGCAGTTCGGCTGGTACGATCTCGGTGCCGGAACGGTCAGGACCATCACCCTGCCCGCGCCTGACATCTCCATAACCGGCAGCGGAGAGGTCAGAAGCGACACTCTCGCAATAGACAGCAAGGCGAAGCTTGTGCTGAAGGCCGCTCTCGGCGTCGTGATCTTCCTCATTCTGGTCTGCATCATCTACCTCCTCTGCCTTGAGAGGATAATCCCGGCTGACAGGATTGCCGAATACTTCAGGGACAGGAAAGCCGTGAGGACCCTCAGCAGGGAGTTCAGCACCACCGATCCGAAGAAGACCTACACGCTCCTTCTCGAATGGGCCAAGCTCCGCTACGGCGGAAAGGTCTGCTGCCTCACAAAACTTCCCGCATATCCTGAGTGCCGCGAGGAGATAGACTCGCTTCTCGGCGCGGTATTCGACAGGAAGCATCAGAAGAAGTGGGACGGAAGAGATCTCCGGGAAAAACTGGCACTGATCACAAAAAAAATCCGACCTGAAGGAAAAAAATACAGTCTCAATCCGGGGGCTTTTTAAAATTTTGAGCCAGTAGGAATTTTGCGTCAGAAGGCATGTCCGGCCCGCTCATTCTCATGTTAGAATCTCACGCTAACAAGGGAACGGCTTAAGCCGGCACCCTGAAGTCCATGGGGCTGGAATGACTCCGGCCCGCAGAGGATGAGGTTCGCGGCACCGCCGGCCGTGCTGGGCAGGTTCTTAGAAGGGGAACACATTATGTACTCATTTGTGGCAAGACAGCCGATCCTTGATACGAAGCAGAAGACGGTTGCCTACGAACTGCTGTTCAGACAGGGACTTACCAATGCCTTCCCGAAGATCAGCTCGGAGCAGGCCACCACGACCCTCATTTCAGAGCAGTTCCTCAACCAGCCGCTCGAGTCCCTGGTCGGCGAGAGCCTCGCCTTCATCAATTTCCCCTACTCGATGCTTGTCGGCGGCGTCGCAAGCTGCCTTCCTGCAGACCAGGTCGTCATCGAGATCCTTGAGGACGCAACCCCCGATGACGTCCTGCTCAATACCGTCAAGGAAATGAAGGGCTCACATTTCAGGCTTGCCCTGGATGACTTTGTCATGGGCAGCGAGTGGGAAAGGTTCCTGCCGTACATCGACGTCATCAAGTTCGACTTCAGGATCTCGAAGCACTCCGACATCGCTGACTACATAGCGAACCACAGGGAGGCATACCCCAAGCTCAGATACCTCGCCGAGAAGATCGAGACCAACGAGGAGTTTGAGGAAGCCGTGAACATGGGCTGCTCGCTCTTCCAGGGCTACTTCTTCAGCCGCCCTGAGATCGTCAGGCAGAAAGCGCTCACCGACAACCAGGTGACCATCACCCAGATTCTGAGCGAGGTTATAAGGGACGACATCGACTACGACAAGATCGAGATGATCCTCAACCGTGACATCTCCCTCTCGTACAAGCTGCTGCGCTACGTCAACAACGTCCGCTACGGCAAGTTCGACCCGATCACCTCATTCCGCCATGCCGTTGTCTACCTGGGCAAGAAGGAGATGCGCCGCTTCATCTCCCTTGTATATGCAACCTCCGTTGCGGACAACGGGAAGAGCGACGAGCTCTCCAAGATGAGCCTCATCAGGGGCAAGTTCTGCGAGCTGCTCGCCCAGAAGCGCCGCACCGTTGATCCGCAGAATGCGTTCCTCTGCGGTCTGTTCTCGCTGCTCGAGGCCATGCTTGACCGCCCGTTCCGCGAGATCCTGAGCCAGATCCCCATAGCTGACGAGATCAAGTCAGCGCTGATTGACAAGAAAGGCGAGCTTGCCTTCTATATAGGCCTTGTAATAGACTATGAGTCGCTCGACTGGCAGAGAGTATCCCTGAGAGTGAAGAAGATCGGCCTGTCCGAGCAGGAAGCAATCAACCTTTATATTGAATCGACCACATGGTCCAACAAGGTCCTGCTGGCCGATCCCTCAAAATGACAGAGCAAAGCAAAGACAAAGAGCCAGTCACTGAATCAAAGCCGTACCCTGCCTCCGGCAGGGGTTTTGTCACCGCCCCGGAAGGAGTCCTTGCTGACAATCTGCTCCGCGCCGAAAGCAGCGGAGGATCGTCTGACGAGGGAAGCGCCGGTCAGCATGCTGCCGGAAAGCACCGCAGAAAAGGCTGGGAAACCGTCCTGTTTTCCCAAAAGGGGATAGGCTGGCTCGTCCTGCTTGCGCTCAACATCTTCATCGTGGTCATGCACCTTACCCTGCCGGCATTCGATCTGACCGCGCACGGCTGGTTCTCGGTGGATTACCTCATAGGCGACTTCCACCATGCCTCCGCATGGCATCTCACGATCAATCTGATAGCGCTTGATCTGATTTTCCTGACCTTCCCGGTAAAGTGCTACGGAACCTCCATCGTAATCAGGTTCATGCTCCTCAACTACCTGACCAACATCGGTATCGGCATGCTCTGCACCGGAGAGTTCCGCTACTACTACGGCATTTCCGGCGCGCTGCACGGGCTCTTTGTCCTGAGCGCCTTCTACAACTCGATTTCACGCCACTGGATCTGGGCCGAGCTCCTCCTGTGTGCGTCGCTCGTCAAGATCCTGCTCGAGAACCTCACCGGCAGCAGCCCGTTCGAGATGTTCAGCAACCTGACCACGGTGAAGACCATGAAGGAAGCCCACCTGCTCGGGATCATCATGACCGTCCCTGTCGCAATCCTGGAGCAGATCCTGATTAAGCTCACAGGATACAGGAAGGTCTACTTCAGATAGCAGAATAGTTGAATTCGGCCGGACAGCAAAGCGCCGTCCCCCAGGGGGGACGGCGCTTTCTCTTTCGCTGAAGGCGGGCAGCCGGCCCTTCACATCATGCAGGAGACTGCCGGATGCCCGGCGGCATGAGCCTCTGAGGCTATTCTGCGAGGGTGAGGCTCTCGATTGAGCGGTTGATCTCGCTGAGTACTGCAGCCGGATCATCAGATCTTGTGATGGGACGCCCGATTACCAGGTAGTCAGATCCGGCCTGTACCGCTGCCTCAGGAGTGAAGACGCGCTTCTGATCGCCCTTGTCTGTTCCCTTCGGCCTTATGCCGGGGGTGACCAGCCTGAAGTCAGGGCCTACCACCCTCCTGAGATCCGCCGCCTCCATCGCAGAGCAGACAACGCCGTCAAGGCCGGAGCCGAGCGCAAGCGTGGCAAGGCGCAGGACCTGATCACGGACAGAGCCGGTCACGCCGGTTGTGTCGAGCTGGGGCTCGTCAATGGAGGTAAGCACGGTGACACCGAGAAGGAGCGGGCGCTTCTCCTGCGGGATCTGCGAGGCTGCCTCGACGGCAGCCTTGAGCATCAGCGGGCCGCCTGCGGCGTGGACGGTCAGCATCTTCACGCCGAGCGAGGCTGCCGAGCGCACCGCGCCTGCTACGGTATTGGGAATGTCATAGAACTTGAGATCGAGGAATACACCGAACCCCTTCGCGGTCAGTGACTTCACAAAGTCAGGACCTAATTTCGTGAACATCTGGAGACCAACCTTGAGCAGGCAGTCCTCAGGCTTTACAAGAGACACGAACTGCTCCGCGTCTTCTTTTCTGTCATAGTCAAGAGCAACTATTACCCTGGGATCCATTGAAACCTCTGATTAACCGCTTACAAACCTGTCGTCGGGCCTTACCGTCGACCACCGCCCGCATTTCGGGCATCTCCAGAACAGGTACTTCGACACATAGCCGCATGAACGGCAGCAGTACTTGTCCTTAACATCAAATCTTGCCTCAATTATACTCACCAGATAGTTCATGGTATCCATGACCTCCGGATCTGCCTCGCTCTTTCCGACGAGCTCGAGGAACCTCGAGAGCATCAGGACATTGGGGTTTTCCCTAAGATAGCCGATGGCGAGCTTCCGCGCGCCGCCCTCGTTTCCCCTGGACATGAGGCAGCGCACCAGCTCCGAGGCAACAGCCGCGGAGAACGAGACGGCAAACCAGCGCATCAGGATCCTGACATACTCGGGGCTGCTCTCCGGCTTGTGAAAGCAGGCGGCGAGCACCGGAACGCAGAACATCACGCAGTCAGGCTGCGCCTCCGGGGCCAGATCGATGGTCTGCCTCGCCGCCGTGTAGTCCTGCTCGGCGAGGTAGAGCTTTGCCTCGCTGAATATAGCCCGGAAGCATTTCGGATCAATCTCGAGGGCCCGCCTGTAATGCTCCACTGCGGTCTCATAGCTTCCGGCCTCGGCTGACGCGTCAGCCAGCTCGCAGTGATAGTTGGCAAGCGCCTTCACCCGCTCGGGGCTCGACAGCAGATCGCGGAACTTCTCGCTGTACATGATCGCACGATCCCACTCCCTGAGCTGCTCAGAGATGCGTATGAGCGTCTCGGCCGCCTCCTTCTTCCTCTCCGGGCTCTTCAGAAGCCTCTGCAGCACGGGTATGGAGCGGTCGTAGACCCTGAGGGAAAGATAGTCCATGGCGAGCGCGAAATCAGCCTCGTCCCTCTGCTGCTGGCTGAGGTTCTCGAGTGAGAGGAGGTTCTGGTGGATCCTGACGGCCTTGTCGATCTCCCCCTTCCTCCTGAAAAGGACTCCGAGGGAAATCTGCAGATCAAAGGTGTCGCGCTCAAGAGGCAGCACGCGGGTCAGTATGTCTACTGCCTTGTCAGCCTCGTCATTAAGCAGATAATTCACGCCGGCAGCGTACTCGCGCCGGTGTCTCAGATGGAAGAATCCGCTTCTTCTTCCCGATTCCCTCCGGCCTATGAACCAGCCATAAAGGACTGCTACCGGAAGAAGAAGGAAGAGAAGCTCAAGCATCTGCCTGCTTTACGCCAGCCTCCCCGGATGGATTCTCCTTGCTGCCGTCTGAGCTGCTTTCCGCGGAGCCTTCCTTCCTGACCGGCTCTACCCTGACGATCTTAGCCTCAGTCGCAGCGTGAATGGCAGCCTCATCAGCCTTCTTCTGCTCGTCAGCCGCCTTGTCCTTCTCCTCATAGACACGAAGGCGCCTTCTCAGGGAATGGCAGCGGAGCCACAGAACGGAAATCTGCCAGGCGGCAAAGAGAAGCGCGATTGCGAAGCCTGCGCCGAACCAGATGGCCATCAGGGTGGACTGCGGCATGGTGACCTTTGCCGCAATGAAGTCAAAGTCGATTACCTGCGGGTTGGCGCCGCCAATGAGCATGCCGGCCGCGATTATGAGAACCAGTCCGATGAGATAGATGAGAGTCTTGATCATAAATGCCGCCGATATCCTGAAATCTGAAAAACTACGGTGCTTCACCTGGCATCAGGCCGGCGCAGTCTTCCGGCCTCATGCGCTGAAGACTTGGCGGTCCGGCTGCCTGCCGGTACCGCTTATTATAAGACAAAAAGGCTGATCTTGAATGCGCCGGGCACATGCCTGACTGCTGTGTGCGCCTGACACGGCGAAGCTTTACTCAGACACCTCTGACTGGGCAGAGCTTTTCTTTCTTGGCCTGCCGGGACGCGGCCTGTCGGCATCGAATGCCCCGTACATGCCTGATGCTGCAGCATCGCCGTCTGCCTCTCTTCTTCTTGCCCGCCGCTCGGCTGACCTGGCAGCCCTTTCGGTACGGAGGCGCTTTGCCTTCTCTAGAGACTCGGCAGCCTCGGGATGGTTGGAAAGATCAACTCTTTCCCGGAGCTCGCGCCCGGTACGGAAGTTAACGACCTTGGTTTCACCAATCTCTACGATTTTGCCGGTACTTGGATTCCTGCCTGAACGCGCGCGTCTTTTTCTGACAGTCAGACTGCCGAAACCTCTGATTTCGATTTTGTCGCCGTCTGCCAGAGCTTCGGTGATGCGGTCAAGCATCAGTCTTACGGCGTCTTCAATTACATTCTGCGAGAAACACGGATTCCGAAGCACAAGCTCACTGATGAGCTCTGATCTCGTCATTTAAATCTATCCCTGAAAAACCGGAAAACACTGTCCCATATGCAGAACGCCTGATTTACTCATACCGGCTCATCTGCATAATCTCGACGGCATCTTGCCATCTACGGTATAAAAACAAAAAAAATTTACGGATAAAATCCCTATTCCGCTGTTTTAGTATACATTAGAGAACCCGAATTTTCAATGTGATTAAACGTCCGGCTGATGATGAATGACGTGATTATCAGAGACGCTGATCAAGCTATAACAGTTTTATATATATAAAACCATATCTGATACACAATAATGTGAATACAGAAAGCAGACAGGATTTTTTTGAAGTTCAGCCAAAATTTTTTGGAAAATTTAAATTATTTTTTTAATATCCTGTTCAGCAAGCAAGATTTTCCGGAAGAACATGGCTGCAGAATGCCAGTGCGTTCATGGAGCACAATGTTCCGCCGCGATGATGCAGCGGTGTGATGCGGATATAGGTATCCGAACACGCCGCAGGGAAGGCTTCCGGCACTGTGTCCGGTGAAGGCAAAAAAAATCCGGATCGCATGGATCCGGATTTCATTTCGGTCAGAAAGCCTTTACTGCTGATTACTCAGCCTTCTGGGCATTCTTGAAGGCCTCAGCCATAGCGCTGGGAGCTGCAACCTGAGGCTGACGGCTGTTGACAGACTCAATGGCTGCCTTGTCATCTGCCTCATCCTTTGCACGGATGGAGAGGGAAATCTGACGGTTCTTGCGGTCAACGCCCATGAACTTGGCCTCGATCTCCTGATCCTTGCTGAGAACGGTGGTTGCGTCCTCAACACGCTCCTGGGAAACATCGGAAGCGCGGATGTAGCCCTCAACGCCGTCAGCGAGCTCAACAAGAGCGCCCTTGGCGTCAACGGAAACAACCTTGCCCTTGACAATGCTGCCGCGGCGGTGGAGGGATACGTAGTTGTTGAACGGATCATCCTCAAGCTGCTTGATGCCGAGGGAGATTCTCTCCATATCGGCATGAACCTGCATTACAACTGCCTCGACCTCGTCGCCCTTCTTGTACTTGCGGACAGCTTCCTCGCCGGGAACGGTCCAGGAAATGTCGGAAAGGTGAACAAGTCCGTCGATTCCGCCGTCAAGGCCGACGAAGATGCCGAAGTCAGTGATTGACTTGATCTTGCCAGAAACCTTGTCGCCCTTGTTGTGGGTGGCAGCGAACTGCTCCCAGGGATTGGGCTTGCACTGCTTGAGACCGAGGGAAATGCGGCGCTTCTCCTCATCGATGTCGAGAACCTGTACCTGAACGGTATCGCCGACATTGACAACCTTGGAAGGATGGATGTTCTTGTTGGTCCAGTCCATCTCGGAGACGTGTACGAGACCCTCAACGCCCTCCTCAACCTCAACGAAGCAGCCGTAGTCGGTAAGGTTGGATACCTTGCCGGTGATCTTGGTGCCGACAGGGTAGCGCTTGGCGATATCAACCCAGGGATCTGCACCGAGCTGCTTGAGTCCGAGAGATACACGGGTACGCTCACGGTCGAACTTCAGAACCTTGACCTCAATCTCGTCGCCGACATTGACGATCTCGGAAGGATGCTTGACGCGCTTCCAGGCCATATCGGTGATGTGAAGAAGTCCGTCAACGCCGCCGAGGTCAACGAATGCGCCGTAGTCAGTGAGGTTCTTGACGATACCCTTGACGACCTGGCCTTCCTCGAGGTTGGCAAGAAGCTTCTCTCTCTCGGCGCTGTTGGCGTTCTCGAGAACATCCCTGCGGGAAACAACGACGTTGTTGCGCTGGGGATCAATCTTCTTGACGCGGAACTCGAGTTCCTTGCCCTCGAGATGGGAAACATCCTTGACAGGACGGACATCAACGAGAGAGCCCGGGAGGAATGCGCGGATGCCGGCGATGTCAACGGTGAAGCCGCCCTTGACCTTGCCGTTGATGACACCGATAACGTTGGTTCCTTCGTCAGCAGCTTTCTGGAGCTTGTCCCAAGCCTCAAGCTTCTTGGCCTTCTCGCGTGAAGTCTGGGTTTCGCCGCTTCCGTTGTCGATAGCCTCGAGAACAACGGGAACCTGGTCACCGACCTTGACCTCAAGCTCGCCGGCAGCGTTCTTGAACTGCTCGACGGGGATGAAGGACTCGGTCTTGAGTCCGGTGTCGATCAGGACATACTTGTCGGTGATCTTGGAGACAGTGCCGTTTTCCGGCTTGTCGGTCTGTGAGCTCTTCCTGGTAGCGGAAGATGCCTTGGCGAACGGGGTAGCTTCAAAAAGCTCTGCAAAAGATTCAGCCATATTTAAAAGTTAAAAAAGTTGATGAATGAAATCCGGAACCGCACCTGCGGTCCGCACCGGGCCGCACAAGGCGGCCAGCGGCAGCCTGATGAACAGGCTGCCGCATAATCTGACGATTGTATCACATAATTAAAGGGCAGGCAAGGCGAAAAGCGGAGGCCGGCTCCGCCCATGAGCCGGTTTCTCAGGCAGTAAGGCCCTTTTCCTTCGCCAGCGCAAGGATTTTCCCGACCTCATCGTCAATGCTCATTCCGGTCGAGTCAATGACCAGCGCGTCATCTGCGGGCCTGAGCGGCGCAACAGCGCGCGTCCTGTCGCGGTGATCCCTCTCTGCAATCTCCGCAAGGATCCTCTCATAGTCAGCAGGCTTTCCCTTTGCCTCAAGCTGCTTTACGCGGCGCTTTGCCCTCTCCTCGCACGACGCGTCAAGGAAAATCTTGATCTCGGCATCAGGGAACACGACAGTGCCCATGTCACGGCCGTCTGCGACCAGTCCGGGAGCGGTCCGGAACATTCTCTGCCTCGCGAGAAGAGCCTTCCTCACAGCCGGGACCGCTGCAACCTTGCTTGCCGCAGCTCCGGTCTCCTCCGTGCGGATCTGCGAGGAGATGTCCTTCCCCGCAAGGACAGTCAGCACGGAATCATCTGAAGGCACAAATCTCAGATCCAGGGAAAGCGCGAGCTTCTCAAGGAGAGCCGCGTCGGCGAGATCCGTGCCGCTCTGCAGCGCCGCGTAGGCAAGCACGCGGTAGATGGCGCCAGAGTCAAGGATATGGTAGTGAAGTACGTCCGCTATTCTCTTGCAGACGGTGCCCTTGCCTGATCCGCCGGGACCGTCAACTGCTATTACAGGAACTCTGCTCATATTTGCTCCGTTCAGGGATAATTGCGGAAATTCTAATACATTCCGCCAGAAAAGACACAGCCGCGGGGAATCTGCAGCCCTATCCGATGCGGCATAGCACAGGCAGGATACAGCGCCCCTCCTTTTCTGATAAAATCATGTATCTGCCCGGGGCACGGCATGGCATTGCGCTGTCAGCACCGCCCGGAGCGGAATTGTCCCTTTGCGCGCGCTGCGCTCTTTATTCGGAGGGGTCCGTCGCGAGACAGACTGACGCACTTGGCAGGAAAAACAGACAATGACATCGAGCTCGTAGTCTCGGCTAATCTCCCGACCGCATTCGGCACTTTCAGGATAACGGGCTTCAGTGATCATGTGTCCGGAAAGGAGCATGTCGCCCTGGTAATGGGCGATGTGACAACGGATGAGCCGGTGCTCCTCCGCATCCACTCCGAGTGCCTGACCGGAGACACGCTCTTCAGCCTGAAGTGCGACTGCGGCTTCCAGCTCGAGTCGGCCCTCGCCGCCATATCAAAGGAAAAGAGAGGCGTGCTCCTCTATGTAAGGCAGGAGGGCCGCGGCATAGGGCTCATCAACAAGCTCAGGGCCTATGCGCTGCAGGACAAGGGACTCGACACCTACGATGCGAACGTGGAGCTCGGCTTCAAGCCGGACGAGAGGAACTACGGGATCTGCGCGTCGATGATCCGACTGCTCGGCATAAAGTCAGTAAAGCTCATGACCAACAACCCGGACAAGATCAACCAGCTCGAGGATCTCGGGATAACTGTCGCCGCCCGCGTACCTCTTGAGGCCGGGCTCAACCGCTACAACAAGTCCTACCTGGAGACAAAGCTCCACCGCTTCAAGCATATGCTGACCGAGGTGGAATAATCCCCGGCTCAAACGATGGGCGAGGCGGCATGCGCTGAGCCGCCTCATTGTCAGACATAAGCCTCAGCCCAGCCGAAGAGGCTCCTCCCGCAGTCAAGCTCCCTTATTCTCTCCATTTCCTCACTGCCGAGCGTGAAATCAAGGATCTCATGATTTTCCTTTATCCTTCCTGGATCTGACGTGCGCGGAATGACCGCGAAGCCCTCCTCTGTAAGGAAGCGGAGTGCCGTCTGCGCCGCGCTCTTCCCGTGCGCGCGGCCGATTTCAGCAAGAAGCGGATTTGATGGAATTCCCGCACCGCCGCCTCCGAGCGGGGACCATGCCACGGGGGCAATGCCGGCTGAAATGAGCCTCCGGGCAAACTCCTCCCTCTGCAGCAGCACGTGCGCCTCCACCTGATCCGCCATGGGCATGACCCTCACGCGCGACGAGAATTCCCCAAGCGCCTGAAGATTGAAATTCGAGACGCCTATCGCGCGGGCCCTGCCGTCCTCGAGTGCCTGCTCCATGGCACGGTAGATTTCGTACTTCCCGCCATACGGCTCATGGAGGAGCAGAAGATCAACGTAATCCGTGCCGAGCTTCCTCAGGGAGTCGCCGATATCACGTAGGCTGTTCCTGAAGCCGCCGGAGTCCATCAGCTTCGTCGTGAGGAAGATTTTCTCCCTGGGAACGCCGCTTTTCCTGATCCCGAGACCCACTGCCTCCTCATTGCCGTACATCCTGGGGGTGTCGATATGGCGCCCCCCGAGGCGCAGCGCCAGGGAGACGAGATCGCTGCAGGCTCCGCCCCGGAGCTCCCAGGTGCCGAAGCCGGCGAGCGGCATCAGCGTCCCGTTCCCGAGGACTGCACAGTCCTCTGTGTATGCCAGCTGTCCCACGTCCGCCTCCATATATTGTTCCTACAGACAATATACCATCGGATGCCCGCACGGAAACAGAGCCGGCCGAGGCATGGTAATATTGCAGAGCCCCGGCCGGAGCGCGGCAACGGGGTTCAGTCACCGGACCGGGAGCCGGAGAGGAGAGTCAGATGTTCTGCGTAAAATGCGGTTCGCCCGTACCTGAAGGAGCTGCCTTCTGCCCTGAATGCGGAGCAAGGATCTATCCAGGTTCGGGAGCTGCCTGGCAGCAGAGCATGCGGAACCGCGCGAAGTCCTCGCCACGCAATTACAGCCTCACGAGCCTCTCGCAGTGGTTTACCATCAAGGGGCGCATCGCCAGGCAGGAATTCTGGCTCCGGGCACTGGTCGTGCTGTGCGGCTCGTTTATTGCCGGGATAGCCATTTCGATCGCCTTCGTGCTCGCGATGATCTGCTTCGCCGGTTCCGCAGACGGAAACAAAGTGCTGTTCTTCCTCGGAATCCTGTGCGGGATCGGGGTGCTTGCCTCACTCGTCTTCATCATCGCGCTCTGGATCTGCTGGATCACCACCTGCGTGAGGCGCCTACACGATCTCAATCTCTCCGGCTGGTGGTACATTGCGATCTGGATAGGAGGCGCTGCCCTCGATGCCGTATTCTTCGGCCTCGCGAGCGTCGGCGCGTGGATTGCTGTCGGCTGCATCGAAGGCACCAGGGGCCCCAACTTGTTCGGCGACGATCCGAGAGGCTGATGCGCTGCTGCTGATTGCCGCATCACCCAGCCTGCATATCAGGTCAGCAGAATTACTGCCCTGATGTCTGTTTTCTCTTCGGCGGTCTGCCTCTTTTCCTGGGCGCCGGCACTTCCATGCCGCCAGCGAGGCCGAGCCTTGCGAGAATCTCCATGGAGCTTTTGTCCGGGACTGACCACCTGCCGTCTCCTGCGTCCGGAACTTTTCCTGAGCTGCCATGCTCTTCCATTCTCCGCACCAGGCGCAGTCTTGCCATCAGCTCCCCGAAGGACATTCTGTCTAGAAGGCCCGCGTTCTGCGCGGCATTGAGCATCCTGACCGTTATCAGTGCCGACACGGAGGCAATAAGGCCAAGACCGCGGAGGCGCCCGTCATCCAGCCATGATGTACGATTAATCCTGGGAAAATCGATCATGCACCGTCTGAAGAGCAGCCCGGGAAGCCACCGGTACTGGACTGCCCGGTATACCGTATCCGGCTTCAGATCAAGATCAGCCTCGAAGAGGCTGACTCCGCTTATCTCTCTCATCCGCTGAAAATCATCCGGATCAAACTTCCCGCCATTTCTCTGTGCGGCCTTTAGGAAGGCGTTCTCCTCAGCCACGGCCTTTCCCATGCTCCTGAAGGCATACAGGATTTTCCCGCCTCCGGCCTGCACCTTCTGGTAAAAGACAAAATCCCCCCGGAACCCGAACGGACGATCCCAGGAGCCGATGCCGTATTTCTCCATTATGCCGTCATTTCTATCAACGGGCCTGATGTAGTGAAGGCCTGACGGGCCCTCAAAAGTGCCCCGGATCTCATCAGGCGAGAAGTCTCCTCCTGCGAGGAGGATTCCGGATTTGATGCCATTCTCAAGGACGAATGCCTCAAAATCATCCGTGCTGGGAGCATTGCCTGTTCTGATCTTTGTACAGACGGGCTCATTGGTCTCCGTATCGTATGCGTACATCACATAGACATCTTCAGCATCAGGATCCTGGCTGATGCATGAATAATCCGGGAGATCGCCCGGCATGCCCCGTCCTGTGACAGGCGTCATGCCTACTGCAATGTGATGGTCCTCGGGCACCCGCGATACCCTTTTCCCTGCCAGCCTGATTCGAAGGCACGGATCTGAGCAGCTTCCGTCAATAAGAGCGCTGATATGGCTCCCCGAGAGGGGCGTGCCGGGATAGAAAACCTTAAGGAAGGCCGACCTGAAGTACCCGGCGCACTCCGCGCAGGTGATTCCAGGAACAATGATGCGCAGAATCGCCATGACCAGGATTGAGCAGGCATCATGGATACTGTATATCTCAAGCAGATCATCAAAGATGTCGGCGCTCTGGCTGTGCGCGAAGGCAGGAGCTCCGTACATGAGGAAATGATCTGAGCTGTCAGAGAGCTCATCCTGTGCGGCATCATTCTTCCGGGACTCCGCCTTTCCATGCTCAGCAGACGCCTGCTTTTTATTGCTCCCGCCGGCAGAGCCACTGTCAGATGCATCGGCTGGAACGTACTTGAAATCAATGATATGCCCGATTACCCTGCCGTTCTTCGGCGCTGGATTCCTGCCCGGGACATATTTGCCAGAGGCAGCCCTCTCCCTCACCGCATAGCGCAGATCCGTGTCATTGCCGCTGTCTACTACAACGGTATTGACCGGTCTCGGAACTTCCCTTATCTCCTTGGGGACCCCCACAGCAGCCTCCTTCCTCCAAAAAGCGGAAATCTTCGGAAACCCCGCGCGTCACGCAGGCGGGACAAACAGTATTGGGCAGGCCTGGAGTCCTGCCCGCCAGGCATCAGACGGATACAGGAAACTCTATCCCGTTATCGCGTATGAAATTCACGATCCTCTCAAGATCCTCCTTGGTGTCCACTCCCGCAGGCGGAGTTCTGTCGAGGAGAGCGACCTTTATCCTGAAGCCGTACTCGAGGGCCCTCAGCTGCTCGAGCTTCTCAAGGCGCTCGAGGCGGCCCTCGGGGAGCCTCACATAATCGCGGACAAATCCGGCGCGGTAGGCGTAGATGCCGAGGTGGCGGACATGAAGGCCCGGCGTTATTACATTCTTCCCAGCCCTGAAATTGTCCCTGTCATAAGGTATCGGAGCCCTGCTGAAATAAAGCGCGAAGCCGTCCGGGGCAAGCGCGATCTTAACGGCATCAGGGCTCAGGAGCTCGCGCTCGTCAGTGATGGGAACCGCTGCGGTGGCCATCGCGGCGGTGCGCTCGGAGTCAAGGAGATCTGCCACCTTCCTTATCACCTCAGGATCCATCAGGGGCTCGTCTCCCTGGACATTGACGATTATCCTCTCCGCGGGGATCTTCTCCTTCTCGATTACCTCGGCGATGCGCTCGGTTCCGGAGGAGTGGTTCTCGCTCGTGAGCACGGTCCTGACGCCCCTGAGATTTACGGCTGAGGCGATTGTGTCAGAGTCTGTCGCGACGATTACCTCTGACGCCCCGGACTTCAGCGCCTCGGCCGCGACCCACTCGACCATGGAATGGCCTGCAATGTCGGAAAGGGGCTTCCCCGGAAGCCTGGTTGATTTGAGGCGCGCCGGTATGACGGCGGTAAATTCAGTCATTTGTTTTCCTCCGCTCCGCCCTGCGGAGCCTTTATTCCTGCTGCTTTCATGATAAAACCGGCCAGATCGCCGTCGAGCACGGCGTCTATCTGCAGATAGTACCAGCTGTCTCCGGCAAACTCCCTGCATTTGACCGCATCCTTTTCCGTCATAACCAGGGGAAGTGCCGGATCAATGCCGAGCTCGCCGATGAGCTTTGCCGTGAGCGGCGTGTGATCAGGAAGCGAGATGGTCCTCACCGGCTCAAATCCCATCTCTGAAAGGGTCCGGTAGAACCTTCCCGGATTGCCGATGGCGGCAAGTGCCGTGACTTTTCCGGCCCTTAAATCTGCCTTTGCACCGTCCTTCACCCGCCGGAAGCCGGACGGCTCCACGCGCATGTGAAACACCGGAAGGCCGTCAGGGAGAGTCCCGCTGAAGCCGTCTCCGTTTATGACGGCTGCCGAGACATTTCTGAGCCTTGAGGCGGGCTCGCGGAGAGGCCCTGCCGGAAGGACAAAGCCGTTCCCGAAGCCCCTCGAGGCATCGATAACGGCAATCTCGGCAGCGCGCCCCATCGCGTAGTGCTGCATGCCGTCATCGCTCAGTATGAGATCAACTTTCCCCTCAAGGGCTGCCACGGCAAGAGGCCTCTCCGGGAATACCGCAACGGGGACATTGAGCCGGTGGTAAATAAGGTACGGCTCATCGCCGCAGCTTGAGGGAGGAGTCGAGCCGTCGATCAAAAGGGGCTCCGGCCCTGGATCTGCCCGGTAGCCGCGGCTGACCACTCCTGCCCTCACTCCCTTTTCCCGGAGCTTCTCCGCAAGATGCACCACCAGAGGCGTCTTGCCGCTCCCTCCGACCGAGATATTTCCGATCACGACGACCGGAACAGACGATTTCCGGACCTTAAGAAGGCCGGTGCGGTAGAGAAGGCGCCTGACGCTTACGGCAGCGAGGAAGATGAGGGAGAACGGCAGAAGGAAATATTTAAGGGGATTCCGGCCGTACCATACCGAATCAACTGCATTTGACATCTTGCCTCCGGTCAGAATGAGAGCATGGCTTATTTTAATGAATTGCCGTGAGGATAGCACGGATCCGGCAACCGAATCCCTGTGCCGCCGCTCAGATCTGACAAACCGCATGCCTCTGTCAGCGGTCTTTGGGCAGGATCCATTATCTTTAAACCGCCCTGTCTGATGACTGGTTAAATTTTCTGCTAAAATCCGGCCGTTCTTTACCGGTCAGCAAAATGCTTTTCTCATCGCTTACTTTCATACTGCTTTTCCTGCCATTCACCGCAGTCTTTTACTTCGTGATTCCCGCATCATGGAGGAACGCCTTCCTGCTCGTCATGAGCATGATCTTCTATGCCTGGGGCGAGCCGAGGTTCCTTGCTGTTATGCTCCTTGAGATTATTGCGGTATGGGCCGGGGCAATAGCCATCGGGAATGCGGCGGCAAAAGGCTCCGTGAGGCTGCAGAACCTGTTCACTGTCCTTACCGTGAGCGCACTCGTCGCCATCCTCGCGGCATTCAAGTACCTCGACTTCATCATCGAGAACATCAGCCTTGTTACCGGCGCTGACATAAGCCCTCTCGGCATCGTCCTGCCGCTCGGGATTTCCTTCTATACCTTCCAGGCCATCTCCTACGCCATCGACGTGAGGCGCGGGGACGTGAGAGCCGAGAGGAATATCTACACCGTTGCCCTCTACATAGCGCTCTTCCCGCAGCTGGTCGCCGGCCCCATCATCAAGTACCACGAGATTGCCGCGGAGCTCAGGGAGAGAAAGACCTCGGCAGATGACGCTGCGGACGGCATCAGGCGCTTCATCATCGGGCTTGGGAAGAAGACCCTTATAGCAAATCCGCTCGGCGAGGTTGCGGATCTCGGATTCGGTGAGGATCCGTCATCGCTCGCCGCCCTTCCTGCCTGGATCTGCGCCTTTGCCTTCACGCTGCAGCTCTTCTTCGACTTCTCCGGCTACTCGGACATGGCCATAGGCCTCGGGCGGGTCTTCGGCTTCCATTTCCCCGAGAACTTCAGGTACCCGTTCATCTCAAAGACGATCTCAGAGTTCTGGCGCCGCTGGCATATCTCCCTCTCCACCTGGTTCAGGGACTATCTCTACATCCCGCTCGGCGGCAGCAGGCGGGGACTTCCGAGGACAGTTCTCAACCTCGGCTTCGTATTCCTCATCACCGGGCTCTGGCACGGCCCTATGTGGACATTCGTGGTCTGGGGAGCAATGAACGGCGCGCTTGTCATAATCGAGAGGCTCCTAGGGCTCAACCGGGATAAGGAGCGGCCGCCTCTGCTGAACGCCGTTCTTCACGTCTACTGCGTCCTCGCCTTCACCCTGTGCTTCGTGGTGTTCAACTCCGACTCTCTCAGGCACGCAGGCGCGTATTTTCTGGCCATGGCAGGGCTCAGCCCCGAGCCTCCGCTGCACAGCCTCCTCTATTTCACCGACATTGTCCCGGGAGCCGTGATGTGCCTTGCGGCCGCGCTCTCGACGCCGCTCTTCTCGAAGCTCATCCGGCCGCAGTCTGACGGGATCTCCGCGGCCCGCACCGCCCTGCAGGACATTTTCCTCCTCGCGGTGCTTGTCCTATCCGCCGCCTCGATCATGTCAGCGGACTACAACCCGTTCATCTATTTCAGGTTCTGAGGAGACGCCGCCATGACTTCACCGGTTATATCGGAAAAGGCCTCCTGCGGAGCAAGGCACGGACGGATCCTGTTTCCTGCCTCGATTCTCTCCGCCGCGCTTCTCACAGCACTGCTCTGCCTTCTGGCTCCTGAATACATAAGCTGTGAGGCTCTCCTGGAGTCCCACGCTGACGGCAGCGGAGTCGTGACGCTGACCCTGAGTGACTCTGACGGCAGTTCATACCAGGGCCGCGCGCTGATCGATCCGGAATCCGGAAGAACCCAGAGAATATCCCTGAGGCTCCGTAGGCCATCCGGAAACAATGCCGCAGCGGAGCTAAGCCTTGAGGCCGGCACCGGAGCTCTCACCGTAAAGAGGCTTGCGATCGGCGGACAGGAGGCCTGCCTCCTCGTGAGCGGGACAGATCAGGCCTCTGAGACAGGCTCACGGGGAAAGTGCGGCCCGGCAGAGCTCAGAGTCACCGGCGAAAAGGCTCAGGGACGGTTCGCCATTCCGGAAAATGCCGAATCCCAGAGGATGTTCTACCCGTACATCGCATTCTCGGTCCTTGTCATCCTGACTGCTGTTTTCATGGCCCTCATACCGGCAGCCGCGCGGTACGTCAGGCGAACGCCCGCGAAGGAGCTGGCGAAGAGCCTTTTTGCCGCGGCGGTGACCGCTGCGGTCGGCGCGGAGATCCTCATCTACATCGACTGTACCGTAACGCTCACCTTCCCTGCGGTATCGCTCGTCACGATTGCGGGAGCATTCGCTATTGCCCTGAAGCACAGCAAGCCTCAGGTGAAAATCACGCAGAGCATGGTCTTCATCATTGCCGCCGCAGCGCTCTGCATCATTGCCGCCATCTTTACGGACTCCACCCGGAGCAGCGACTCAAACCTCCGGAAAATGCTCGCTGAGCAGCCGGATCCGCTGCTGCCTGACGGCAGGATAAATCCGGAATTTGACAGCATGTACGAGACCTGGCTGGTCGAGCACTCGGAGCTCCGGGAGTCCGCAGCGTCACTGCTGTTCCTCGCACAGTACGCCAACATCGTGACGCGCGGCAGGAACCATGATACCTATATCTCCCAGGAGACGGCCTTCAGCGGCTATGACGACACCTACACGCCTGACGAGGAGAAGATCCGGGCGATCGCGCGCAACATGATTGGCGCGCAGAAGCACTGGGGCATCCCCATGCTGGTCCTCGTCTACCCGGCAAAACCCGAGATTATGTGCGAAAAGACCCTGCTCCTCCGGTGCGTGCGGAACTCGGAGACACAGACAGCTCTCCTTAAGAAATACACCGCCGGGAGCGGCATCAGGATAGTGAATGCGGCAGGCGAGATAAGGCGCCTCAGGGACACGCTCCCCGATGCCACGGAGAACGAGCTTTACTACAGCGACGAGCACCACATGACCCAGACCTCTCAGGACATGCTCGCGGACTGGCTCGTACGGGAAAAGCTCATTCCGCCATCCGAAAGCAGCCTCGCGCGCTACCGCACGCTCGAGAAATGCTCCTCCGGCGAGCTCATCTTCGGGAAAGGAGAGGCGGAGTGCCCGCTTTACGGCCAGTCATACGGCGCCGTTGCGGGATTTGACACAAGGAATGAGGAGACAGCGCTCCTCAGGCCGCGGCTGCATCCCTACCTGAGCCTTTCAGGCGCTTACAATAAGGATGTCAGGAGAAACGACTCCGGAATACTGACGGTCCTCAGCAACAGGCGGCCTGACGCCTCGCCCCACACCCTGCTCGTCGCCGGAAATTCCTATGTCGAGTCGCTCTCAATCGCTCTTGCCTCACGCTACAGCAAGGTAATCCGCTACCGGATCGCGACGAACATGAGTCCCATCGGGCTCTATCACTTCGACGACACAATCAGGAAGGAAAATCCTGAACTCATCATAGTCACGATGTTCCAGGACCGGCCGTTCCTCTATCTGAGCGGCCTTGAGCCGGGCGATGAGCTTGTACGTGAGAAGAAGCTACGCGAGACAGAAGAGGATGAGGCCGGCAGCCGCCCGCATGCCGCAGCCGGCCATGATTACGCAGAGGAGAACACTCTATGGAGATGAATGAAGCAGCAAAAGCAGTGCTTGATACCATAAGGAACAGGCGCTCGATGAGAGCGTTCACAGGCGGGATGATCCCTGATGATGTGCTTGACCTGATACTTGAGGCCGGAACCTGGGCCCCTACAGGCAAGGGACTGCAGTCGCCGGTAATCGTGGTCCTCACCAAAGAGGAGGACAGGCGGTATTTCAGCAGCCTCAACGCAAAATACTCCCATAACAGAGCTGCCGGCTTCGATCCGTTTTACGGAGCACCGGTATACGCTCTCGTGCTCGCTGACTCGTCAAGCTCAAACTGGCTGAGGGACGGATCCTGCGTCCTCGAGAACATGATGATCGCAGCCGAGGCCCTCGGCATAGGATCATGCTGGATCAACCGCGAGGAGGAGGTGTTCGCCTCTGACGAGGGGAAGGCACTCCTTGTGAAGTGGGGGCTTGACGCGGAGAAGCTCCGCGGCGTCGGCGCGCTCGCTCTCGGGTATGCCGCAAGGAAGCCGGGAAAGGCCGCTCCCAGGAAGAAAGACTACATTGTCAGAGTCTGACGCATTTCTGACAATGTGATGCAGATCTCATGTTAGAATTTAGGCGCGGAGGGATTTGCATATCGGACAGCCTGCCCTCATGTTATTTAATGGCAGCATGACAATAACGCGCACAGCTGTGCGCAAGAAAAAAAAGAGACTCCTCAACGGGGTCTGACGGGGAAATAATGGAAACACTTGAAGCGGTTGTTGAATTCCTGCAGAACTATCAGGAATACAGCCTTGCAATGATATTCGGCATGCTTATACTCTGCGGGTTCGGACTCCCGATTCCGGAGGATATAACTCTTATTGCAGCAGGCATTCTCTCAGGCATACAGGTCAACACCACCCACGGCCATTTTCTCCTCATGCTCGCCTTCTGCCTCGCCGGAGTGCTTATGGGCGACGGCATCATGTTCATCGGCGGGCGGCTCTTCGGCTACAAGCTGCAGAAATACACTCCTCTCCGGAAAGTTCTCCCTCCGAGCAGGTTTGCCTGGGTCCAGCGGCAGTTCAGGAAATACGGCGTATGGGCACTCTTCTTCGCGAGGTTCATGCCGGGGCTCAGGGCGCCTATCTATCTTACGGCCGGCATGAGCAGGCGAGTCAGCTACCTCAAGTTCCTGCTCCTTGACGGAGCCGCCGCGCTCATTTCCGTACCTGTCTGGGTCGGCATGGGCCATTACGGAGCACAGAACCGCGAGAACCTCGCCCGCTGGATGTCAAACGGGCAGCATGTAACACTGTTTATAGTCGGCGTTGTCATCCTTGCGGTTGTCATATTAATCATCAGAAACAGGAAGAAGGCAAAGAAAGCTGCCGCAGAAGAGGCCGTGAACGGGAAATAAAGCCGGAGGATAATCCGGTCAACGGTACCGGAAATCAGCCGCGCATTTCAGGCAGAAAAGGGATCGCACAGTGCGATCCCTTTTTCATT
>Ga0256404_1002974_pt1 | contig 35889 bp, 35 predicted proteins | sample RumenRJG_01DNA_FD_185990 | JGI IMG/M metagenome (GOLD analysis project Ga0256404, IMG submission 185990) | Bovine rumen microbial communities from Lethbridge, Alberta, Canada - RJG_01 | ecosystem: Host-associated > Mammals > Digestive system > Stomach > Rumen | place: Canada: Alberta | collected... | reverse complement strand
CCCTTGCGAGCAAGTTTTCTCGCTTAAATTATAACATCGAAACGTGACAAAACAAGATTTTGTCAGCAACTTTCGTTGCTTGCGGCTTCGCCATAGCGAATCCGTCGTTTCTGTTGAAATACTGCGCTCAAAATCCCTTGCGAGCAAGTTTTCTCGCTTAAATTATAACATCGAAACGTGACAAAACAAGATTTTGTCAGCAACTTTCGTTGCTTGCGGCTTCGCCATAGCGAATCCGTCGTTTCTGTTGAAATACTGCGCTCAAAATCCCTTGCGAGCAAGTTTTCTCGCTTGTATTATAACAAGCGGAATACGTTTTTACGGAACGTCAAGAGACCCTCGTCACGCATTTTGCATAATTCATTAGACATAGCGCTTCTGTCCACGGAGAGGAAATCGGCAAGTTGCTGACGATTGAACGGAATAGTTATCTCCGCGCTTTTTTGTCTTTTCGACTCTTGCGACAAATAGGATATGAGTTTTTCTCGAGTGGAGCGTTTTCCGATATGCCCGAGTTTTTGTACGAGCTTTTTATTCTTTTCCGAAAGCACCGAAAATAAGTTTTGCACAACGAGTGTGTGAAAGCGACAAGCCGACGAGCAAGTCGATATTACTTTTTTTGCATTTATAAACATAATGGTGGAATCCTCGATGGCAACGACGTCGTTCATAAGAGGTTCTTCCCGCGAAAAGGCGTACGCCTCGCCGAATATTTCTCCGATAGAGATACGACCTAAAATACTTCTCTTCCCCCAATAATCGTCGTTTTGAATATGCAACGAACCTTCCGTCAAAACCGCGATATCGTCGAGATACTCCCCCTGTTGCAAGACGTATTCCCCTTTACCGTATCTACGGACTTTTGCCTCGACGCAAGAAAGCAACGCTCTGATATCTTCTTCTTTAACTCCCGAAAAAAGAACCGACTTTTTCAAAACGGGTAAATACTTTTCCATAGAACCTCATATTCCGTTGCAAAAACAACCGTTGTTTATGTTCATTATACTTTATTAAAAACAATAAATCAAGACAAACATACATTCGTACGTCACGAAGAAAATAAACGAAGAAGAAGCGGCAAAGTTAAACGGGGCTTTCGGTCTGACACACTTTTGACAATAGGGTCAAAATAAAAAAACGGTTCAAAAAACCGTCTTTTTTTAATTTTTTGGTGGAGAGCCTGCCAAAATGGTCGAACCTGAATTAAAAGAAAAAGAGTGTTTTGCTCGTTTTATTTGTTTTTCTTCCTGTAAAATTTGATCTTTATTGACTTTCAGCCGTTCAGGGCTGTCGGTAAAATTATAGGTTATAACGATTTCGTCTTCATACTCCAAATCACCGTAATTCTTGATTTTCTTCTGCTTCAGGAAATCAGGCGTATATTCCTTGTGGTAGGTTATGATGCCGCGGTAAAAGGAATTGCGAAGCATTTTCGAAATGTACGATGCAAACCACCGCTCCTTTCCCGGCGCCGTCAGCCGTCCCGCTTTCTCAAACTCGTACTGGATGGTTGTTACTCCCATTCCATTCAGGTACATAGCCGTCTGATTTCTTTTGAAAACCAAGCGGCTATGTACGCTATATTCAGTTCGACAAACTGGAATTTATATATTCTCACAATTTCCTTTTGTGTTCCTGACACAAATATTTAAAATCAGGATATACGCTTATTCATCCACAGTTCAATTCTATGATAATTATTTCCGGTCGATTGTTAATTCGCACTGGAATAATACTGTTTCCAATACCTCTGCTCACAATCATAGTTGTTCCATTCTCTGTATAGATGCCTGCGTCATATTTCGGGAAAAGTCCTTGATTAGGAGCAATAACTCCTCCCAAAAATGGCAATCGAAATTGTCCGCCGTGGGCGTGTCCCGACAATACTAAGTCAATATTTTTATTTTGATAGACATTAAAATGCTCGGGTCTATGCGACAAAAGTATAGTAAATCCATTGCTAATATTTACCTGCGAAAGTTTTGTTTCCAAAATACTTTCTGATAAAAAACTGTCTCGTTCTGAAAAATCCGGGTCATTTAAGCCTATTAGCTGAATACACTCATCACCATAGTTCAATTCAATGGCTTCATCTTGAAGAACGGTAACTCCTGCATTTTCTAATGATGTCTTTAATTCTTCATATTGTGAGCCGACCCATGCTTCGTGATTGCCTGTAACAAAATAGCAAGGAGCGATTTTTACGGCTTGCTGAGCAAAAGATAATGCAACTTCAAGATTTGTATGGTTGGAATCTATCAAATCCCCAGTAATAGCGATTATATTTGGGCTTTCTGCCTTTAATATATCAATTAACTTTTCATTATTCTTCCCGTATTCTGCATTATGCAAATCCGAAATATGGGCAATAGAAAAATTGTCAAACGCTTCAGGTAAGTCTTTAGATGTTACTGTTAATTTATTTGTTTCTACCGACAGATTTCCCCAAATTAACCAACTGACCATAATTAAAATCAGAAGCACCACAAGTATAATTATTTTTCGCTTTCTTATATTTTTCACGATATTATACCTCGCCATTATAAATCCTATCCCCACAAATTCCGATTTGTCATTCTGATTTAAGAATATTATACTACGACATTGTGACTGCTTTTATCTCGGTATTTTTACGCCGAAGAAGTCCTTTGCAAAAAATAATACGAACTCCGATTTGTTTTCAGGGTTCGTATTATTTGCGTATGGTGGAGATGAGGGGAGTCGAACCCCTTACCTCTTGAATGCCATTCAAGCGCTCTACCAGATGAGCTACACCCCCACGGCTTTTCTATAATAAATGATAGAGGGTAGATTTGTCAATGTTTTTTTGCAAAAAGTAAAAACAAATTCTATGTTGCGTCGTTGCGGTTATGTGTTATACTGAATATAGTGAATTTTTATGAGGTAAAAATTATGGAAGCAAAAAAGATAGCAACGAGCGCGACCGGTATCGAAACCTACGAATTATCTAACGATTCCGGTATGAGCGTACAAATAATAACGTTTGGGGCGAGAATACACAAACTCTTCGTCCCAAACCGCGACGGAAAGACCGTCGACGTGGTAGCAGGATTCGACGATCCCGAGGGATACCGCACCGATAACCCTTACTTCAACGCGATAATAGGAAGAGTGGTAAATCGTATCGGAAACGCGCGTTTTTCGTTAAACGGAAAGACTTACGAACTGTATAAGAACGATAACGGAAACTGCCTGCACGGCGGAAAAACAGGTTTCGACAGCAGGATTTGGACCTGCGAAAACTGTTCGATAATTAACGGCGTGCCTACGCTCGTTCTGAGTTACTTCTCCCCCGACGGCGAAGAGAATTTCCCCGGAAATATGAAAGTTACGGTAACGTATACATTGAACGAAAACACGTTGGGTATCGAATACTTTGCCGAAACCGACTTAGACACCCCCTGCAACCTTACCAACCACGCCTATTTCAACCTTGACGGCGATTTCGAAACGGCGCGCGAACACATAGTGTTCATAAATTCGCACCTCATGACGGAATCGGACGAAGAACTTATCGCGACGGGAAAAATTCTCGATATAAAAGACACTCCCTTCGACTTTTCCTCGCCGAAAACCATCGGTCGCGACACGGGAATAGACCATCCGCTTCTTAAAATCGCCCGTAACGGCTACGATTTCAACTATATTTTGGAAAAAAATAACGATAAACCTGCCGCATACGCCTATTCCGAAAAAAGCGGAATAAAGATGACGGTCTTCACCGACAGACCTTGTTTGCAACTGTACACGGGGAACTTTCTCGACGGCTCCGTACACGGCAAAAAGGATTTCGGATATCAGTCGACTTTTTGTATGGAAACGCAAGGCTACCCCAACGCCTGCAACGTAGAAACTTTCCCCTCGATAATAATAACGAAAGACAAACCGCTCTCTACGAAAACGAAATTCGCTTTCGAAATTAAATAATTTTTACGAAAAATAAAATTAAGCCCGGGAGTATATATCTTTCGGGCTTATCTTTTAGTGTTTTTTTCGCAAAACTCAACGACTTTATTTTTTGATAAACTTCGTTTTTATAATAAAGTTAAGGACGTTCTTTACGCTTCTCTTAATTTCGCCGTAAGTAATTCCGCCCTCCTTTTCTAAACTTTCCGTAAGCGTTCCGTCGTCTTTGTCCGCGGTTTTTTTCGCGAGCCGCTTTACGCCCGGCATAAGAACGTCTACTTGCGAGCGAACTCTGTATCCGTTGCTTTTTATCTTCGGGAACTCCGGAGAGGATGCGTACTGCATCCACCAGTCGGTCATAACCACGCCGTCAAACCCCCATTCGTTTCGCAAAACCGTCGTACACAAGTCGTAATTGTAATGACTCCATACGCCGTTGATTTTGTTGTACGAAGTCATAATCGTATTCGGTTTTGCTTCCCTAACAACTATTTCAAACCCGCGTAAATAGATTTCTCTTAATGCTCTTTCCGACACGACGGAATCGTTCCTTTGTCGGTTTGTTTCTTGATTGTTACACGCAAAATATTTAGGACAAGCCGATTTTCCGTTGCTTTGAATACCGATAACCGCATATTTTGCTATAATACCGCTAACAACGGGGTCTTCGGAATAGTATTCGAAATTACGACCGCACAAAGGATTACGATGTATGTTCATTCCGGGCGATAAAATAACGTCGCTGCCGTAATGCTTCATCTCTTCGGCAAGCAAAGAAAAGAGTTCCTTAATCAACTCTTTATTCCAAGTACACGCCAAAGACGTACCGCACGGCAAAAGCGCGCAAGTTTTCTTTAGCCTTATTCCCGCGGGTCCGTCGGTGGTAATAATCGGCGGAACTCCTTTCTGCGTCAAGGATTGCATTGTGCCGCCGAAAGCTCCCGCATTGCCTGCCGTGCCGTAAGGACTGTTCATCGCCCCTTCTCCGCGGGTAAGACATTCGAGTTCTTTATCGTTAAGCGTGGATATGAATTTTTCAAGCGTGATTTTTCCGTCCGCCGCGTCGGAAAGTCTGTAATCTCCGTCTGCCGACGTATTTTCCTCTTCGGGCAAATCACGCAATATTCTTTCTTTTAAGTCTGAACTATAAATAGGCACTTGTTCGTAGCACAAGCTACCGTTTTCATTGACCATTCGCAAATATGCGTCGTTCGGATTTATCGGTAAAATCTTTTCGGTCTTTCTTACGGCAAAGGTGTTTTCGACGAAATATTCGCCGGCGATTTCGGTACAGCGACAGCTGTCTCCGAAGAGGAATTCGTATTTTCCTTTTTCCAGAACGTAAGAGTGTTCGTAGCCGCTCTTCCCCGTATCGTCGTAAGAAGCTATATATTCGGCAGGCACGGAGATAGTAACCGTCTCCTGTTCGCCCGGTTCGAGAACTTTGGTCTTTTCAAAGCCTGCAAGTACTCTCTCCGCCTTGCCGAGCTTGCCTTGCGGCTGTCTGCAATATAGCTCTAATACGTAGCTACCGCTACACTTACCTATATTTTTTACAATAAAACTACATTCGATATTTTTATCGTCGGCGTTAAAATCAACGCTTCTTACGTTAAAGTCGGTATAGCTTAATCCGTATCCGAACGGGAACAAAACTTTTTCCTTAGCGAACGTTTCGAAGTACCTGTACCCTACGAAAATATCCTCGACGTAACAATTCTTTTTTCTGTTGCCGAAATACGGCGAGGAGGGATAATCTTCGTATTTTTCGGCGATGGTGTCGGTGAGCTTACCGCAGGGATTAACTTTACCGGTAAGCACGTCGCAGATAGCGTTGCCGCTTTCCATACCGCCCTGCCAAACAAGCAAAATCGCGCTTATTTTCTTGTCGTATTCCTTTACCCAGGAGAAGTCGATTAGGTTGCCCACGTCCAAAATAACGACGGTTTTTCTGAAAGCCGACGTTACTTTACGGAGCATATCGCTTTCTTTATCGGTAAGATAGTAACTTCCTTTTTTGAGCTTGTTTTCTCTATCTTCGCCCGCAGCTCGACCGATAACTACTACCGCAATATCGGAATTATTCGCGGCGGCGGAAACGAACTCATCCTTTAAGGGCATTTCGGGAAACGAGTACGGCCAATGTCCCCAAAAACCCTCGTCTGCTATGTTTTTCGGCTTATCCGCCCAGCGCTTGTATTCCGCCGAAACTTCTTCGTTAATTTCTACCCCGCCGTTTTTCAATCCGTCGTATAAATTCACCTTATACGGTGCTTTTACGTCGCCACCGCTACCGTATCCGACAAAAAAGTAGTCGTGTTGGCATCTACCGAACACGGATATTTTTTTATTTTTCAGAGGAAGAACGCCGTTGTTTTTAAGTAACACACAGCCTTCCGCCGCGGCTTGTCTTATTTTTTCGCCGATACCGTCTACGACGCATTTCCCCTCGCCCAATCCGCCGTTAAGTTCCTGCGAGAGTTCGCCGGTAACAAGGCTCGTCACTTTACGTACTATTTTATTAAATAATCTGCCCATATTTCCTTTTCCGTTCCTAACCGCAAAGTAATGCGGTTCTTGATTTAGAAGAAACCGCCCGTAAAGGGCGGTTTCGGTAATTATAGATATAATTTTACAATAAGAGCGTCTTGTCTTCGCCCATTCCGAGCATACCGTCGAGGACGTACTTGTTGCCGTCTTCGTCTCTTATATAGCCTTCGAGTTCTCCGTAGGTTATGTAGTAATCGATGTTTACGACTAATGCGTGCATAATCATCGGATTCATACCGTAGACTTTGAATTTGAGATTGACCATATCGTATTCGTCTTTTACTATCCATTCGGAATAGTTCTTGAAGTCTTTGGATTCGACGGTTCTGGTGAACGTCACCGGGGGCAATATGCTGGTTTTTCCTTCGAGCCAAAGGATATTTTCGTTATATTTATCCTGGTCTACGGACTGGTTACGGGTAAGGTTGAAAGCGAGGAATTTTTCTTCGCCGTTTATATTGCATTTACCCATAGTGGTGACCCAATCATAGTGAGCGCGTCTCGGGTAGTATCCTCTGTGATCGTCTACGATAGCTACGGTGTCGCCGTCGGAAAGCATTTCTTCGCCGTTGATTACAAGCCTGCCTTCCGCCTTGAAAAAGTCTTTCTGACTGTACAAAGGACGCGGACGAGTGGTCGAGAAAGGTATACTCGCTACGCAAGGCAAACTTAATCTCTTTAACGAAAACTCGTATTCTATCGTACCTTCGCCGTAGTTTTCCTTAATGGATTTTGCTGCGGCTTTGTTTTCGTTAGGTACGGTTATTAAACACTTTCCTTCGTGTTTGCCCGATATGTCGCATCTTCCGTCCTGGAAGTTATTGACGTATTTTACGAAACTTACGGGAGTGTGCGCTTCGGAAACAGCTCCGTTTATAAGGTTAGGCGCGATTATCGTGTCTTTACTTTTAAGGTTCGTGTCCCAACTGTAAACGTTATGCGTGCGTTTGTCGTAAAAAACGTTGAACGTCTTTCCGAATATGCCCATATCGCAAACGACTGCAAGCAGAACCCCGTTTTTTAGATGAACTTCGGTGGCTTGCCACAAAGTAAGTTTTAACCTGTTAAAGCACTGCGGCAAAGCGGTAGGATGATTAAGTTTGATAAAATCCATTTCTTCGAACTCTTTGTCGAACGTACCGAATTCGCAACTGCCGTCGGGTTTTACTATGCTTTTAGGCGTAGGTACCGCGCGTCTTGTTTCCGATATAAATTTGCTGTATTCTCCCATTTTACAAAACTCCTTTTTATTATAATATATATACTGTTATTATATTAACAAAAAACGCCTTGAATTTCAAGACGCTTTTTCGTTTTTGTATTGATTTTTTTATTAAATTTTAATGTTTTCTCCACGTTGCGGAACTGAACAAAGTTATTATCGGGAAGATTTCCAATCTGCCGGCGAGCATATCGAAGCAGAATATAAGTTTTGAAAAAGCGGAATATCCGCCGAAATTGCCCGTAGGTCCGACCTGGTCGAACCCCGGTCCTATGTTGTTAATACAAGTCAAACTCGCCGAAAAATTCGCTAAAAACGTGCCGTGTCCGTCGATAGAAACGAGCAAAGTCGAAGTGATAAGCAATCCTACGAAAAAGACGAAGAATAATCTTACGTTGTTTATCGTGTCGTCGCTTAACGTTTCTCCTTCGAACTTCGTAGCGACTATCGTTCTCGGTTTGACGAGTTTTCTCACGCCGCCTACTCCCGATTTACATAAAATAACGAGTCTTGCCACCTTGATTCCGCCGCCCGTAGAACCTGCGCACGCGCCTACGACCATAAGGAACATAATGATAGCTTGCGACAGAGCGGGCCATTTTTCGTAATCGGCGGTGATAAATCCTGTCGAGGTCATAACGGAACTCACTTGGAAGAAGGAGTATCTGACGGCTTGTCCGAAATTACCGTACACCCGAAGAATATTTACTGCGATAAGCATAGTCGCCGTGAGCATAATTCCTATATAAACTCTCAACTCTTCGCTCTTGAACGCTTTTGCGAAATTGCCGATAATAATGAGGTAATAAATATTAAAACTAACGCCGAAAAGCATCATAAACACGGCGATTACCATTTCTATATACACGCTGTTATACGCCGCTATACTGCTGTTTTTTACCGAAAAACCGCCCGTTCCCGCAGTAGCGAAAGCGGTGACGAAACTGTCGAACACCGACATTTTTCCGCACAATAAGCATACGACTTCCACCATCGTCATTACGATATAAATTGCGTAAAGGATACGCGCGGTGACACGCATTTTCGATACGAGTTTGCCTACGGTGGGTCCGGTCGACTCCGCGCGGAAAACGTGCATACTGCCTGCGTTGTCGTCGGGAAGAATGGCGAGGACGAACACAAGCACCCCCATACCGCCTATCCAGTGGGTAAACGAACGCCAGAAGAGTATGCTTTTCGGTAGCGATTCTATATCCGAAAGGACTGAGGCACCGGTAGTGGTAAAGCCCGAAACGGTCTCGAACAAAGCGTCGATATAATTAGGAATAGCCTTGCCGATGACGAACGGCAACGCCCCCGCAAGCGACATAATAAGCCAGGCGAAGGATACCGAAACGAACCCCTCTCTTGCGTAAATCGAAGCGTCTTTCGGCTTAAAAATAAACGACGGTATGCCTACCGCCAATAGACAGACTATGGGAATGACGTACGCCAAATAGATATTCTCTCCGTACGAAAGGCTCAATATCAAAGGGATACACAAAAGTATTGCTTCCAATACCATTATTTTTCCCAATACGTTGAATACTAATTTATAATTCATACTATTTAATCAATCTGTTCAGGTCGGTTACGTTCTTATCGGTGGTGACTATAAGCACGGCGTCGCCCTCCGCGATATAGCTGTCGCCGGTAGGTATAATGTACTCTTTATTCCTTACTATTCCGTTTACGAGATAATTATTTTTTATCTTCAGGTCTTTAAGGGGAATATTCAGGAACTTACATTCGGCGGTAGCGATAAATTCCAACGCTTCCGCCTTGTCGAGAATATTATACAGACGGTTGATACTGCCGTCTCCGCCCTCTCTGCGACTTCTGACGAACCGTAAAATTTTGTTTGCTATTACGTTCCTCGGCGAAACCACCGTATCGAGCCCTAAATTCCTTACCATCTGCGCGACGGTGGCTCTATCTACTTTTGATACCACCTTAGCTACTTTTTTTGACGCGGCGTAAAGAGCTATGATTACGTTCTCTTCGTCCATACCGGTAAGAGCTACGCAGGCGTCGCATTTCGCTATTCCTTCTTCGCTAAGTACGTCCTGATCGGTTCCGTCTCCGCACAAAATAGTGGCTTCCGGCAATTTTTCGCTAAGCTCGCGGCAACGCTCCTCGTCTATGTCTATTATGGTTACGTTCACGCGGGATTCGATAAGGTTTTTCGCAAGATAGTACGCTATCTTTCCTCCGCCGACGATAAAGACCGATTTAGCGCGTTTTTTATACATTTGCATATCTTTGCTGAACGCGGCTATCTCCTGCTCGGTCGCGGTAATATGAATTCTATCCCCTTCTTTTATGACGAAATCGCCCCTCGGAATAAAGACTTTTCCGTCGCGTTCCACCATACTGAACAATAGTTTTACTTCGTATTCTTTTATTATGTCGACTACGCTTTTATCTATAATCGGATTGCCTTTTTTTATGAGCAACTCTATCATAACCACGCTTCCGTCTGCGAACGTCTCTATATTGACGGCGGACGGGAATTTAAGTATCTGCGCTATTTCTTCCGCGGTACGAAGTTCCGGATTAAAGGGCATATCTATACTGAATTCCTTACTCATATAGTCTTCTTCCGAATAAAATTCCGGATCGCGGACTCTCGCTACGGAATATTTAGCCCCCATCTTTTTTGCGAGCATACAGCTTAATATATTAAGTTCGTCACGGGACGTACAGGCAATAAAAAAGTCGGCTTTGCTCACTTCGGCTTCTTGCAATACGCTCCTGTCGCAACCGCCTCCCGCGATACCTCTTATATCGTATTTATTGACGAGTCTTTCTACTTTTTCGTCGTCGACGTCCACGATAATTACGTCGTGCTTTTCTTTGGATAACTTTTCTATAAGCGTCGTGCCTACTTTGCCGGCGCCAACAATAACTAATCTCATCGTTCCTCCGAAAAATATATTACCATACTTTTCCTAAAAGTCAACTCTTTCGCATACCGTCCGCCTCGCTCCGCAAAAATCGAACTTATATAAATTTCCGCTTTCACAGCCGTTTATCTCCGTTCAGTCTAACGTGAAAACGCCCTTATTATCCACGCCAAAAGCGAATTTTCGTTATAATTTATCGGCTCTTCGTTCGGAAAAAATACTATCATACGGTAAATATACGCAGTTAAAAACGCAACGCTCAAAACTATATATATCCCGGCAATAGCTTTGCTTTTTTTAAGTTTAGGTTTTATTACGCACAAAATTACGCATACGGCGATAATTGCCGCCGCAAAGAACGCGGGGTGATAATAAAAAGCCTTTGCTATATCGCCTCTAAAAAGACTTATCCACGCTCTCGTCATTCCGCACCCGGGGCAGGGAATACCGAAAATAAGGTAAACGGGACACGCCGAACCCAAAAACTTAGTCGTAAGCAGGCAATATAACGCAAAAAGGATAAGCCCTACAATAAGACTTATCCCCTTCTTTCTTTTCGTTTTTATACCGTTATTCGGCGATATTTCCGCGTTCTTCCGCATCGGCAATCGCATTCATATCGTTCTGCATAAGAGCGGTGGACACTATCCCGAACCCGAACAGCGACAACACGAGGTACGCTACCGAATTGTCGGCTATTCTCGCTCCGCGGATTTCTCCGAGGAAAGCAACTCTTTTCGCTTCCTTATACCACCAGTACAAACCGTAAATTCCGCAAGTAACCAACGTGAGTAAAAACGCCGAAATACCGCTGCTGCAACAGCCGTCGCTTCTGTCGGCAAGGTCGTTTTCTATTTCGTTCGTTACGACAATAAACCAGTATATTCCGTAAATTCCGCAAGTGACTATCGTCAAAAGTATGACGCTGAATACGCTTCTCTTTTTCATTTTTTTATTTCTCCTCTTTGTATAATTATAATATAATTTATCTTATAAAATTCGTTTTATCTTTCTTTTCCGTGACGGGTACGTCCACGCCCGATTTTTTTCCTGCGTCGATACATTTAAGAAGCCACGCCATGTTTATCCCTATATTGCGCATAGTCTGCATACCTTCGAGGTCTTTTACGACTTCTTCGGGAGTGTTGCCGTGAACCATATTCCAATAAGTGGACGATACGACGGGCATTTCTTTTATTCCGCAATACTTTGCTATCGCGTCGAGAGAAGCGGTCGTGCCGGCGCGGCGTGCCGAAGCTATTACCGCCGCGGGTTTATGACCGAAATATTCTCCCGCGGAATAGAACATTCTGTCCAGAACGCTCAATATTCTGCCCGACGGGTGGGCGTAATAGACGGGTGTGCCGAATACGAAACCGTCTGCCGACTTAGCCTTTTCCGTCCACTCGTTTACCATATCGTCGTCGAATACGCATTTGTTTTTGCCCCTGCATCCGCCGCAACCTATGCAGTCTCTTACGGGATTAGCCCCTACTTGCAGAATTTCGGTTTTTATCCCTTCGGAATTTAACGTTTTCGCCACCTCGGTGAGAGCGGTAAACGTGCAACCGTTCTTTCTCGAACTTCCGTTAATAAGCAATACTTTCATTTCTCACCCGAAAAATCAGTCTATTCTTTCGATATTTTCGCCGTTACCCCAAAGTTTTTCGAGATTGTAAAAATCGCGGGTAGCGTCGTTAAAGACGTGTACTATTACCGAGCCGTAGTCGAGGACTACCCATCTCGCTTCGCGTACGCCGTCGCGACGGTAAGCAGTAAGACCTTTTTCTTCTCCCTTTTCGTCGAGAAAATCGACGAGTGATTTTACCTGCGTAGTGCTTCTGCCCGTGGCTATCACGAAAAAGTCGGTGACGGAAGACTGATTTTCCACGTCGATTACCGTTATATCCACCGCTTTCTTCTCCTGCAAAAGCGACACTACCAAATCCTTTATTTCTTTCGATTCCATAAATATTTCTCCTTATTGTTTGCTATTCGTTACGCGACGTTCTCAAAAGTCGCTTATTCGTACTTTTTTAATTTAATCGCCGAATCTCGTTATTTATTGTAATATTCCGCGCACTCTCTCGTCAAGGGGTAAATCTCGCCGCCCTTATTAAGAAGATGCGTATAAGTCGCGTTCACGCAGGCTACGAAACCCTTTTCGAAGTCCTCGTCCATAATTGCCCGAAGTTTTTCCACGCCGTCGAAATTCCTGTTCGGCTCCAACATATCCGCGCTGAAAGTTATTTTTTCCAGTTTAGTCATATCGGGTTTGCCCGAAGTGTGGTATCTTATCGCGCTCAATATCCTTTCGTCTGTTACGCCGTAAAAGTCTTTCGCCCTTTCCGCCCCCGTAAACTGATGCACGACCGGCGCGGGCACTCCCTCCATCTCTACTTTAATATGCTTCGCGCAGTCGTGTAAGATACACGCTAAAAACACTTCTTCGTAAGTAAGTTTGTTTTCTCCCGCGAAGTTCTCTCCGTATATAGCCGTAGACGAACAGTGAATAAAAGTCTTTTCGGGAATATCGGCTTTCAGCTTTTCTATTATAGTCCCGAACTTCCTGTACAACCCGTGTTCATCGATAATCCTCCGCACTTCGTCGGATATATCGTTAGACTCAAAACCTAATTCTACGGTAGCCTTAACGACGGAACTGGATACCCTTTTCCCCACATACGGGATTTTAATTACTTTCGCTCCGTACGTATCGACAAGCGATTTTACGTCTATGTCGAAGTCGCCGCAACCGCTCCGTTCCACCACGGCGAGGATAGCCTCGTCGGCGATTTTTTGCGGATTTATCCAACTGTGAAAGTTCTTGACGCTGTCGCCGCCCATGATAAAGAAGAATTCGTCCGACGGATATTTTTCTTTCAGAATAGGCAAAGTAACGGACGTAGGGTTGACTTCCCCCCGTTCTTTTTCTATATCGTCGATAATAACGTACGGTAGGTCGCTCACGCCGGCTTTTACCATTTCTCTCCTTACTTCGTACGGACTGCAAAGATGGTCTTTATGCGGCGGCAAAAAGCTCGGCACGACTACCACTCTGTCGAGCGACAGACTTTTTTGAGCGTTTACGATAATGCTTTTGTGTTCTTTATGAAAAGGGTCGAACGCTCCCCCGAATATTGCTGTTTTCATAATTATATGATACCACCTTTTTTACTCTCTTACAAGTTTATATTCCTTTCTTTGCGGCAAAAATAGTATCCACAATGAAAAAAACCGATAAAATAATTATCTCCGTAAACCTTTTCTTAATCATATTCGCAATATCATACGTCGCCGCGAAAAACGTAGTGGCGGCGGCTATAATAGCCTTTCTTCTGACCGTAACCGTCTGCGTATCTTTTCTTAAAATAGCCAACCGCTACAAAAAGACGAAAAAAATCTCCCTAAGCAAAACCGAGGACGGATTATCCTTTATCGGAATTACTGCTCAAACCGAACTTTTTATTTCCGCTCTGCCGCCCGAAACGACTAAAAAAATAAACGATTTTTGCTTTTCTTACGATAAAAACGGCAAAAAAATAATGGTTTTCCCTAACTACAAATTCTTTCCTACGTCGAAAGACGATATAGCCAAGTTTTTCCGAACCTGCAAAGATAACGGCGTAAACGACTGTATCGTTCTTAGCCGTCAAAGCACGCGTGAATTACTCCTTTTCGCCCGCGGTTTGCCCCTTAATTTCAAATTTTTACCCACGAAAGCCGTCCGCGATTTTTTGGTAAGTCGTAATCTCGAAAATAAATTCGCCCTGCCCGAAAAGCCGAAAGTAAAGACGAAAAAAAAGTTCTCGAAACAGTTTTTCCGAGAACTTATTAACGGTATTATATCGAAAGAAAAAGCGAAATATTTTCTTATCTCGGGCGTGGGACTCGTGTTCGGATGCCTTTTCACGCCGCTGAAAATTTATTACCTTGTCTTTGCGGTAATTACTTTATCCCTTTCGATAGTCTGCTACATTAAGGGCGAAACCTATTAAAGAACGTGCTTTACGTCCTTGCGGGAACTACGCCTGTATAAAACTATTTTGTTCCCTACGCAGCTTACGGGGTCTGCCGATAAGTCTTCGCAAAGCTCGTCGAGTATTTCTCTCGCGGTAAAATCGCAGTTTTTCAATACGGATATTTTTATAAGTTCGCGAGCCTCCAACGCGTCGTTGATTTCTTTCGTGATGACGCCGTCGAGAGCGTTCTTCCCCACCTGAAAAATCGGGGTAAGAGTTTGTCCTTTTCCGCTTAAAAATTTTCTCGTTTTGCTGTCTAACATAATATTTTCTCCTTAGTCCATAAATTCAAATTCGAGGTCGAGTACGCACACGGTGTCGCCGTCCGTTGCGCCCATTTTTCTCAAATCGTCGATAATTCCCCTTTCTCTCATACGCTTTTGGAACCAACTGAAACTTTCGTTATCGTCGAGGAAAGCCGAACGAGCGAGTTCTTCCACGAAACCGCCGGTGACGTAATAGACGCCGTCTTTCTTTTCGATAAAGTATGCGTTCTTGTCCACCGCTTCGTAAACGTGTTTCTCGAATTCGATGGGAGCAAGCGGCGGGAGTAAAGATAGTTCTTTCGCGACGGCGTCCACGAGGTCTTGTACCCCTTCCGTCGTAGCCGCGCTTATTTTATAAACCTTTTTACCCGTGTATTCGGCTAATTCGTTGAGTTTTTCTTCGTTTTCCAACAAATCGGCTTTGTTTGCGGCGATTATTTCGGGTAGAGCGTATAGTTTTTCGGAATAGTTTTTAAGCTCCTTTCTTATAGCCTTGTAGTCTTCTACGGGGTCTCTGTCCTCGCTTCCGCTTACGTCCACGACGTGAACTATCAGCCGTACTCTTTCTATATGGCGTAAAAATTCGTGTCCTAATCCTAATCCGTCGGCAGCTCCTTCTATAAGTCCGGGAATGTCGGCTACCACGAAACTGTCGTTGTAGTGCTTGACTACGCCGAGATTAGGAGAAAGGGTGGTAAAGTGGTAGTTTGCTATTTTCGGTCTTGCCGCGCTTATTACGCTCAAAAGCGTGCTTTTACCTACGTTCGGGAAACCTACCAAACCTACGTCGGCTATGGTCTTTAATTCCAACTTCAACTTTCTTTCCACGGTCTTTTCGCCGTTTTCGCTGAAAGACGGGGCTCTTCTCGTGGGAGTACAGAAACGAGCGTTACCCCTGCCCCCTCTTCCGCCTTGGAATATAAGTATCCTTTCGCCGTAATTAAAGACGTCGGCGAGTATTCCGTCGCTGTCCGCGTCCTTAATTACGGTGCCTCTCGGCACTTTGATTACTATATCTTCGCCTTTCGTACCCGACTTGTTGCCGCCGCTTCCGTTGGCTCCGTTCTGCGCGCGGAAATGCTGATTGTATCGGAAATCGATAAGGGTGTTCAGTCCTTCGTCGGCTTCGAAATAAATATTTCCGCCCTTGCCGCCGTCGCCGCCGTCGGGACCGCCTTTCGCGACGTATTTTTCCCTATGGAAACTTACCGCGCCGTTACCGCCGTTACCGGCTTTGCAATAAATAGTGACGGTGTCTAAAAACATAGTTTACCTCTCTTCCTTATAGTATTTGCAATTTTCTCTCAACGTACAATTTTCGCAGTCGGGTCGTCTGCTGTGACAAACGTACCGCCCGTGGAATATCATATAATGGTGAAGGCTGTTCCAACATTCCGACGGAAAAATATTCTTAATATCCTTTTCCACGTCGAAAGGAGTCTTTCCGTCCGATATTCCCAACCTGTGCGCCACTCTATAAACGTGCGTGTCCACAGGCACCGACGGTATCCCGAACGCAACCGCGCTCACTACGCTCGCGGTCTTTCTCCCCACTCCCGGAAGAGCGGTAAGAGCATCGAAATCTTTCGGCACTTCGCCGCCGTACTTTTCTACTATTTCCTTACTCATTGCGATAATGTTTTTTGCTTTGTTATTGAAAAAGCCGCAACTTTTTATGTAAGGAATAAGCTCTTCTTCGGTTAGAGTCGCATACTTTTCCGGCGTATCGAGCACCTTGAACGTTTTTTCGGTGACTTTGTTTACTCTCGCGTCGGTACATTGAGCAGACAAAATTACCGCCACGAGCAACTGAAACGGCGTATTGTACGACAATTCGCACTCGGCTTGCGGGTGCGCTGTCGAAAGTTTTTTATATATATTCTCAGCTTCTTTCGTAGTCATTTGTTTTTACGTCTTAGGTTTAATTACTTTTATTATTTTTTTAATTATTTCGGGGCATTTGATACAAATTATTTTCATACATTCTCCTGTCTGTTTCGGAGCATTATATGAAAATATTTTTTATTTCGTTACCCCTTTCAGTTTTCTTATAGTAAGCGACGGATTAGCCGACTTATATACGCTGCTGCCGGCTACTATTACGGTAGCTCCCGCGTCGGTCACTTCTTTTACGTTGTTTTCGCCGATACCGCCGTCCGCTTCGACGGGAATATCTATTCCCATTTCGTCGAGAATATTCTTTACTTCCCTTATTCTGTCGATGCAACGGGGTATAAGACTCTGTCCGCCCTTGCCTGCGTAAACCGTCATTATCATTACGACGTCGCATTCCGAAAACAAATCTTTATACGGTTCGATAGGAACGTCGGGGTTAAAAACCAATCCGCATTTTTTGCCCTTTAATTTTATTTTTGCCAGCGTGCCTTTCGCGTCCTTACTTGCGTCGGGATGGAAAGTAATAATATCGCTCCCCGCGTCGGCGAACTTTTCGACGTACTTTTCCGGTTCGGTAATCATAAGGTGAACGTCGAGAGTCTTGTCGGTAATCTTCCTTAACGCCGCTATCATCGGCATACCGAAAGTAATGTTGTTGACGTAGACTCCGTCCATAACGTCGCAATGAACGTAATCGCCGCCCCATTCTTCGAGCTGTTTTACGCTGTGTCCCATGTTCGCAAAATCGCCGCTTAATATAGACGGCGCAACTATTATCTCACGTTTAGTCATATTTCTTTTTCCAACTCTCCTTTAACGCTTTATATAAAGTGACGTATCTTAAATAACGGGCTTCGTTAAGTTTCTTTTCTTCGACTGCCTTTTTCACCGCGCACCCCGGTTCGTTCGTGTGCGTACAGTTATTATACCGACACTCGTTCTGATACGCAAGGAACTCGTCGTAATAATATACGAGTTCTTCCGCCTTGATGTCGATATGCTCCGACACGGAAAAACCGCAGGTATCGGCGATTTCTCCCCCGGCTACGTCGTAAATTTCTACGTGACGGGTCGTGTTCTTTCCCCTCGCTATCTTTTTACTGAGTTCCCCCACTTCGAGATTGTTTTTCCCGAGCGCGTTAATTAAAGAACTTTTCCCAACTGCGCTTTGCCCGGCAAAACACACGAGTTTTCCTTTAATAAACTCTTTAAGTTCTTCTATCCCTTCGTTATTTTTCGCCGAAACGCGGAAGGTAATAAAGTCCTCTTCGTACGGCGTAAGGAACTTTTCCTGCGTGACTTTATCGACAAGGTCGCATTTATTAAGCAGCACCACGGGGGTAATCGACTGATGACGGCAGTTAAGAATAAGTTTTTCCACGCATATCCAGTCGGGTTCGGGTACGGGCGCGACGGTAATAATAAGGGCGTCTATATTAGCTACGTACGGGCGGATAAGTTCGTTCTTTCTGTCGTAAATTTTTGTTATTATCCCGTCGCTTACTTCGCAATAATCGCCTACGAAAACGTCGCGGGCGCGTTTAGCCGTGCCGCGTATTATGCAGTCGACGTATTTTTGTCCGTCGATTTTTACGTCGAATTTCCCTCCGACCGCCTTAACTATCTGTCCTTTTATTTCGTTCCTCCAAAAATTTATTGCGTAACTGTCCGCAGGCTCCTTCTATATCGTTGCCCATCGACCGACGCAAAGTATTGCTTATTCCGAGTTGAGTTAAGGTATCCGAAAATTGCTTTACGGAATCCTTATTCGCTCCTTTAAGGTTTCTTTCCTTTACGGGGTTCAACCTTATTAAATTGACGTGACACTGCATCGAGCGTAACAGTTCAGCCAACTTTTCCGCGTCGCGGACGGAACAATTTTCCCCTTCGATGAGAGAATACTCGAATATTACTCTTCTGCCCGTCTTTTTAAGATAATACTTCGCCGCTTCTATTACGCTCGCCACGTTATATTTATTGTTAATCGGCATTATTTCCGAGCGGCGTTTGTCGTACGGCGAATGTAAGGATATGGTAAGCGTAACGGTAGGTCCGCTGTCGGCAAGTTCTATTATCTTGTCGCAAAGTCCGCAGGTGGATAAAGAAACGTTCCTTAACGACATATTAAGACCTTTTTCCGCAGACAAAAGCCGTAAGAACTTAGTTACCTCGTCGTAATTATCGAGCGGCTCTCCGCTGCCCATAAGGACCACGTTTGTTATTGCTCTCTTTTTAAGATTTCCGCCGTGCCGAACGTTGGCGGCGAGAACTTCTCCCAAAATTTCTCCCGCGGTAAGGTTCCTTACTAATCCGTTAAGAGTGGACGCGCAGAATTTACAGCCCATTCTGCACCCTACCTGCGTGGACACGCAAAGAGTGTTGCCGTACGAGTGCGGCATAAATACCCCCTCTACTATGTTGCCGTCGTTAAGTTTATATAGATACTTTTCCGTGCCGTCTTTCCCGACGTACGCTTCTATAATCTCAACGCTCCTGTCGAAAAACTTTTCGGAAAGTTTAATTTTCAGCTCCTTAGGGACGTTCATCTCGTCGTAACTTTTCATAAGTTGCGCCGCGGTAAAAATCTGCTCCGCCCTAAACGTCGGATACCCCCATTCCTTTACGAAGGAATAATCTTTAATATCGAGGTCCTGCAAACTTATTTTTTCGCAAGGTGACATAAATAAAATCCCTCCATACCCTTTCCGTCGGGCAAAAATTGTATCTCACCGTCGTTGTCGTACGGTAAATCGATTTTCTGCTTGACGAAATCTTCGTGACTTTCCAAAAACTTTCTTATGACTTTCCCGTTTTCCATATCGAACACGGTACAGGTGGAATACACTAACAATCCGTCTTTTTTGACGTAGCGGCTCACGTTGTCGATAATCTTCGACTGCAACTCGCTTAACGCCGCTATATCTTCGTAAGTACGGTTAAAAACGACGTCTTTTCTTCTCGTCAACACCCCTAAACCGCTACACGGCACGTCGGCGAACACCACGTCGAACTTCTCTTCGTAATCGCCGTTATATTCCGTCGCGTCCTGCAAAACGGTGGTTAAACTTACTTTCATTCTTTTAGCGTAAGCCTTAATAAGGTCTAATCTGTGCGGATATATGTCGCAACTTACTACGTCAAGTCCTTTCATCGCAAGGTATACGCTTTTTCCGCCCGGGGCGGCGCACGCGTCGAGAACGTCGCCTTTACCGAACTTTCTTACCACGCTTTCCGCAGCCAAAGAGGACGGATAGGATATAATGGTAATCTTCCCTAAATAGTTAAGATAGGCTATTTCTTTATTGTTATTGACGAAATACCCCGTAAGAGTTTTTTCGGCGTTCCTGTCGGCGGCGAAAATCTCTTTTTCGTCGGCGGATACGTTCTTTACGATATGTATTTTCGGACTTTCCCTTATAGATATTATCCTTTCGTAATCGTCGGGATAATCTTTACGGAACATTCCCACGAGAAAGGACGGAAGATTGTATTTTACTTCCAAATATCTTTTATCGCTTTTTTTCGGGTACTCGTATTCCCTTCTCGAAATTTTGGAAAGAACGGCGTAGCAAAACTTCTTGACTCCGCTTTTGCCCGCTTCGTCTAATATCTCGCCCGTTTCGTTAAGCACTACGTTAAGCGGCGTATCCATAAATACAAGGGAATACGCCCCTGCGAGAAGCAAAGGTTTTATTACCGGTTTTACGCTGTCGGCAAGCGAATCGACGATATAATTAAGTTCGTAATGCTTGTCGAGTACGCCGTATACTATTTTTGCCGTGCGTTTACTCGTGACGGATTTCATTTCTTCGTTGGCGAAAGCTCCGTCGCGGTAAATACGCAGTAGTATATTATAGCTGTCCTGTAAAGAACGGTTATTCACTTATCTTACTCCCCACCGTCAGTTTCTTGCCGAGAAGATACGCCTTAGCGTCCATTTCTTTGCCGTTTTCGGGTTTTATTCTCAAAATTTCCACGCTACCGTCGTCACACCCTATAACAAGTCCTCTCTTATTGTCGGCAAAAAGAATTTCTCCCGCCGCACCGCAAAAATCGGCTTTTTTCGCTTTAAGAACCTTAATTACTCCGTGTTCGCAACTGAAATACGCTCCCGGCCACGGGTTCATACCGCGAATGAAATCGACGACTTCTTCAGCTTTTTTATCGAAACAGAGTTTTCCGTCTTCTTTTCGTAACATTCTGCAATGGGTAGCCTTGCTTTCGTCTTGTTTTTTATATTCGGCAGTTCCGTCTTCTATCTTGTCGAGAGCTTCTACCACGAGCCTTGCTCCGAGCACGGCGAGTTTTTCCAACGCTTCTTCGCTGTTTTCGTCGGTTAAAGTAACTTTATCGGCTAAAATCATATCGCCCGTGTCGATACCTAATTCGGTCTGCATAATGGTTACGCCGAGTTCTTTTTTGCCGTCGATTATCGCCCACTGTACGGGGGAAGAACCCCTGTATTCGGGAAGTAACGACGCGTGAACGTTAATTATTCCTTTCGGGCAGATATCGAGAATATTCTGTCTTAAAATCTGTCCGTACGCCGCCGTGACCATAATATCCGCGTCGTAGGAACGCAAAATTTCTTCTCCGTCTCTGCTCACGTTATCGAACTGATGCACGGGGATCCCCTTATCGAGCGCGTATTGTTTTACGGGACTGAAAGTTATTTTCTTGTTACGACCGTTTATTCTGTCGGGTTGCGTGACGACAGCCGCCACTTCGTGACGGGAATTGTTTATGCTTTCGAGACTTTTTTCCGCAAAAGCGGGCGTTCCTAAAAATATTACTCTCACTTCTTCGCTCCGTCGTAGTTTTTGGTATAGAAAAGTATCCCTTCGAGATGGTCGAGTTCGTGACAAACCGCTCTCGCCGGAAGGTCGCTTACCGTCTTTTCAAACTCGTTTCCGTTCCTGTCGAAAGCTCTCACGGTGACCGTCTTCGGTCTTAACACTCTGCAATTTTTGCTCGAATCGACGCTCAGACAACCTTCTTCTCCGAGCTGTTCTCCGCTGAAATCGATAATTTGCGGATTGACGAGTTCGAGATAAACGTCGTCGGCTTCCACCACCGCGATTCTACGCAAAATTCCCACCTGCGGCGCGGCTAATCCTACGCCGTCGGCGTCGAGCATGGTTTCTCTCATATCGTCGAGTAACGTGCCTAATCTGTCGTCGAACTTCTCTACCGGTCTGCAAACTTTGGTAAGAACGGCTTCTCCGTCCTGAAAAATTCTTCTTAACGCCATTTTTTCGTCCTCCTCTATCTCATTTGCGTGGGGTTTATCTCAACGAAACTTACCACGCCTTTTTTATTTACTTCGTCGGCTTTTTTGTATATTATCGGCACGACGTCTCTTTCTTCTTCGCTCTTTATCCACGCCACTATTTGAAAACGATATTCTTTGTTTATTCTCGATATGGGCGCGCGCATAGCCTGCAAGCGGAATATCCCGGTATGATTTTTCCTTTCCGCGCTTATCGCGTTATAACACACTCTCGCAGAACTCAAAGCCTTTTCTTCGTCTTCCGACTTAACGAGTATCCTCGCTATCTTGGAAAACGGCGGAAAAGACGTCGCTTCCCTTACGCTCGCTTCCTTTTCGTAAAACCCGACGTAATCGTAGTTTTCGGCGAAACGGAAAACGTAGTGATGCGGATTATAGGTCTGAATTACCACCTTACCCGGCTTGTCCGCTCTTCCCGCTCTGCCCGCTACCTGCGTAATGAGCTGAAAGGTATTCTCGTTACTGCGGTAGTCGGAATAGTAAAGACTTAAATCGGCGTCCAAAACTCCTACGAGGGTGACGTCCTTGAAGTCGTGACCCTTTACTATCATCTGCGTGCCGACGAGAACCTGCGCTTGTTTTTCCCTGAACGCCTGCAATATTTTCGCCGCTCCGTCTTTACCCGACGAAGTGTCGTTATCCAACCGCAAAACTTTCGTCTCGGGAAAAATTTTGTTTATCTCCGCCACCACGGTTTCCGTGCCTATCCGTCCTAACGAAAGGCGTTCGTTTCCGCACTCGGGGCAACGGGAAATCATATAGTACTGTTTTCCGCAGTAGTGACATTTAAGGCGGTTATCTTCCTTGTGGTAAGTCAAACTCACTTCGCAGTCGGTACATTTCGGTACGTATCCGCACACCTTGCACCTTATAAAGGAAGAAAATCCCCGTCTGTTGATAAAAATCATGGCTTGTTCGCCTTTTTTTATCGTTTCGTCAAGGTCGGATAACAGCTTTCGGGAAAAAATTCCGTTATTGCCCGCCCTTATCTCTCTCCTCATATCCACGACTTCCATATCGGGCAAAGGAAAATTGTTGGCTCTTTTATTGAGCGTAACCAAATTTATAAGTCCGTCTTTCGCTTCCTTATAAGTGTTAAGAGAGGGTGTCGCACTGCCTAATATCAGTTTCGCGCCGTTGTATTTAGCCCGGAATTCCGCCACGTCGCGGGTAAAGTATCTCGGATTAGACTCGCTTACGTAACTTCCGTCGTGTTCTTCGTCTATAATTATTACTCCGATATTTTTAAGCGGAGCGAATATAGCCGACCTTGCCCCCAAAGCTACTTTCGCCTCTCCCGTAAGCAGCCTTAACCACTCGTCGAACCTTTCTCCGTCGCTCATTCCGCTGTGGATAAGTCCTACGTTATCGCCGAACCTTGCTCTGAATAGACCGAGCATCTGCGGCGTAAGGCTTATTTCGGGTACGAGCATAATTGCGGTTTTGTTTTCTTTAAGAGCGTCCGATATAAGGCGCATATATATTTCCGTCTTGCCGCTGCCCGTCACTCCGTGTACGAGCGTAGTACCCGTGGATTTTTCCAAAAAGTCGATGGCTTTTTGCTGTTCTTCGGTAAATACTATATCTTTATTTTGCAGTACGAGTCCTTCGTACGGCGTTCTTCTTACCGCAACTTCTTCTCTTACGGCTATTCCTTTGTCGATAAGTCCTTTAACTGCGGACGCACCGAATTCTTCCGTAAGGTCGGTATAGTATCCGCCACCCGAAGAGAGCCTTTCGAGTAAAGCGAGCTGTTTTACCGCACTTTTTTTTATAAGAGGTCTTGCAATATCAGCGTCAACGTCGAGTTTAAGATACCCTCTCGTTTTCGTCCGTATTCCGTCCCCTCTTAATTTGCTCGGTACGCATAGGCGCAAACCGTCTATAAGGCGTAAATTCTTTTCGTTTTTTAAGTACTTGACGAGCGGAATGAGGTCGGAGCTTATCGCGGTGAAATCGTCGAGAACGCAGATTATATCTTTGGTCTTTACCGTAGTGGAATCTTTTTTGCCGATAATAAACCCTTCGGTGGTTCTGTTGCCGAAGGGAACTTTTACTCTTGCGCCGACTTCGTATTCCTTATCCGAAGAATAATCGAATACCTTGTCTACTTCGCAATTACTTATATCTACGATTACTTCGTATATCATACGGAAAGTATCCCGTCCAGAATACAATGCGCAAGAACTCGTTTATCCATAATAGGCAAACTTTCCATTCTTCCGTCCGCGTAAATAATAGTAGCGATATTCGTATCCACGCCGAACCCCGCGCCTTCCTGTTTTAAGTCGTTGGCGACTATCATATCGGCGTTCTTTTTAATCAGTTTTTCGCCGGCGTTTTTTAACAAGTCGGTGGTCTCCGCCGCGAACGCAACCAGAATTCTGTTCCCTTTCCTTTCTCCGATAGCTTTCGCTATATCGGGGTTTTTTACCAATTTAAGGGTGAGCGCGTCCGACTTAATCTTATTGTCGTACGTTCTTTCGGGGCGATAATCGGCAGGCGCGGCGGCTTTTATTATTACGTCGCATCTACTTAGATTATCAAGGCAGGCTTCGTACATATCCATAGTGGACTTTACCTTAATTATTTCGCAACCCTCGGGATCGGGCACGCTCGTGTTGCCGCGGACGAAAATTACTTTTCCGCCCCGTTCGGTAACCGCGTCGGCTAACGCAACTCCCATCTTACCCGAAGAATAATTGCTTATAAAACGCACTCCGTCTATGTCTTCCACCGTGGCTCCCGCCGTGATAAGAACGGTTTTATCCCTGAAATCGCTTTGCGGGGTAAGAATTTCGTCCGCTTTGTCGGCTATCGCCGCCGCTTCCGCCATTCTGCCCTTACCTACGTCGCCGCACGCCAAAAAGCCCGTTTCCGAATCCAAAAAAAGATTGCCTTTGCTTTTAAGGAATTCCATATTCCTTAAATTAGCTTCGTTTTCGTACATCTTCGTGTTCATAGCGGGACAGATAAGCACCGGCTTGAAAAACGCGGCGTAAGTCGTCGTCAACATATCGTCGCAAATCCCGTTACTGAACTTCGCTATGACGTCGGCAGTCGCGGGCGCGACTATAAAAAGGTCGGCTTCTTTCGCTATGGAAACGTGCTTGACGTCGAACTTCTTTTTTTCGGCGAAAGTATCGAGCATAACCTCGTTATTCGACAAAGTTTCGAACGACAACGGCGCAACGAATTCCGTTGCGTTTTTCGTCATCACCACTTTGACGTTATAATTGCGTTTCCGCAGTAAGCTCACCAGCTCGCAGGACTTATAAGCGGCAATACCTCCGCTCACTCCTACGAGAACAGTCTTTTTCATCAGTCGATTTTAATTTCGATTTTTCCGCTGTAAATTTCGTTGGCGGCGTAGCTTATCGCCTTGATATGAGCGTCTTCCAATTCCTGCAACTTAGTGGAATTGAGTTCTTTCGCTCTTTTAGCCAGTCCGCATACGAGCGCGTAGCGGCAGGGCGCTTTCTTAATGAGCTTGTCAATAGGCGGTTCTATCATCATAACTATCCTGTACCTCCGTATGTTAATTATTCAAAATATTGTTTATTATATCTTCGTTGCGAAAAACTTTGCTTCTCTCCGCTTCGATAATACCTATTATTCTTTCGGCGCAACGGTTTACTTCGTCATTGATTACGATATAGTCGTAGCGTCTCGCGCACTCTATTTCTTCCTTGCTTACGTTAAAACGTAATTGCCTTTCTTTTTGAGACTCAGTCATTCTTCCCGACAGTCTTTCCCACAAAGCCGATAAAGACGGCGGAGCTATGAATATGCTCACGCACTCCGGCATAAGTCTTTTCACGTTGCTCGCGCCGGTGGTTTCTATCTCCAACAGGACGTCTTTACCTTGATTGAGTAAACTTTCCACCGCGAATTTAGGGGTTCCGTAGCGATTAGTGAACTTTTCGATAAATTCGAGCATTTCGCCTTCCGCTATCATTCTGTCGAACTCTTCGTTCGTCACGAAACGGTAATTTACTCCGTCTCTTTCTCCGCTTCTCGGCGCTCTCGTCGTTGCGGACACGGAAAAGTTCAAATCGTTTATTCTCTTAAACACTTCGCCCATAACGGTGCCTTTCCCCGCCCCGCTCGGACCCGATACGACAAATAATATTCCTCTTTTCATACTATTCGATATTCTGAACCTGCTCTCTTAATTTTTCCACTTCGTTTTTTAACAGCAACACTCTTTCGGTAATGTAGAGGTCGTTGCTTTTACTGCCCGTCGTGTTTACTTCCCTGTTCATTTCCTGCACGAGGAAATCGAGTTTCTTCCCGACGGCTCCTTTCTCTTCGAATATGGCTCTTCCGTGCGCGATATGACCTTTAAGACGGGTTATTTCTTCATCGATGTTTATTCTGTCGACGTAAAAACAAACTTCGTTAAGCAACTTGCTTTCGTCTATCGCTATACCGTTAAGACTTTCTTCTATTCTCTGTCTTAACTTTTCTCCGTGCTCTACGCTTACCTGCGGAGCGCGTTCTTCCACTTCTTTCGTAAGTCTTTCGATTTCGTCGAGCTTAGTAAGCATATCGGTCTTTAAGATAGCTCCTTCCGCCTCCCTCATTTCGACGAGTTTTTCACACGCCGCTTGCGTGGCCGCTTTCGCCAAAGCAATAACTTCGTTTTCGTCGTCGTCCTCGCTCTTCAAAGTAAGGACTTCGGGCATTTTCATAACGCTGCAAACGGTAAGATCGTTCGTAAGTCCGATTCCTTCAAGCTCCTTTCCTATTTCGAGATAACGTTTCGCAAGCAAAAGGTCGGGTTTTATTTCCGACTTGCCCTGTCTTTTGTCCTCGTAGTTCACGAACACGTCTACGTGTCCTCTCGTAAGATACGTCGCAATGGTTTTTTTCACCACGTCTTCGCAACAGACGAGTATCCTCGGCAATTTCGAAGTTACGTCCAAAAAGCGGTGATTTACAGTCCTTAACTCAACCGTGACTTTCCTTTCGTCTGTTTCGGCTATTCCTTTGCCGTAGCCGGTCATGCTTTTCATAATAATCCCCCGTACGAATGATAACTTATTTTACCACATATTACTATTTTTGACAACAACTATTTTTATATATATATTTATTATTTCATTCGGACAAGCATATTTTAACCGAATTTACGCAAATCCGACTTTATATGCAAAAAGCGGTCGAAACCGACCGCTCCGTACTCCGTTCGATTAAAAATTATTTTTCCAACTCTTCGAGAAAACGTTTCTCGTCCCAGATTTCTATTCCGAGTTTCTGTGCTTTGGAAAGTTTACTGCCGGCGTCTTCCCCTACGATAACCAAATTTACGTTTTTGGACACGCTCTCCGCCATTTTGCCGCCCCGTTCTACGATAAGTTCGCTCGCCTTGCCGCGTTTATAAGAACTTAAACTTCCCGTAAGGACTACGGTTTTACCCGAAAAAACTCCCGTCTTTACTTCTTCGACCTTAATTTCGATACCCCTTGACAGCAATTCGTCCACGAACTTATTATTATTTTCGTCGGCGAAAAAGGCTGCTACGTTGTCGGCGAGTATCTGACCGAAATCGTCTATCGACAACAGTTCTTCTTTCGTTGCCGCGCGGATTTTTTCCAAAGACCCGAACTTGTCGCAAAGCGACTTCGCCGTCTTTTTGCCTATGCCCGGAATACCGAGCGCAAACACGAACCTATCCAAAGTCGTCGACTTGCTTTTAGCTATGCTATCGATAAGATTATCGGCTTTTTTATCCTTGAACCCGTCTAATTTAAGCAAATCTTCTCTCGTCAAATCGTAGAGCCGATAAGCGTCTTTCAAGCCGAGTTCGTTGTACAATAATTCCGCCGTTTTCTCGGAAAATCCGTCGATATTCATACACGGTTTTGAAGCGAAATGGTCCAAAAAACTAACTATCGTCGGAGCGCAGCGAGACGGGTCGGTGCAGTATAAAAACGCCCCTGATTCCTTAACCGGCGCGCCGCACGCGGGACAGACGGCAGGCTTAATTATCGGGATACTGTCTTCTGTGTGTTCCGCTACTCCCGTTATTTCGGGAATGACGTCGTTGCTCCTTCTTATAAACACTCTCGAATTTATCATAATACCTTTCTTTTGGATATCCGAATAGTTGTTTAAGGTAGCCCGTTGTACCGTTACGCCCATTAAGTCGACGGGTTCCAACACGGCGAGCGGATTGAGCTTGCTCGTCCTCGACACCTGCCATATTACGTCTAAAAGTTTAGTCGTGGTCTCCTGCGCTTCAAACTTGTACGCAAGCGCCCAACGGGGGAATTTTTCGGTATGACCGAGTTCTTCCCGTAGTGCGAAATCGTTAATTTTTATCACCGCTCCGTCGATAAGAAAATCTAATTTATCCCGTCCTTTTTCGATTTCTTCGAGTTTCTCTTTTACGCCGTTTTCATCGGAAACGAGGCAAAAAATATCGTCGGTCAAAAAGCCGTTTTTTATCAAAAATTCGTGTACTTCTTCCTGCGTTTTGAAAGGATAATCGGAGTACCCTACGTTGTAGGCGACGAAATCGAGATTCCTTTTCGCGGTGACTTTCGGGTCGAGGTTTCTTATAGCTCCCGCCACCCCGTTACGTGCGTTCTTTAACGGCACGTCGGCGGTTTCGTTGTATTTTTGTAAAGAACTTAATCTCATAAGCCCTTCGCCCTGAATTTCGATTTCTCCTTTGTACGGTATGGTAAGCGGCACGGACTTTATCGTCCTTACCTGCGCGGTCACGTCTTCGCCCGTCACGCCGTCGCCGCGGGTCGCGCCCTTTATCATAACTCCGTCTTTATAGGTTATGGAAAGGGTAAGTCCGTCGAATTTATGCTCCACCGTCATTACGGGGAATACCCCTTCGGCTTTTTCTATTCTCGCAAAGTAGGCTTCGAGTTCTCCGTAGTCTTTCGCCTTGTCGAGAGAATACAGCCTTAATCTGTGTGTGTACGGCAAAAATTCTTTCTGCGGCGCGCCGCCCACTCTGTGCGTGGGCGAATCGGGATAAGAAAAGCCGCTTTCCTTTTCCATATCGACCAATTCGTAATACAGCTTGTCGTACTCGCCGTCCGACACGGTAGGATTGTCTTGTTCGTAATACTCTTTTGCGTAGCGGTTAAGTAAATCAACCTTTTTACGCATTTCCGCTAAATCCATTTCGACTCCTTATTTTATAAGTTCCAACGGGGCGTTCATCAACGCGAATTTTTTAAGTCCCAAATCTTTGAAAGCTACCGTTACGGTGGTTCCCGCGCCCGTGCCTTCCTTTATAATAACCGTTCCTATTCCGTATCTCTTATGCTTTACCTTAGCTCCCGCTACGAAGCCGTCGGAAGACTCGTTATAGACCTTTTTCGTTTGCTGCACGACGGTATTCGACGAATACGACGGCAAACTGCGCATTTGATTGTCCTTAGGAATAGCGTCGGAGTAATCGTCCGTTCTTCCCTCGAAATACCTGTTGTAGCCCGATTCTATCCGTCTGTCCGCCGACCTGTATTCTTCCCCTTTCGCTTCGGAAATAAAACGCGAGGGCATAGTGCTTTCCTGCCGTCCGAATTTATTTCTGTATCCCTTTACGCAGGATACGTAAAGTCTTTCTTTCGCTCTCGTCATAGCGACGTACATTACCCTTCTTTCTTCTTCCACGCCGTTATCCCTGAGGCTCATCGAAGACGGAATTATTCCCTCCTCGCAGGCTATTATGAACACGACTTTGAATTCCAACCCCTTAGCCGAATGCATCGTGGCGAGAGTGATGTATTCTTCGTCGTCGTTATCTTCTTTCTCGTTATTAAGAGCTACCGTCTGCAAAAATTCGGTAAGTCCTATATCGGGGTTTTCTTCGGCGGTTTCTTCTATGTACCGCAAAAATTCGTCTATATTTTCCCACCTTACTTCGTCTTCTTCCTTGCCCGTGGATAAATACGCTTCCTTAAACCCTACTTTATCGACGAGATAGGACGCGAAATCGGTTATTTTCATCTGCGTACTCTGCATCGCAAGGTCGTTGATAAGATAGTTAAAAGAACAAATTTTACTCTTAACGGAGGAACTTACGAAAGGATTGTTTTCTATATCCGCCACGACTTCGTTAAGGGGTTTCCCTTCGTTGTACGCGTACTGTTCGAGAGTGGATATGGTGGTGTCGCCTATTCCGCGTTTAGGGAAGTTTATTATTCTCGTCAACGCTTCGCTGTCCATCGGGTTTACGATAAGCCGCATATACGCCACGACGTCGAGAATTTCTTTTCTGTCGAAGAACTTGAATCCGCCGAAAACTCTATACGGCAGACGAGCGTTGTTGAGACTGCGTTCGAAAAGTCTCGTAAGCGAGTTATTCCTTACGAGTATCGCGAAATCGCCGTTGCCGTAATCGTGGTATCTTTTAAGATTGGCTATCATTCCTATCACGTTATCGACTTCGTTGTAGTCGCTCGTAGCGGTAAGATATTCCACTTTCGCGCCCTGCTTTTTGTCGGAAAAAAGCTCTTTGCTCTTTCTGTTGCGATTGTGTTTTATAAGCCTGTTCGCGGCGTCGAGAATTTCCTGCGTGGAACGATAGTTTTGTTCCAACTTATATATTTTCGCCTCCTTAAAGGTCTTTTCGAAGTCGAGAATGTTCCTTATGTCCGCTCCGCGCCAACCGTATATGCTTTGGTCGTCGTCGCCCACTACGAAAACGTTCCCCCATTTCCCGGCGAGAAGTTCCACTATCTGCATCTGAATTTCGTTCGTGTCCTGAAATTCGTCTACGTGGATATACTTAAATTTGTTCTGATAATAATCTCTTACGTCGGAATGTTCGCGTAAAAGTTTTTCGCACTTCATAAGAAGGTCGTCGAAGTCCATAGCGTTGTTTTCTTTAAGTATAGCTTCGTATCTGTCGTAAACTTGCGCTATCGTCATCGCGTCCTTTTCCGTAGCCCTTATTTTATTGAAATATTGGTCGGAATTAAGTCCGGCGTTCTTCGCCGCGCTTATATGATAAAGGAATTTTTCTTTATATTTATCCTCTTCTATATGCATTTCGCGTAAGGCTTTTTGCAAAACTCTTTTCGACGCGCTTTCGTCGAAAATACTGAACGAGGACGAATACCCCAACTTTTCGGCGTGACGGAAAAGTATCTTTACGCAAAGAGAGTGGAAAGTCGACACCCAAACGTTGTTTGCCCCCAACATATCGTTAAGACGCTGTTTCATTTCGTTGGTAGCCTTGTTCGTGAAAGTTATCGCAAGGATATTGTAATCGGGTACGTTCAGGTCTTCGATAAGGTGAATTATTCTGTGAGTAAGCACGCGGGTTTTTCCGCTGCCCGCCCCTGCGAACACTAACACCGCGCCTTCGGTATCGTTGACCGCTCTTAATTGTTCTTCGTTAAGCATTAAATTGTTTATCATTCGTCAGTCCTCTATTCCTTCGGGTATAAACAGTCTTTTCGCCGTGTTTATCGCGAATATATCGCTCATACTCGCAAGATAATCGCATACGCATTGCGTCATGTCGCCGTTACGCATTCCCTGCGGTATTTCCCCCGGATGTTTTATAAAATAGTTAAATAATAAAGCAAGCATTCTGTCCGACTTTTGCTGCAAAACTTCTGCGTTTGCGTTGAAATAAACGTTGTCGAACATATACGTGCGGAGCTTGTTCATATAAAAGTAACCTTCTTCGCTCATGGTCACCGCGTCTTTGCCGTAAGAAGAGTTCACTACGTCGTTGACGAGAGTGTTTATCCTTTCCTTTTTCGAGTGACCTAAATACGCCGTGCAGTCGGCGGGCAGGTCGCTTTCCTTAATAAGTCCCGCTCTTATAGCGTCGTTTATGTCGTGGTTTATGTAAGCTATTCTGTCGGCGTAACTTACCACTTTACCTTCGAGCGTGGCGGGATTGCCTTTCGAAGTGTGGTTAAGTATTCCGTCTCTTACTTCGAAGGTAAGGTTAAGACCTCTGCCGTCGTTTTCCAAAATATCCACTACGCGTAAACTCTGCTCGTTGTGCTTAAAATGCCCCGTAAGCGCGTTAAGAACTCTTTCTCCCGCGTGGCCGAAAGGCGTGTGTCCTAAGTCGTGACCTAAGCCTATCGCCTCCGTGAGGTCTTCGTTAAGAAGTAAAGCTCGACTTATAGTCCTCGCTATCTGCGTAACTTCGAGCGTGTGCGTAAGTCGCGTACGGTAATGGTCTCCCATCGGACTTAAAAACACCTGCGTTTTGTGCTTTAACCGTCTGAACGACTTGCAATGGATTATTCTGTCGCGGTCACGCTGATATTCGGTACGGAGAGGACAGGGTTCTTCTTCCCGTAATCTCCCTTTCGTCTGTTCGCTTTTGGCTGCGTTTTCACTCAAAAACTCTCTTTCGTAACGTAAATAATCCTCTTTCATCAAAACCTCTGAAAACGTCGTCTTTGTATTTCGGACGTAAAAAATCCGCTATCATATTATAGCGGATTTCTCGGATTATTTCAAGTTAAACCGTGACTATTATTTAGTAAAAGTAAGACGTTTGAATAACAGACACCAAATGACGTCTACCCAACCCCAAGCAAAACCGACAAAAGTCACCAAAATCGCCGCTATGACGTTAAGCACGTTTTTCTTTTTGGAATGGATTACCGACGACCAACGAACGAGAACTTCCACTACCCAGTTCACGACGGGAATAAGTAAAAGGATAATCTGCACTAAACGAGATTGTTTGTTAAACCATTTTGCCATTTCTGTTTCCTCCGTTTTATAATATACGCGTATTCTTTCTCCGTTATTCGCAGAGATTTTTTACGATTACATTATACTCCCGACCCCCTAAAATGTCAATATACGACCTTCCCGAAACTCCGTGAAAAGAAAAAAAAGCGCAAGAATTTCTCACGCTTTGATGGTGCGGATAAAGAGGCTCGAACTCCCACGTCTAAGACACCAGATCCTAAGTCTGGCGCGTCTGCCAATTCCGCCATATCCGCATTTATTTAACCGATAAATATGATATAAATCAAATACCCCGTAAGACCTTTCGTGATTACGGGGTATTCGTGGTGATCCATCGGAGATTCGAACTCCGGACACCTTGATTAAAAGTCAAGTGCTCTACCGACTGAGCTAATGGATCATAGTGAGTGAAATGGCTGGGGTGGCAGGATTTGAACCTACGAATGCGGGAGTCAAAGTCCCGTGCCTTACCGCTTGGCGACACCCCAACAATTTGTGATTATGGGGTGAGTAGTGGGAGTCGAACCCACGACCTCCAGAGCCACAATCTGGCGCGCTAACCAACTGCGCTATACCCACCATATGGCGAACCAGGGGGGATTCGAACCCTCGACCTACGGCTTAGAAGGCCGTTGCTCTATCCTGCTGAGCTACTGGTCCGTAGCAATCACATTCACCGTTAAATTTACAAGGATCAATCAGGTTGTATAAAGGAAATTAACCGCTTACGCCGATTAACTCCCTTCTTTGCATCAACCTTTTGTCATTTGTAAGAACTTATTTTATAAGTTCTGGAGCGGGTGATGGGAATCGGACCCACGCGACCAGCTTGGAAGGCTGGGATTCTACCATTGAACTACACCCGCATAGTATTTGTTGCCAAAGGTCATTTTTAAAACTACTAAATTATAATCAATGTAAGACCGTTTGTCAACAAATTTTAACCTATTGTTTAGATTTTTTATTCTTCTTTATTGTCCGCATCGTTATCCGAAGTCTTTTCTTCGACTTTCGCTTCGTTTTCTTCCTCTTTTAAGTCTTTTTGACTTTTTCCGCAAAAATCAAATTCCAATTTATCGGTTATTTTGGTCTTCTTTGCCGCGACGAGCAGAACTTCAGACAGTATCACGCTGAAAAGCCCCTGTAAGCAATTTCCCGGGACCCCCGTCAAGGCTACCGCGGCGCTTCCTTTCATTATGGTAGACGCCACGAAATACCCCGCTATCATTAGTATCGCTCCTATTACCGCGCATATTCCTGCGGATACGTATTCGTTGAGTTTCGTCTTTTTGAAGAGACGGAAAAGCAGCCCTACGACAAGTCCCTCTATTCCCTTGATTATAAAGGTAGGCAGTATCCAGTGCGGATACCCCGATATGAGGTCGGCAAGACAGCTCCCTAATCCCCCTGCGATAAATCCTGCTATCGGACCTAACGCTATCGCCGCGAACATTACCACGGTGTCGCCCACGTTGACGTATCCTTCCGTAGCTACGGTAGGAATTTTGATTGCGAAAGTCGCTACCGTCGTAAGAGCGGTAAGCACGGCTATCGTCACTAATTTTTTTGTGGAAAACTTCGTTTTCATACGCCTCTCCTTACGTTATCTTCAAGCAAAAGCGTACGCGAAAATCCATAAACGACCCGCAAAAAATCGCGAATCGAAAAATATATTTTTGCGTTTCTCTCCCGTTCAGACTTTACTGGCGGTTGCGGAATCTCACCGCATCGACTGCCGGGGCTGTAGGACTCGTCCGCTTAAAGCGGCATTACCTCCGGTCGGAATACTCCTGCCCAAAGAAACATTTTATTTAGTTTATACGCCGATTATACATCTTTCGGTATCCCGTGTCAAACGTTTTGAGCGTTACGTTCACGTTGCTTTACGCCGTACCTCTGCTATCCATTCTTCGGAGCGTCCTATACGCGTTATTTTATTTTCAGTACAAAGAACTTATCCCCTCGACGTATTCGGAGAACTCTTCAGTAACGGACGTCGGCGATACGATTTTCATATCCTTTCCGAATTGACAAACCCACCCGAAAAACTGATTGCTTATCTGCACGGAAGTAATGAGTTCGGTTTTTCCGTTCTCCACCGCGGCAAGATGCGCGTCTTCTCCGAACTTGTCCAAAACGGAGTCTATAAGTTTGTTGTCGAAAATGATCTTAACCCTTTCCGTCCTGCCTACGAACATTCCGAACAGCTCTTTTTTTCGTTTCGTAAGGTCGTGCTTTTTCATATCCTTAGGCAGAACCCTTCCTTCCTCTTCGACTACTACGTTTTCCATTCTGTCTATGCGGTAATACGCCGTGTCGTCGTACTTTTCGTTGTAGCTCGCAAGATAATAGTTGTCGTTGTTAAAAACGGTCGCGTAAGGATTGACAACGTATCTTTGTTTGTTCTTGCGGAAGATTTTTTGCTTTTTCGCGTTGTAATCGAAGTAAAAAAACGATACCTTCCGCCCTTCCATAATCGCCCTTCCTATCTCGTTGACCGAATAAAAAATCTGCTCGTTGGTGTGCTTCGCAGTGTTGAAATTGACTATGTTGTTTTTAAGAAGCTCCGCCCTGTGACTTCCTCCGAGAGCGGCGATTTTATCGACGAGTACCTCCGTCTTCTTCGGCGTAATGAACCCCGCCGCCTGCACCGCGTCCATAAGGATATGCAGTTCCGGCACGTCGAAACTCCTGTCCGCTATGCAATACCTGTTCGGCTTGCCCGGACTCTTCTCGCAAAGAACTTCATACCCGAACTCGTTAAGCACGTCAATATCGTCGTACAACGTCCTCCTGTCGCAGTCTATCCCCTGCGCCGCCAACTTCGCGATAACTTCCGGCGTGGAAATATAATTGTCTTCGTCCGAGTCCTGACTTAGTATCTCCAACAACTTTACCAACCTTATCTTGCATGCCTTTTCCTGTTTCACTTTAACCCCGCAAAAATGAGTTTATTTATTTTCATAATAACATATAAACGCTTAATAGAAAACGTTTTATAATAAATATCCACCAGCCAAGCTGGTGGTTTTTCATTTTCGGGCATAGCCCTGCCTATTACTGGCGACGCGCACTTATGCGCTTTACTTGACCTGCCAGTCACGCATGT
>Ga0256404_1002973_pt1 | contig 35902 bp, 32 predicted proteins | sample RumenRJG_01DNA_FD_185990 | JGI IMG/M metagenome (GOLD analysis project Ga0256404, IMG submission 185990) | Bovine rumen microbial communities from Lethbridge, Alberta, Canada - RJG_01 | ecosystem: Host-associated > Mammals > Digestive system > Stomach > Rumen | place: Canada: Alberta | collected... | reverse complement strand
TGTCGGCTGACTGGTGTATAATTGAGACATCACGTAGCACCTCTCGTGTTTGGTTTGTGGTGAATCTATTATACACCAGCAGGGGCTACGTGATTTTATTATGTCTCAAAAGCTGTAAACTGCTGTACGCGAACGAAAGAGAGACGCGGGCGCTGTTCGACCGCTATGCGCACTGCACGGAGGACTTCTGCTCGCGCCTCGAGCAGGGCTGTTCGTTCCCGGATCTCGTCAAAGCCGTTTGAGTCAGAAGAAGCAGATATACTTTTATAGAAAGAAAGGTGATTCTCAATGAGCAAGATCGCAATCATTTACTGGACCGGCACGGGCAATACGCTGGAGATGGCCAGGGCCATCGAGAAGGGCGCCAAGGAGGCTGGTGCCGATGTCGATGTATTCGAGGTAGAATCGTTTGGCGGCGTCGAGCGCCTCAAAGAATACGATGGCCTGATGTTCGGCTGCCCGGCCATGGGGGATGAAGTCCTCGAGGAAGGGGCGTTCGAGCCCTTCTTCGCAGAGGCCGAGAGCCATCTGCAGGGCGTGCCTGTCGCACTCTTCGGTTCCTACGGCTGGGGCGGCGGCGCCTGGATGGAGTCCTGGGCTGAGCGCACGCGCAATGCGGGCGCCAAGCTCATAGGCGACGGCCTGGCCATCGAGAACGCCCCCGATGACGACGGCATCGCCGCGTGCGAAGCCCTCGGCAGAGAGTTTGCCGCATCTCTTTGATGTGGATTTGTGCTCCATGTGATACAATAGGCGAGAAGGCATCACAAAATTGACTACGATTGTGATCACAGAGGAGGGCATATCATGTTTTTTTCTTCCATCCATGCAAAGCAGCAGAGCGTCGCGCTCCCCGCGGCCGTCGAGAAGGCACTGGATTTCCTGAAGGCGCATGACTTCACGAAGATGGAGCCGGGGCGCTATGCGATCCAGGGCGATGACATCTACGCGCAGGTCTTCGACGCGGAGACGAAGCCGGCAGAGGAGCAGCGTCCCGAAGCCCATGAAAAGTACGCCGATGTCCAGTTCCTCGCCTCGGGCAGAGAGCGCCTTGGCTTCACGCCGGACACAGGCCGTTATGAGGTGGCGGAGCGCTTCGACGACCGCGACCTGATCTTCTACAAGAAGGTGGAGAACGAGTGCTTCATCGAAGCGCGCCCCGGCTGCTTCAGCGTATTCTTCCCCGAGGACATCCATCGTCCCGCCTGCGCCTCCGGCCAGCCCATGACCGTGCGCAAGGTTGTCGTCAAGATCAGCGTGAAGTTGCTTTGAGGTTTGTATGACATAAAAAGGTGATTGACCACAGTTGGTCAATCACCTTTTTTATAGCAGTGTTTTCAGTTGATTGTTCTCATGCTTCGGCTTCTTCGACGCTGACGGCGGCTTTATCGGCTGCGAAGACGTCTTTGCGCTGGCCGTTGAGCTTGTACTGGATGGTCAGGACGAGCAGGCCGGAGACGAGCATGGCGGCACCCATGATGAAGTAGCCGGCATCGAAGGAACCCGTATTGACTTTGACCCAGGCCATCATGTTCGGGCCGACCCAGCCGCCGAGGTTGCCGCAGGAGTTGATGAGGGCAACGGAGCCGGCGGCAGCAGGGCCGGTGAGGAAGGTCGTCGGGATGGTCCACCAGACGCCCATGGCGGCGTGGATGCCGATAGCGGAGAGGCAGACGAGTGCGAGGGCGACGGGCAGGCTCTGAGCAAAAGGCGAGAGGCCGAGGCCGACAGCGCCGACGAAGAGCGTGCAGGCTACGTGCCAGACTTTGTCGCCTGTCATCGTGGCCGTTTTGCTGATGACGAGCTGGACGAGCAGTGCGGCCGTCATCGGGATGGCGATGGCACCGCCGAGCAGCGAGGTCGAGAGGCCGGAGAGTTCTTTGAGAACGGTCGGCATCCAGAAATAGAAGCCCCAGAAACCGACGACCCAGAGGAAGTAGATTAGGCAGAGCTTGAGGACTTTCGGGTCATGGAATGCTTCGAGAACCGTGTATTTCTTGCGGGACTGCATGGCAGCCTGCTCTTTGTTGAAGTTGTCCGTCAGGTATTTTTTCTCGGCGTCCGTGAGCCAGCTGACCTGGTCCGGGCGGTCCTTGACGCAGAAGAAGAAGAAGACAGCGAAGGCGAGGGCCGGGATGGCTTCGAGGATGAAGAGCTCCTGCCAGCCGTGCAGGCCGAAGAAGGAACTCTCGAGCAGCACGCCGGCAATCGGCGCGCCGATGATGTTCGAGAGCAGCAGCGACGTCAGCATGAGGCTCGTGGCGCGGGCGCGCTCACCGGCCGTGAACCAGCGCGGGAAGAGCACGGAGTAGATGACCGGGTAGAGGCTGGCCTCCGATGCGCCCAAGAGGAAGCGGCAGAGGAAGAACTGGAACTCGGTCGAGATGAAGGCCATGAAGACGCAGACGAGGCCCCAGGTGAACATGATGCGCGCGATCCACTTCGTCGCGGAGAAGTGCGAGGCGACGAGCGAGCCCGGGATCTCGAAAATCAGGTAGCCGACGAAGAAGATGCCGGCACCCATGCCGAAGACTTCCGGCGTGATCCACGGCAGGTCTGCTGTCATCGTGAGCTTTGCGTAGGCGACATTGACGCGGTCGATGCAGGCGATGATCGAGACGAGGAAGACCGGCAGGATGATGCGCCAGTCGCGCGCTCGCTTGAGATGGGCAAGATCGACGTTTGCTGCTTGTTCCATGATGATACCTCCAAGATAAATGATAGATGAGATGAAAGCAGTCACAAGATTTCTCAGGGCTGTTCCGAGTGATGGACTAAAAATAAAAAATCCGTCCCTCTGAAAGGGACGGATTGATTTCCGCGTTACCACCCAAGTTCCGTGCCAAAGCACGACGCTCTGACGTACTCAGGCATTCGTAAGGTTCACGACGTACCATCATACGCGGCTCCTGTAACGGGGAGCAGTCGTGGTCGCTTACTCTGGTTCAGCGCCATGCCTCGAGGATGATTTTCGGCTTCCTGCTCATCACCGGCTTTCACCATGCCCGGCTCGCTATGCATCAGCAACAGAAGTCTACTCTTTCCTGTCTTCAGCTGTATTCGTTATGTGAACTGTTGTTTTGATTACGGGTACTATCATAACGCTCGCGTGTAATGTTGTCAATAGCTGCTTCGGAAAAAATTGCAGATTTTTTCGGGCAGCTGGCGGGTGTGCTGGCGGATGATGGCGCTCGGATGATGGCGCCCGGATGATGGCGCTCTTAGAAAATATTTGCCTGAAAGGTTCGGTTTTTACGCGATGAGAGAGGATTTTGGCCGTGTTTTATAGTATAATAATAACAAGCAGAAAGGAACGATGGACATGATTTTTGAACGGGAAGCCGTCATCCACGACGAGGGCGGCATCCATGCGCGCGTCGCGGCGATGATCGTGCAGCGCGCACAGGAACTCTGCAAGCGCTACGACTGCCACCTCTATCTGCGCAGTGCGCGCAGCGAGCGCTGTGAGATGCACAGCCTCATGAAGCTCGTGGCCCTCAAGGTCGCACAGGGCGATTCGGTCTTCGTGTCGGCGGAGGGAGATAACGGGCGGCAGGCCGTCATCGAGATGGTGCGCTTCCTCGAGAGCGACTTCATCATGAACGAGGCTTCGGAGATCCACGGCGTCGACAAGCTGCTGCACGAGAATGCCCTGATGCAGGAACGCCTGCAGATGATCCTCGAGGCGGTGCAGGACGGCATCTGCGTCGTTGACCGCAGCGGCGAGATCACCTACGTCAATCCGTCGTATCTGCGCATTGTCCACAAGACGCCGGAGATGGTCATCGGTCAGAACGTCTTCGAGACGGCTGCTGACGGCAACCGCTGCGCCGTGCTGCGCTCTGGCATCGCGCGCATCGGCAGCATCCGCCACAAGAAGGACGGCACGACGATCGTCGCCAATGTCAACCCAATCTTCGTCGACGGCGAGATTGCCGGCGTCGTCTCGGTCATCAAGGACATCACGGAAATCCAGACGTTGATGGAGCGCCTGTCGCAAGTCTCGGCCAAGGCGGAGTACCTCGAGCAGGAGCTTCTGCGCACCAAGAAGACGGCGCAGGCTTTTGCCAACTACATCGGCAAGAGCGGCAAGGTTGTCGACGTGCTGGCGCTGGCCTCGAAGGCGGCGGACTCCTCGGCCAATGTCCTGATCCGCGGCGAGAGCGGCACGGGCAAGGAGGTCATCGCGGAGGGCATCCACTATGCGAGCGGACGACGTCGCGGCCCCTTCATCCGCGTCAACTGCGGCGCCATCCCCGGTGCCCTGCTCGAGTCAGAGCTCTTTGGCCACGAGAAGGGTGCCTTTACCGGTGCGGTGCGCCGCAAGCTCGGCAAGTTCGAGCTCGCGAATCATGGGACGATCTTCCTCGACGAGATCGGGGAGCTCGACAAGAACCTGCAGGTCAAGCTTCTGCGCGTCTTGCAGCAGAAGGAATTCGACCGCGTCGGCGGTGAGGAAACCATTCACGTCGATGTGCGCATCATCGCGGCGACGAACCGCGACCTCGAGGCGATGGTCCGCGAGGGCACTTTCCGCGATGACCTCTACTACCGCCTCAACGTCATCCCCATCATCCTGCCGCCGCTGCGCGACCGCCCCGACGATATCCCCTTGCTCGTCGAGCACTTCATCGAGAAGATCAGTAAGGAGAACAAGAAGGCGGTGCGCGGCATCACTCCGGACGCCATGCAGATGTTCATGCACTACCGCTGGCCCGGCAATGTCCGCGAGCTCGAGAATGTCATCGAGCGCGTGATCACGCTGATGGACACGGACCTCATCACGACAGCCATGCTGCCTTCTTATATAAAGGGCGACATCGCCGGACGCGAGGTGCAGAGCCTTGCCGATGACACCGTCCTCCCGTGGGAAGAGTACGAGAAGCAGATCATTGCAAACGCCCTTCGCCAGGGAACGAGCTTCAACGGCGCGGCCAAACTGCTGCGCATCAGTCACAAGACCGTGGCGGCCAAGGCGCGGAAATACGGCTTGGTATAATTTACCAAGCGTTGGTAAAAATCACCAAGCAAAATCGCAGTTTTGGTAAAATTTACCAAAACCCATATCGGAGGACGTCATATAGCGGCGGAACAATCCGAAAGCAAAAGACGATATGATCTCGGAAGCCTTGTGTACAAGGCCTGACGGGTCAAGATAAAAAATCCTGCTTGGAGGAAAAAGTTGGCACGCATCTTGCATTATTTATAAGTGCTGATTATGTTCCTGTAACGACAGGGAAAGTAAGATTAATGGTTTTAAGATTGGAGAGGTTCAAATGACTCAGGAAACGCTTACGATTGAAAACAAGACTGGTATCCACGCTCGCCCGGCTTCCATCTTCGTTCAGACGGCTACGAAGTTCAAGTCCAAGATCCAGCTGCAGGCTAAGGGCAAGACGATCGATGCAAAGAGCATTCTCATGATCATGAGCATGGGCCTCGTCAAGGGCACGGAAGTCACGATCATCGCAGACGGCCCGGATGAAGCAGAGGCAGTCAAGGCTCTGAAAGACCTCATCGACTCCAAGTTCGGCGAGGAATAATTTCGGATTCGAGCGCGATAAGCGAACAGAAGAGGTGAGTGACCTTCCTCCGGCTCCGGCGGGAGGGAGGTCATTTGCATATGTGCAGGGAATGCACGCGAATGCAGGGAATTTTTCAGGGGGAAAGTAAAATGGCAGAAATCATTCGTGGTAAAGGCGTCATCTCCGGTATCGCCATGGGCAAGATCATGCTCGCAGGCCAGAACCTTGACGGCTATCTCGTCAACTACAAGCCGGAAGACAAGGCGACGGAGAAGCAGAAGGCACAGGATGCCCTGACGGCTGTCGCAGAGATCCTGCGCGAGAGCATCGAGAAGCTCAAGAGCAAGGACATGAAGGAGCAGGCCGCCATCATGGAAGCACACCGCATGATGGTACAGGACCCGATGATGGCCGACAACATCATGGCCAAGATCGAGGAGCTCGGCAATGCGCCACAGGGCGTCCTCAAGGCTGCGGAAGAGCAGGCCGTCATGTTCGAGCAGATGGAGGACGAGTACTTTGCAGCCCGCGCTGTTGACCTGCGCGATGTCGGCAAGCGCGTCGCCAAGTACATCCTCGGCGTCAAGGAGCCGGAAGTCGGTGACGAGAAGGTCATCCTCTGCGGCCGTGAGATTGAGCCGTCCGTCATCGCCGGCATGGAGACGGAGAAGATCGCCGGCGTCCTGCTCGGCTCGGGCAGCACGACGGCCCATGCCGTCATCATCGCCAAGGCTCGCGCAATCCCGACGATCGTCGGCCTCAACAAGGAAGACCGCATCGACCGCATCGCGGATGGCGACCACGTCATCATGGACGGCGAGCGCGGCGAGATCGTCATCAATCCGGCACCTGAAGACATCGCCAGCTACGACGAGAAGATCAAGAAGCAGAAGGAACTCGCCGAGCACTACGCTGCTCTCAAGGACCTGCCGGCTGTCACGACGGATGGTGTCAAGGTCGACCTCATGGCCAACATCGGCACGCACATGGACGTCGACAACGCGCTGAACTACGGTGCAGAGGGCGTTGGCCTGTTCCGCTCCGAGTTCGTCTTCATGGGCCGTCAGGACATCCCGACGGAGGAAGACCAGTTCAAGGCCTACAAAGAGGCCATCGAGAAGTGCAAGGGCAAGCTCTGCGTCATCCGCACGATGGATATCGGCGGTGACAAGCCGCTGCCGTACCTCAACATCCCGGAGGAGGAGAATCCGTTCCTCGGTTATCGCGCCGTCCGCATCAGCCTGCAGCGCCGTGACCTCTTCCTGCCGCAGCTCAAGGCCATCCTGCGCGCCGGCGTCTACGGCAAGGCAGCCATCATGATCCCGATGATCATCAACGTGGCGGAGTTCAAGAAGGTCAAGGAGTTCATCGAGGAAGCAAAACTCGAGCTCGCGCATGAGGGCAAGGCGTACTCTGACGATGTCCAGGTCGGCATCATGGTCGAGACGCCGGCAGCAGCCATCATGACGCCGGTACTTGCCAAGTACGTTGACTTCTTCTCCATCGGCACGAACGATCTCGTCCAGTACACGCTGGCAGTCGACCGCGGCAATGCGAATATTTCCTATCTCTACAACCACTTCAACCCGGCTGTGCTGCGCCTTGTACAGCGCACGATTACGAGCGCTCGTGAGAACGGCATCTGGGCCGGCATGTGCGGCGAGATGGCGTCGGATCCGAACGCCGCTGTCCTGCTCATGGCTATGGGCATCAACGAGCTCTCGATGAGTGCACCGTCGATCCCGCGCGTCAAGGAGAAGATCCGCTCCATCAGCTCGGTCAAGGCAAAGGAAATCCTCGCAGACGTCATGACGATGGAAGACGGCGACGACATCCGCAACTACCTCCAGAAGATTCTCGGCTGATTCACTTGAAGCAGTCGTGCAATAAAAGGGCCTCCCTTGCGGGAGGCCCTTTTGTTGCTCGTGGCTGGACAAAAAAGATGCCGTAGAGTAAACTGGTGTAGTGTGAACCACAAGGAATTGTATCCCTGTAAAAGGGAATAGGAGGGATAATTTTTGGAAAAAAGAGGAAGTTTTTCGACGCGCCTGGGCTTCATCCTGGTCTCAGCGGGCTGTGCCATCGGACTCGGCAATGTCTGGCGCTTCCCGTACATCACAGGCCAGTATGGCGGCGCCTCGTTCGTGCTCATCTATCTCGTCTTCCTGGCCATCCTTGGCCTGCCCATCATGGTCGCAGAATTTGCCGTCGGGCGCGCGAGCGTCCGCAGTGCGGCCATGTCGTTTGACGTGCTCGAGCCGAAGGGGACGAAATGGCATCTCTACAAGTACGGGGCGATTGCAGGCAATCTTCTGCTCATGATGTTCTACACGACCGTCTCGGGCTGGATGTTCTACTACATCTACAAGATGGCGACGGGCGCCTTTGACGGCATGGACGCCGAGGCGGTCGGGGCCGTTTTCGGCGGCCTGCTCGCTGACCCCGTGACGATGGCCGGCTGCATGATCCTCGTCGTCGTGCTCTGCGGCGGCGTCTGCTACCTCGGTGTTGAGGCCGGCGTCGAGCGCATCACGAAGTTGATGATGGCGGCCCTGCTCGTCCTGATGGTCGTGCTGGCCATCAACTCCATCATGCTGCCGAACAGCGAGATCGGACTCAAGTACTACCTCTATCCGGACTTCAGCAAGGTCGTGGAGTACGGCGTGCAGGAGGTCGTCTTCGCGGCGATGGGGCAGGCCTTCTTCACGCTGAGCCTCGGCATCGGCGCGCTCGCCATCTTCGGCAGCTACATCGGCAAGTCGAAGCGGCTGACGGGCGAGGCTGTCTGGGTCATCGTGCTCGACACCTTCGTCGCCATCATGGCCGGCCTCATCATCTTCCCGGCCTGCTTCAGCTACGGCGTCAATCCGGGCAGCGGCCCGAACCTGCTGTTCGTCACCTTGCCGAACGTATTCAACCACATGCCGCTCGGCCACTTCTGGGGCGCGATGTTTTTCCTGTTCATGGCCTTTGCCTCGATGTCGACGGTCATCGCCGTGTTCGAGAATCTCATCTGCTGTTTCCTCGAGCTTTTGCGCAAGGACCGCAAGATCATCATCCGCTGGGGCATGCTCGTCATCATCCTGCTCTCGATGCCCTGCGTCCTGGGCTTCAACCTCTGGAGCGGCTTCACGCCGTTCGGCCCGGGATCGAATGTCCTGAGCCTCGAGGACTTCATCGTCAGCAACAACCTGCTGCCGCTCGGCAGCCTCGTCTACCTGGCCTTCTGCACGAGCCGCTACGGCTGGGGCTGGAATAACTTCATCAAGGAGGCCGACACCGGCAAGGGCATGGCCTTCCCAAAGTGGATCCGCTTCTACGCGACCTGGATCCTGCCGCTGATTGTCCTCTACATCTTTGCAGCGGGCTACTACGCGATGTTCTTCAAGTAAGCGGGATGACATTTGGGTGTGAATCTGTGAGAACGGAAAGGGATGGGATGATGCGAAAGAACATGAGCCGCTTTTGGCTGCTCGTTCTGCTGCTATTTGCTCTGTCGACTGCCGCAATCGTGGCGGGCTGCGGCAAGGCGCAGAGCGGCGATGGCGCAGGTCAGACAGCGAAGGAGCAGACGCTCGACGAGAAGGTCGATGCGATTGTCGACTCGATGACGACGACGGAGAAGGTCGGCCAGATGGTCATGATCGGCGTCCAGGGGACGGATGTCACGGATGACAGCCTCTACATGCTGCACCAGTACCACATGGGTGGCGTCATCCTATTTGACCGCAACATGGAGTCGGCCGACCAGACGAAGAAGCTCATCGCGGACCTGCAGGCGAAGGCGGACCAGAAGGTGCCGCTCTTCATCGGCGTCGATGAGGAGGGCGGCCAGGTCGTGCGCGGCAAGTCGTTCCTGACGCCGCCGCCGTCGGAGCAGGAGATCGGCAGGAGCGGTGAGGTAACGCGCGCGGAGGAGTCGGCCCGCCAGACGGCGGAGAAGCTCAAGAAGCTCGGCTTCAATGTCAACTTCGCGCCGGTCGCTGACGTGGGAGACTACGCGCGCTCCTTCGGCCCGGATCCGGAGCAGACAGCCAAGTTCGTCGAGGCTGCCGCACAGGGTTACGAGCAGCAGCACATGATGTACGCGCTCAAGCACTTCCCGGGCATCGGCCGCGGCACGGTCGACTCGCACGAGGACATCTCCTCCATCACGGCCACGAAGGCGGAGCTCCTGAAGCGCGATATCGTGCCGTTCCAGAAGGTCATCGATGAGCGCCAGAGCGAGGACTACTTCGTGCTCGTCTCGCACCTGCGCTATCCGGCGCTCGACGGAGAGAACCCCGCGAGCATCTCGAAGGCCATACAGACGGACTTCCTGCGCGGTGAGCTAGGCTACCGCGGCCTCATCATCACGGATGACGTCGAGATGGGCGCACTCGCGAAGCACTACAGCTTCCGCGAACTCGGCGTCAAGGCTGTCGAAGCCGGCTCAGATATCGTGCTCGTCTGCCACGAGTACCCGCATGAGACGGACGTCTACCTCGGCCTCTTGGACGCCGTCGAGGACGGCACGATCCCGATGGAGCGTGTCGACGAGTCGGTGCGCCGCATCGTCAAGGCAAAGCTGCTGCACGCGCAGTCTTGAGCAATGAGACAATCCAACATCCGATGATAAAAGACGCTCTGACATTTCAGGTCAGAGCGTCTTTTTTGCGCCGTATTCTCTTATCGTGCCGCTCAGCTGCGCCGCACGGGGGCGAACTCGATCTCAGGCACGTGGTCGATGAGGTTCATCTCGTGGGCGAGCTTGTAGAAGGTCCTGAGGCCGTCGAGGTAGTCGTCGGCGAGGTCCCAGCGGATGATCGGGCCGAGATACTCCTCGAGCTGCTCGTAGGTGAAGGCGGGTTTCTTCGGCAGGATCTCGCGGATGGCCGCGTCCTTGTGCGCTTCTGCAGTCTGGAAGGCCGTGTGGATGCGGTCGTAGACGAGCTGCAATGATTTTGGATGGCTCTCGGCGAAGCGGCGGCTCGCGACCCAGAGCGCGTAGACCATCTTCTTGCCCGTCATCTTCTTCCACTCGAGGCCGAGGTCGTAGTAATAGTAGCCCTCGCGCGGGTGGTGGTAGAGCCAGAGCGCGTCGTCGCCGATGAGCAGCGAGGCTGTCGCGTCGTCAGGGATCGGGTCTTCCGGCGTGATGTGACGCACGTAGTAGTTCGGGATGGCGCCGTAGGCGAGGCGCAGGATGATCTTCAAAAGGCAGTGCGATGTCGCCGACTTGGCCGTCAGGATGATCTTGTCGTCCTTCAGGGACTCGATGGGCTTGCGCGAGGCGAGCAGGATGCTCTCGACATCGCCGTCCGTCGAGACACAGACATCCGGTACGACGACGAGTTCCTCACTGTGGCGGGCGTAGACGATGGACGAGACATTGCTGACATCGAGGCGGTGGTTGACGATGTCGCTGTTGAGCTCCGCCGGTACGCCGCGCGTGAGCTGGAGGCCGTCCGCTGCACCGTGCGCATAGCTCCAGGTCAGCGGCAGGACGTTCAGGAAGTTGATGTGTCCAACCCTTGGACAGGTCATAGAATATCCCCTTTCTTGTTTCATAGTCTCTTTCATTATACACGCTGCTTCTGCGAAAATATATGGATTTCTCATGTATACGGTATTTTTCGGGGACGATGTCTGCTGCCTTGAACCTGCTAGCCCAATATGTTACAATTATCGTGATCATAGTTGATTTCATCAACTGGACATTTGCTGATACATATCTGCCAAGGGATAGGCAGATAATGGGAGGGATCACTCATGGATGAGTATATCAACATAGGACGCTGGTTTTCGGTGCTTCATCGCCGCTCACAGATCTTTGTTGTCGAGGCGTGCGAGAAGCTGCATCTGACGTACTCGGAGTACGTCATGCTGCTGCGCATCTACGACCACGAGGGTGCGCGGCAGGATGAGCTCGCCGCGATGCTCTACCTCGACAAGGCCGTCGTGACACGCACGATGACGATGCTCGAGAAGAAGGGGCTCGTCTACCGCGAGCAGGATGCGCGCGACAAGCGCGCTAAGCACGTCTACCTGACGGACTACGGCAAGGAGCAGCATGCTTACCTGCGCAATGTCATCCAGCGCTGGGTCGACTACCTCGTGGAGGACATGGAGCCCGCGGAAGTCGAGGTCATCGTCAAGGGCTTCGACCATCTCGTCGACCGGGCCTGCCGCGCCGACATCCGCAAGCTGGCGCGCGATATACCGGAGGTAGAAATGACAAGGGGGAACGGTCATGCAGAATCGTAAGGGACTGGCGCTCGTACTCGCGTTCGTTGTCGCGCTCTCGGCCGCCGGCTGCGGCCAGAAGGCGGCGCCTGCAGAGAAGGCGCCGCTCGTCAAGACGCAGCAGGCCGGCAGCGGCATGGAGGCTGACACGGGCACGTACGCTGGTACGGTGCGCGGCCGCTATGAGACGAACCTCGCCTTCCAGGTCGGCGGCCAGATCCTCGCGCGCAATGTGCAGGAGGGCAGCCGCGTCAGGGCGGGCGACACGCTGATGGTCATCAACGCCAAGGACGTCGTGCAGCAGTCGAATGCCGGCGACGCGCAGGTCGCGCAGGCCCGCGCGCAGCTCGACCTGGCACAGCGCAACCTCGCGCGCTACAGCGAGCTCTACCAAGAGGATGCTGTCGCGGCCTCTGTGCTCGACCAGTATCAGGCCAATTACGACGCGGCCTTTGCGACGTACCAGCAGGCGCTCGCCACCGCTGCGCAGGGGCACAACGCACTCGGCTACACGAACTTGACAGCCGGTGCAGACGGCGTCATCTCGAAGATTGACGCGGAGGAAGGGCAGGTCGTCGCGGCCGGCCAGACCGTCATGACGCTCGTGCAGACGGATAAGCTTGAGGTGGAGATCGCCGTCCCGGAGAACCACATCGATGATGTGGCAGTCGGCACGCCGGTCAAAGTTTCGTTCTGGGCGCTCTCTCAGGAAGTGGACGGCACGGTGCGCGAAGTTGCGCCGATGGCGGACAGCACTTCGCGTACCTACAAAGTGCGCGTCTCCGTTCCGAACCCGCCGCAGGGCATGCAGCTCGGCATGACGGCCAGTGTGGTTGTCCGGCAGTCGGACGGCAACGCCTCTTCAGGTGCCGTCCTGCCGCTCTCGGCCATCTACCAGACGGATGACGCGCCCGAGGTATGGGTCGTCACGGACGACAACACCGTTGCCCTGAAGAGCGTCGAGGTCGAGAACTTCGGCGACAACACGGTCCTCGTGCACGGCCTCGCGCCGACGGATGTCGTCGTGACGGCCGGCGTCCATAAACTCCGTGAGGGCCAGGCCGTGCGGACGGAGGCGGACAAATGAGAAATCTGACAGAAGTCTCCCTGAAGAACAAGGTGCTCGTCTGGTACTTCATCATCGTGACGGCTATCGGCGGCATCTTTGCCTACAACAAGCTCGGCCGCATGGAGGACCCGCAGTTCACGATACGCCAGATGGTCGTCTCGGCCGCCTGGCCGGGCGCGACGGCGCAGGAGATGCAGGAGCAGGTCACGGACAAGCTCGAGAAGAAGCTCCAGGACACGCAGGGACTCGACAACATCAAGAGTGAGACGCGCGCGGGCCAGACCATCATCTACGTCGAGCTCTCCGATGAGGTCGCGAAGGAAAAGGTGCGCGACACCTGGAAGGATGTGCGCAATCTCTGCGAGGACGTCAAGCGCGAACTGCCGCAGGGCGTCTACGGCCCGTACTACAACGACCGCTTCGACGATGTCTACGGCTCGATCTACGCCGTGACAGGCGACGGCTACTCGTATGAGGAGATGCGCCAGCAGGCCGAGAAGACGCGGCGACTGCTCCTCAATGTGCCGAGCGTCCAGAAAGTCGAACTCGTCGGCGAACAGGAGGAGAAGGTCTACATCGAGATGGACCGCGCCAAGCTCTCCGAGCTCGGCATCAGCCCGCAGGTCATCATGAACGCGCTCGCACAGCAGAATGACATGACGCCAGGCGGCATGGTCGAGACGGACTCCGACAATGTCTACGTGCGCGTGTCGGGCCAGTTCGACGATGTCGAGGCCATCCGCCAGATGCCCGTGAATGCGGGTGGCAAGGTGCTGCGGCTCGGCGATATCGCCAAGGTCGAGCGCCGCTTTGAGGAGCCGGCTGCGCCGAAGATGTACTATAACGGCGAGCCGGCCATCGGCATCGCCGTCTCAATGGAGGACGGCGGCAATATCCTGAAGCTCGGCGATGATCTCAAGGCGGAGATCGGCAAGATCCAGCAGGACATGCCCGTCGGCCTCGAGATCCACCAGGTATCTGACCAGCCGAGCGTCGTCGCGGAGTCCATCCACGACTTCGTCAAGACGCTCGTCGAGGCCATCGTCATCGTGCTGGCCGTCAGCTTCCTGTCGCTTGGCTTCCGCACGGGCCTCGTCGTCGCGGGCTGCATCCCGCTCGTGCTCTGCGGTACCTTCGTCGTCATGTACGCTGTGGGCATCGACCTGCACAAAGTCTCGCTCGGCTCGCTGATCATCGCGCTCGGCCTGCTCGTCGACGATGCCATCATCGCCGTCGAGATGATGAGCGTCAAGCTCGAGATGGGCAACAGCCGCTTCGACGCGGCCTGCTACGCCTTCCGCGCGACGGCTAAGCCGATGCTGACGGGCACGCTCATTACCTGCTGTGGCTTCATCCCCGTCGCCTTTGCGAAGGGCATGGCCAGCGAGTTCTGCAGCGCGCTCTTCCCGGTCATCGCAACGGCGCTCTTGCTCTCGTGGATCGTCTCGGTCATGGTCGCGCCGCTCTACGGCTACTACCTGATCCGCGTCGAGGTCAAGAAGGATGCTGAGGGGCATATTGACCCGTACCAGAGCCGCTTCTACACGTGGTTCCGTAAGGTGCTCACCATCTTCCTGACGCATCGCAAGGTCGTGCTCATCGCGACGGCCGGCGTATTCTTCCTCTCGCTCTTCATGATGACGTTCATCAAGCAGGAGTTCTTCCCGCCGTCGCTGCGCCCGGAGATTCTCGTAGAGCTCAAGCTGCCGGAGGGCTCCTCGATGGAGGCCTCGCAGGCCGTCTGCGACCGCATGTCCGACTTTTTGCAGGAGCGCGGTGACAAGCTCGAGAACTACTCGTATTACGTCGGCCAGTACGCGCCGCGCTTCGTGCTGACGGTCGACCCGAAGGCCGCGGCCGACAACTGTTCGCAGTTCGTCATTGTCGCGAAGGACACGAAGGCCCGCGAGGCGCTGGCCAAGGATCTCCAGGATGCCTTTGCCGGTGAGTTCTCGGATGTCGGCGGCAACATCCAGTTCATCCAGACGGGCCCGCCGGCCGACCACCCTGTCATGCTGCGCGTCTCTGGCTACACAGTCGACCAGGCGAAGGCGACGGCGGCCGAGGTCGCGGACATCCTCGCCGAGGATCCCAACAACACGAATATCCAGACGGACTGGGGCCAGAAGAGCAAGGTCGTCCACCTCGAGCTCGATCAGGACAAGCTGCGCAGTATGGGCGTGACGACGCAGGCCGTCTCGCAGATGCTCTACACGGAGATCACGGGCGCCAAGGCGGCGGAATTCTACACGGGAGACCGCACGATCGACATCGACCTGCGGCTCGCGGCTGTTGACCGCCAGAACATCGCCGAGCTCAAGAATCTGCCGATCTACCTCGGCCAGGCCGGCTATGTGACGCTCGACCAGATCGCGAAGATCTCGTACGACGGCGAGGACGGCCTCATCAAGCGCTACGACCTCATGCCGACCGTCACGGTCAGCGCCGATGTCAAGACGGGCACAGCCAACGATGCGACAAAGAAAGCGTACGAGGCGACGAAGGACCTGCGCGATGATCTGCCGCTCGGCTGTTCCATCGAAGCGGCCGGTACGCTCGAGGACAGCGACAAGTCAGTCGGCTTCCTCGTCAAGCCGATACCAGTCATGGTATTCCTGATCATGACGCTCCTGATGTTCCAGCTGCGCAGCTTCAAGGATATGGTCCTGACCGTCCTGACGGCGCCGCTCGGCATCATCGGCGTAGCCATCGGCATGCTCGTGCTCGACAAGGCCATGGGCTTCGTCGCCATCCTCGGCGTGCTCGCGCTCTTCGGCATGATCATCCGCAACTCGGTCATCCTCATCGACCAGATCCAGAAGCATCTGGAGGCGGGCGAAACGCCGTGGGATGCCGTCGTCGATTCCGCTGTGCTGCGCTTCCGCCCCATCATGCTGACGGCTGCAGCCGCCATCCTCGGCATGCTGCCCCTGATGACGAGCGCCTTCTGGGGGCCGATGGCCGTCGCCATCGCCAGCGGCCTGCTCGTCGCCACGGTCTTGACACTGCTCGTGCTGCCGACGATGTACGCTGCGATGTACAAGATACAGAAGCCGTAATCCCATCAAAAAAGGTTCCACTCATCGGAGTGGAACCTTTTTTGATGGGGCAGGGCAGTCACGGCAGATTGGGGATGCTGCGGCTGATGGCCGTGTGGCGGATGATGTCGTCGACGCGCAGGTCGACGGCGAGCTCCTGCTTGTTGAGCGTCTCGGCCTGGGCGAGCTCATCGGGGTCATCGTTCTTGATGCCCGCGAGGAAGTGCTGCCATGCCTTGAGCGTCAGCTCAGTGGCCTGCTGGCGCTGGTCGGCAAGGTAGCGGGCACCGGGCGGCACCTCGACGCTCGCGAGCTCCTGCTGGCGAGCCTGCAGAGTCGGGATGACTTCCTTCTCGACCAGTGCCTCAAGCCCCGCCTTCTGCTCGGCCGTGAATGTGCCGGAACTCGTCTGGCTCAGTGCGGCAAAGCGGGCCTTGTAGGCGGTGAGCTTCTCGTTGTAGGAGGCGACGATGTTCTTCGTCGCCTCGCTGTACTTGGCGATGTCCTCGTTGTGCAGCGGCGTGATGGCGTCGAGGTAGTCGCGGTAATTCTTGAGATAGGTGACTTGCCAGTGGCCGTCCGTCGCCTGCTCCATGGCGGCCTCGAGCGTGAAGGATGTGCCCGTCCAGTCGTCGCGCACCTCGATCTCAGCCGTTGCCGCCGTGCCGTCGCGCGTGACCTTGCCGATGCCGACAAGCGAGGTGTTGCGCATCTGGCTGCGCGCGAGGAAGCGCTCGTAGTCGATGCCGAGCTGGCGTCCCTTGAGGATGTCCGTGCCTTCAGGCAGGCTCCACTCGCCCGAGCTCACGCGCCGCAGGATCGTGTCCTGCGTGCCGCTCGTGAGCTGCGGCTTGACCGTGATGTAGAACTTCTCGTAGGCGGCCTTGTTGACAGCTGTCAGCGTCGTGTCGTAGGAGAGCAGGTCTGCCGTCAGGTCGTCGTAGCCGCGCGAGGTCACGAGGTCGAGGTTGACGTAGTGCCGGAAGCTGTCGGCATCCTTCTTCTGGACGGCAATCGCCGCCTGCTCGAGCGCGTATTCCGGTGTGCGCTTCTCGGCATACGAATGCCAGCCGAAGAAGGCGCCGAGCGCGAGGATCAGCAGCACGAGAATCAGGAGAGCCTGGCGTCGCCTCCTGATCCTACGCCTCTGTATGGTCTTTTCCCAAGTATAATCATCCATCTGGCAAATTCCTTTCTGTCTGTGTGATTCTATTATACTATACGAGGCGGTATGCGTCCAAAAAATCGCCAGCACTCATATGTTTTCCTTGTAATATCTGGTAGAATAGTGAGATAGAGAATAGAATCTCATGTGTTTGTGCTTTGGAGGAAATGTTTTTTATGAAATGGGTCAACCACCAGGTCCTGACGGGCGTCATTGTCTATGCGGCCACGGACGATATGCTGCTGACTATCTACAGCATGGCGGGGGCAATCTTCCCCGACAAGGTCGAGGGCAATCCGCACGCGGGTAACTACTGGAGCTGGCGCAGCCGTCACCGCGGCTGGTCGCACTGGCCGCTCTTGTACCTCGGTCTGATCTTTTTCCTGAGCAGGCTCGAGGAGGGGCAGCTGACTGCCTTGCCGACGGCCGACCTCACGACGATCGGCATCTACATCTGCATCGGCGCTCTCTTGCACATCGCCGAGGACGCCGTCTGCGGCAAGGTGCCTCTTCTGACGCCGTACCAGAAAGTCGGCGTCCGGCTCTTCAAGGTCGGCTCCGTGCCGGAGTACCTCTTCACGATTGCGGCTGTGCTGCTCTGCTACGGCCTGCGCACGCACTTTTCTTTTTTGAGCTGACTTGCGCTGAGACATGAGATTGAGGAATAAGTTAGGAAGGGGAGTCACGATGACGGACTATCGCACACACACGAAGAAGACGAGCAAGATCCTGCGCCTCATGGCCGAGAAATACCCAACAAAAGAAGCCGTTTACGAGAAGCTCATCTACCTGCAGTCGTACCTCTCGCTGCCGAAGGGCATCGAGCACTTCATGAGCGACCTGCACGGCGAGTATGCCTCGTTTTTCCACATCCTCAACAACTGCTCCGGCGTCATCCGCGAGAAGGTCGACTACGTCTTCGGCGTGCGGCTGACGGAGGACGAGAAGGCGGAGTTCTGCACGCTCATCTACTACCCGAAGGAGAAGATCGACCAGATGCGCACGGAGCGGCGCGCGACGCCGTCGTGGTACCGCGAGAACCTCTCGCGCCTGCTCGAGCTCGCGAAGCTCATGAGCTACAAGTATCCGGCTTCGAAGGTCAGCGGCTTCATCCCCGACCGCTACGCATCGGTCATCGTCGAGCTCATGAACACGCGCCCGGAAGCCGCCCAGGCGCAGTTCCTCTACCTCAAGAAGCTCCTCAATACCATCGTGCAGATTGACAGCGGCGCGGATTTCATCGAGGCGTTCACCGTTCTGATTAAGCGGCTGGCCGTCGACCGGCTCCACATCGTCGGCGATTTCTTTGACCGCGGCAACCGGCCCGACGCCATCCTCAACTTGCTCATGGAGCACCCGTCCGTCGACATCCAGTGGGGCAACCACGATGTGCTCTGGATGGGCGCGGCGCTCGGCAGCGAGGCCTGCATCGCGACGGTCGTGCGCAATTCCCTGCGCTACCACAATACCGACGTCCTCGAGCGCGGCTACGGCATCAGCCTGCGGCCGCTGACGACATTTGCCTCGCACATCTACCCCGACGAAGCGCCCCTGAAGGCAGCGGAGCGCGCCATCACCATCATGATGTTCAAGCTCGAGGGGCAGCTCATCGCGCGCAATCACGACTTCCAGATGGAGAGCCGCCGGCTGCTCCATCACATCGACTTCCGTTCCTCGTATGCGCGGCTCGGCGACGGCAGGCGCTACGAGCTCGAGAGCGCCTACTTCCCGACGATTGACGAGTCGGGCGAGGATGTCTACGAGCTGACCGCAAAGGAGCAGGAGATCATCGCGGACCTGCGCTCCTACTTCACGGAGAGCGCCGTCCTGCACCGTCACGTCGACTACCTCTACCAGAAGGGCAATCTCTACACCTGCTGCAACGGCAATCTGCTGTTCCACGGCTGCGTGCCGCTCAATGAAGACGGCAGTTTCCGCACGATACGCTTCGAGGGCAAGGAGTACCGCGGCCGCAGCTGGTTCGACTTCTGCGAGCAGCGCGCGCGGGAGGCATGGCTGCATGGCACGCCGCGCGCCCTCGACTTCATGTACTTCCTCTGGTGCGGCAGGCTCTCGCCGACGTCTGGGCGCGAGTTCAAGACGTTTGAGCGCGCGCTGATTCCCGACGAGAGCACCTGGAAGGAGCCGTCCGACCCGTACTACCGCTACATCGACACAGTGGAATGCTGCGAGCATGTCCTGCAGGAATTCGGCCTCGACCCGAAGCGCGGCCACATCATCAACGGCCATGTACCAGTCAAGGTCAAGAAGGGCGAGAGCCCCATCAAGGCGGGCGGCCGCGCCATCATCATCGACGGCGGCTTCTGCCGCGCCTACCACAAGAAGACGGGCATCTCCGGCTACACGCTCATCTCGAATTCGCGCGGCCTGCGCCTGCTCGAGCACCAGCGCATCGCCGACGTCCGCGAGGCGCTGCGCGCCAACCACGACATCGAGTCCGTCTCCGAGACAGTCGAACTGCAGTCGTGTCACAACACGGTCGGCGACACCGACCAGGGCCGAGCCATCCAGGACGAGATCACGGACCTCTACAATCTGCTGCTCGCCTACCAGAACGGCTTGTTGAAGCCCCAGAATTGATTTCCCCTGAAGAAAGGTGATTCCCATGAACTCTATACAGTCTCTCCCCGAGCCCGTGCGCCAGAAGTACGAGAAGCTGCGGGTCATCCTGCAGCAGCTCGGCAGTGTCGCCGTGGCCTTCTCGAGCGGCGTCGACTCGACCTTGCTCGTCAAGGTGGCGCACGATGTGCTCGGCAGCAAAGCGGTGGCGTTCACCGCGGCCTCTGACTTTGTGCCGCAGCGCGATGTCGACGACGCCCGGGCCTTCTGCGAGAAAGAGGGCATGGAGCACCATGCCGTGCCGTTCCCGATCCTCACGGTGCCGCATGTCCGCGAGAACCCCAAAGACCGCTGCTACTACTGCAAGCACGCACTGTTCGCGCACATGAAGGAACTCGCAGCAGAGCATGGCCTCGCCTTTGTTGTCGACGGCTCGAACCTCGACGACGACGGCGACTACCGCCCGGGGCACAGGGCGCTTCGCGAGCTCGCCATCGTGAGCCCGCTGCACGAGGCAGGGCTCCGCAAGGCCGACATCCGCGCGCTCTCCAGGGCGCTCGGCCTGCCGACATGGGACAAGCCGTCCTTTGCCTGCCTGGCCTCGCGCTTCCCGTACGGGAAAGAGCTGACGCCAGAGGGCCTTACGCGCGTCAATCGCGCCGAGGAATTCCTTATGGCGAAGGGCTTCCGCCAGTTGCGCGTGCGCGCGCATGGCGAGGTGGCGCGCATCGAGCTCGTGCCAGAGGACATCCCGCGCTTCATGGAGAAGGGCCTGCGCGAGGAGACGGCCGCCTTCTTCCGGAGCATCGGCTTTGCCTACGCGGCGCTTGACCTGCTCGGCTACCGCACGGGCAGCCTCAATGAGGCACTTGCTGAGAAGCCATGAGATTTGCGCTCCTCGCGGCGATGATGTACTATAGAGGATGTACGATTGCATAGATGCATAGATGCATAGAATGGAGATTTTCTGGATGAAATCAGCAACGAAGATTTTATCAGGCCTGATGATCACGGCCCTCGTCCTGCCGGCAGCAGCGGGCACGGCCAGCGCCGCGACGTATCATTCCGATTCCGATACGAGCCTGGGCCTGCTCGACTACCTTGAGAACGAGCACCGCGCGGCGCGCGCCCAGAAGCCGAATCCCGAGAAAGACCAGCTCAAGGCCGATACGGAGGAGATGCGCAAGCACCTGCGCTACCCGATTGACCCGACGAAGGCCGCACCTGTCGCCTTCGAGGGCGATGACCTCACGTGGAACCAGGTGACGGGTGACTTCACGGCCAAGGGCAAGGTCAAGGTCACACAGCTCGACGAGCACCGCTTCGAAGGCGAGAACGTCGACGGCAATACGATCGAGGAGCGCATTCACATTCCGGGCAAGGGCCATATGCTGCAGTTCACGCCGGGCCAGACTGAGGTCATGCTCGACGGCTTCGAGACGAACTACAACTACCGCATGCGCACGGGCTCGATGGAGAGCGCCAAGGGCAAAGTGGCCGAAAACTACATGACGGGCAAGAAGTTCGAGTTCTATCCCGACAAGATCGTCATCTACGACGGCACGAAGACGAAGTGCAGCGCCATCCACCCCGACTACAGCCTCTTCGCGCGCAAGATCGAGATCTACCCCGACGACAAGATGGTCCTGCACAACGTCAAGTTCAAGATCAAGGGCGCAACCTTCATGTCGAAGTCGCGCTACGAGGTCAACCTCAAGAAAGACACGACTGTCTCCGACTGGTTCCCGCGCGTCGGCTACGACAAGACGAACGGCCTCTGGATCCGCGAGAACCTCAAGCAGCCCATCGCCAAGAATGTCGATGCCAATGCCAAGATCGTCTACACGACGAAGAAGGACTGGCGCAATGAGTTCAACGTGGGCTGGGCCAACGCGGGCAACTACGCGCGCGTGACGCAGGGCTACTTCGACGACAGCGACGACAACTGGATCAAGAAGCAGCCGTCGCTGCTCGTCGGCCACACGGCGCGCATCGGCAATTCTCCGTTCCACTACAGCATCAACGGCGAGTACGGCCGCTGGAAGCAGGGCGAGGTCAAGAGTAACCACAAGATGTACAATGTGGGCCTGAGCTACGACCCGATCCGCTTCGACGGCTGGAAGCTCAACCTCAGCACGAGCTACGAGGTTACGCACGAGTCGTATAACGACGCGCACTACAACGGCTTCAACTACGATGCGACCTTGACGAAGGATTTCGACGACCGCTGGTCGGGCTACGGCGCCTACCGCTACCAGAAGAATAATCGCGAGCTCTCGCCGTTTGACTTCGACAACGACAGCTACTCGCGCAAAGTAGAGGCCGGCTTCAGCTACCGCATCGACGAGAACAACCGCGTGGCCTTCGGCTCGAAGTACGATGTGGACAACGCGGTCTGGCGCAAGTTCGACTACTACTGGTTCCACGACATGCACTGCTCGCAGGTCATCTTCCACTACGAGGGACGCGACAAGACCTGGAAGGTCAAGTGGCGCTTCTTGCCAATCTGATGCAGGGCAGGTAAACAAGAGAAAGGATGAATGCGTTGCAGCAGGAATACCATGATGTCCTGTCCGGCATGCAGGGCAGGGACATCCTCGTCATCGGCGACATGGTCGCCGACATCTACCTCGACGGCCGCATCTCGCGCATCTCGCGCGAAGCCCCTGTGCTCGTGCTCGAGCAGGCCGGCGAGAAGGTCGTCGCGGGCGGCGCGGCCAACGTCGTCAACAACATCGCGACGCTCGGCGGCAAGGTCCATGCCGTCGGACTCGTCGGCAGAGACAAGAGCGCTGACGGATTGCGCGCTATTCTCGCGAAGAACGGCGCCGACGTCCGCGGCCTTATCGCCGACGATTCGCGGCCGACCATCTCCAAGACGCGCATCATTGCGGGCGGCCGCGCGACGGTCAGCCAGCAGATCGTGCGCATCGACAGGGAGAGCAAGGCGCCGATGGCCCCAGCCGTCGAGGCGGAGCTGTGCGCCTACATCAAGTCCGTCCTGCCGACTGTCGAGGGCGTCGTCATCAGCGACTACGGCTCTGACACCGTCACCGAAGGGCTCCAGTCCCTGCTGATCGACTATTGTCAGGCCAAGGGCATCCCTAGCATTGTCGACTCGCGCTACGCCGTCCGCCGCTTCCACGGCATCGGCTACGTCAAGCAGAACGATGCCGAGATTGCCGCGGCCATGGGCCGCGAGCTCGTGACGACGGAGGACATTGTCAGGGCGGCAGAGGAGCTCCGTCAGGAGCTCGCGGCCAAGGGCGTCCTCGTGACGCGCGGCGAGCTCGGCATGGTCCTCGTCGAGCACGGCGCCGTCCACGAGATCCCCGTCTCCGACAAGAGCGAGGTATTCGACGTCTCCGGCGCCGGTGATACCTGCGTCGCGACCGTCATCCTGGCGCTGGCCGCCGGTGCAGAGCCGGCGCTCGCCGCGCGCCTCAGCAACATCGCGAGCGGCATCGCCGTGCGCAAGCTCGGCACGAGCACGGTTTCCGTGCGCGAGCTCGCCGAGGCCGTCGAGAAACAACATCCGGAATATCCGTCAAAGTGAGGGAATACCATGCTGATTGACCCAAATGATATCGAGAAGCTCTGCGAGATTCTCCATCGCGCCGGCGAGAAGATCGTCTTCACGAACGGCTGCTTCGACATCCTGCACGCCGGCCACGTGCGCTACCTCGAGAAAGCGCGCTCCTTCGGCGACTGCCTCGTGCTCGGCCTCAACACGGATGCATCCGTGCGCGGCAACAAGGGCCCCGCGCGCCCCATCAACGGCGAGCTCGATCGCGCCGAGGTCGTCGGCGCACTCAAGGCCGTCGACTACGTCGTCTTGTTCGGCGAGAAGACAGCCGAGACCATCATCGCCAAGGTCCGCCCCGACGTCTACGTCAAGGGCGGTGACTACACGCTCGAGACGCTGCCCGAGGCCAAGATCGTCCAGAGCTACGGCGGCCGCGTCGAGTTCGTCCAGATGGTCGCCGGCCGCTCGACGACAAACGTCATCGAGAAGATAAAAAATATGGAGGGATGATTGCGCTGTGAAGAATATCCTGATCGTGAAGATGAGCTCCATCGGCGATGTCATCCACGCCCTGCCCGTGAGCTACGCCATCAAGGAGACGTATCCCGATGCCCACCTGACCTGGGTCGTCGAGCCGCCGGCCTACGACATCGTCGCGATGGCCGCCTGTGTCGACGAGATCATCGTCTTCGAGAAGAAGAAGTTCCGCAGCGTCAAGGGCTTCCTGCAGAACTTCCTGCCGCTGCGCCAGAAGATACAGGCGCGCGACTACGACGTCGTGCTCGACCTGCAGGGCCTCTTCAAGTCGGCGGCCGTCGCCGCGCTCGCCAAGGCCCCGAAGGGGCAGAAGTACGGCATGTGGAACATGCGCGAGGGCAGCCAGCTCATCTCGAAGCCCGTCATCGGCCCGCACTGCCACGACCACGTCATCGAGCGCTACCTCGACACGGCGCGCGCCATCGGCTGCGCGGTCAAGGAAGTGCGCCTGCCCATCCGCGTGCCAGAGCGCGAGCAGCAGCTCACGCGCCAGATCGTCGCGCAGGCCGGCGCCAATATGGCGAATCCCTACACCGTGCTCGTCGTCGGTGCCAGCTGGCCGACAAAATGCTGGCCGGACGGGCACTTTGCCATGCTCGGCGACTGGCTCTACAACCACGGCGTCATCCCCGTGCTCGTCGGCAGCGGCCCCGTCGAGACGCAGAAGGCCGCCGAGATCGCGGCCAAGATGGACATCCCGCCGATCGACCTCGTCGGCAAGCTGAACTTCAAGCAACTCGCCTACCTCTTCCAGCAGTCGGCGGCCGTCGTCGGCGGCGACACGGGCCCGACGCATCTCGCCGTCGGCATCGGCGCGAAGACCGTCATGCTCATGGGGCCGACATATCCGCACCGCACGGGACCCTACGGGCAGATGGAGAACCTGCTCGTCGTCGACCGTGACTGCCGCGAGTGCATGAAGCGCGTCTGCCCGCTCGGCCACGACTGCATGGCCGTCATCAAGCCCGAGCAGGTCGAAGCAAAGCTAAAGGCCCTCGTGCCAGCGCTCGCTGCCGTCACCATCTGAAGCCAAGTAGTCTAGCAAGAAGGAAATTTTCATGTACAAGAATATCCTCGTCATCAACACGATGCACATCGGCGACCTCATGCTCGTGACGCCGGCCCTGCGCACGCTGCGGACGAACTATCCCGAGGCGCACATCGCGCTCTTGACGGACAAGCCGCTCGGCGACCTCGTGCGCTGTAACGAGAACCTCGACGAGTGCATCCTCATCGACAAGCACGGCAAGGACAAGGGCCTCCTCGCCCTCGTGCGCTTCATCCGGAAAATCCGCGCGCGCCACTTCGACCTCGTCATCAATTTCCACCGCAATGAACGCGCTTCGGCCATCGCCGCCTTCTCGGGCGGCAAGCGCATCGTCGGCTACTCGCAGCCCGGCTTCAAGCGCTTCTTTGACAAGGTCATGCCGAACCGCGCCATGGCCGACACGCCACCCGAACTCGTCAAGCATCAGGTGCTCTGCCACCTCGATGTGCTCAAGGAGGCCGTCGGCGTCAAGACCATCGACGACCGCGGCCTCGAGATGATGCTGCCGCCAGAGGAGGAGGCCAAGGCCGCCGCACTCTGGCAGCAGGAATTCGCGCCCGAGGCCAAGGTCGTCGCCTTCAACATCGGCGCGAGCTGGCAGACGAAGCGCTGGCTCGACAGCTACTTTGCCGCCTGCGCCGACCGCTTCATCCGCGAGGGTTACGACGTCGCCTTCATGGGCGGCCCGACCGACGTGCCGCTCGTCGAGAAATGCCGCGCGCAGATGGAGGAGCAGGAGCATGTCCACGTCTTCACGGGCAAGGTCAGCCTGACCGTGCTCGCAGGCCTCTTGCGGCGCTGCTCGCTCTTCCTCACGACCGACTCCGGCCCGATGCACGTCGGCGTCGCCATGAACGTGCCCATCGTCACGATGTTCGGCGCGAGCCCCGTGCCGACCTTTTACCCGTACGACGGCAAGGACGTCCTCATCAAGACGCCCGAGCCCTGCCACCCCTGCGGCATCCACGAATGTCCGCGCAAGGGGCAGGATAACATGGCCTGCATGAAGAATATCCCTGTAGACACCGTCATGAAGTACGCGGAGGAACTCCTCGCGGCCCACGACGGCGCGTCGGCCTACGAGTGGCCGCCCCATCCGGGCGACTACAAGTGCCGCGTCATTGAACTTTGAGATTTTGAGCCTTTACGCTTGGGATGTATTGAGAGGTGTCCAATGGAAAACGAACAGCTTTATGATTTTGTCGCCCAGCGCACCGCGCGCTGCAAGATCCTCGTCGTCGGCGATGTCATGCTCGACAAGTATTACTATGGCGAGGTCACGCGCATCTCGCCTGAGGCGCCTGTGCCAATCACGCACGTGCTCGAGACGAAGGAGACCCTGGGCGGCGCGGCCAACGTCGCCCACAACCTCGCCCTGCTCGGCTGTGAGACGAGCATCGCGGGCTTCGTCGGCGAGGATTACCACTGCCAGAGCCTGCTCGATAAATTCACGGCCCGCGGCATCGATTACCACGGCCTCATCACGACCGACCGCCCGACGACGACGAAACTCCGCGTCATCGGCGGCCATCAGCAGATGATGCGCCTCGACTTCGAGGAGTCCGCACCAATCACCGGTCCCTATGCCGACCGCTTCCTCCACTACATCAACCAGAAGCTCAACGAGAGCCTCGATTGCGTGATCATCTCCGACTACGGCAAGGGCTCCTGCTCCGAGCAGAACTGCCAGAAGATCATCCAGGCCTGCCACGCCCACGGCGTGCCCGTCGTCGTCGACCCGAAGGGCACGAACTGGGCCAAGTATGCGCACGCCGACTACATCACGCCGAACCTCAAGGAAATCAATTCGGTGCTCCTCGAGCCCATCCGCAATGAGGACAAGGCCGTCGAGAAGGCCGCGCACTACGTTATGCGCAAGTTCAAGCTGCGCAACGTCATCGTCACGCGCTCCGAAGAAGGCCTCTCGCTCGTGCGCGAGGACGAAGTCGTCCACATCCCGACGAAGGCACAGGAAGTCTTCGATGTCTCCGGTGCCGGCGACACCGTCATCGCCGTCTTCGCCATGGCCCTGGCCGGCGGCCTCTCGCCGCGCGACGGCGCCTACATGGCCAACCTCGCCGCCAGCGTCGTCGTCGCCAAGCTCGGCACCTACGCCGTCAGCCGCGACGAGCTTATGGCCGTGCTTCGGGGTGAATAATACAGTAAACAGTCACTTTGTGATAGGATACAGGAGGAATTCCACATGATTATCGTAACAGGTGGTGCCGGTTTCATCGGCAGCAATATCGTCAAAGAACTCAACCGCCGCGGTCGCACGGACATCCTGATCGTCGACGACCTCAAGGATGGCCAGAACTACAAGAACCTCCGCGGCCTGCAGTTCATCGACTACCAGTACAAGGACGACTTCCTTCAGAGCATCGAGGACGACGACTTCGACGGCACGGACATCGACGCCGTCTTCCACGAGGGCGCCTGCTCCGACACGATGGAGTACGACGTCAACTTCATGATGCGCACGAACTACGAGTACTCGAAGTCCCTGCTGCACTTCTGCCTGCAGCACCGCATTCCCTTCATGTACGCCTCGTCCGCCTCGACGTACGGCGGCGGCAAGAACGGCTTCCGCGAGGGCGACGCGTGTGAGGACGCCCTGAATCCGTACGCCTTCTCGAAGCTCGCCTTCGACCGTTACGTGCGCCAGGTCATGCCAGAGGCACACAGCCAGATTGTCGGCCTCAAGTACTTCAACGTCTACGGCCCGCAGGAGCACCACAAGGGCAAGATGGCCTCCATCTTTTACCAGCTCTACAACCAGATCAACGAGACGGGCAAGGCACACCTGTTCCGCGGCTGGGGCGAGATTGCCGGCAAGCCCGTCAAAGACGGCGAGCAGCGCCGCGACTTCGTCTACGTCAAGGACGTCGTGCGCGTCAACCTCTGGTTCTGGGAGAACCACGGCCCGTCCGGCATCTACAACTGCGGCACCGGCCACGCCCACAGCTACAACGAAGTAGCGCAGGCCGTCATCAAGGCCATGGGCAAGGGCGAGATTGCCTACCGCGACTTCCCCGAGGTCCTCAAGGGCAAGTACCAGAACTTCACCGAGTCCGACCCGACACACCTGCTCGCCGCCGGCTACGACCAGGGCTTCACCGACATGGACGAAGCCGTCAAAGAGTACGTGACCTTCCTCGACAACGGCGGTTACTATGAGTATGGAAAATAAAGCCGTCTTCTTTGACCGCGACGGCACCCTCAACGTCGACATCCACTACCTTCACCGTCCCGAAGACTTCATCTGGATTCCCGGCGCCAAAGAGGCCATCCGTCACGTCAACGACCGCGGCTACCTCGCCATCCTCGTGACGAACCAGTCCGGCGTCGCCCGCGGCTACTACCCCGAGAGCGACGTCCAGCACGTCTACGACTGGATGAACAGCGAGCTCCAGAAAGTCGGCGCCCACCTAGACGCTCTCTACTACTGCCCGCACCACCCCGAGGGCACAGTGCCCGCCTACACCAAGGCCTGCAGCTGCCGCAAGCCTGCCACCGGCCTCATCGACGCCGCCTGCGCCCGCTTCCACATCGACCGCGCGAAGTCCTACTTCGTCGGCGACAGCGACGGCGACATGCTCTGCGCCAAGAACGCCGGCCTCAAAGGCCTGCGCTACGAGGGCGGGAGCCTGCTGGAGCTGGTACAAAGCATCTAAAACAAATAGCTTGTAGAAAAAGAATCATGTTCAACATGGTTCTTTTTTGTTGCAGAAGCCAGCGTTATCGATTAAACTATAGAGTAGTTGCTCCAAGCAATTATATAAGGCATAGTAGAGGTGAACTCCATGTTTTCATTGTTTTTTGACGGGATACAGCAGGATTTGCAGATTGCAATATTTCCGCCTGTCCTGTGTACATTGTTCCGTTTGATTTTCATTGAAGTCTATCGTCCCAAGAAGAACCCTTTTGGCGAATGGCGCAAGTGGCTGGCCTGCTTCCGCTATGGCTTCTGGTGGGGCATGGACTTCAATGCGTACGTTTTCTTGCTGCTGGTCCTTTTCGTCAGCCTGCCGGGCGCGTTCTTGCCCGCTTACTTTGCCATCGGCGATACGATACGGCAGGCCGCCGTCACAATCTATGCCGTGGTGCTCTACACCGCTTTCCTTGGCAAGATGATCTTTTACTATCATTACCACGACATCTACAACAGCACACTCTGGCTGGGCAAGAAGGCCGAGAAGCACAATCTGCTGGACATCTTCTTTCACCAGAACCACGGCGTCCTGCTGATTCTCAGCTACATCCCGTACACGCTGTTCTGCTGGTGGGCGGGGGAAGCATTTCTCTCCATCCCGCAGCTGACGTACTACCTCGTACCGTCAGGAGCCCTGCAGATTGCCATCAACACAGCCATCGTGATCGGCATAGCACTCCTGTTTTACTACTTCCGCTACGGTGGCACGCTGATCCACGACAATAAGCCGGAGTGGGACACGATCCCGAGCATCGTCAAGGAAGACATCTTCATGGCGCGTGCGACGGTAGATGATCTGATTGCACTCGAGAACGTGCTCAAGCATCCATTGCAAGAGGGCCTGAGCCATACCGATGAGGAAGATGAGCCCGTCATCGACGCCATCATGCCCGATGCGATGAAGGGCGGCAAGTGGAAGGAACTCCAGAATCCTGCCGAAGCCTTCGTGCACGAGGCAAAGGGCGCACGCATCAAGAAGCCAAAACACATCTTCTTGATCGTGGGCGAGAGTTACGCGCAGATGCCGCTCGACGATATCTACAGCGACTACCACATCATGGACGGTGCCAAGGCGTTTCGCCAGGACCCGCATACGGTATCGCTTAACAACTTCCTGCCAGCCGGCATGATCTCTCGCCCTGCCATCGTCAGCCTGATGACGGGCATCTTTGATGCGAAGCTGGAGCTCAACGAACGCGAGGATTTCTGGCATGGCACACTGGCCACGACATTGCCCAATCAGCTGCGCAAGCTGGGCTACCGCTCCATCTACTGGTACGGCGGCAATCCCACGTACGGTAACTTCGACAAGTTCGGCCCTGCCGTTGGCTTTGACAAGGTCATGGGCGCTACAGAGTTCTGCCCGCCCGACTCGCCGAAGACATGGGTGGGCGTCTACGACCACATCTTCCTGCAGCATGCAGCAGAGCTCATCCAGGAACTCGATGACGATACGCCGACCTTCCACTACATCTACACGACCTCGAATCACGGTCCCTACAAGATGCCGCTCAAGAAGCTCGGCTTCGATGCCGACGCAGTCCTCAAGGACTTGCCGGAGTCGGTGCGGCATAACCACAAGAAGCAGAAGGTCTTGGGCACTTATTGGTACAGCGATAAAGCCATCTCGGACTTTGTGGCGGAGATGGAGCGCGTCTACCCAGACGCCCTGTTCATCGTGACGGGCGACCATGCGAGCATCCCGATTCACCCGGGCGATACGCTGACGCGCCAGGATGTCACCCTGCGCGAGCAGTTCTGTACTTCCTTTGCGATGCACCACCCAGAGCTCACACAGGACATCCTCTCAGGAAACACGATTGGCGGCCATATGAACATCATGCCGACCATCTTCGAGCTGATTGCTCCTAAGGGATTCTCGTACTATTCCCTCGTGCCATCGCTGACGGAGCCAATCGACCACGTTGTGACGCCGTATCACTGGCTCACCAAGGAAAACGTGGGCTCAGCGCAGACGCCGGTATATCAATCCACTGTCGCTACGGATCAAGAGGTGCCGACAAAGGAGAGTACGGGCATCCGCTATGCGGATGAGATTGCCGGTGTTGATGCCTTGACAGCCTGGATTGTCCGTCATCCAGAGATGTTGAGCAACTTTCGTTGAAGGCCGAAACTTCTCGCAATATAGCTAAGATTAGGCATTGTAATAGAAAACCCTGTCGCAAGATAGGGTTTTTCGTTTGCTATTTGCACAATGGACTTGTTTAGAGTAAACTTATGATAAGAAGGATGACGAGGTTATCTTGTAGAATACATATAAGGAATGGAATGCATGCTGGATTATATAAGATTAGGAAAGAAAATATACAATACAGAAAATCCGCGCGAAGCCAGACGCATGGTGGTCTTCGTTGGGCGCTGCTTGTTGAACATGAGACGCATGAAGCGTCTGTATCAATTTTTTACGAGCGATGCGCTTCTCGGCAAACTGGCAGAGGAATATCCTTTTGTCTACGAGCAGCCGACGCGTGCTTTCTTCTACAATAAGTCGACGTTTGATGAGCGTGCCAAACTTGTCGAGCAGCATATGGACTACTTGTCGAAGCATCTCAAAGCAGATGTATTCCTAGGTCTTTATGGGGATGAGCACTACATCCTCTGGGAAAGCCATGATGAAGGTGGCCATCTGCGCTTCGAGCTGTCGTATCATCCCGGCCAGCGTAAGGAAGGGCTCTTGTCCGTTGTCCTGTGCCTCGACGAAGCAGACCTCTACCAGATGATGTTCTGGATTGCGCCAAACAAGGCTGGTGAGTGGGCACTCTGGATCGGTGCGATGCAGGGCCCGAACATGGAGAACGCCAAGGACATCGTCAAGAAGGTCACGAAGCGTTGCCATGCCTATCGCACGAAGAACTTCATCCTGCACGCGACACAGGAGACGGCCAAGGCCCTCGGCCTCAAGCACATCTATGCTGTCACGAACTACGGTTACTATGCGAACAACCACATCCGCCGCGACCGCAAGCTCAAGACGAGCTTCAGCGACTTCTGGAAAGAGTCGGGCGGCCGTCCGTGTGCCGACCAGCGCTTCTACGAGCTGCCGATGACGGAATACCGCAAGACCATGGAAGAAGTCCCGACGCGCAAGCGCGCTAACTACCGCAAGCGCTACGCCCTACTCGATGAAGTCGACGCTTCTATCGCAGAGAAGGTCCATGCACTGTTGAAATGACGAGAGAACGAGGGAAATATGAGCTCACTAGCTATCTTGATCCTGACGCGCAATGAAGAAGAGAATATCATCTCGGTAGTGGAGAACGCCAAGAAGTGCACGGATGAGGTCATCATCATCGACTCGGGCAGCACGGACCGTACTGTTGACTTGGCAAAGGAGCACGGCGCCAAGGTCAGTTTCCGCGCCTGGACAGATGACTTTTCAGCGCAGCGCAATTTTGCACTCGAGCAGACAAATGCCGATTGGGTGCTCTACCTCGATGCCGATGAACGGCTCAATGATGCGCTCATCGCTGAGGTTAAGCACATCGTCGCGTCCGGCAAGATGGATGCGCAATACGCCATCACACGTAAATCCGTCGCCTTTGGCGTGACCTTCAGCTACGGCGTACTCTATCCTGACCATGTCCTGCGCATGTTCCCCCGCGAAAGCGTCACTTGGGTCAACAAGGTCCACGAACACCCCGAGTGCCCGCTGCCCGCCAAACGCCTGCCGGGCTACATCGAGCACCATACCTATAAGGACTGGCATCAGTGGGAAGAGAAGCTCTGCCTCTATACGACCATTTGGGCAGAAGATGCCTACCGAAGAGGGAAACGAACGACTTTGCCAGGAATCTTTACCCATAGTCTGGGCGGCTTTTTCAAGATGTTCTTTGTTCGGAGAGGTTTCCTGGACGGGTATCTCGGCATGTACATGTGTTGCAATCATTTCTTCTATACGATGCTTAAGTATTTGAAACTGCACGAATTGCAGAGAAGAGGAGCCTAATTTATGAGGATTGCGATATTAGAATCCATCGTTATGCCTGCTGGCCATGAGGTAGAATTTGACCGCATTCTCGTAGAAGAATTGAAGAAGCAGGGGCATGAGCCAGTGTTCTTTGTGCCGGAACACTTTCCGTTCAAGCTCGACTATCACTGCGATGTCGAGTATCTGGCGGGCGGCGAAGCGATATCGTATGCGGGTGTCGGCAGGATCAAGCGGCTCTGGCTGTCATTCCAGAGGGAACGCCGCCGCCTGGCTTGGTTCAACAGCGCCTGTGAAAAGGCGAAGCAGGGCTATTGCGATGCCATCGTCGTGCCGACGAACAGCTGGCGCGTCATGCGCTCGGTCCGGAACAGCGCCATCAAGAACAGCCCTGTCCCGGTCCTGTTCCTATTCCATGGTATCATGCCAAAAGACAGAGAGCGCTTCTGCGATGGTGTCAAGAGCCTCCGGGCTTACTCGAATATCCATCTCGGCGCACTGGGCTTGCAGACGTCGTTCCCCGAGCTGTCTGATTGCCCAAACTTCCATACAGTCATGGCACCAGTCTACATCCCGTTTGATTTGCCGGTCACACCAGAATTCCATGTGCACGAGCCGCTGCGGCTCGGCTTCTTCGGGCAATACCGCCGCGAGAAGAATCTCGACTTTTTCCTGCAGGCATTTGTCAAGGCGACCTTTACGAATCCCGTCGTGCTCACGGTGCAGGGCGCTACCGTGACGCAGGCCGACGGCGACGACTTCGAGCGCTTGAAGCGTGAGTATGCATCGTACGATAATATCCGCTTCCTGCACAAGAACCTCTTGGGCATCGAATGGCAGCGCGAGCTCATGGACATCGATGTTCTGCTCTTGCCATACGGTGCAGAGCGCTACCGCTATCAGCCGAGCGCCATGTTGTTCACCGCAATCGGCTATTACAAGCCCGTCCTGCAGTCTCCCGAGATGAATCCCGAGATTCTGAGCGAGTTCAAGATAGGTGAAGCCGTCAAGCTGGATTCAGTGGATGTGTTCTCCAAGCAGTTGGAACACTTCGTCAATACCTTCCCACAAAAGGCAGAGGAATACCGCCAAGGTCTGATGGGGGCAAACGAGAAATACGGACAAGATAAACTGATTCAGCGGATTGTGGGAATCCTGTCGAGAAAATCTTGAGAGAAGGTGAGAGGATGGAAGAGATACAGCACTTGCATGTGCGTGACTTTGGGCCTATTCAGTCCTGTGATATCGAAGTATAGCGATTGACCGTGCTGACTGGGCCACAAGCGAGCGGCAAGAGCACTTTGGCGAAGTTGATTTACTTTTTCAAGATTGCCAGACAGTATATACAATCGCAGGATTCATCATCTTCACAGGTGGACAAGGGGCTTCGCTCAGTATTCCTGCGGATCTTTGGCGATGTGACAAGCCTTTCCGATGCGATGCAGGTCCGCTATACTTTTGCAGATGGGCATTGGCTAGAAGTCATTAAAGGCCAGCATCCTCAAACCCATTCGCAGACAGTATTATTTCACTACAGTCAAGATATTCGCTAGTTGACAGGGGAGAAGATGGAGACTGTTTACATCCCTGCAGGTCGCAGTATGATCACCCTTCTGAGCGATCAGCTCCCGGTGCTCTTCACTGATCCGAACCGTCAACTGCCCGCATTGGATTACTGTACCAATGCATACATCCATGGGATTTTGTCTCTGCGCCAGTCCTTTGCCAATGGCTTAGAAGGCTTATTGAAGCAGGAGATTGAAACGACCGATAAGCATTTGAATCTGCCTGTGCTGAAACATATGATGCAGCTGACAGAGAAAATCCTCAAAGCACGTTACTGTTACCGCGCAAGCGAAGAACAGCTCTTACTGGACGTAGACGAAACAGTCAAATCCATCAAGGTCAATTTTGCCTCTTCGGGTCAGCAGGAGACCGTATGGGCCTTGAATCTGCTCTTTTACTATTTGCTGGAAGATAAGCCGTCATGTATCATCTTGGAGGAACCGGAAGCGCATCTCTATCCGGATTCGCAGAAATACATGGCAGAAGCTCTAGGGACTTTTGCAAATGTTGGCAATCAGGTTATCGTCACGACACATAGCCCCTATATTCTGGGCGAGTTCAATAATCTGCTGTATGCTGCTGAGATACGTTCGGCTGACGCACAGCGTGATGCAATCGTGCCGTCTTGTGAGATGTTAGATGCATGCTGGACAAAAGCAGTCCATGTCATCAATGGCCAAGTCATCGATGGCATGGATGATGGTTTGATTGACAATAGTCTGATTGATGGAGCTTCTGACATAATCAATGATGAAAATGATGCGTTGATGGAACTCAAGTGGCAAACGGAGAAAGATAATGGGTAAGTTAGCAAGTTTCAGTCCCTGTGCAGCGAACGGCAGTCAAAAATCGTATCACAAGACAGAGAAAGTCGAAATCCTTGCAAACACGTTGCTGTCAATAAAGATCGCTCACACGTTGCACAATATCAATTGGATGGTCAGGTCTTTACAGGACATGAACAACGGTGTGATTTTCTAGTTATGAATCAGGATAAGAAGTCCGCATATCTGATTGAACTCAAAGGCTCTAATATCTTGTATGCTATGGATCAGGTAATTTCTGCAGAAAAGTTATTAAAAGGAGATTTAGCTACTTATTCCATATTCTATCGTATTATCTATCGGAGCAGGACACAAGAGGTCAGAAAAAGCCGTATTATTCGCTGGAGGGAAAAAGAAGGAAAGAGGGATGGGATTCCTATCGTTATCCTTAAAGAAAAGCAGCTTGAAGAATCAATTTAAATAGGATGAAAGAATAAAATAGATACTTATTTGAAGAGTGGAGACATTTCTTTTTTCGATAGTAAACGTGATGCAGAGGGATTATGATGTATTGTCCGTTAGTTAGTCTCATTATACCAGTATATAATACAGATAAATATTTAGAGACATGTTTGAAATCGATAATAAATCAAACATATAAAAATATTGAAATTATAGTGATTGATGATGGATCAACGGATTTTTCAGCGGCTATATGTGACGTATATAGAGATAAAGATTCTAGGATACAAGTAATACATCAGCCCAATCAAGGTATTGGTGCATCAAGAAATCATGGCTTGGATTGTGTCCATGGAGATTATATGCTCTTTGTTGATTCGGATGACTATATTGAAACGACCTTAGTCGAAAAAGCAGTAGCATGTCTTCAAAAAGAAAAGTATGATGTGATTTTTTTTGGATATGATGAAATTACGAACCATGGAATAAAAAATTCAGTGATGAACTTTGATACTTCTTTTGATATACGGACCATACAAGAGTATGTACTGGTCGATCGGATTACAAACTTTTTATGGAATAAGATGTATCGAAGTGAACTTTGGGAAAAACTTGGTAAATTGCAAGTTGAATTTGAACACTCATAATCAAGAAACACACTCAATAGCATAAACTTCATCGAGGAATGCATCAAATAGTTCTGACGGTGTATGGTAGCCCAAAACACGACGTGGGCGCT
>Ga0256404_1002971_pt1 | contig 35906 bp, 28 predicted proteins | sample RumenRJG_01DNA_FD_185990 | JGI IMG/M metagenome (GOLD analysis project Ga0256404, IMG submission 185990) | Bovine rumen microbial communities from Lethbridge, Alberta, Canada - RJG_01 | ecosystem: Host-associated > Mammals > Digestive system > Stomach > Rumen | place: Canada: Alberta | collected... | reverse complement strand
TGCGGTCTGGTGAAGAACGCCGCCCTCATCATCGACGTCTCCCACGCCTGCAACGAGCGCGATGTATTCAAGCTCCTGAAGGAGCTGGGACTTGACACCGTCAACGAGGAGGAGACCCGTGTGTTCCTCAACGGTGACCTGGTCGGAACCTCCCGTGATCCCCAGAGGCTCGTCGACGAGCTCAGGAACCGCAGGAGGTACGGACTCATCGCCAACACCATCAACGTGCACTACGACACCGCGATGGAAGAGATTATCATCAACTGCGACGAGGGCCGTCTCAGAAGGCCCCTGCTCGTCCTCAAGGACGGAAAGACCGTCCTCACCAGGAAGCACCTGGAGGCCATCCGCGAGAGTCTCGCCGACGAGAACCACACCGGATTCACCTGGGACGACCTCTTCGGAGAGGGAATCATCGAGTGGCTTGACGCAGAGGAAGAGGAGGACGCATACGTTCTTGTCTCCCCCTATGACCTGCCCCACAGGTGTCCCTGCTGCGGTCACGCACTGTCCGAGACCGATGTCGACTGGATGAACCCCGGAAAAGCCGAGGACTGCGAGCTCACCTGCAGGTGGTGCAACGGCAAGTTCACCCTGCCCTCCAACATCACTCCCGAGCACACCCACCTCGAGGTCGACCCCATGATCATCCTGGGAGTCGCCGCCGGTATCGTCCCCTACCCCGAGCACAACTCCGCACCCCGTATCACCATGGGTGCAGGAATGGCTAAGCAGGCCCTCGGAATCGCTACCGCCAACTACCGTACCAGGCCCGACACCCGCGGACACCTGATGCACTACCCCCAGGTCCCCCTGGTACAGACCCAGACCATGGACTTCATGGGCTACAAGTACAGGCCCGCAGGACAGAACTTCTGTATCGCGGTCATGTGCTACCACGGATACAACATTGAGGATGCTATCGTTATGAACAGGTCCTCCGTGCAGAGGGGTCTCGGAAGGTCCACCTTCATGAGGTCCTACCGTGCCGAGGAGCGTCTCTACCCCGGAGGAACCGCCGATAAGTTCCAGATTCCCTCGCCCGATGTGGTCGGCGTCCGCGCCGACGAGGCATACGCACACCTCGGAGAGGACGGTCTCATCTCCCCCGAGTCCTACGTCGAGGGATCCGATGTCCTCATCGGAAAGACCTCTCCCCCCAGGTTCCTCGAGGAGGATACCGGAAGCATGCTGTCCACCCAGAAGGACAGGGAGACCTCCGTCACCGTCAGGCCCGGAGAGAAAGGATACGTCGACTCTGTCATCGTTACCGCCAGCGAGAACGGCTCCAGGCTCGTCCGCGTCAAGGTCAGGGATGAGAGGATCCCCGAGCTCGGTGACAAGTTCTGTTCCAGGTTCGGACAGAAGGGAGTCGTCGGAAGGCTCGTCGACCAGTGCGACATGCCCTTCACCTCCGACGGTATCACCCCTGATATCATCGTCAACCCCCACGGTATTCCTTCCCGTATGACCGTCGGACACGTCCTTGAGATGATTGCCGGTAAGGTCGGATCCATGGAGGCACGCACCATCGACGGTACCGCCTTCTCCGGAGAGTCCGAGGACTCCATCCGTGACGGACTCGTCAGGAACGGTTTCGCAAGGTCCGGAAAAGAGATCATGTACGACGGAAGGACCGGACACATGGTCGAGGCCGACATCTACACCGGAGTCATCTTCTACGAGAAGCTGCACCACATGGTTTCCGGAAAGCTGCACTACAGGTCCAGGGGACCCGTGCAGATCCTTACCAGGCAGCCTACCGAGGGACGTTCCAGGCAGGGAGGTCTCAGGTTCGGAGAGATGGAGCGTGACTGTCTGATCGGTCACGGTGTATCCATGGTCATCAAGGACCGTCTCCTCGACCAGTCCGACGGAACCCAGCAGTACGTCTGCGGCAACCCGAACTGCGGTCACATCGCCATCACCGACAGGCAGGGCCAGTGCTACTGTCCTGTCTGTAAGAGCAACACGAACATCCACCTCGTGCAGACCTCCTACGCGTTCAAGCTCCTCATGGATGAGCTTCTGTCGCTGGGTGTAGCCATGAGGCTTCAGCTGGAGGACCTTTCATGAACACTGTAGATAGGAAAATCGGATCCATCAAGTTCTCCTGCATCTCTCCTGAAGAGATCAAGAACATGTCCGCGGTGAAGATCATCACCGCCGACACCTACGACGACGAGGGATACCCCATCCAGGGCGGTCTCATGGATCCCCGTATGGGAGTCATCGAGCCCGGACTCCGCTGTAAGACCTGTAACTGTAAGGTCGACGAGTGTCCCGGACACTTCGGACGTATCGAGCTCGCCATGCCTGTCATCCACGTCGGATTCGTGAAGGACATCAAGCTCATGCTCGAGTCCACCTGCTGCAAGTGCGGCAGGCTCATGCTGTCCCCCGAGGAGATCCAGAACAGGATCGACAGGCTGAACACCATCTCCGATCTCGGAGGAGACACCATCGATCAGAAGAATTACAGTAAAGAGACTGTCAAAGCGGCCTCCAACAGGGGAATCTGCCCCTACTGTAACGCTGAGCAGAGCAAGATCAAGCTCGACAAGCCCACCACCTTCAGGATCGTCAACGAGAACAACAAGAAGCTGACCCCCCTCGAGGTCCGTGAGAGGCTCGAAAGGATCCCCGACGACGACCTCAGGGCACTCGGAATGGATCCCGCGGTCTGCAGGCCCGAGTGGATGGTCCTCACCGCCCTTGCTGTGCCCCCCGTGACCGTCAGGCCCTCCATCACCCTGGAGTCCGGAGACAGGTCCGAGGATGACCTCACCCACAAGCTGGTCGATGTCCTCAGGATCAACCAGAGGCTCAGGGAGAACCGTGACAACGGTGCACCCCAGCTCATCGTCGAGGATCTCTGGGAGCTCCTTCAGTACCACGTAACCACCTACTTCGACAACCAGACCTCCGGAATCCCTCCCGCAAGGCACAGGTCCGGAAGGCCCCTCAAGACCCTGGCCCAGAGGCTCAAGGGTAAGGAGGGAAGGTTCAGGTCCAACCTGTCCGGTAAACGTGTGAACTTCTCCGCACGTACCGTCATCTCGCCCGACCCCAACCTCTCCATCAACCACGTCGGAGTACCTGTCCGCGCCGCCAGGGAGCTCACCGTTCCCATGCACGTCAACGAGCATAACCTCGAGGAGATGAGGAAGTTCGTCATGCGCGGTCCCGTCGCCTTCGGCAGGTTCCTCAACAAAGAGGACGGAACCTACGACCTGGAGGCATCCAACGCCTACATCGCCAAGGGACTCACCGACGAAGAGATGGACGAGGACTTCCTGACCGGAGTCAACTACGTCTTCAGGAACGACGGAAGGAGAATCAAAGTCACCTCCGAGAACGCACCCACCGTGGCGGAGAACCTCAACGTCGACTACGTCATCGAGAGGCAGCTCAGCGACGGACGCAACGGAGAGAAGGACATCGTCCTGTTCAACAGGCAGCCTTCTCTGCACAGGATGTCCATCATGGCCCACCGCGTCGTCGTCATGAAAGGACGTACCTTCAGGTTCAACCTCACCGACTGCGCACCTTACAACGCAGACTTCGACGGTGACGAGATGAACCTCCACGTCCTCCAGTCCGAGGAGGCCAGGGCCGAGGCCCGCATCATCATGCAGGTCCAGGAGAACATCCTGTCCCCCAGGTACGGAGGACCCATCATCGGAGGAATCCACGACCACATCTCCGGTTCGTACTTCCTCACCCACGGTGATGTCAGGTTCAACAGGTACGAGACCATGAACATCCTCTACAAACTGAGCGATGTCGGACTCGGCGGAAAGAAGAACATGCTCTTCGAGGAACTCAACAAGGACGGAGCAAGGCCCATCCCCGATCCCAGCGGCACTGACGAGAACGGTCAGCCCTACTGGACCGGAAAGGACCTGTTCTCCATCGCCCTTCCCGAGGACCTCAACCTCACCTACAGGGCAGCCGTCTGCCAGTGCGGCGGACGCTGCCAGGGACAGAACCCCGGAGGAGTCTGCCCCACCGACGGATTCGTGAGGATCCGCAACGGAAAGCTCATCACCGGAACCATCGACGAGAAGGGAATCGGAAACAGCAAGGGTAAGATCCTCGAGAAGATCGCCCGCGACTACGGATCCGACCGCGCCGCCAGGTTCCTGTACGACGCCACCAGGCTCGCACTGGGTGCTGTCATGAACCACGGATTCTCCACCGGTATCAGCGATGAGGATATCCCTGAGGAGGCAGCCAACCAGATCAGGGAGAACTCCAAGGAGTGCATCCAGCAGGTCGACGAGCTCGTCGAGTCATTCAGGGACGGAACCCTCGAGCAGATGCCCGGAAGGTCCGTCAGGGAGACCCTCGAGGTCAGGGCCCAGGGAATCCTGTCCGGAGCCCGTGACCAGGCCGGTAAGATCGCAGGAAACTACCTCGGTATGACCAACCCCGCCGTCATCATGGCCAAGACCGGAGCCCGTGGTTCGATGCTCAACCTGTCCCAGATGGCAGGATGCGTCGGACAGCAGTCCGTCCGTGGTGAGAGGATCGCCAGGGGATACTGGGACAGGACCCTGCCCCACTTCCACAAGGGAGACCTCGGAGCATACGCAAAGGGATTCTGTCTGGATTCCTACAAGTCCGGTCTGACCCCCACCGAGTTCTTCTTCCACGCTATGGGAGGAAGAGAGGGTCTGGTCGATACCGCTGTCCGTACCGCCAGGTCCGGATACATGCAGAGGCGTCTGATCTCCGCACTGGAGGACCTCAAGCTCACCACCGAGAACGCAGCTACCGTCTACCACGACGGACGTATCACCAACACTGTCGGAACCATTGTTCAGTTCAAGTACGGAGAGGACGGAATCGACCCCTCCAAGGCAGTCCGCGGAGACGCGGTCAACCTCAACGACCTGTTCGCCGAGGTCCTCGGAGAGGACGCAGACAAGCTCCTCAACGTCGACAAGAAGGAGAACGAGGGAGACGACTACGGATCCCGCGAGAAGGACCTCGAGGGCTTCGATGACGATTCCGACTACGACAGCGACGAGGACAGCCTCGATTCCGACGGCGACTCCGACTACGAGGGAGGTGAGTGATAATGGCACAGAAAGATACCATCGCAGCATTAGTGAAGAGGGGTATTGCCGACGAGGTCGCAACCACCGTCGTGAAACAGTACGGATACGGCAGTCTCGGAGACATCTCCTCCGCAGGAGTCGAGGGACTCGTCGAGAAAGGACTCGACGAGGCAGTCGCCAAGGAGATCATCGACAAAATCGGTACCCGCAAGGCCCCCAAGTCCCGCGCTCCCAAGGCAGTCGTTGCCGAGGAGCCCGAGGCTCCCGCCGAGCCCCAGGCACCCCAGGAGGAGTACTCCAACCCCCACGTGGAGACCGAGACCGAGTCCAAGCTCATGGGCATGGCAGCATCCCTGAAGCTCGAGCTCCCCAAGAAGGTCATCTACGACATCGCCGACAGGATCGAGGGAGCAGAGCTCACCGACGACGTCTGCGAGAAGCTCCTGATCCGTGCGGCCGAGATGTACGCCAGCCACAAGATGGTCCAGAACGAGTCCGCCGGAGTCATGGCGGCCCACTCCATCGGAGAGCCCGGTACCCAGATGAACCTGCGTACCTTCCACTTCGCGGGAGTCGCATCCGTGTCCGTTACCCAGGGTCTTCCCCGTCTCATCGAGATCGTGGATGCCAGGCGCGAGCCCAGCACCCCTTCGATGAACATCCCCCTCAAGGGACTCGCACAGGAAGACCAGGCAATTGCCGAGCACGTTGCATCCGAGATCGAGATCACCACTCTGCTGGATGTCGCCTCTATCGAGACCGACATCACCAACATGAGAATCCTCATCATCCCCGATGCGACCAAGATGGACAGGCGCGGTCTGACCGTCGACGACATCGTCGAGAAGCTCAACAAGATTAAGGCTGTCCGCGGTCTGGTCGAGAAGAGTGCCGTCTCCTTCGACGGAGCCAAGAACGATGTCGAATGTAACATCATCATCTCGTCCGACCCCGAGAATCCCGCACCCTTCACCAAACTGCAGGAGATGTACGAGGCCATCAAGAACGCCAGGCTCAAGGGAGTCGAGGGCATCAAGAGGGCACTCATCCACCCTGACCCCAAGACCGGTCAGTACAGCATCATCACCGAGGGAAGCAACCTGAAGGAGATCCTGCAGGTCGAGGGTGTAGACGTGGACAACGTCATGACCAACTCCATCATCGAGATCGCAGACGTCTTCGGAATCGAGGCGGCCAGGAACTCTATCATCCACGAGGCCACCTCTACCCTGGGCAACGCAGGTCTGGATGTCGACGTCAGGCACATCATGCTTGTCGCGGACCTCATGACCAACGACGGTACCGTAAGGGCCATCGGAAGGAACGGAGTGTCCGGAAAGAAGTCCTCTGTCCTGGCAAGGGCAGCCTTCGAGATCACCGCCGCCCACCTGCTGCACGCAGCAATGGTCGGAGAGGTCGACAAACTCGAGGGAGTGACTGAAAACATCATCGTAGGTCAGCCGGTGACCTTAGGAACCGGAGCAATCAAACTTTATTACGATCCCAAAGCAAACAAGGAGGATATTGAATGAGCGAAGTAGATATTAGCAAGGCACTGAAGGCAGCAATCTCCACCGGTAAGGTGGAGTTCGGAGTTGACCAGACCGAGAAGGCAGTCAAGAACGGAAAGGCACAGATGATCGTCCTTTCCGCCAACTGCCCCAGCGCGGAACTTGTCAACAACAAGGACGTCAAAATCCACATCTACAGTGGAAACAACATGGAGCTCGGCGCTCTGTGTGGAAAGCCCTTCTCCGTATCTGCTCTTGCCATCATCGACAAGGGTACTTCCAACATCTTAACGCTGTGAGACCATGGCCGCAGATATCGTGCTAACGGAGGATACCCTGCGTTACATCGCACTCTTCCAGCAGCTGACCCACACCAACGCGGTCGACTGCATGGAGACTGAGGACAAGCTCGTCTTCGTCGTCGAGAATGGACAGGGAAACATCGCTGTAGGAAAGAAAGGGGAGCACGTAATCAAACTCAAGGATATGACCGGAAAGAACATCCAGGTCGTCGAGTACTCCGATGATCCCCAGCAGTTCGTGATGAACGTATTCCACATCTACGGTCCTCAGAAGGTCGTTATCGAGCAGCGCGGAAACATCACCCACGCCACGGTAACTGTGGATCCCAAACTCAAGGGACGTGCCATCGGCAAAGCGGGAAAGAACCTCCGCATTGCCAGGGATATCGTGAACAGGCATCACGACATCCAGAGCATCAGCGTTGACTGAAGCCGGAAGGCCCAAACATCTTACATCCCCCTTGCGGGGGATATTTCCTTTTTTTCTGTTATAAGAAAATCAGTTGATGGGCGTCCTCTCGACCTCGAGACGGTCCTCGGTCGGGTACTCCTCGATGATGTAACATCTGTATGGGAGCTCTGTTCCAACTTCTTCCAGGATCCAGGGGGCTATCTCGAGTCTGTTGCGCTCCCTGTCAATGAACATAAGTTCGTCTGGCACATCGTAAGTTTCGGCAAGGAAGCGATATGCCTCGTCAAGGTCCTTATGGTACACAATACCCTTGACTAAAGTTCCGTCGTCTGTAATAACATCGTATTCTTTTGCTATATGCTCCGCACGGCGGGCTAGACGGTTCCTGAGCTGTACACTGTCCTTGAAGGTGGACGAACAGAAGTGAATCGGGAGGTCCAGCAGTCTTTCGAGCACTTCCATGGCGGTCTCCTCCGAGCCCTTCACCGCGGATGACAGTTCGTCCTTGATCTCCAGGTCGAAACGGTCCATCATACTCCAGTTGCTCTCGGAGAATTCCAGTTCGTTGAGGTTCACGAACTTCACTCCCGCCTCGAAGGCGCTCTTAATCATCGTCACGAGTTCTTCCGCCTTCCCGGGGAGGGCGGGAACCTCGATGCCGACGTCCAGGGTGGTCTGTTCCACTATAGAAGCGAGCTCGGTGGAAGCGAGTTCTGCCCAGAGGTCCTCGGTCGGGTGGTACCTGATCTCGTCGAGACCCGCAGCCTCCAGCTTCTTGGCGTTCTCCAGGCTGATGACCGCGGTGTACATGTGGATGTGATGTTCCTTTCCGAACTGGGCTTTCAGGAGTTCGATGTAGTGGATGGTGCGGTCCAGCACGGCGGAGGGGTCCCCTCCGGTGATGCCGGTACCCTCAGCGTCCATGGATTCGGCCTCGCGGATGATATCCTCGTCGGAGTAGGCCCTGCCTTCGTTGGCATAGACGACATCCTTGCCCTTCTTCTCGTTGGAAATGGGGCAGTAGAAGCATCCCGCGCTGCATCTGCCGGTCACCAGGAGCACCATCTTGGATCCCCTGATGCAGTACTGGCAGCCTTTGGCGAGATCGCCGTTGGCGGCGGAGCCCGATTCAAACCTCTGAACGCTCATGCCACTTCCATTGGCGAGTGTTATATAAGATTCGTGCGATGGGCATGCATGAGAAAGAGTTCGCGCCTTATTCTGGCACTCGACGAGACCGACAAGAGCAAAGCCTTGGCAATCGCTGGGTCCGTGGCCGGACTCGTGGACGCCATCAAGATCAACTGGCCCCTGGTTCTTTCGGCCGGCCCCGAGATCATCACCGAGCTGTCCAAGTTCTCCGACGTCATCTGCGATTTCAAGGTAGCCGACATCCCCAACACCGTCCACCTCATCGTGGAGGGTTCCGTCAACCGCGGGGCCGCCGCAGTGATCGTGCACGCCTTCCCCGGCAGCGACTCCCTTGAGGAAGCTGTAAAGACCGCCGGAGACCGTGCTGTCATCTATGCGGTCACCGAGATGAGCCACCCCGGAGGCAAGGAGTTCACCGCCCCCAACGCCGAGGCGCTGGCACAGATGGGTGTGAAGTGCGGAGTGGCAGGTTTCATCGCTCCCGCGACCCGTCCAGAGCGTATCGCCGCTATCAGGAAGATCATCGGAGACCGCGAGATCCTCTCTCCCGGTGTCGGTGCCCAGGGCGGTTCCGCCGCCGATGCCATCAAGGCCGGTGCCGATTACGTCATCGTGGGCAGGGCAATCTATAAGGCCGAGAATCCCAGAGCTGTCGCCGAGCAGATCTGCAAAGAGATTCAGAGCGTACTCTGAATGCCGTTCACGCGGGCGCTGGCTCTTTTTATAATATAATATAAGAAGGGGTTAAATAGAGATTCGGGTATTGTGCGCTATTCCAAATCGATTTACGGAGATTCGAGAATGCGCACAGTTGCAAAAGAAAAGACCAGTCCCGTCGCTTCTGAAGGCGGGGCATCCGCAGCTCCCGAGAACGGGAACAGCGGATCATGGTTCAGAACGCACTGGTGCCTGATCTCCCTGTTCGTGATCATCGCGGTATCCTTCATTCTGAGGTTCGCATTCGCGTACGGGGTCTCCGCCGGCGACAATTATGCCCTGTCCGGCGGTTCCAGTGCATCCAGTCACCTTCGCATCGTAACCGAGATACTTGCAGGAACCTATGATCCTGCCAACCAGATCACCATCAACTACCCGTACGGATCTGGAAGCATCTCTGGCCCCCTGTTCGACTACATCATCGCGGCCTTTGCCTACATCGTGACCCTCTGCGGGGTCAGCCAGGCAACTGCGGCCGCAGGAACCCTCGCCTGGTCCGCACCCATCTTCGGTGCGCTCACCTGCATCCCTGTCTATCTTCTCGGCAGGAAGCTGTTCAAGGACGAGAAAATCGGACTGCTGGCAGCGGTGTTCTACGCACTGTTCCCGCTCATGATCATGACGACCGCCTTCTCCAACGGAACCGAGAATGCATTCGTATGCTTCCTTATGGCCTGGTTCGTTTACTTCGTCGTGAAGACCCTCGAGGCCGTCGACGCAGTCGAGATCACCGGCGTAAAGCAGGTCTTCTCCAACGAGCCCGTCAGGACCTACATGCTCTTCTCCGCGGTGTTCCTGGCCTTCCTGGTCCTCTCCTGGACCGGATTCTGGACCATCATCGCCTGCGCGGCGGCCATCATGTTCGTCACTCTCCTGTTCAGGCGCATCGGCAGGAAGGACCTCCTGGCCACCGTCGTCATCGGCAGCTTCATCCTGCTGGTGGGAGTCGGAATCGGAGCCATCTATTACATCCCCCTCGGACTGTGGAGCCCCGTCTTCCAGGGTGGCTGCCTCCTGGCAGTCCTCGTGGTGGTCTACAGCGTGCTGTTCCTCGTCCTCGAGAAGCAGCCCTGGGTGCTCTCCATCCCCCTCACCATTGTGGTGATCGTCGCCGTCGCGGCCGTTCTCGCCGTGTTCGCACCTTCCGTATCTTCGGCACTCCTCCACGGCAGCAGCCCCCAGGTCGGTGCACTCGCTACCGATCTCGCACACCAGTTCAGCAGGACCAGCATCTCCTCCATGGCGGCATACTATGGATGGCTGACCGTCTGGTTCCCTCTGGCTCTCGGTGTCTGGATGGCATACAAGTACCGTGCGAACGCCAAATCCCACCTCTACACCTTCCTCATGCTGTGGCTGTTCTGCTGCTTCTTCATCGGCTGGTTCAGCGCCGACTACGCAGTCGTCGCCGGAGCCGGATTCGCAGTAGGATCCGCCGCACTCGTCGTCATGGTGTTCAGGGCAGTCGATCTCAAAGCCTACCTCAAGTCCCTCCGCGGCCTCGGCGTCAAGGGCGGACTGAAGAAGGCATTCGACTTCTTCCCCCTCGTCACCCTCCTCGTGGCCGTCTGCCTGGTCGCTGCCCCTGCCGCAGTGTACGCCGCAGATGCAGCCACCCCCACCAACAACGAGCACGCCAACTACTTCGGCGGACTCGGATACACGATCAACACCAACGATTCCAGCATGGTGAACGCCACCTGGAATTCCTACAGTACCCAGGCCAAGGCCGGTGCCCTCATGTCCTGGTACGGTTACTCCGATGCCGCCAGCTCCGTAGGCGGATTCAGTACCGTCACCAGCTCCGTAGGCGGCGGAACCTCGGCCATGGCCTCCGCCTACCTGTCCGCAGGCAGCGCAGGAGCGATCGCTTCCTTCATCATCCGTCTTGCCGAGAGCAACCCCGATGCCTACAGCGCAACCTTCACCTCTGCCGGCGTCCCCGACCTCGTCAAGTACATCAAGAACCCCGCCGACGCCCGCGCCTACATGTCCGCCCACGTCGACAAGTTCGTCGCATACAACACCAACGTCCACGACGAGAGCCTGCCCTACATCGTAGGTGTCTCCTACCTTACCGAGAACCTCGGAGAGAACCAGCTCGCAGACCTGTACAACAAGGTCCGTGCCGTCAGCGGCAACACCATCTCCTACATCGAGGTCGACGGAAGCATGCTCCCGACCTACTACGGAGACGGAAGCTACACCTCCACCATCGGTTACTACGGAGACTACGTGTCCACCCAGTACGACGGACTCGCTTCCCTGTATGAAGTGAGCTCCACCACCCAGATGTACTACCAATACGGCGGACTCGCGCAGCTCTACTACAACTATCTCGACGGAATGTATGAGACCTTCCTGTGGAACGCACTCATCGGAGTGACCCCCTCCCAGTACGGACTCACCTCCACAGCCGGATCCAGCAACCTGACCCTCTTTGAGGCTCTCGCCAACTCCGACGGAACCGTCAAGGCACAGCCCGCAGCCGGTATGAGCGACTTCACTGTCTCCTACTGGCACGTCAAATACCGCGCCAACGACAACGCCGACTGGGTCGACATGGACGCCAACGCAGCCCTTGCCAAACAGAAGGCAGAGGGAGGTTACATCAACTATCTCGCCTCCGTCGTCGTCCTTGAGTACAACTCCACTGCCAGGACCGCTATCAGCGGAACCGTGACTTCCACCGAGGACATCTCCGGCCTCAGGGTTGCTGTCTTCGAGAAGGACACCCTCGGCGCCAGCGGAGCCACCTCCTACATCCAGCGCAGCACCACCCACGTCAACGCTGACGGAACCTACACTGTCTCCGTGCCCACCGGCACCGATTATGTCGTAAGGTACTACGTCGGATCCACCGGCCTCAGGGACGGAACCCTCTACAAGACCTTCGACAGTGTCCAGACCGCCATGACCCTTTCCGCAGTAGCGGTCAGCGGAAACCTTACCTACGCTACCGGAGCAGGCAACGTCACCGAAGAGGTCAAGATGACCTTCACCGGAAGCAACGGCAACGTTGTCTCCGCGACCTTCGGAGATTCCGCCCACCCCGAGGCATTCACCGCCGACCTGCTGCCCGACGTCTACACCGTCAAGGTATACAGCAAGAACAACACTGCACTCGGAACCTCCACTGTGTCTGTCGTCGACACCATCTCCGGCCTCACCATCAGCGCCGGTATGAGCGAGATCAAGGTCACCGTGAACGATGTCTACGGAGCAGCCCTCACCGAGGCTGTCGAGGTGACCTTCATCGATGCTTCCGGTAACGTGTTTACCAGGTCCGTTGCTAACGGCAGCGCATCCGTCTACCTCAATGCAGGCGAATACTCCGCATACATCGGAGGAAAGGACTCCTCTGCAACTAAGGCCTATGTCTCCACCGAGACCAAGACCGTCACTGCCGGAAGCTCCGCAGGATCCGTGACCTTCACCGTCTGCGAAGCAACCGACATGTCTCCCTCGGCCGGAACCGTCTACTCGACCCTCGGATACACCACCGTTTCGGGAACCACCAACTACGTCCCCTCCACTCTGAACGGTAAGCTCACTGCTCTCGACAGCAGCAAGGCCGCTCTGAACGGAACCCTCACTTACAACAACAATGGCGTAGCCGGAACCGTCGCATTCATCAAAGCCGACGGAAGTGCAGTGTACCAGTTCGCAGCCGGTACCGACGGTAAGTTCAGTGCCACTGTGGATGCCGGAGACTACACCGTCTACGCAAAGGACAGCAGCGGACACGTGAAGATTGGTACCGTTACTGCGGCAGATGGAATGTCCATCGCTCTCGAGAATGGTAACAAGTATACCGCCTACGTCAGCATGTATCCCTTCAACACCACAGTCGGTCTGCCCTTCGTGCCTCTGACCTTCACCGTCAACGACTCCTTCACCATCCCCGCCGCCACCGGCGCGGACGGTAAGTTCGTACTGAGCGTGCCTTCCGGTGCAACTGTGAAGTACGCCGTGGCAGCCGCAGATCTCACCGGTGTGTATGGAACCGTCATGACCTTCAACGATTACACCTCCGAGACTACCACCGTATCCGGAGACTCGACCGTCGAGTGCAAGATCGACAGGGCATCCAGCACCACCGCTACCAACAAAATTATCGACGTCCCCAAGGGCAATCTGAGCTTCGTCGACTCCGACGGAAACCCCATCTCCAGTCTGACCATCAAGTTCAGCACCTATGAGGCAACCATCTCCAGCGGAGCCATCACCGAGCTGAAGAAGGGTACCGATGCAGCTACCGGAATCACCCCCGGAACCTACTACGTGACCGTGAAGGACCCCACTGACGTGTTCATCAACAGCCAGTCCATCAAGGTGTACCCCAGCACTACCGAGATCATCCTGGAGACCGTCAACTGCTTCAAGCTCGAGTACACCCTCGGCGAGACCTCCGACAGCATCTCCATCGTCGCTGTGAAGGATGCCGACGGCAAGCAGGGAGCAACCTACAGGGATACCAACGCATACCTGGTTGAGGACGGATTCGAGTACTACTTCAAGGTAACCAACGGTGATAAGGTCGCTTACTCGCAGACCTACTCCGCAGCAGGTTCCTTCAGCGGATACACCCTTGAGAACAAGGTCACCGTGTCCGGATACGTCGGATCCAAGGCCGCCGGAACCGTCAAGGCAGTCTATGACACCAACATCAATGTCATCGCCACCCTCTCCGAGGGATCCTACAGCCTCGACCTGCCCGCAGCTAAGGTCGTCGACCTGATCCTCAACGCATCCACCACCAACGGCGGATACGTCTACAAGGCGACCGATGTCACCTTCGCTGACGACTACACCGTTCCCAACGAGAACGCGGTCCGCAACGCATCCGTTAACATGACCCGCACCGAGGAGACTGGTGTCATCGCAATCTCCTCCGCATCCTTCAGCAACGGAACTGGAACCGTCACCCTGACCGTGGAGAACAAGAACGACTATCCTGTCACCTACTTCGTGAACGGAAGCGACGCATTCATCCTCGACAAGACCTATGTCGTGACCCTCGACAAACTGGCGACCTCCTCGTCCATCACCGTCACCGGATTCTACAACGAGAACACCGTCGGAGCTGGCAACACCGGAGTCTCCATCTCTGTCACCGACAGCGCAGGAACCAACGTCGCTACCAAGGTCATCCCCCGCACCGCGTCCTGGACCGGTGTCACCGGCGATCTGACTTGGGAGCGTTCCACCGACACCAACAACGTGCACGACTCCGTCGACGGATACAGCTACAAGTACGCCCTTGTGTTCCACAACGGCAACACCGAGCTGAAATCCGCCACCGTCACCGCCACCGTAAGCGATGCAGATGCATGGAACGTCTCGGTCACCGATGCTGACGGATACCTCGTACAGGCCTCCGGAAGCGCATTCGAGCTCAACGGTCTCGGCGACACCACTCTGTATGTGGTTATCAGCAGCAAGACCGGGTCCTCCATCACCTCCATCCCCGACGTGGAGCTTACCGTGGGCGGAGATGTCAGCGGAACCGCCACTCTGGCCGCGGCCACCGGTACTCTCAACGAGACCGAGGGCTCCGCATCCGGTGACAAGTCTGACAACAACAAGGCAGGCCTTGCACCCGCCTTCTGGATTTTCACCGTGCTTACAATCCTGATGTTCCTGATCCTTCTGTGGTCCGGAATGAAGAGGGGGGTGTTCTCACGCAGAAACTGAACTTCGCAATCTTCGCAGTGGCCCTTCTGGCCCTTACGGGATTCGCGGGCGTCGCCATCGCTGACGACAGCTCCGCGGATTCCTACGCATCCGCAGACGTGACCTTCTCCGCAAGCGAGGTCAAGACCTCGGGCACCGTCACCGCCACCCTGAACTTCAACGAGGGTGATGCCGGCTTCTCCAAGGTGGAGTACTCCGCTACTCTGCTCGATTCCACTGGAAAGAACACCTCCGCGACGATCACCAGCCCCACCGGGAGCTCAGCCACTGTGCCCTTCACCAAGGACCTCACCGTGACTGCACCCAGCAAGGCCGGTACCTATACCCTCAAGGTGGTATACACCGAGACCATCGGTACCGAGACCAAGGAGTACACCGTCAACAAGGATCTGAAGGTCAGCGAACCCGTGACCCTCACCGTGAAGATCACCAACCCCGAGACCAGCAGTCTCGCCATCACCGACGGAGTGTTCTACTTCGTCCTTGACAATAAGAGGATCGAGGAGAGCAAGACCACCAAGAGCATCGCCATCGGTGACACCGCCACCTTCACCTACGAGCTCCTGGGAAGCACCCTCTCCAAGGGAAAGCACACCTACAGCCTGGAGGCAGCAGATAACGCTTACAACGTCGACGGTCTCGGAAAGGAACACACCTTCTACTACGATCAGGGCAACATGAACGCATACACCTATCTGATGGTGCTGCTGTTCATCATCGTGACCATCATCGCCGTCTGGATCTACCGCAAGCCTGTCAAGAACTACGGTAAGCCCAAGGCGAGGCGCTAAACCTTTCAACGAAGGGGGCTTCCCCCTTCACATCTTTTTACACCTGTCCAATCACGGTGAATTTCCCGTTTTGGATGCTAACTTGCTAACTGTACTATTCTCATTTTAACTAGTTCTAAGAAGAAATACTCTGCATGAACCAAGAAATTGATTCTGCAGCAAGTGCAATGTATACGAACAATAGGGAGAATCAGCTCTTCAAAGGTAGGATCATCGGAAAGGATCTCTTAGCAAAATTGCTTGAGATGGTTAGTCCAGAGTTCAAGGGTCTGCCTAAGGAAGAGATATACGCATGCATGGACCTGGAAGACGACGGGACAACTGTTGCAGGCACTAGCATAATGTCTCCATTCCCCTTCAATGGGCCGATTCTGTTCGATTCGGCATATCGTATCAGACTACCCAAGACCGGGGAACCCGGACCCATCGTCGGTATCGTGGTTCAAGGTCGCAAAACGCTGGATCCCCGGATGAAATGGAAGGTTATGCAATACTACTCGCGCTTGATAGTTGATCAGAGAAAGGACTACTCAACGGACGAGGAACTATTCGAGAATCTGAGGAAATCCATACTCATTTGGATTAGGTTATCGCAAAAACCGGATTTCCGCAATTGTATGTACCGTTCATCGTGGTACAAGTATGATCGGGATCACCCTGAAAAAAAGGAGTATTGCCCTGATTTGTCCGAGTCTTTTGAGCTTAATGTGGGTACATATGATGAAGTTCCCGAGACTCCCGAATTGGGGGCACTCAGTATACTGTTCTCCAGTGAGCTGGATAATGCCGAGAAGACAAAGGAACTCAGAGAAAAGTATGATATTGTGGTGAACGGAGGCATTCTAAAAGAGGCGAGGGCGATGATTGCTGTAGCCACCGAGATGAACAAAATCCGCGAGGAACGCGACGAAGAACTGGCGAGGTTGTATACGGATGAGATTCTGAAGAAGGCAGAGGAATCAGATCGGTCCGAGGAGGATATTCTATCCGAGTTGACGGTTCTTCCCGAGCATCGCAATCTTATCCGTGAACATCTCAAGAAGTGTCAGAATTCTTGAACATAATCTGTCGGAAGCCGTTTGTATGAACCGTTTTCCGACAGTCATTCTTTATCCGAGACTAATGCCTCTGGAACAGAATCAGCGACCTTCAAAAACGCTGATTCATCCAAGGTGGTTAGTACGCCCCAATGACAGGCTGTTTCAGGCAGTCTTCATCATCGATGCAGTGGTAATGTCTGTCCTTGAACGGTCCATGATACCGCGTGCGATGTCCTGTTTCCTTCTGACGGGAGCTACGGAATCCTTGATATCAAGGGTCATGAGGACATCACACAGCTCCTCCATCTTGGAGAAGATACGGGTAGCTTCCTGCAGGTTCCCTTTCATGAGCCTGTCGAGCATATCCCTTCTGAGCTCGCCGATGCTGTCCGCAAGACCCAGCACCCATGCGGCGGGTGTGATCTCCAGGACGCGGTAGGAGGGAATTTCCTCTCCGCGGAGGGCATAATCATAGATGACCGTCTCTGCGAACTCCATCATGGCACTCTCCACATCGGCCCCGTAAATCAGCTTGGGATAACCGGAGACCGCATCGATAAGGCCTGCCAGGTCGCTGGAGATGCTGTCGATGAGTTCCGGATCCCTCTGACCTGCGTGGATACCGTGAATGGCGGTCTTGGTCTTGCGGATGATCTTCCTGGAAAGGCTGAATGCGAGATTGGTGGCCTCCTCTTCCGCGGCGAGCGCCTGCTCCGCCTCGGACATGAGTTCGTGAAGCTGCATAGAAGGGTGATGGTGTTCCCGTCATAAGGATTTGTGGAACATCCTGCGCACGCTGTCCAGGTAGAGGTCGCGTCTTAGACGTTTCTCATAAGGGGGTATGTCAGGCCTCTTGAATTCGAGATCTGGGTATGTCACATCGAGCAGGGTCAGCCCGTCGGGTTTGGCGATGCCGAAGGTTCCCTCCTCGCCGGCGAGTTTGGCCTTCACGTCATCCATAGATGACATGCCCTTGCTGACCTGCAGGATGGCGGCCATGATGCGGCGGATTTGATTCCACAGGAAATAGTCGGCGCAGAAATCGGTGATGATGAGTCCGTTCTCGTATCTTACGTCGATGCTGTCAATCGCCATAATCGTGGACCTGCCGGTCTCGTTTTTGGCGAATCTCTTGAAGTCGTGATGTCCCTCGAAGAGTTTGGCGGCCATGATGAATTTGTCTAGGTCGATGCCGAATTCGGGCACTATGTAACGATAGTAACGTTTCCAGGCCATGCGGGGATTGAACGCATCATCGATTTCGGTGGCTGCGGTATAATACACCCCATGGGAGATCGAATTGATTGCCTGAAGGAGAAGACCCAGATCCTTGAATTCGGTGTAGAATGTGACGACATTGCCGAGCGCACTGACCCCCGCATCCGTACGGCTCGCGAACTTCAGGTCGATCTTCTCCGGCGGTACGTGGTCCACCAGTTCCAGGTTCTTCAGAATCTCCCCTGCGACGGTGCGTATGCTGGGGTTGTCGTCGGTAGGCTGTATCTGGGAGCCGTTGAACTCGTCTCCCAGGTAGGCTATCTTGACTGCGACGCGTCTCATTGTCCGCGGATCTGCTTCATGTGGTCGATCCTCTTCTGGATGAGGGCGGCCGTGCCGATGTCGTGGCGGACAGCGATGGCGTCGCACTTGACATAGCTGAGTCCTGCCTCGCAGTTCCTCTCAGCCTCTTCCAGACTGTCGCCGACTCCGACGATTCCGATGGAACGGGAGGTGCCGGTGACCAGTTTGCCGCCGTTCTTGTCGACGCTTCCGAAGTAAGCCACCGATCCGGTGTTGGCGATGCTGTCGAGGTCGATGGAGATGGTGTGTCCTGCTTCGGACTTGACTCCGTATCCCCTGGGTACGACGTACTTGCAGACGGTTGCCTTGTTGGCGAATCTGACCTCCTTGTCCTTCAGTTTGCCGCCGGCCATCCATTTGATGATCTCGGTGAAGTCGGTCTGGAGCGTGGTGAGAACGTTCATGGCCTCGGGGTCTCCGAACCTGGCGTTGATTTCGATGATCTTGGGTCCGGTCTTGGTGAGCATGAACTGGCCGTACATGGTTCCGCGGTAGGGGCAGCCCTCGGAGGCGAGTGCCTTGACGATGGCCCTCACGATCTCGATGGATTTCTGGCGTTCCTCCTCGGTGACGAAAGGCAGGAGGTGGTTGGCGTCGCTGTACGAACCCATTCCTCCGGTGTTGGGTCCGAGGTCTCCCTCGTAGGCCCTCTTATGGTCCTGGACCAGGGGCATGGGGTAGACCTCATCTCCGTTGGTGAAGACCATCTGGGTGAACTCCTCTCCCTCGGCCTTTTCCTCGATGATGACCTTTCCTCCGCCGACGTTGCCCTCGAAGATCTCCTTGATGTACTCGATGGTCTCCTCGAGGTTGGTGAGCTGGTCTCCCTGGACCTTGACTCCCTTTCCGCCGGTGAGTCCGACGGGTTTTACTGCGACTTTGTAGGGAACGGTCTTGACGTATTCGATGGCATCCGCTTCGTTGTCGAAGCTCTTGTATCCGAGGTTGCCGTCGATCTTGTATTTGTCGACCAGGTTCCTCATGAAGGTCTTGGAGGTTTCGATCCTGGCGGCATCTTTGGTGGGAGAGGCGCATTTGATTCCGATGTGTTCCAGAGCATCCACGACTCCGCTCGAGAGAGGTGCCTCGGGTCCGATGAACGCGTACTCCACGAAGTTGTTGATGGCGAAATCGCAGATCTTGTCGATGTCGTCCTCGCTGGCGAGAAGCACCTCCTTGGCCCTCTTGGCGATTCCGGGGTTGCTGTTCTTCATCACTGCGTAGATCTCCGCATTGGCACGTGCCAACGCCTCAACGGCCGCATGCTCCCTTGCTCCTCCGCCTACTGTAAGAATCTTCATGAACTCTCCTCCTCAAAATCCGAATGCATCTATGATCTCGTCGACCCCGTTTCCCTTCCTGGCACTGCAGGTGTACATTTCTTTTAGGCCGCCGGTCAGCTTGTTGTAGTCCTTGGTGATGACGCTCGGGTCGACACCCACCGCATCCGCGATATCCATCTTGTTCAGGATGGCGATGTCGGAGTGCTGGAAGACGGCGTGGTGCTTCCTGACCATGTCGTCGCCCTCGGTGGTGGAGACCACCACGGCGCGGAAATCGGTGCCCAGCGGGAAGTCCGCGGGGCAGACCAGGTTGCCCACGTTCTCGATAATCATCACGTCGTATTTGTCCAGGTCGATATCCGCAAGGCACTTCTTGATCAGGTTGGCGTCGAGATGGCATTCCTTCCCGGTGTTGCAGTTGACCGCATCCAGTCCCGCCTCGCGGAACCTGGTGAAGTCATCGTCGCCGGTGACGTCGCCCGCGATGACGCAGACCCTTTTGCCGCGGGACACCAGCCTCTTGCCGATCTCGATGATGAGAGCGGTCTTGCCGGCGCCGATGGAGCCCATGAAGTCCACGGATTTGATGCCGTGTTCCTTCAGAAGGTGGTAGTTCTCGTGTGCGATCTTGTTGTTCGCTCTCAGAACATCGAACTCCATTCCGGCCTGGATAATGTGCATAATGCCTCTATCGACACGGTCCCCTATAAGGGTATCCACGCACGCACACGATACATTAAAGAAAAAGGGGAGCATAGTCCCACCCATTATGAGCTATGCTGACTTCCTTTCAAAGAAACTGGCTGACGCCGGTGCGGAAGAGGGCTGCATGCTGAACGTGGAGTCTTCCGGTAAGACCTACCGCGGGGTGCTGATGCCCCACCACGAGTTCAGCGGGCACGATATCCTCATCCTCAAGATGAAGAGCGGATACAACATCGGTATCAGGATGACGGAGGATGCCAAGATCTCCGTCGAGTCCAGGCCCGTGGAGAGGGTCAAGCACGAGTCCGAGGACGCTCCCAAGGCCGGTCTGAAGACCATCGTCCTCATCGGTACCGGCGGAACCATCGCATCCTACGTGGATTACCGTACCGGTGCCGTCCACCCCGCGCTTTCCACCTCCGACATGATCAACGCGGTCCCCGAGATCAAGGAGATCGCCAACCTGAAGGCCAACGTCCTGTTCTCCATCTTCTCCGAGAACATGACCGTCCCCCACTGGCAGAAGCTCGCCGAGGCCATCGCCGACGAGCTCAACAACGGTGCGGATGCGGTCATCGTCCCCCACGGAACCGACACCATGGGATATACCGCCGCGGCAGTGTCATTCATGCTCGGCGACATCTCCAAACCCGTGGTCTTCGTAGGTGCCCAGAGGTCCTCCGACAGGCCTTCTTCCGATGCAAGCAGCAACCTCATGGCAGCAGCCAGGTTCTGCGTCAACGGCAACGCCGCAGGCGTGTTCGTCGTCATGCACGAGGGCTCCGGCGACGATACCTTCGCCGTCCACCTCGGTACCAGGGTCAGGAAGATGCATACCTCCCGCAGGGATGCCTTCAAGAGCATCAACGTGCCCCCCGTGGCCATCGTGGACAGGGCAGGAAAGATCACCTTCAACGAGAAGCTTAGGCCTGTCAGCAAGGACAAGGTCGCAGTCAGCAGCGACATGTGCCAGCAGGTTGTACTTCTCCAGTTCTATCCCGGCATGGATCCCGAACTCTTCCGTGATGTTATCCTCAAAAGCAAGGGAGTCGTCATCGCCGGCTCCGGACTCGGACACGTCAACGGCAACATGGTCCCCCTCCTGAAGGAGGCTTCCGACAAAGGCATCGTGGTGGTCATCACCTCCCAGTGCCTCAACGGAAGGACCAACCTCAACGTGTACAACACCGGCAGGGACATGCTGAACGCGGGAGTCATCACCGTCCAGGATATGCTGCCCGAGACCGCCTACGCCAAGCTCATGTGGGCGCTCGCCAACACCAAATCCGCCGAAGCGGCCAAGGAGGTCATGAAGACCTGCCTGGCCGGCGAGATGAGCGACAGGAGGCTGATGCTGTGAGCGACGAGAAATACGAGATGATGTGCGGTATCGAGATCCATCAGCAGCTCGACACCCACAAGCTCTTCTGCGACTGCGAGAGCAACCTGTCGGAAGAGGGAACCGGCGGAATCTACCGCCGCCTCAGGCCCACCACCTCCGAGATGGGAGAGGTCGACCGTGCCGCTCTGGCACAGTTCATGAGGGGCTACGGATACAGCTATCAGAGCTGCCCCTGCGAGACCTGTCTGGTGGAGCTTGATGAGGAGCCTCCCCACGAGGTCAACCCCGAGGCCATGGAGACCACGCTCATCTTCTCCGAGCTTGTCGGGGCTAATGTCATCGACGAAGTTCAGTTCATGAGGAAGATCGTCGTCGACGGTTCCAACACCTCCGGATTCCAGAGGACCTCCCTGGTCGCCGTGGACGGCGCCATCGATGTGGAGGCCATCGGCAAGAAGGTCGGCATTCTCTCCGTATGTCTTGAGGAGGATGCCTGCCGTAAGATTGACGCCACCGCCGACACCGTCACCTGGAGAACCGACCGTCTGGGTATTCCCCTCATCGAGGTCGCAACCGCACCCGACATGAGGACTCCCGAGGAGGTCTACGAGGTCGCCGCCAGGATCGGATCCCTGCTCAGGGCCACCAAGAGGGTCAAGAGGGGACTCGGAACCATCAGGGAGGATCTCAACATCTCCATCCCCGAGGGTGCACGTATCGAGATCAAGGGAGTACAGGAGCTCAGGCTGCTGCCCGAGTTCGTTTCCAACGAGGTCAACAGGCAGAAGAACCTGGTCAGGGTCATGAAGATCCTGAAGGAGAGGGGAACCGCCCCCGTACCCGTCGACATCGTGGACGTCACCGACCTCTTCAAGGACTGTCAGGCCAAGGTCATCGTCGGTGCCCTGAAGGACAAGGGAAAGGTCCTCGCAGTGAGGCTTCCCGGATTCGCGGGTGTCATGAACGGCGACAACAAGACCCTCAGGCTGGGTGCCGAGATGGCACAGTACGCCCGTACCGTCGGAGTCAAGGGAATCTTCCACTCCGACGAGCTTCCCAACTACGGAATCGAGCAGGCAGAGGTCGACAGGCTGCGCGAACACCTCAGAATGACCGGCGAGTTCGATGCGTTCGTCATCTGCGCCGCACCCGAGAAGAAGGCCAAATCCGCTCTCAATCTGGCAGTCGAGAGGGCCAACATGGCTCTCGACGGAGTCCCCGAGGAGACCAGGGATCCCCTTCCCGACGGAACCACCAGGTACTCCAGGCCTCTGCCCGGAGCGGCCAGGATGTATCCCGAGACCGATGTGCCTCCCACCCCCATCCCCGCGGTGAGGCTGGAACGCATCAAGGCCAACCTTCCCGAGATGCCTGAGCAGGTGGAGGCACGTCTCATCAGCAAGTACGGAATCAACGCCCAGCAGGCCCACCAGATTGTAAGGCAGGGCAGGGACGACCTCTTCTGTCAGATCGCCGATGAGTTCGACCTGTCCGCAGTGGCCGCCACTACCTTCCAGAACACCTTCCAGGAGCTGGAGCACGAGGGCATCGATACTGACCTGTTCTCCTACGATGACCTGTATGCAGTGTTCTCCGGACTCAAGGCCGGCAAATATGCCAAGGAAGCCATCCCTGCCATCCTCAAGGAGATGGCGACCGGAACCGACCTCGAGGCAGCAGTCAAGAAGCTCGGAGTCACCGCAGTCGGTGCCGACGAAGCAGCGGCCATCATCGAGAAGATCGTGAAGGAGCGCGAGGATTTCGTCCGCGCCAAGGGCATGGCCGCCATCGGCGGACTCATGGGTCCCGTCATGGGTGCGCTCAGAGGAAAGATTGACGGCAAACAGGCCAACGAGCTCCTCACCGCAGCCATCAAGAAGCTGCTCGGCTGATCAAACTCCAAACCGGCCCGGCAACGGGCCGGCACACATGTGCCAGATACCTTCCCGCATATTCGTTTTTCCAATCAGAAATCTATCTCGAGGACACGCAGGACCTCGAAGAACAGAGGCAGTTTCCCGAGTTCCTTCACGGCCCTGCCTTTCAGGAGATTGTCAAGCTTTTCCTGGTCCATGAGGGACGAGACTACTACGATGACCCTGCCACCCGGCAGGAGATGTACCGGTGCCTTCTCCAAGAGTTCGGGCAAGGGGCCCATGCCGTCCTCCCCTCCCGACCAGGCCTTGGCGAGGAGACCTTCTTCCTCCACGGGCAGGTAGGGCAGGTTGAAGATGACCGTGTCGTACCTCTCGGGGAACGCAGAATAGATGTCGGTCTCCCTCACGTTGAGCCTCGCTCCGTTTGCCTCTGCGTTCCTCCTTGCGAGGGCCACCGCCTTCGGGTTGATGTCGCCGCAGGAGACCTCCGCACCGTTCAGCGCGCAATGGATGGAGACGATCCCGGAACCGCAGCCGATCTCCAGCACCCTCTCTCCCTGACGGACATCGAAGGATTCCACCAGTAGGATGCTGTCTTCCGATGGCGGATAGACGTCGTCATCCTTGGCGATGTCGAGGTCGTGGAGGTACTGCATGTGTCACAAAAGTGACTAAATCCGTTTAAATGTGCGGGTCGATGACCATGCATGAATTCCATCGATGTACTGGTGCTCGGATATCTCGAGCGCTTCGAGGACGGCTCCGTGAACCTGAAGGAGACCTGGTCCACCTCGTCACTCATACGCACCGACGACGGGCACGTCATCGTGGTAGACACCAGCAGCGATTTCATGAGGTCCCCCATAAAATCAGCCTTCAAGCAGATCGGGAAGATCTTCCCGGACGATGTGGACATGGTGGTGCTCACCCACTGCCATACCGACCACATCGGCAACGTATCTCTGTTCAAGAATGCCGCCGTCTACGTCCACGAGGGGGAGGAATGTACAATCCCTAATGCGAAGATCGTGAAGGAGGACACGGAGATTGCCAAGGGCGTCCGCCTGGTCCACACCCCCGGTCATTCGGACGGTTCCATGAGCGTGTTCGTGGAGGCCGACCGCAGGTACGCGATCGTAGGCGACGCGGCACCCCTGAAGGACAACTTCACCAAGAGGATCATCCCCGCCCTTCACACGGATGCGGAGGCCGCCAGGGCGAGCCTCGAGAAGATAGCGGAATGGGCGGACGTCATCGTACCCGGCCACGACAAGCCTTTCAAGGTCAGATGAGGAGATAAGCTTAAATCCCGAACTATATAGGCCGCGATACAAATTCTGCGGATTGTCCGCAGGTGGTGAGAAACATGTCCGATATGCCCGATACGATTTACAACGAGTGCCCCGACTGCGGGGATGTCACCGAACACAAGATACTGAAAGCCAAGATGGGCAACTTCAACGTCAACGGAACCTTCCAATGCAAGGAGTGCGGACGTGTCTTCTCGGGAGTCATCAGGCTCCCCAAGGAGTTCGAGGTGAAGGTCCTGCTCAGCGACGGCGACCTGACCGAGACCACCCAGACCATGCTGAGGGAGGACGAGATCGTCGCCGTGGGTGATGAGTTCGACCTCGACGACGGCAGGCATGTGCAGATCACCTACATCGAGCTTCCCGACGGAAGCAGGAAGAAGAAGGTCCCCGCCACCGAGGTCAAAGCCCTCTGGGTCAAGGCCTTCGGCGTGCTGATGGTGAAGGTCTCCGTCAACGATTACAAGAAGACCTACCCCATGCTCTGCGAGGCGGAACCCGACGACGAGTTCACCGTCGGAATGTTCATGCACTTCGACCTCTGGGACTGCGTGATCCATGCCATCAAGACCAAGGACCGTCTGCTCAGGAAGGGTACTGCGGAGGCCAGGGACATCGTCCGTATCTACGCCAAGATCAGGCACAGGGACGGCACCACCGCACCCATGGACGACAGCGAGTTCGATGACGAGCAGTTCGAGTTCGCGGACGACGCAGTCATGGACTTCGAAGAGTGAAACCATTCAACCCGGGTGCCTGCCCGGGATTCATGTTTTTGAAAAAATCAATTGATATCGCTCGGCAGGATGTAGTCGAGGACGTCTGAGATAGTTTCGGAGACTATCGTGTGGGTGGCCGCGTCTGAGGTGTAGGGATCGGTGGGATTGAATGCAATCGACAGTGCCGAGTTCTTGAACATGGGGATGTCGGTGAACGAGTTGCCGATGGACACTGTGCGTTCGGGAGTGGTGTGATACTTCTCGATGAACTTCCTCACCCAGGGACTCTTGTCCGCCAGATCGACGATGTCGATGCCTTCTCCCGTGAGTTTTCCTTCGTCATCGACCTCCAATGCATCGGAGATGAAGTCGTCGAAGCCGAATTCGTTCATGATCATCTTGGCGGCGATGTCGATGCCTCCGCTGACGATGACACACTTCATTCCAGCTTCTTGCAGGGAAGCCACAGTCTCCTGGATGCCGTCGATGAGCGGTACCTTCTGGAAGATGCCTATGAGATCCTTGACACATAGGTCGGGCTTGGCTTTCTTCCAGGTGCTGATGTCGCTGCGCATGAACTCCCTCTCGGTGATCTCCTGGTTGATGAAGGCTTTGTACCCTTCCTCGTTGGAGGTCCCAAGGCATTCGTGGATCCATTTCCATGTGCTCCTCACCCTGGTAAGGGTGCCGTCCATGTCGAAACAGACCAGGTCGTACTTGCTCAGCATGCTGCTCCATATCTCCTTTCGACATAAGTTCTTATCTAGGACGAGAACATCGGTCAATCAATGGAAATGCCTGAGGATTATGTCAGGATTCAGTATGCGGACGGTTTCTACCTGGGACAGGTGGCCGAGGACGGGAAAACCGAACACGGTCACGGAATGTTCTCCTGGGACAACGGCAATATCTATACCGGAGAGTTCAGGAACGGACGCTTCAACGGCCACGGTCGCTATGCCTGGGCAGACGGCAGGATCTACGACGGCGATTTCCTCGACGATACCATTTCGGGACGCGGAGTCATGACCTGGCCTTCCGGCGACAGGTATGAGGGCGATTTCTCCAACGGGGTCATGGCAGGACAGGGCATCCGCTATTTCGCCAACGGCGACAGGTACGAAGGGGCATTCGCCAACAACACCATGGAAGGCGAGGGCAGGTACTATGCGGCGGACGGTTCCATCGTTTATGACGGTCCCTGGGTGCAGGGATGCGCTGTCAACTCCGACGACAAGCGTCTCACCGAGTGAACTGTTTTTATCGGTATGTACATACTGTCTACGAACACGCATGCTTACCATAATCGGCACCGGACACGTTTTCAAAATCGGCGAGGCAGTATCCTTCCTCACCCGTCAGTGCTGGCCGGATGCCGTGTGTGTGGAACTGGACGATCTGAGGTATCACGCAATCACAGGCGATAAAGAAGCTCTCCGGGAGGACCTCATCGCCAAGGGCATAGATCCCGATGCTTCGAAGGAGGAGCGCATGAAGAATGCCTCCCCGGTATACCGCCAGTCCGCCAAATACCAGGAAAGGGTATCGAAGGACAACCGCAGTTCGGCGGGAGCGGACATGGTGGCGGCCATCGGTGCCGCCAAATCCGTGGATGCGGAGATCTTCCGCATCGACCTCGATGCACAGGAAACCATGGAGAAGATGTGGAACGAGATGTCCGGCGGAGAGAGGTTCCGCTACAAGATGTCCGGCATCGCCGACAACCTGTTCAAGAAACGCAGGGTGAACAAGACCCAGGCAGATTATTCCAAAGACCAGGCGGCGTACATCGAGAACATGCGCAAGAAGTATCCCACCCTCGTCAGGGTACTCATAGACGAACGTAACGAACACATGGCGAAGGAGATCATCAGGGTCTGCTCCGCCCACCGCAACGTGGTCGCTGTCGTAGGCGACGGCCACGTCGACGGCCTTCTCAAACTTCTTCCGTCCGACCTCGAGGTGCGCGCTGTGCGCCTCGCCGAGATCATGGACGACAAACGCCTTAAAGAACTCAAAACAGAATTTTGGGAGTCTCCGGAACAATGATAGTGAAACTTTTAGCCCACACCCCCGACGCGGACAGGGTCTGCGCCGCAGCCGCCCGTTCCTGCTATTCGGCCAAACCCGCCAGCGAACTGTACGATACCATGAAGGACCCCGCCAAGTTCCTGGCGAACGTGGTTGCCATGGGACACCACTCCGTCATCGAGCATGCGGTCTTCACATTCTCGGTGGAAGGTGTCTCCCGTTCCCTCACCCACCAGCTGGTAAGGCACAGGATCGCCTCCTATTCGCAGCAGAGCCAGAGGTACGTTTCTCTCAACACCCCCGATTACGTGGTGCCCGAGGAGATCGCCAAGAATCCTGAGGCGAAGAAGCTGTATGACGACCTCATGCAGAACATCTGGGACACCTACAACAAACTGGAGGATCTCGGCATCATCGCGGAGGATGCGAGGTACGTCCTGCCTAACGCCTGCACCACCAACATCACCCTCACCATGAACGCCCGCCAGCTCATGCACTTCTTTACCCTGAGGTGCTGCAACCGTGCCCAGACCGAGATCAGGCAGCTGGCCGACGAGATGCTCAAGCTCTGCAAAGAGGCCTGCCCCAACATCTTCGCCTACGGAGGACCCTCCTGCGTAAGGGGCCCCTGCCCCGAGGGCGAGAAGTGCTGCGGCCACTCCCGTAGGGCCGAGTTCATCGGCGTCAAGGAGGAGTGAACGCCTTTATAGGAGGGGACAGCCCCCTGTCCCATCCCATTAGTTTAAATATGGCATACCTATCACACACAACATAACTCGGTGAACGATATGGGAAGAATAAGACCCACCTACATCAAGAGAGTATCCATCGAACTGATCAACAAATATCCTCAGGCATTCAGCAAGGACTTCGACAACAACAAAGAGATGGTCGCCCAGCTGACTGACGTTTCCACCGTCCCCATGAGGAACAAGATCGCCGGATACATCACTCGCTACCTCTGCCACCCTGAGGCTTGAAGGTAGAAACCATTTACCTATCCGAAAGGATAAGACCGCATAAAATCCACGGGCGTATGGGGTAGCTTGGATATCCTGAGGGCTTGCGGAGCCCCAGACTTGGGTTCGAATCCCAATACGCCCGCCATACTTTTTCGGATTTTACAGAATTTGAACGGATTCAGTCATTCGTTCGTTTCTTCATCCTCTTCGTCGGGCTTGGGCCATACGGTCCTGACGATCTCGATCGATCCCGGAGGGAGAATCCTGGAGATCTCCTCCTCGGGAACCTCCATGGCCTTGGCGATATCGCCGTTGATCCTGCCGTTCTTCTCTTTCGAGGGCTTGATAACGTAGTACTTCTCGCTGCACTTCTCGATGACCTCGGTGGGTGCGCACATGATCTTCCTGCTGCCTTCGTAGGTGATCTCTCCCACTGCGAGTTCGAGAGGAAGGTGGTACTCCCAGTTCCTCTTACCGCGGATGATGAACGCTCCCCTGGGGACGAACTCTCCCGCGTTGGGGGTCTTGGAGACCTGGTCGGGATAGGCCCAGAAGGCGCCTCCTTCGGAGGATCCGGCCATCCAAGCTTTCGATTGTGCCAGAGCGAACCAGCAGGCCTCTCTGAGCTCCTGTTCGGAGGCCTTGGAACCGTCCTTGAGGATGACTGAAGGGGCACCGTGGATATCGGCGTGAACGTATACGTCAGGGTCTTTGAGGTGCTTCTTAACGATACTGTCGTTGGAGTGTGTGTCCCTTCCGGCGATGACAAGTTTACCTTCGGAAGTGATGAACCATTTGAAGGTCTCGAACCAGAACCTCTTGGTGGGTGCCGCTTTGGAAAGTTCGGCGGCGACCTTCTTATCGAATCCCTTCTGTTTCTTCTCCAGTTCGGCCTGGCTGTCCGCCAGTGCCTTCTCGGCGTTATCGGCTTTCTCGCTCTCGGTCTTGCCCTTGGCGTAGATGTCCGAGGCGTTGGCATCGATTCCCTTGGTGTAGTTGAGTTCGATGGTGAGATATCCGATCTTCACTGCGACGATGAGCTTCTCGGGATTGATGTAATCCACATAGGGAATCTTGAGCGCACCCTCGGTGAGCTTCTCCCAGGAGAGTTTTTTGCTCTGTTCGTCGAGGACCTTCAGGAGTTCGGTGACCTTCTGGTATTCGGTGTAGAGGGCATCGGCCTGGGCCTTGAGACGCTCTGCAGACTGCCTGTATGCTTGCACGGTCTCGGTCTGTTTCTCGATCCTCTTCTTGAGCTTCTCGATCTCTGGGTCTTTGAATTCCTTCTTCTCGGTGGCCGCGGTCTCCGCCATCAGCTTGCCGATGGCCAGCGACATGGTCTCGGCGGATTCCTTCTCGCAGTCCTCGTAGATCTGCAAATCCACCGGTGCGATATCCTCTATCTTGCCGTCCCTGCGGAAGATCATGGGCTGCGATTTGACGTTGATCTGTGAGACGATGTCGTTCATCGCCTTGTACATCTGGGACAGCGCCTCGTCGGTGACTTCGGCGGCGGGTACGTTCTTCTCGCATCCCGCACGTTTGCAGACCTCCTCGGCATACTGACCTCCAAGGTTGTTGACGGTGGCGAGGGTCCTGACGGTATCGGATTCGGAGGTCCTGAACACCCTGCTAAATTCCTCCTCCGTGGAGGTGAGGGGGTTGAAGCGCTCCTTGGGCATGACGTAGTCCTCGCCGGGACGGGTTGCCCTGTCTCTGAAGGTCCTCTGCGTCAGGCAGTTCACGATCTTGCCGTCCTGCACCAGGAGGACGTTGCCTCCTCCGAACATCTCGAATATGAGGCTGTAGTCCGCCTCGGCTTTGAAGACCTCCATGATGACGATACGGTCGAAGCCCACCTGGCGGGTCTTGCCGATGCGTGCGTTGGTGAGGTATTTCCTCATGAAGGTGGCGAAGGAAGTGGGCGTGGTGGGTGTTTCGGGCCTGTCGGGGGATAGGAACAGCCATTTCTTGTCCTTGAAGAAAAGGTCCACCTTACCGTTGCCTTTGGCGTTGATGCGGAACAGGACGTTGTTGTCCCATTGGTAGGTCTTGTCCAGGTGCGCATCTTCGAGCGCGGCCATTTCGGTGACCAGCGAACTGACATCGAAAGAGCTCATTTCCTTCTTCATACAGTACCCGATAACGCTCGATTTCAAAAACTCATCTATCTTTTTCTAGCCAAATCAGAAACCTTTATGTATGCCAGCCTATTATTCGGCTATGCTGCCGCAGTGGCTAAGGGGTATAGCGACGCCTTGGTAAGGCGTAGGCCGAGGGTTCAATTCCCTCCTGTGGCTCCATTTTCATTTCAATTCGGTGGGCGGAGCTATGGATGTCCTTCCGATTTTCCATTTTTCAAAAAGTGAATCCGGGGCTGTGCCCCGGCAGTAAGGCGTTTCGGTAACGTTCTGCGATTGTTTAGTGCATCAGGTAGAACACCCATCCGGACCAGATCTTCGGGAAGAAGTAGGTGGTCTTCTTGGGCATCCTCTTGCCTTTCTCGGACAAGTCCCAGATGGTGGAAAGCTGAGGGTCGTTGAGGATGACGGCGGCGTCGTGCTTCTTCTCCGCCATTGCTTTTTTGACAGACTCGAGCTCAGCGTCGTAGGAGACCTTGGATTTACCCTCGTCGGACTTGTAGATGCCTTTGAGGATGTTCTCCTGGGCCGAGTAGGTGTCGAGTTCGAACAGGATGTTCTCGTTCTGTTCCTTGTTGTCGAACAGGAAGCACCTGCCGGACTTGAAGATCATTCCGAAGAGGTGGTCTTTCAGCTGGGCCTCCATCTCCTCCTCGGTGACCTCCTTCATGACCATCTTCTTCTCCATCTTCTTGAGGGCGCTGGTCTCGCCGATGTCCTCGGCGTCGATGAGCCTGTGGGTGGGCCAGATGACAAGGCCCTGGTCGTCGGCGGCGACCATGGTGCAGAGAACGTACTGCTTCGCTTCGCAGTCGGGGTTCTCCTTGGCGTAGTTGAGGGCGGTCTCGTACCTGTGGTGTCCGTCCGCGATGAGCATGTTCTGGTCCTTCAGCTTCTCGGTAATCTCCTTGCAGATGGTCTCATCGCCTACCCTGCTGTACCTGTGCTCCACGCCGTCGGAGTCGACGTACCTGTAGCAGAGGCGGGCGGCGTTGTCCACTTTCTTGGCAAGGTCCGCTCCGAGTCCGGGGAAGATTCCGAAGATGGACTCCAGATGGGTCTCCATGTCCCTCAGGAGATTGAGACGGTCTGCCTTGACCTTGGAGAAGGTCTCCTCATGGGGAATGATGTGTCCTTCGGAGTATTCCTCGGTCTTCAGGATTCCGACGAGTCCCCTCCTGTTGTACTCTTTGCCGCCGGAGGTGAACCTCTGGTCGTAGATGTAGAAGGAGGGTTGGTCGGGCAGGAGGATTTCCTGTGCGATCATCTCATCGAGGAGTTTCCTGGATGCGGTATATCTCTTGTCCGCATCGGGGGAAAGGGTCAGGTTGGTGACGTTGTATTGGTTGGACTGCAGCTGTTTCAGATACTCGTCGCCGATCACGTCATAGGGAGGGGAGATCCTGCTCTCGATCTTCTCTCCTGCCTGGAGTCTGGGCCTGTAGCCCTTGAAAGGAAGGAACGTTACCATGGTATCGATTTGCGATAGAAATCAATCCTATAAAAATAGAATCGGCATAATGAAAAGGAAGTGAAGGGGTTTGGCTGCCGTCCGGGCGATCTGCGACCTCTCCGCGACTTCAGTAATCAGACGCGCCAACTGGCCCTGCGTCGCTTTTTACTTCCGTCTCCGAGATCGGGTACGATTCGGGGCAGATTTCCAGCGTATTTTGTTTGCCTATTGTTGTGCGCCTCCTATGTTTACTATAATCTGATTATCATATATAAACTAATCTTTTCGTAACGAATTTCGTATTTTTCTACGAAATTCGTAAACAAGCTATGGAAACCACATACAAACGAACAATAGATTGCAGGGGTAACGGTGTAGCTGCGGAAAAATGGAAAAAAGATGCGGGGAAACCCCCGCGGTAAAGTTTCAGCAGATCCTGGGAACAGGGTCGCCGGACGGGGGCTCGAGGATCCTCTTGCCTCCGATCTCGGTCTTGAGGACGACGCGGGAGGGACCTTCGACGGCCCTGCCGATGATGGCGGCGTCCTTTCCTTCGGGAGTGGCGCGGAGTGCCTTGAGGACCTCCTCTGCCATCTCGGGGACGACAGAGATGACGCACTTGCCTTCGTTCCCGATGTTGAGGGGTTCGATACCGAGCAGTTCGCAGGCGTTCTCGACACCGTCCCTGATGGGGATGTCCGCTTCGTTGACATCAAGCTGGCACTTCGATTTGTCAGCCCATTCGTTGAGGGTGTTGGCGAGTCCTCCCCTGGTGGGGTCCTTCATCGCCACGATACCTCCGACGCGGAGGGCTTTCTCGATCATCTTGTTGAGGGGCTGTACATCCGATTTGACATCGGATTCGAATCCGTATCCCTCACGGAATGAGAGCAGTGCGATTCCGTGGTCTCCCATGTAACCGGAGACGATGATGACGTCTCCCGGGCGGGTGTTGGAATCGGCACACCAGCGGTTGTCCACCTTCCTGTAGCTGTTGGCGACCTCCATATCATGGTCCAGGTAGTCGGGCCTGATACCGATGGCCGAGGTGGTGATGATCATCTTGTCGAGTTCGCTGGCGCCCATGACCTTGGTGTCGCCGGTGACCACGGGGACCCCGCATTCCTGGGAGGTCTTACCCATGCTCTCCATGACCTTGTCGACGGTGTCGGAGTCCAGGCCCTCTTCGAGGATGACTGAGCTTCCGAGTCCGACGGGTTTGGCACCCATCACGGATATGTCGTTGACAGTTCCGGAGACCGCGATCCTTCCGATGTCGCCTCCGGGGAAGAACAGGGGGTTGACGGTGTGGCCGTCAATGGTGAATACGATGTCATCCACAACCGCAGAATCATCCAGGGCATCGAGGGGGATCTCGGTCTTCATCCTGGGGAAGTGGCTGGTGATATGCTTGGAGATGAACTCCTGCATGATGTCGCCGCCGGCTCCGTCGTTCATGATGACTTTGGACATGAGTTCCGAATGCACCCCCTCACATAAAAAGGATAGATATAGTGGACTGTTGATTTCGTGATAAGGGCTTGTGAGGTAGCCAGGATATCCTGTCAGTCTTCGGAACTGAGAACCCGGGTTCGAATCCCGGCAGGCCCTCTATTTTTCCGTCTGTTAAGGGAGGATCAATCGTTCCTGAATTCCCACTTGTAAGCGGTCTCGATGGAATGTGCCAGATTCCTCTTGGGGGCCCATCCGAGCACTCTCTGAGCCTTGGCGTTGTCGGCCACCAGGACCGCCGGGTCCCCGGGTCTGCGGCCCTCGATCGTGACAGGAATCTTCTTTCCGGTGACCCTCTCACATTCCGCGAATACCTCTTTGACGGTGGAGCCCTCGTTGGTTCCGAGGTTGAAGAAATCGGTGCTGCCGCCGTTCTCGAGATAATGCAGGGCGAGCACGTGTGCGTCACAGAGATCTTCCACGTTCACATAGTCCCTGACACAGGTCCCGTCCCTGGTGGGATAATCGGTGCCGTACATGCGGAACACCTTCCCGTCGCCCCTGAGGGATTTCAGGATATTGGGGATCAGATGGGTCTCTGGCACATGCACTTCTCCGACCCTGTTCTGGGAATCTGCACCGGCCACGTTGAAGTATCTCAGCCTGACCGATTTCAGGCCGTAGGCACGGTCGTAGTCGTCCATCATGTACTCGATGTCGAGCTTGGTCCTGCCGTAGGGGTTGATGGGCTTCTGGGGGTGCTTCTCGTCGATGGGGGTGTAGTCGGGTTCGCCGTAGGTGGCGGCGGTCGATGAGAACACGATGCGTTTCACATCGTGGGCGACCATGGAATCCAGGAGGTTCATGGTGCCGGCCACGTTGTTGCGGTAGTACTTGGCGGGGTCGCTCATGGATTCGGCGACCTGGGAGAATGCTGCGAAATGGACTACTGCATCGATGCGGTAGATCTCGAAGGCGGCATCGATATCATCGCGGATCAGCAGATCCCCTTTGTAAACAGCCTCGAGCCTTCCTTTGGACTCGATCTTCATCAGGGCTTCGCCGGTCTCCGCATGCCCGGTAGATTCGTTGTCGAAGATTACCACATCGTATCCTGCGTCGAGAAGCGCGATAACACAGTGGGATCCGATGTAGCCCTCTCCCCCGGTCACAAGTATTGCCATGGGTACCTAATCGGCGGACTTGTTGTTAATGCTTGGCCTCGAAGGAGAACACCGTGGTGTGGCGGTATTCTTCTCCCTCCCTCAGTACGCAGGAGGGGAACTCGGGGCGGTTGGGGGAATCGGGACAGAACTGGGTCTCGAAGCACATGCCTGAGAATCTTCCGTAGACGGCACCGTTCTTGCCGGGAGTACCGTCTTTGAGGCCTCCCGCGGTGTAGAACTGGAGTGCGGGCATGTCGGTGTCAACCTTCATGTGGATGCCGGTGCGGGGACAGTACGCCAGGGCGCAGGTACCTTTCGCATCGAGGAGGTAGTTGATGTCGTAGCTACCCTCCTTCAGCCTGTCGCCGATAACTACCGGGGAGCTGAGATCATAGAACCCTTCGGCAGGCAGGATCCTGCCGGTGGGGATACCCTCGGAGTTGGCCTCGGTGTATCTCTCGAGCGGGAGGGCGACGGTATGGTCCTCCACGGTGCCTGTACCGCCGAGGTTGAAATAGGAGTGGTTGGTGAGGCTGCAGACGGTGTCGGAATCGGATTGTGCCAGATACTCCAATCTGAGAGACTTTTCAGTAAGAATGTAAGTGAGTTCGGCATCCAGTTTCCCGGGGTAGCCCTCGTCCCCGTCGGGGGAGGCAAGGTGCAGGGTGACGGAATCATCCTTCATGGATGCGATATCCCAGATTCTCTTATCGAAGCCGCGGTTGCCGCCGTGGATGTGATGCTTCCCGCGGTTCATGGTGACGTCGTATACCTTTCCGCCGAGGGGGAAGCTGGCGCCGCTGATGCGGTTGGCGAAGCGGCCTATGGTGGCACCTAACCTGCCGGAACGGGACGTGTAATCCTCTAGAGAATCGTATCCGAGGACCACGTCCACCGGGGCACCGTTCACATCCGGAACATTGAGGGATCTCAGGGTCGCACCGTAGGTGAGGATCTCGGTGGACATCTCTCCGCATTCGAGTCTCACTGCTTCCACGGGGGTTCCGTCGATACGGCCGAATTCCCTCTTCATGAGTGTCCGTACCTCATTGCCCTATTTCAGATTGTGGCCCTGAGTCTGACAGAGTTAACTTTGTTAAGATTTGCCGTGTAGTTGGAGTCCTTCCTGGGCAGCTCGGTCCAGGCTTCGGCAACCTGTCTGATCTTCTCGATATCGATGAGGCAGAACATGGAAC
>Ga0256404_1002970_pt1 | contig 35911 bp, 30 predicted proteins | sample RumenRJG_01DNA_FD_185990 | JGI IMG/M metagenome (GOLD analysis project Ga0256404, IMG submission 185990) | Bovine rumen microbial communities from Lethbridge, Alberta, Canada - RJG_01 | ecosystem: Host-associated > Mammals > Digestive system > Stomach > Rumen | place: Canada: Alberta | collected... | reverse complement strand
GCTTTGCTACACCACTTCCTCCCCCGCCGCCATTGCTGACGCCGGCTTGTGGTTCGCTACACTTGGCGGTAAATACCCGTGACGGGACTTTCACCCGTTAGAACTGTGCCATGCCCGGCACACCGATGCAAAAGAGCGGGGTCTGCCCCGCTCTTTTGTTATGCTTTCCGGGAATGACCCGGTTCAATTCCTGCTGCAATAGATCCGGATTGCCTCCCGGGCGAACATGGCTGTGCCATCCCCGCCTGCCCGATCGATGTTGCGGCGGAACCGTTCGTCTTCTGCGTACATCTCGCCGAGCCCCTTCAGGATCTCCTTCGTGCAGGTATAGAAATGCTGTGAAATGTGATCCTGGAGTTCTGCTACTTTTGCCTGCACGGACGGATCTTCCGGCTGGCTGGTCTTCATGGCGCCGAGATCGCGGAAGACTGCCATGAGCCCTTCCGCATCCGGCTGCACGCCGGCGGCAGCCTTCTCCTGGGATTCCCGGTAGGCTTCCGTACCGCCCCATCTCTGCTTTACCTCTTCTTTATAACGATCGAGTTTCTCTCTGTCGAATGTGTCGAAATCCATGTCTGTGTCCCCCTCTTCCATCTGTTTCTGTGCATAAGAGATCAAACGGCCGATGCGTTCTTTCTGCAGTTCCAATAGCCGGATCTGCTGGCGCAGCGCTTCCTTCTGGTCGAACCCGGGATCGTCCAGGATCGTCCGGATCTCCTGCAGAGAGAACTGCAGTTCCCGGAAAAACAGGATCGTCTGCAGTCGCTTTATCGCTGCATCGTCGTATAACCGATATCCTGCCTGGGTCACGCACGTTGGCTTCAGCAGGCCGACCGCATCGTAATGGTGCAGCGTCCGGACGCTGACCCCGGCCAGCCGGCTGACTTCATGAACCGTAAGCATCGTTTCCGTACCTCCTGCTTCTTTTATACACTATGACGTTACGTGAGAGTCAAGAATGTTTTTTTATATTTCACGAAATACCGCAGCACAAAACTGGAGAGAAAGCAGCTCTATGGCAATTATTTAAAATTTCGATTAGTGTCTTAGATTTTCTAAGTCCACTGCGTCTTCCCATGAAAAATGACTTAGATTTTGGAAGAATTCTAAGTCATTTCGTTAAAATTTATAGAACTGTCTTATGTTTTCTAAGTCTTTTTGTTCTAAATAATAAAATAGACTTAGCGCTTTCTCACCGGATGCCGGATGACGGTCTTCAGCTTCTCCGGCGCCGTTTTGCGTGGATCGCTCAGGTAGATCTCATGGTGACGCCGCACGTCGGAAAAGTCAAGTTCGAAGCCCTGTTCCGCAGCAAACGCGTGCATCTTCTCCACCGTGGCCGGCTCTGTATCGTAAGGACCGACATGCAGGCACTGCACGCAGAGTCCCTCCTCCAGGGTCAGCAATTCCGCAGAAGAGGTATCGGTCTTCTTTTTTCGCACCGCTTCTTCGGCGGCCCAGTCGAAATTCGCCCGGTCTACGAAATCCGGCAGCCGGATGCAGGAGATCCATTCGAAGTCCGCTTTGCGGGCATAGTCCACGCCCTGCACGCCTGCTTGCTGCCAAAACCCTTCCAGAGGCGGCACGACGTAATCGAAATAGCCTTCGATGCGGCGGTCGCCCTTCTTGCTCATCTTGATGGTATACGCGATGCCGTACAGGACTTCCAGCGCCTTCTGATAGGATCCGCCGACCTCGTTCGGGTCACCTTTGCCCCGGACTGCGACAAATTTCATGGCAGGCACGGTTACGATGGACGGACGATCCTTCGGCAGATAAAACTCTTTATATTCCTTCTTGAAATCAAATGGCATGGGGTTCTCCTTTTCACCGAGTACAGTTGCTGCATTCAGATTATCATAAAAAGAACATATGTTCAACCCGTATTTTATTCCCACGAAAAAACCCCGCAATGAGGGGTTTCGATCGTATTGATTTATTCAATCAGTTTTCTTTATCATACCTTTGTCACAGTCTGCACCACATGCTGCGATCTCTATTCTTTCGTCTCTCCGTAGGTGAACCAGGCCAGCCCGATCCATATGATGGCAAAAGCCAGCAGCTGGATGGATTCGAAAGGTTCGTGAAACAGGAAAATGCTCAGCATCAGGGAGATGGACGGAGAAATATACCCAGTGAGCCCGGCAGCGATCATGCCGGCTTTGTTCGTGCATTCGGCGAAGAGCATCAGCGGTGACGCCGTGAGAATGCCGGCAAACACGAGGAGCAGCAACTTCCAGGGTGCATCGGGAACCGAGGCGATCGCGCCCTTTCCCGTGCCTTCCAGGTACAGGATGACCCCGAGCGCTATGGGTGACAGAAATATTGTTTCGTAAAACAACGACAGGATCGGCGGCTGGGAGAGCCCTTTTTTCGCTGCTCCATAGAGAGAGAAAGAAAGCGCCAAAGCCAGCGAGATCAAGGGAATGCGGTGATAATGCAAAACGATGACCGCGATCCCGGCGGCAGCAAACGCCAGCGCAAGCCCCTTATACCGGTTGAGTTTCTCATGAAAGAAAATGATACCAAACAGGCAGACGACCACCGGTTCGATATAGTAGCCGATGGAGGTATCGATCACATGATCGGCATTCACCGCCCAGATATACAGAGACCAATTGACGGTGATGAGAACGCCTGCCAGCAGAAACTTCAGAAGCAGTTTGCGGTTCTTCATAGGCGCGAACAGCTCTTCCCTGCTGTATTTCACCCGGGCCACCAGATAGCTGGAAACGGCACACAAAAAGATCCGGTAGAAGATGATGACCCCGGAATCGATGGGACGCAGGGCATGCCAGTAGATGGGAAGCACGCCCCATATGATGTTGCTGAGCACCCCTGCCAGGATGCCCTGTCTGCGTTCGTTCATAAGTTTTCCGGAAGAAACGGCACGCTACCGCAGCGAATCCACGAACTGCTCTGCAGCCCGGGCGGAACGGCTGCCCTTGCGCAGTGCATAGGCCTCCGCCTTCTGCATCAGTTCCTCCTCCGGCACGTCCAGGCCTGCCCGCGCTGCCAGATCCTTTACGATCTGCAGATACAGCTGCTTGTTGGGTTTCTGGAAGTACACGGTCTCGCCGAAGCGGTCCGAGAGGCTCATCAGTTCCTGCATCGTGTCGTTGATGTGCACGTCGTCCATGGCGGCGGAACGGTCGGCAAAGCTCTCCTTGACGATGTGCCGCCGGTTGCTGGTGGCGTAGATGACGGCGTTGTCGGCCTTCACAGACGCGGAGCCTTCCAGCGCGGCCTTCAGCATGGAAAACTCGCTGTCGTTCTTGTTGAAGGACAGATCGTCGATAAAGATGATGAACTTTAAAGGATTGCCCGCGATGCGGCCCATCACGGAGGAAAGGTTCAGCAGCTGGTCCTTGCGCAGTTCGATTAGGCGCAGTCCTTCGTCCCGCAGCGCGTTCGCCACGGCTTTGATCGTCGAGGACTTGCCGGTCCCCGCGTCGCCGTACAGCAGCATGTTGGCAGCGGGACGACCTGCCAGCAGCGCCTTCGTGTTGTCCATCACCCTGCCCCGCTCGTATTCGTAGCCCACGAAGCGGTCCAGCGTAATGGCGTCCGGCGATTCCACGGGAACGATCGTCCCGTCCGCATCCAGCCGCAGCATGCCTGCGCCGGCAAACACGCCGTAGCCGTACTTCGAGACCTCTGCCAGCCGCGCCTCGTATTCGGCGGGGAAATCAACCGGTTCCGACGCGAAGACAGGCCGCAGGTCCTCGTATTCCGGGCATAGATCCTCCGGGGTGAGCCTGCTGAGCATGGAGAACAGGTCCAGGTCTTCTCTGCAGTTCGCCTCTAAGGCCTCTGAGACCGTTTTTCCGGCGGCTTTTGCCCGGATGACGGGATTCTCATCCTCGAAGACTTTACTCCTCAGAAATCGGCTGAAATCGCCTTCCCAGGGCGACAGCGCATAACAGAACTTGCCCAGAAGTTCCAGCTGCGAGTAAGACGCCTCGCTGTCCAGCAATTCCGCCAGCACGCCCATGGGAGATCCGTGCTCCAGCACGCCGCGGAAGACGCTTAAGCCCCGCAGTCTCGCCGCCAATACTTTCTTTTCCTGCCAATCCATAAAAACTCCGTCCCCCAAAACCGGGGTATCCGAAAAGACCCGCACCGCAGGAAGGCGGCGCGGGCCGAAAATGCTTTCAAACAAACTAGTCTACGAACTGATTCACCACGGCGCCCTTGTCTGCGGAGCTTACCATGGAGGCGTAGCGGGCCAGAGCGCCTTTGATGCCCTCTTTCTTCTTCAGGGTCATCGACGCCTTGCGCGCTGCGATCTCCTCCTCGGAGACCTTCAGCTCGATCTTATATTCCGGAATGTTGATGGAGATCAGGTCGCCGTCCTTGACATAAGCGATCAGACCGCCTCTCGCCGCTTCCGGAGATACGTGGCCGATGGAGGCGCCTCTCGTGGCACCGGAGAACCGGCCGTCGGTGATGAGCGCGCAGGAAGTGCCCAGGCCCATGCCGACGATGGCAGAGGTCGGAGACAGCATCTCCCGCATGCCCGGGCCGCCGGAGGGACCTTCGTAGCGGATGACCACCACATCCCCTGCCTCGATCTTTCCGCCGTAGATGGCCGCAATGGCCTCTTCCTCGGAATCGAAGCACTTGGCCGGACCTTCGTGGACCAGCATGGCCGGATCGACGGCGGAGCGCTTTACGACGCAGCCGTCGGGAGCCAGGTTGCCCCGCAGGATCGCTAGGCCGCCGGTCTTGGAGAACGCGTTATCCGGCTTGCGGACGACCTGTTCGTCCCGGTTTACAGCGCCCTCCAGGTTCTCGCCCAGGGTCTTGCCGGTACAGGTCATCACGGAGGTATCCAAAAGGCCCAGACCCTCCAGTTCCTTCAGCACGGCAGGAATGCCGCCGGCTTCGTTCAGATCTTCGATATAGGTGCGGCCGGCAGGCGCCAGATGGCAGATGTTCGGCGTCTTCTCGGAGATCTCGTTCGCCATGTCCAGATCGATGACGATGCCGCACTCGTTGGCGATGGCCGGCAGGTGCAGCATGGAGTTGGAGGAGCAGCCGATGGCCATATCCGCCGTCAGCGCGTTGCGGAACGCTGCCGGGGTCATGATGTCCCGGGGCTTGATGTTCTTCTTGACCAGTTCCATGATCTGCATGCCCGCGTGCTTCGCCAGCTCGATGCGGGCGGAGTAGACCGCAGGGATAGTGCCGTTGCCGGGAAGACCCATGCCCAGCACTTCCGTGAGGCAGTTCATGGAGTTCGCGGTGTACATGCCGGAGCAGCTGCCGCAGGTCGGGCAGGTGTGCAGGCAGTAATCCTCGAGCTTCTCGTCGTCGATCTTGCCCGCCGTATAGGCGCCCACCGCCTCGAACATGCTGGAAAGAGACGTCTTCTTGCCGTCGATGCGTCCTGCCAGCATGGGACCGCCGGACACGAAGATCGCAGGAATATTCAGTCTGGCCGCAGCCATCAGCAGGCCCGGCACGTTCTTATCGCAGTTGGGGACCATCACCAGGCCGTCGAATCCGTGGGCCAGAGTCATGGCTTCCGTGGAGTCCGCGATCATCTCCCGGGTGATCAGGGAGTATTTCATCCCCGTGTGACCCATGGCAATGCCGTCGCAGACCGCGATGGCCGGGAACACGATGGGCGTGCCGCCCGCCATGGCGACGCCGAGCTTAACGGCTTCCACGATCTTGTCCAGGTTCATGTGACCCGGCACGATCTCGTTATAAGAGCTGACGATGCCGATGAGCGGTCTCGCCTGCTCTTCCTTCGTCATGCCCAGAGCATGGTAAAGGCTGCGGTGAGGTGCGTTCTGGAAGCCGTCAACGATCGTTTCTTTAATCATAGCTAACTCCTGTTAAAACTAGTTGTTCACCAGCTTGTCTTCGTCGCTCCAGCTGTACATGGCGCGGACTTCCTTGCCAACGACTTCGCAGGGATGTTCGGAAGCCAGCTTGCGCAGCGCGTTGAAGTGGACCTGGTCGCCGGCGCCCATCTCCAGCAGGAATTCCTTGGCGAAGGAGCCATCCTGGATGTCCTTGAGGATCTTCTTCATGTTCTGCTTTACCTCGGGTCCGATGATGACGGGGCCTCTGGTGTAGTCGCCGTATTCAGCGGTATTGGAAACGGAGTAACGCATGCCCTCAAAGCCGCTCTGATAGATCAGGTCGACGATGAGCTTCATCTCGTGGATGCATTCGAAGTAAGCGTTTCTGGCGTCGTAGCCCGCTTCGGTGAGGGTCTCGAAGCCTGCCTGCATCAGCGCGCAGACGCCGCCGCACAGAACGGCCTGTTCACCGAAGAGGTCGGTCTCGGTCTCAGTGCGGAACGTGGTCTCCAGAGCGCCTGCTCTGGCGCCGCCGATACCCAGGGCATAAGCCAGCGCGATGTCCAGCGCGTCGCCGGTGGCATCCTGTTCGACCGCTACCAGCACGGGAACGCCCTTGCCCGCCAGATATTCGCTGCGGACGGTGTGGCCGGGGCCCTTAGGCGCGATCATGATGACGTTGACGTTCTTGGGCGGACGGATGCAGCCGAAGTGGATGTTAAAACCGTGGGCGAACGCCAGGGTCTTGCCTTCGGTCAGATACGGCTCGATGCTTTCCTTGTACAGTTTCGCCTGCTTCTCGTCGTTGATGAGGATCATGATGAGATCGGCGTTCTTGGCTGCGTCTGCTGCGGTCATGACCGTGCAGCCCTGCTGTTCGGCCTTTTCCCAGCTCTTGCTGCCTTCGTACAGGCCAACGATGACCTTGATGCCGGATTCCATCAGGTTGAGCGCATGGGCGTGACCCTGAGAACCGTAACCGATGATCGCAACTGTCTTATCCTTGAGCTTGTCCAGATTGCAGTCCTGCTGATAGAAAATTCTCTGCATGTTTACTCTCCTTAGCTTATAAAAAAATTGATAATAAAAGTATTAAGTATCTTGTTGAATAACGGTCCGCGCCATTATACCGCATCGAAGATATTGCCTGCACAGTCGATGCAGATGATGCCCGAGCGGCACATCTCCACGATGCCCAGAGGCTTCATCTTGTTGAGGAATTCCTCCATGATCTTGGGTTCGCCCGACACCTCGACGCAGATGACGTCCGGGTTGAAATCCACGATGCTGGCGTGGTAGAGGTCCGCTGCGGATTTCAGTTCCGCCCGGCTCTCCGTCGTATTGCGCACCTTGACGAGCATGTGCTCGCGTTCGATGTTATTATCGGTCTCCATCAGTTTGATCTTTTTTACCTCGTGGAGTTTTCCCACCTGTTTGATGAGGAAGCCCCGCCCGTACTCGTCGCCGTCGAAGACGACGGTGATGCGGGAATACCGGGGGTCTTCGGTCTCACCGACGCTCAGGGTATCGATGTTGAAGCCCTTTCTCATGAACAGGCCGGCGACTCTGGTGAGGACGCCGAAATTATTTTCCACATAGATCGCTACAACGCTTCGCATGGCATCCTCCTACTCTGTCTTCTGCCGTTTTTCGGTAATAAGATCGTCTATCGTTCCGCCGTTGGGCAGCATGGGGAGCACCATCTCCCAGGTGTCGATCATGGCCTCGATCACGTAAGGTCTGTCCGAGACAAGGGCCTCTGCAAAGGCAGCCTTAAAAGCATCGATGTCTGTGACCCGCTTCGCTGCCGCGCCGAACCCCTGCGCCACCATGCAGAAATCGGTCTTTCTGTCCGGAAGCGTAGCGGAATAGCGGCTGTCGCAGTACACGGCCTGCAGCTGCCGCACCATGCCCAGCGAGTTGTTGTTGAGCAGCACGATAACGATGGGCGTCTTATACGAGACCGCCGTCGCCAGCTCGATGAGGTTCATGGAGAAGCTGGCGTCGCCCGTGATCATCACAGTTCTCTCCCCCGTCGCCAGATTTGCGCCGATGGCGGCGCCCAGGCCGTAGCCCATGGCGCCCAGCCCGCCGGAGGAAAGGAACTTCCGGGGCTTTTCGAATTCCAGGAACTGACCCGCCCACATCTGGTGCTGGCCCACGTCCGTCGTGATGATCGTATCGTCGGTCTTCAGCTCGTTGATGGCGTCGAACAGTTTAATGCTCGTAAAGGGATCTTCCGCCGTCTCCTCCGCATGGTCGCGGATGGCTTTCGCTTCCTTTTTGAGTTCTGCGATGCGGCTCATCCATTCCGGATGCTCCGCTTTATTTACGTTCTTCAGGATGCGGTCGACCGCGAAGACGATGTCGCCGATGAGCCCCACATCCACGCTGATATTCTTGTTGATCTCAGAGAAGTCCGGATCGATCTGGATGATGCTCCTGCTGTCTCTATAGGCTTTCTGATCGCCCGTAGCCCGGTCGGAAAAGCGCACGCCGATGCCGATGATCAGATCCGCCTCCCAGTTGGCCTTCGTGGAGGCGTAGCGACCGTGCATGCCCTGCATGCCCAGGTAGCGTTCGCAGCTGCCAGGAACACAGGAAAGGCCCATAAACGTGCTGCCGATGCAGGCGTCGATCTTATCTGCCAGCGCCATGACCGCCTTGCCCAGGTTCCGGCTGGCTGCGCCGCCGCCCACGTAGATGTAGGGCCGCTTCGCCTTGTTGATCAGCTCCACGGCTTTCCAGATCTCGCTCTCGGGCGCCTGGTCTTCCTGATAAGGCTGCACCTCGTACCACTTGGTAAAATCCGTTTCCGCCGCCTGCACGTCGCTGGGGACATCCACGAGGACGGGGCCGGGACGGCCGGATTTCGCGATGCGGAAGGCCTCGCGGATGGTCTCCGCCAGCTTTGTAACGTCGGTGACGTAGAAATTGTGCTTGGTGATCGGCATGGTGATGCCGATAGTGTTGATCTCCTGGAAAGAGTCCTTACCGATGAAATAGGTCGGCACGTTGCCGGTGATCGCCACCACCGGAACGGAATCCATCATGGCGGCAGCAAGACCCGTCGTCAGGTTCGTGGCACCGGGACCGGAAGTTGCCAGGACGACGCCTACCTTGCCCGTTGCGCGGGCATAGCCGTCCGCCGCGTGTGCCGCGCCCTGTTCGTGGGCTGTCAGCACGTGGGTGATGCGCTCCTGATTTTTATACAGCTGATCGTAGATCTGCAGCACCTGGCCGCCGGGATATCCGAAAATATGGGTAACACCCTGCTCGATGAGGGTCTCGATAATGATCTGTGAGCCTTTGAGTTTCTGGGTATGCATGGATCCTCCAGGGGGATAGAGTATAAAAAAAGTTCAACACGCTTTGTTGAATTACCACAAATAGTAACACTACCTATTTGTGGTGTCAAGTAAACGCTCCTTCTGCTCCTTCGTCATCTTCTTAATGGCCGCTTCGCGGCTGAGGGCATGCCCGTACTCATAGGGGCCCTCGGTGTAGACCAGCGTGCAGGGGCCGTGGCTGCGGGTATATTTCGCGCCGACGCCGTAGTTGTGCTGCTTCAGCCGCGCTTCGGGATCCGTCGAGATGCCGCAGTACAGGCTGCCGTCTTTGCATCGCAGCAGGTAGACGTAGCGCTGGCTGTAGACCCGCTTCTTCAGTGCGGTCCTGGATGGGTCACTCATAACCCTTTTCCTTTCTTCTGCGCCTACAGCGCAGAGATGAGAGAAACGATAACAAAGCCGAGAACGAGGACGGTGACCACCCAGAGGATGAGCCAAAGCCAGCTCACCTGGCGGGCGCGCACCTCGGGCAGATCCACGACGGCCATCTTCCGGATGCTGCGGCTCACCTTCAGGGGCAGCGTCTGCCCTTCCTTATAGATCGGGCTGGCGGAACCGGCCGTCAGTTTCATGATGGACGGGATAACGTAGTTCTTCAGGTGGACGGTCTCCCCGCCTTCCCTCTCGTAATCGATATCCACGAGATAATCGCAGTTGATGTCGCGGGAATCCAGTTTACCGTTCGTGGGGACGAACAATCTGGCCCTGTCCCGGCGCATGGCTTTCTTCAGTTCCGCGATCGTACCGCTGGCGCTGACGCCGCGGCTGCTCAGATGCAGCAGCATCACCCACACCGTGTCGTACAGGTTATAGACCGCCAGCAGTTCCAGCAGAAATATGATGATGAGCAGCGTTCTGTCGCTCATGAACGATCCTCCTTTGTCATAATATAAATAACATTATAGCACAGGGAGGGTTGTCCCTGTGCTATCGTTTCGCTTTCTGTGCTTTTATTCCATGGCGATCGCTTCTGCCATCTCGATGGCTTCGTCGATGTGGCTGCAGAAGTATTCTCTGCCCACCTTTTCCGTAAACCGGCTGTGCTCCATTACCTTCATGGGCTGGGGATTGACGTGGGAGAACACGACCTTCGTCCCCTGGGCGATGCAGCGGTCATACAGCTTTTCCAAAGAAGCCAGCGCCGTGGCATCCAGCGCCGTTACGCTCCGCATGCGCAGCACCAGCGCCTTCGTCTTCTCCTTGGCCGTGATCTGGGACAGTTTCTCCACGCTGCCAAAGAACAGCGGGCCCTGGATCTCGTAGATGCTCACCTGGGGCAGGATGCGGCGGAGACCGGATTCCTCGTCCTCGGGCGCGTCTTCCCACTTACGGATATCCGTCTCCTCGCTCATGCGCTTCATGAAGAGCAGGCAGGCAAGACCCAGTCCCACGGCGATCGCGACGACGAGGTCGAACACGACGGTGAGGACGAACGTGATGATGAGAACGATGATATCGCTCTTGGGCGCCGTCTTCACCATGCTGACAAAGGGCCGCCACTGGCACATGTTGTATGCGACGATGAACAGCACCGCCGCGATGACGGGCATGGGGATGAAGGACGCGTACGGCATTAAGAGCACCAGCACCAGGAGCAGCACGATCGAATGCACCATGCCGGCTACGGGGCTCTTGCCGCCGTTGTTGATGTTGGCCGCCGTTCTCGCGATGGCGCCTGTCGCCGGAATGCCGCCGAACAGCGCGGAGCCGATGTTGCCAATACCCTGGGCGATGAGCTCCGTATCCGGGCGGTGCTTGTCGCCGGTCATGCCGTCCGCCACGACGCAGGACAGCAGCGATTCGATGGCCGCCAGGATGGCGATGGTGACGGCGTTGGGGAACATGGCGCGGATCATCCCGAAGGAAATGGGATGGATGTGCAGGGTCGGCAGCTTGCTGCTTACGGTATAGAGGTCGCCGATGGTGTTGACCGGCAGATGCGCCAGTTTGACCAGGAGAGAGCCTACCAGGACAGCGATGAGCGATGCGGGGATCTTCTTGGATACTCTCGGCCAGAAGATGAGGATGGCGAGACTGAGCACGCCGACACCCAGCGCCGCCGGGTTGAGGGTGCCGAAGTTCTTCACAACGGCCTGCACCTTATCCACGGTCTCGATCGTAACGGTTCCTGCCGGATACGTTAAGCCGAAGAAATCCTTCAGCTGGCCTACGAGGATGGTGACGGCGATGCCTGCGGTAAAACCGATCGTGATGGTGCTGGGGATAAAGCGGATGAGTTTTCCAAGCCGCAGCACGCCCATCAGGATGAGCAGGATGCCCGCCATGATGGTGGCGATCATCAGCCCTTCCATGCCGGAATTGGCGACGATGCCCGCCACGATGGTGGCAAAGGCCGCCGTGGGGCCTGCGATCTGCACCTTGCTGCCGCCGAAGGCGGAGATGAGGAAGCCCGCGATGATGGCGGTATAAAGGCCCTCCTCCGGACCGACGCCGGAAGCCAGCGCCAGAGCGATGGAGAGAGGCAATGCGATAACGGCTACGATGACGCCGGAGATCAGATCTGAAGTTAAGTCCTTGACGGAATAGTTCTTCAGGGTGGTCCACAGCATGGGTTTGATAGGTTCCATAAAAACAAAAGACCTTCTCTTTCTACGAATTCACACGAATCGGTATTATATCAAAGAGAAGATCTTTCTTCCACAAAAATATTCGATTTTTCATCCTGCAGCAGTTTTTTTACGTACGCGCAGGCCGCGTCTTCCCCCTCATCCCGCAGCACGGTGAGCATCTGCGTAATGAGTTCCTGCGTCTTCGGATGGATAAAGACATACCCTCTGCCCTTTTCAAGATAAGCGAGGGGATCCGCCGGCGTATAGTCTTTGCCCCGGTAGATCTTGCAGGCCGCCACCCGGTCGCAGAACATCTCCGCCACGTATTTCAGAGGCATCTCCACCGCCTGAAAGCGCCGGTCGGTATCCGTCTTCTGGGTAGGATCGTCCCGCCGGGGATAGTCGATCCAATACTCGAAATGGTGCTTGTTGCGGCCCTTGTGGTGCATCCATGCCCTGCTGCCGGTCTCCTGCCGTTCCTGGTCGTTGGGGCTGCGAAAGCCCTGGTAGTAGCGGCATCCCGGAAGGAACTCCTGCGGACTGTATTTCGAGAGATCGTGGGTAAGCCCCTGCCAGTACAGGCCGACTTTAAAACACAGTCTTCGTACGGCCCAGCGGTGTCTCGTTATGGTTTTAAAATGCGCCCATATCCTCATGTCCGCTCTAAGCCGCCAGTTTCGTGCCGATCCACGCCGCGGCATAAGGCATCGCGATCCGGATGGCGGCCAGCATGATAAAGATCATCGCAAAGAGAAGGATGCGGTTCTTCAGGATCTGCTTTTGCTTTTCCTTCTCCTTCTTTTTCTTTTCTTTCGAATAGCGGTTGTATAAGATGCCGCACCAGACGGCACCGACGCCTGCGGTAAGGCAAAGTGCCACAGTCATCATATTGTTGATCGAGGAGAAGATCTCCCCGAATATGGTATCGTACATAGTGTTACGTGTTCCTTTCCCTTAAAGCGCTCCCTGGCTCATCAGTTGTGCGAAGGCGTAGAGCACGTCGGAGGCCGCCAGACGGTTTTCCTCCAGCAGATCGAACAGCGCGTCCTCGGACAGAACGCCCCGCTTCAGATCCGCAGGCAGCTTTCCGGCCTCGTCCGCCTCGTAATCCTTCATCCAGTCGCCCGCATAATAATCTTCCAGTTCCGCCATCGCATCCTGGATCTGCACGTAGTCCTGGAATGCCGCGCTGAACCGTTCCAGCACCGCTTTCGCCTCGTCCATCTTTGCTTCCATGTCCCGGATGCGCCGGATCTGTTTCGTTTCTCTCATCGTTTTTCCTCCGCATACTTTGATACCAAGACATTATAGCACATGTATGCCGCTTTCTATACTCTACGCAACGCTGTCCAACAAATGTCCAACAAATCCGGGGCTTTTCGATAAATTTTAAAAATATTTTACTGACCCTTATATTCCAGGCACAGCATCGTAAGATCGTCGAAGGGTTCTGCGTCGCCGACAAAGCCGGACACGGCCTCGCGGACGTTCTTCAGCACGGTCTCGGGACCTGCCTCCGCCTCTTTGTTGAGGGCGTCCAGCATACGGTCCAGGCCGAAAGCGTTTCTGTCTTTATCCATGGCTTCGGGCACGCCGTCCGTGTACAGGAACAGGCGGCCGCCGGGTTTCAGCTGGAATTCATAGGGCAGATAGAACTCGTCGTCGAAGCCTCCCAGCACGAAGCCGTGCTTGTCCTTCAGCAGCTCGTACCGGCCGTCCGGCTCCTTGATGACGGGGAATTCGTGGCCGGCATTCGCCGCCGTGAACTTGCCCGTGGAGATCTCCAGGATGCCCAGCCAAGCTGTTACGAACATCTGCATCTGGTTGTTGGAGCACAGGGCTTCGTTGGTCTTCGTGAGGATCTCCGCCGCGTTCTTGCCCAGCATGGCGCAGCTCTGGATGATCACCTTGGAGACCATCATGAATAGCGCGGCAGGTACGCCCTTGCCGGAGACGTCCGCCATGACGACGCATAAATGGTCGTCGTCGATCAGGAAGTAATCGTAGAAGTCGCCGCCTGTCTCCTTGGCAGGCTCCATGGAAGCATACAGATCGAACTCTTTTCTGTCCGGATAAGGCGGGAAGATATGGGGCAGCATGGAGGCCTGGATCTCTCCGGCCATGTTCAGTTCCGTGCTTACCCTCTCCTTCTCAGCCGTAACTTTCGTCAGGTTCTCCACGTAATCCGCCACGTCCTTCTCCATGTCCGCCATGGTGAGGGCGAGGTTCTCGATCTCGTCGCCGGTGCGGATGTTGAGCATGGAGAAGCGGTCCTTGATGTCCCTTCCGGCCTTCTTATCGTCTCTATAATCCTGGCAGGCCTGGGCGATCTGGTTGATGGGATCGATCACGGTCTTCTTCGTGCGCTTCGTGATCAGATAAGAATAGACGAACATGACCGCCGCCAGCAACAGCGTATACAGGAACGTGAAGGTCTTCATGCCGCGGGCCACGTTGTTGAGGGTGACGTCGGACATCACGAAGGCCACCGGCTTGCCGTCTTTTCCATAGAGCGGCATGCCCGCGGTGCACATGCGTCCGTGGAGCGGATTCTTTACGATGGAATAGAGTTTTCCCTCGCCGTCCCAGTTCATGAACTTTTCCCGTTCCTTTTTGGAAGCAGGCTCGCGGTCGCCAGGCAGAAAGCCGGATTCTGCCGATGTGTCAGGATCCGCGATCATCACCAGGGAGCTGGTGGCCGCGTCGTAGGTCGCGACGTACAGGTCGTTTACGTCGCTGGTCTTCAGGAATTCTCCCAGAACTTTCTTCAGATATTGATAATCTTCTCTTTGCGCGATCTCCTCGAAATGCGCCCGGTACTCTTCCGTGCGGGTCTTCTCCAGCTCTTCGCGGTACAGTCCCTTATAGATCGTTAAGATGTCGCCTGTCAGATCTTCCACGTCCACGATGTTCTCCACGACCATCGCGGTACTGCGGCAAAGCCCGAAAGCTTCGCCCGTATACTGGCCGACCAACGCGTAGGCAAACAGACCGAGCCCGATCAGAAAGGCGACGAGCCCCACGATGACCGAACCGATGACGCTTCCCCAAAACGTGCGGGCTTCCAGAGAATACATCCTCCGTTCCCGCCAGCTCATTTCTCTTACGCTTTTTTCCGGCATGATTCCCCCGTTTGTTTCGTTTACAGTTTCTTTAAGATCGTTAAGATATTCTTGCCTTCCTCATAGGAATAGGACACTTCATCCATGGTCTCCTTCACGAGAAGGATACCCAGACCGCCGATGCGCTCCATCAGCGCTTCCTCGGACGTGTCGGCGTCTTCCCTCGCCAAGGGGTCGAAGGGTTTTCCGTGGTCCAGGAACTGGATGACCACCCGCAGCGGATCGTCCAGCACCTCGCAGCGCACTTCCGCAGGGCCGATGGCCGGGTCATACGCGTAGCTCGCGATATTGACAAAGACCTCCTCGACGGCGAGGCGCAGCTGCAGCTGCGTGTTTTTGGGGCAGGCGGCGATCTCGGGACGCTGCAGGACGAAATCCGTGACCGCGTCGAGATTCTTCACCTCCGCCGTTACGATCAGATTCTCCATGACCGGTACCTCCCCATCAGATAAATTTGAACAGGCGGGTAAAGCCCGTTACTTCCAGCACTTCCATGACGGATTTACCGGTATTCTTCGCAAACAGAACGCCGCTTTTGCGGTGCAGTTCCATATAGACGAGCTTAAACGTGCGAAGACCGGCGCTGGAGACGTACTCCAGTTTCTCCATGTCCAGCGTAAGGTTGTCGAACTTGGACGCCACGTCCAGAAGGATCTTCTCCACTTCCGGTGCGTTCGTCGCGTCGATGTAGCCGTCCAGCTTCAGCTCGGCATCATTGCCGTGTTTGATCAGATCCATATTCATGCTCATGGTCCTCATCCTCCTTATGTATAGTATACACCCTGCCGGAATAAAAATGAACAGGCCCCCGGAAGGACCGGGGGCCTGAAATGCTTGCTGTTATGCGTTTTCCTTGATCGCTGCCTGCGCTGCTGCCAATCTCGCGATGGGTACGCGGAACGGGCTGCAGGAGACGTAGTCGAGGCCCACCTTGTGGAAGAATTCCACGCTGGAGGGGTCACCGCCGTGCTCGCCGCAGACGCCCAGGTGCAGGTCGGGTCTGGTGGCTCTGCCCAGCTTGCAGGCCATGTCGACCAGCTTGCCTACGCCCTTCTGATCGACCTTCGCGAACGGATCGTTCTCGTAGATCTTGGCGTCGTAGTAAGCGGAGAGGAACTTGCCGGCGTCGTCTCTGGAGAAGCCGAAGGTCATCTGGGTGAGGTCGTTGGTGCCGAAGGAGAAGAACTCGGCTTCGGTCGCGATCTCGTCCGCCGTGAGCGCGGCTCTGGGGATCTCGATCATGGTGCCGACGAGATACTTCATCTCGATGCCGGACGCCTTGATGAGTTCATCCGCGACCTTTACGACAATATCCTTGACGAACTTGAGCTCCTTGACCTCGCCTACCAGGGGGATCATGATCTCGGGGACCATGGTCCATTCGGGATGTCTCTTCTGGACGGCCAGCGCTGCCTTGATGACCGCCCTGGTCTGCATCTCTGCGATTTCCGGATAGGTCACGGTAAGGCGGCAGCCTCTGTGACCCATCATCGGGTTGAATTCGTGCAGCCCTGCGATGATGTTCTTGATGGCTTCCACGCTCTTGCCCTGGGCCTTAGCCAGCGCTTCGATGTCGTCCTCTTCCTTGGGAACGAATTCGTGGAGAGGAGGATCCAGGAAGCGGATCGTAACGGGATAGCCCTGCATCGCCTCGTAGATGCCTTCGAAGTCGCTCTGCTGCATGGGTTCGATCTTGGCCAGCGCCGCGACTCTCTCCTCCACGGTATCCGCGCAGATCATCTCGCGGAATGCAGCGATCCTGTCTTCTTCGAAGAACATGTGCTCGGTTCTCGTCAGGCCGATGCCCTGAGCGCCCAGTTCGATGGCCTTGGCGGCATCCTTCGGGGTATCCGCATTCGTTCTTACCTTGAGTCTTCTGTATTTATCGGCCCAGCCCATGATGCGGCCGAATTCGCCGGCGATCTGAGCGTCTACCGTGGGGATGACCCCTTCATAGATATTGCCGGTGGAGCCGTCGATGGAGATGAAGTCGCCTTCGCGGAAGGTCTTGCCTGCCAGTTCGAACTTCTTGTTCGCTTCGTCCATCTTGATGTCGCCGCAGCCGGAGACGCAGCATTCGCCCATGCCTCTGGCGACGACGGCAGCGTGGGAGGTCATGCCGCCGCGGACGGTCAGGATGCCCTGCGCGGCCTTCATGCCTTCGATGTCCTCGGGGGAGGTCTCCAGTCTTACGAGGATGACCTTTTCGCCCTTATCGGCCCATTCCTTGGCGTCGTCCGCAGTAAAGACGACCTTGCCGGAAGCAGCGCCCGGGGATGCGCCCAGACCCTTGCCCAGCGGCGTCGCAGCCTTCAGAGCGGCAGCGTCGAAGGTGGGATGCAGCAGCGTATCCAGGTTTCTGGGATCGATCATGGCAACAGCTTGCTTTTCGTCGATCATGCCTTCGTCCACGAGGTCGCAGGCGATCTTCAGAGCAGCCTGAGCCGTTCTCTTGCCGTTTCTGCACTGCAGCATGTACAGCTTGCGGTTCTCTACCGTAAACTCCATGTCCTGCATGTCTCTGTAGTGGTCTTCCAGGATGCCGCAGACCTTGACGAATTCGTTATAGGCTTCGGGGAACTTCTCCGCCATCTGGGCGATGGGCATCGGCGTACGGACGCCGGCTACCACGTCTTCGCCCTGGGCGTTTACGAGGAACTCGCCCATCAGCTTCTTTTCGCCGGTGGCCGGGTCACGGGTAAAGGCAACGCCTGTGCCGGAATCGTCGCCCATGTTGCCGAATACCATCGGCATGACGTTGACGGCGGTGCCCCAGCTGTAGGGGATGTCGTTGTCTCTTCTGTAGACGTTGGCTCTGGGGTTGTCCCAGCTGCGGAATACGGCTTCGATGGCTGCGAACAGCTGTTCCTTCGGATCGTCGGGGAAGTCCGCTCCGATCTTGCTCTTATATTCTGCCTTGAATTGATTTGCGAGCACTTCCAGATCTTCCGCCGTGAGTTCCACGTCGTAGGTGATGCCCTTCTCGGCCTTCATCTTGTCGATGAGTTCCTCGAAGTACTTCTTGCCCACTTCCATGACGACGTCGGAGAACATCTGGATGAATCTTCTGTAGCAGTCCCACGCCCATCTGGGGTTGCCGGACTTGTCGGCGATGGTGCGCACGACCTGTTCGTTGAGACCCAGGTTGAGGATGGTGTCCATCATGCCGGGCATGGATGCTCTGGCGCCGGAGCGGACGGAGACGAGAAGCGGATTTTCCTTGTCGCCGAACTTCTTGCCGTTGACCTCTTCCATCTTCTCGATGTACTCCATGATCTCGGCTTTGATGGCGTCGTCGATCTTTTTGCCATCTTCGTAGTAACGGGTGCAGGCTTCGGTGGTGATGGTAAAGCCCTGGGGCACGGGCAGGCCGATGTTGCTCATCTCAGCCAGATTGGCACCCTTGCCGCCCAGGAGGTTGCGCATCTTCGCGTTGCCTTCCGAGAACATGTAGACGTACTTTGTGCTCATAAAACAATACTCCTTTCGTTTATATTGTGAATGAAATGATTAACTCGTATTCAAAGCATAGTATATGCCTTTTACATCAAATTGTGCAACGGTTTAAATTCATAATACTTGTATATCGGTATTCATTTTCTTGCCGACGCAAACAGATCCTTCAGAGAGGGATACAGGCTTCGGTAGACCGCGTAATTTCTGGCATAGACGCCATCGTTTTCATGGTTTGGGACAAAGGTGCGCCAGACGGGGCGTTCCAGAGCGTCCGCGGCCGTCTGCAGATCCTGCCAGACCCCGGCCGTGACCCCGCCCAGCAGCGCCGCCCCTGCCGCCGCCATGTCACTCTCCTCCAGCACGTCGATGGTGCGTCCCGTGATATCCGCCTTGATCTGTGCCCACACGGCGCTCTTTGCGCCGCCGCCGATGGAGGCGAATCGTTCGATCGGTTTTCCGGTAAGCTGCTCGCTCCATTCCAGGAACTGCCGCAGACCGTATCCGCAGCTCTCCAGCACCGCCCGGTTCAGGTCCGCCCGGGTGGTGGCGAGGGTCATCCCAAAGAAAACGCCCCGGGCGAACGGATCCCATACGGGGCTGCGCTCGCCCTGCATGTAAGGCAGAAAGACCACGCCGCCGCAGCCGGGAGCCGCTTTGGCTGCCTGTTCGCCTGCCCGTTCGAATACCGCTCCGTCCGGCTTCTGTCCGCCGTTTTCAAATTCCCGGCAGAACCATTCGTTCGCGGCACCCGTAAAGGACATGGAGCCCTGGTAGACCCAGGTACCAGGGGAAAGATATGCCCGGTTGATAAAACGCGGATCGAAGACAGGCTTTTCCACGCAGACCGTCAGCACGTTGGAGGTGCCCACGGATTCGCAGACGTCACCTTCTTTCAACACGCCGCAGCCCAGCGCCGCACAGGGGGTATCCCCTGCCCCCGCCGCCACCGGAATGCCCGCAGGAAGGCCGAGAGCCGTCAGTTCCCTGCAGTTTAAAAAGCCGGCGGGTTCGCAGGACTGCTTTAAGGGCGGCAGCTTCTCCCGGTCCGCGCCAAGCGCTTCGCACAGTTCTTCCGACCAGCGGTCGCCCTTCACCGTATCGAACAGGTTCGTATAGGAGGCGTTCGTGGGGTCGATGGCGGTCTGTCCCGTCATTTTCAGGCACAGCCAGCTGTTGAGGTGACCGAACCAGCGAGCCCTGTCAAAGGCCTCCGGCATGTTCTCCTTCACCCACAGCAAAGAAGAACCGGACAGTCCGCCCGCCATCGCGCCGTTGGCGGTGACCGCAAACAGTTTTTCCGCGCCAACGCGCTTCAGGATATCTTCCGCCTGCTTCGTGCTGCGCCGGTCGGAATACAGGATGGGACCTGCCAGAACGCCGCCGGTCTCATCCATGCAGACGAATGCCGGGCAAAGCACGGAAAGCCCGATGCCGGCCACGCGAGAGAGGTCGATGCCGCTGTCCCGTAGATCCCGGATGGCTTGCAGCATCGCGTTCCATAAGCTGTCCGGATCGATCTCCGCCCAGCCTTCGTGCAAGGCAAAAGAGCGGTAGGCGGCCCTCGTACGGGCTGCCTGCCGCGCGTTTTCATCCAATATGCAGGCCTTCAGGCCCGACGTTCCGACGTCGATGCCCAAAATATATGCTCTTGTACAATCTCTGTTTATCATATAAGCATCATACCACAACAGATCGGCAAAGAATAAAAAAGAACCGGCAGAAATTCACTGCCGGTCAAGCATGTTTACATAATATTTTTTACGATCTTTCCGTCCTGAATGACGAGTTTTACATTGTTTGGATCGGTGATGGGTGCAACTGACTGGGATAGATCGCCCTTCACCAGGATGACGTCCGCCAGTTTGCCCTCTTCCAGAGTCCCCAATTGGTCTCCCATCAGCAGGATCTCGGCGTTCACCTTCGTGGCCATGCGGACGATCTCCAGCGGGGTGAACCCGGCATAGGCCATGCGCTCGAACTCCATCGTAGCCTTGTCGTAACTGCAGCCGAAGTCCGCATCGCCCAGGAAATCGCAGCCCATGCCGATCTTGACGCCGGCCTTTCTTGCCATCTCCAGGGAACGGTAGTGCGCCTCGTAGGACTTGAGGGTCTTCTCCTTCAGATATGGCAGCACGCCCTCCTTGTTTTCGAAGTACAGTTTGGACGTGTGCATGATGGACAGCGTGGGCACCAGCCAGCAGTCGTTTTTGATCATCAGATCGATGCAGTAGTCGTCCAGATAGAATCCATGTTCGATGGACTTTACGCCGCACTCCAGCGCCGTGCGGATGCCCCGGTTGGCCTGGGCGTGGCTCGAGACGTACGAACCCATGTTCTCCGCCTCCTCCACCGCAGCCCGGATCTCATCCCGACTGAAGTGGGAGTGCTCCCCTGCCTTGTCGCCGTTGGAGAACACGCCGCCCGTCGTCATGATCTTGATGAGATCCGCGCCGTTGCGCATGTTGATGCGGCAGGCCCTGCGCATCTCATCCACCCCGGTCACCAGATAGGAGATCGTGTAGACCTTCTCGCTGGCTTCCAGAGTCAGTTTCTGATAGGAGTCTCCATGACCGCCGATCTGGGAGATGATGCGGCCGGCGGAAAAGATCCGCGGACAGCTGATGAGCCCCGCAGCCGCCGCCGGTTTGAGCAGCACCACGTCGGAACCCAGGTCCCGGAACGCGGTGTAGCCCGAATCGCGCAGCTGCTGCATGTCCCGCAGGGCGATGCAGGTCTGCATCTGAGGCGTGCTCGATACCCAGTCCAGCGCCGTGGCCGAGCCCCAGCCCATATGCACGTGTGCATCGATGAGCCCCGGCAATATGCTGCCGTCCTCGATCTCGTAAACTTTTGCGCTTTCCGGCAGCTCCGGCAGGACCGCCTGCCGGCATACGGTCCGGATCTTATTGTCTTCCAGGATGACGGCACCCTTTTCGATCGGCATGCCGCCGTTTCCGTCGATCACTCTTCCCTTTAAAACGATCATGGAGAACCTCCGTTCAGATAAATAATGCCGTTTCTTTTTTATTTTCTCTCAAAGACGACGTCGCCGTCAATGATGGTCATGTCGCACTTGATGTCCTTGATCTGCATGGGATCGCAGGTGAAGATGTCCGTATCCAGCACCGCCATGTCGCACAGGAAGCCGGGCTTGATGCGGCCTTTCTCGTTCTCCTTGAATTCCTGATAGGCAGAGCCGGTGGTATAGGCATCCACGGCGGTGCAGACGTCGATGCATTCCTGGGGATTCCAGCCACCCTCCGGCCAGCCCTTCTTATCCTTGCGGGTCACGGCGCAATAGATGCCGGGGAACGGATTGAGGTCCTCCACCGGGGAGTCGGTGCCGAAGCTCTGATGGATGCCCAGCTTGTCCGCAGTGCCGAAAGCGTAGGACGTGGAGCAGAGTTCCTTGCCGCAGCGGCTCTCCACGATGTGCATGTCGTAATCCAGGAAGATGGGCTGATAGCACGGGATGAGGTCGTTCTTCGCGATCTCCTGCATCATGTCGGCATCCGTGATCTGGCAGTGCATCAGGATGTGGCGGTACGGATTGACTTCCTTCTCACCGTAGTGCAGAACGGTCTCGTAGGCCTTCATGGTGTCTTCCACGGCCTTGTCGCCGATCACGTGGGTGCAGACCTGCACGCCGTACTTATCTGCGATGCGGCAGTATTCCAGCAGTTCTTCGGGCTGGATATTGGGTACGCCGAAGTTGCCCGGGTCATCCTTGTAACCGCCGCGGATCGTGGCGGTACGGCCGCCCAGAGAACCGTCGCCGAACAGCTTGAGGGGACCGTTCGTCATCTTTGGATTGCCGACTTCGCCGATCTTGAAGTACTCGCCGCTGGCGCATGCCTTCTCGAATTCTGCGGGGCTGTAGTAGCAGATCTGGTGATGATAGCGGATGTGCGCTTTGTTGGTCTTATAGACGTTGTCGATGGCGGTGTGCAGATCTTCCCGGTTGCCGACGATCTGGTTGAGGTCGTTGGACTGGACGCTCGTAACGCCGCATTCGATGGCGTGGGCGTCGGCCAGCATAAAGAGGCGTTCGAAATCCTCCACCGTGAACTCCGGCAGCAGCTGTTGGGGATAATAGGCCGCTTCGTTGAAGGCACCGGTAGGTTCGCCGTTCTCGTCGAACACGGGATAGCCGCCTTTGGGCAGCGGGCCGGGCTTTACATCCAGCATTTCCAGAGCCTTGGAGTTGGTGACCGCGATATGGCCGCAGACTCTCACCATGATGACGGGGACCTCCGTGGAGATCTTGTCCAGGTCGTAGCGGTTGGGTGCCCGCTTGGGACCTTCCGTAAACAGATCTTCGTTATATCCCATGGAGAAAATGCCGTGCTTGCACTCTTCCGGGTGAGCCGCCATAAAGTCTTTGCAGCGGCGGATGAGCTCGTCCAGGGATCTGCAGCCCATGGTGTCGACCCGGGACAGGCCGATGCCTACGAACAGGAAATGCAGATGGGCGTCGTTGATGCCGGGGATGACGGTCTTGCCGGCAGCGTCGACGACTTTGGCATCGCTGCCTGCCAGAGCCAGGATCTCATCGTTCGTTCCAACCGCTTTTATGACGCCGTCTTCAGCGTAGACAGCCTGGCGGAAATCGCCTCTTTCCACGTAGACCTTACCGTTGATGAGCGCAAGTTTTTTCATGAATACACCTCCCGAAGGCCGCAGCCTCCTTTAAAAATGCCCGGCCCGAAACAGTTTCGGACCGGGCGCGTTGTTAAAAAACTTATTTAGCCTCGTTCTTGTTCTTCTTGTCGAAGATGAAGTAGACGATCGCACCGATGACCCAGACTCCCAGGCCCATGATGGCGGAAGTACGGTCTTCCATAAACGTGTTGTACATCAGAGCGATGTTGACCAGCACGGCGATGATGACGGTAACGGCACCGCCCCATACTTTGTAGGGACGCGGCAGATCCGGCATCTTTTTACGCAGGATGAGCACGGATGCGATGATGAGAACGTTGGTAAGCTGACCGGTGAAGACGATCAGGTTAGTGAGCTGATCCAGGGAACGGATCCAGATGAGCAGCAGGATGAGGACCAGCTGTACCCACATGGCGTTGGCGGGAACGGCGTTCTTGTTCAGCTTGCCCAGGCCCTTGAAGAAGTGGCCTTCCTTACCCATGGCGTAACCGAGTCTCGGGAATGCCAGGGTCATGGAGTTGATGGAGCCTAGCTGGGAGATCGCCATACCGACGGATACCAGCGTAGCGCCGGCAGCGCCGAAGATCCGCTTTGCAGCCTCGGTACCCAGGAAGTAGGTGCCGCCTTCGATCAGATCGTGCATCTCCTGCAGGGGCAGGACCTTCCAGATCGCGTAGTTGAACAGGCAATACAGGATGGTGATGGCACCGATAGCGACGATGATGGACAGAGGCAGATTCTTCTTCGGGTTCTTGATCTCTTCCGCTACGATATTGAGGTTCGTCCAGCCTTCATACGCCCACAGGGTGGCAACGGTAGCGAACGCGACCATGCCGAAGAAGTTGCCGGTCCCCTCGCCTGCCATGGGCTGCATGGACAGCGTGTTGCCGGAATCGCCCTTGAACAGCGCTGCGAACAGGATGATGAGGATGGGGATGACCTTACCGATAACGGTGATGTTGGTGAGGATAGAGCCCTGTTTTACGCCCAGCAGGTTGAAGACCGTGAACGCAACGGCGATAGCAGTCGCGAAGATCTTGCCTGTGGTGCCGCCGATGGAGAACATGGCAGCCAGCGCCAGCGCACCTGCGGAGATGGACCCCGGGGAGCCGATGAGCCAGTCGCTGAAACTGGAGATAAAGCCTACGACGGGGTGGAATGCTTCGTTCAGATAGATGAGTTTACCGCCGGCTTTGGGCATCATGGCACCAAGTTCTGCATAGCAGATACCGCCCAGCATGGAGACGACACCGCCTAAGATCCACGCGAGCAGGCACATGCCGAGACTGTAGCCCGTACGCATCATAACGTAGGAGCCCAGGTAGAAGATACCGCCGCCGATCATAATACCGGCCAGGATGGACGCGCCGCCGAACAGGCCTATTTCGCGCCGGAATTCGGTCTCTTCAGAAGCAAGCTCGGCCTCGTGCATTTGGAGATTCTTGTTTTCATCCATAATGTAGCCTTTCTCTTCTAAAAAGATTATAAAAGAAATATTACGTGATATTCATAATATAACACGATTAATAGCGGAGTACAACACTTTAAGCCGTTAAAAAGGCCCCGGTTCAGCGCTGGGGCCTTAATTTGTAAATATTTAGATGTCTGAAGAAATTTATTCACCTGTTTCCGGGGCCGGTGCGGCATCCTCCGTTTTCGGCGCGCTTGGGATGACCCCGGCATTGAAGGATCTAAAGTAATCCGTACTCAGGACAAGTTTCGAATAGCTGAGCTTGCCCTGCACCTTCGAACGCATCGCGTTGATGTAATCCTGACTGGCCGGCTGGGACGCATCCGCGTCCGTCCATTTGCCGCCGTAATAATAGCCCTTGTCCGTCAGGAACGATCCGTTGGTCCACAGCACCAGAGGCTCTTCCTCGGAGAAGACGTCCTGACCGACGAACAGACGGGAATCGTAATCCACGCCGAACAGGTTGCACAGCGTGGGCTGGATATCCAGGCTGTAGGTCGGGAAATCGATCTGGATGGGGTCACTCTCCTCCAGGCACCCGCTCCAGATGAGCAGCCGGGAGTGGTCTCTTTCCTTCGGCGTCTGATAGGCGTAGCCGTACAGCTCCTGCAGGTAGTCCTTATCCGTGCCCCAGGCTGCGCTCTTTTCGAGACCGTAGGGATAGTGGTCCGTGCCGAGCACGATGACGGTATCGTTCGCGATACCCGCCTCCTCCAGGGTCTGGATGACGTATTCCAGAGCGTATTCCAATTCCAGGTTGCAGGCGAAATAGCCCTTTACCTGCTCGGAATACGGCAGCTCTGCCACCGCGTCGCGGTTCTTCTTGGACATGGCGTTGGCGGACCAGGCATAGTTCGTGTGGCCGCTGATGGACATGTAATAGACGGAGAACGGCTGGTGATCCATGTACCGAGTCATGGTATATTTCATCATCTCCAGGTCCGAATCCGGCCAGACGTCCAGCAGATAGTCCTCCATGCCGTTGCCCTTGGCGATGAAGTTGTCGAAGCCCAGGCCCGTATGGGTCCGGTTGCGGCCGTAGTAGTCGTACAGGCCATTGTGATAGCATTCGCTGAAGTAGCCGAGGCTGCGCAGCTTGTGGAAGATGTTGATGGAGTTATCTTTTCCGATGGTGTCCTGGATGGAGTTGACCCCGTCCATGGGCACGATGCCCATCATGTTGGAATATTCGCCGGTGGACGTGCTGCCGCCCCAGGCCGGCTGGTAATAATCGTTGAAGTTGATGCCCTTCGTCGCCATGCGGTAGAGCGCGGGCGTCAGCTCTTCGCTGATAAGCTCCTCAGAGAACGCCTCCGCCGTGATAAAAATGAGGTTCTTTCCGGCGAACAGCCCTGTATATTCGTTCTTCGGTGAGGGTTTCTGCTGCTGCACGTACTGGTGCGCCGCCTTGATGTTGCCCGAAGAGGATGCGATGAGCGCGTCCAGATCCACATTCAGCTTGTTGAGGCCGAAGAAAGACGGGCCGGAGGAAGACCCGGTGCCGTGAGCCGCGGACAGGACGTCCGGCGCATCGAGCGCCGCTTCCATATCCAGCTCGTAGCCGCCCCGCAGGTCTTTTCCGGTGGCGTAGATGAGTCCCTTCGTCTGCACGTCGGAGCTGAAGTTGCCTTCCCTGCCGCCGATCCCTGCAAACAGAGCGCTCAGGATGAGCAGTACGACGCCGGCCAGCGCCTGCACGCCTGCCGGCCGGAAGTTCATCGGCTTGCGGAACCCCAGATCTTTGCGCCGCCAGATCATGAGCGCCAGCGGCACGTGGAACAGCAGGATGATGGGGATGCCCCGCAGGATGAGCCCGACGACCACACCGCCGAAGCCCGTCACCACGTCCCCTGCTCCCGTCGCGATATCCGTCTTGCTCATGAACACGCGGTAGCTGTTATAAATGAAATATTCTACCAGGAAAGCGATCGTAAAGATCTCGAGAACGACCGCCTCCAGGATAAAGGAGATCTTCTCGGCGAACAGGCTGCAGACCGCGCCAAGCACGAGGCCGATGCCGAAAGCATGGAACACGCCCACGTGCAGGAAACCCGAACCGGTGAGCACCGTAAGCAGGATCTCGAACAGCGCGAAGATAGGCCCCAGAAGCAGGCAGGCAAAGGGCCGGAAGCCCTTGGCAGAAGCGGACTTGGCAGCGGAAGCTTTGGCCGCAGCAGTCCGGGTCTTCTTCTTATCCTTTTTCGGCGTTTCTTTTTTCGGCAGGAGGCCCTTCAGATCCGGTTCTGCAGACTTCGCGGCATGGGTATGGGACGCAGAAGTCTTAGCGGATGTTCCGGACTTGCCGGACCGCTTATCCTTCTTTGCCCTCGCCTTGGCTCGCTTTTCGCGCCGCTCCTGCATCGCTCTGTCCAGTTCTTCCTTGCTGAGCCGTTCCCTGTTGTCTTTATTCTCCGAAGACATAGCTGAAATAATCCTTTTCGATGACGTTCTTGCAATAATTCAGTTTATCACGAACGATATCCTTTACGGAATCGATGTAATCCGCATCCGCCGTCTGACCTTCCGCCGGCGTAAACCGTCCGGTGCCGGCGTCGTAAAAGCCCTTTTCCGTCTTCCAGCTGTAGCTGTTCCACATCACGAGCCCTTCGTCCGTGGACAGCACGTCCCGGCCCGGATACAGGCGGGAATCGTACTCGACGCCCATCAGGTTGAGTATCGTCGGCACGATGTCGATGCTGCTGATCGGCTGGGTCACGGTAATGGGGTCCATATCCCGGAACGCGCCGCTGTAGAATATCAGCAGGTTGTGGTCGCGTTTCGCCTCATCGGTGGCCGGATATCCGTACAGTTCCGACACGTAATCCCTGTCGTTGGCCCAGATCATGCTGTTCTGCAGGGCGTAGGGATAGTGGTCCGAGGTGAGGACGATGAGGGTATCGTCCAGCCGGCCCGCCTCCTCCAGACGGTCCACGACGATCTTGACGGCATCTTCCAGTTCGAGCTGCGCCGCCACGTAGGACTTGATCTTCGTGCTGGCGTCCAGGCCCTCCACGAGGTCCTTATGCTTGATGGCCTGCTCCTGGTGCGTAAAGTTATAGATGCTGTGACCGCTGTAGGTCATGTAATACACGTAGAACTTTTCGTCGTCGATCCAGTCGTCTACGGTGCAGTTCATCATCTCCGTGTCGCTGGGAGGCCACATGTCCGTCAGGTAGTCCTCCATGCCGGTACCGTTGGAAATAAAGGACTCAAAGCCCAGCCAGGGGTGGGTCAGATACCGGTTGTAGTAGTCATAATCCCCATTATGGTAAGCTGTCGCCGTATACCCCAGAGGCATCAGGTGATAACCGACGCAGGTGGCGTTGTTGTGGCCGATGATCTGCTGCATGGAGTTGGCATGGTTGACCGGCACGATGCCCGTAAGCGTCGCGAATTCACCGGACGTGGTGCTGCCGCCCCAGAACGGCTGGTAATAGTCTTCGAACGTAATGCCTTCCGTTGCCATTTTATACAGCGTCGGCGTCAGTTCCTCGCTCACCGCCTCTGCCGCAAAGCTCTCCGCGCAGATGACGATGAGATTCTTGCCCTCGAACAGGCCTGTGTATTCGTTCTTGACCGTAGCCTTCTGGGAAGCCACGTAGCTGTGGACCGCACTGATGGCGGGGTCGGTCTCGGCAGCCGCCAGCGCGTTAAAATCGATGTCGCGCTTGTTGAGGCCGTGGAACGCGGGCGCGCCGTTGGAACTGCTGCCCCGGGTCACGAGCCCCTCCGGCTTTTTAGGCTTCTCCGGCTTTCCGAACGCGCCGTACACCACGTCGCGCTGCGTGGACGTGATGAGCCCGAAATTGCGGATGCCGTCGTTGAACACATACTCGTAGGAATACTTCGGTGCGGCGAAGGTGTCCAGCTGGGTGCTGCCCGCCGCCATGCTCTGGCAGACGACGCCGGCCAGGGCCAGATAGACGAGGGTCCAGCGGTCCTTGCGGGTAAAGTCCCAGACTTTATACAGCGCGAGAAGGACGAACACGGGGACGTGATACAGCGCGATGATGCCCACTCCTTCCCGGATGAGCCGGGCAAGGTCTTCGCCGAATTCATCCATAACCCCGCCGGCGCCCTGGAAGATCGTCAGGGGATCCATAAATGTCTGGTAGGAATTGTTGACGAAGAACTGCACGCAGAAATAGAACGCGCCGATCTCCGCCAGGATGAGGGCTGCCGCAAAACCTGCCTTCCGGTTTTTGAAGGCGAACGCCACGCAGTTGCACAGCATGCCGCAGGCAAATCCGGCCAAAAGCGCGCTGGCAGGATGGTAGCCGGAAGCCAGGCCGCAGTCCGATGCCAGCCGCCATTCCAGATACATGAAGGTCAGCGGCAGAGCCAGCATGCTGAGAGCCCTTCTGAGGCCGTTATTCTTCGATTTCAGAGGTTTTTCTTCGGTGTTGGTGGTATTTATCATGATGCCTTCTTTTATCGTTTAAAGGTCGGATTCCGCAAGTCTGGTCTCGGCGTTCTTGAATTCCCTGCTCTTCCTGCGCATCGTGATGAAATAGCAGATGAGCAGCAGCGAGAGCGTAAGGATCCAGGAGATGGGATATGTTATGTACAGCATGTCCAGGTTATGGAAGCGAGGGATCTGCCATATCGTATAGATCCAGACCACGCGGAACACGCAGATGTTGAACACCGTGATGATCATGGGCAGCAGCGAAGAGCCGAGGCCCCGCAGCACGCCGGTCATCACATCCATCATGCCGTCCAGGAAATACGGCAGGCACAGGTATTTCATCCGCAGGCGCCCATAGGCGATGGCAGATGCGTCGCCGGGGATGTAGATGGACAGCAGCTGATGGGAGAACAGATAGCTCAATCCGCCCAGCACGAGACCCGTGACGAACACGTCGAACATTACGTCCTTCGTTACTCTCCTCGCCCGGTCAAGCCGCTGCGCGCCCACGTTCTGGCCGACGAAGTTCATGCCGGTCTGATGGATGGCGTTCATGGCGATGAATGTAAAGCCTTCGATGTTCGCTGCCGCGGAATTGCCCGCCATCGCGACGGAGCCGAACGAGTTGATCGAGGACTGGATAATGACGTTCGAGATCGAGAACATCGAGCTCTGGATGCCGGCGGGAAGGCCGATCTTGACGATCTGCTTCAGTTCCGAGCCGTAGATGTGCATCTTCCGGAACACCAGCTTATAGGCCCCTTCCGTGCGCAGCAGGAAGCGCACGATGAGGAAGGCGGATACGCACTGGGACAGGATAGTCGCCAGCGCTACACCGTCCACGTTGCGCTTGAGCACAATGACGAAGAACAGGTTGAGCACCACGTTGATGATGCCTGCGGTCACCAGATAATACAGCGGATGCTTCGTATCTCCCGCCGCCCGCAGGATGGCTGCGCCGTAGTTGAACACGAGGGATGGGATCATGCCGCAGAAATAGATGCGCATGTACAGCGCCGACAGGCCGATGACGTCGTCCGGGGTCTGCATCCAGGAAAGCAGCGTGCGCGAGATGAGCACGCCCACCACAGTGAGGACAGCCCCGCCTATCACGGCTACTGGCATGGCGGTGTGCACGGCTCTGCTGCAGCGGTCATCGTCCTGGGCGCCCAAAGACACCGCCACGGTGACCCCCACACCGACGGAAAGCCCGATAAACAGGTTGATGATGAGGTTGATAATGGCGCCGGTGGCTCCCACCGCTGCGATGCTGAGACGGCCGCAGTAACGGCCGACAACGACGAGATCCGCCGCGTTGAACAGCAGCTGCAGCACGCCCGTAAGCATGAGCGGGATGGCATAGCGGATGATGTTGCCGAACAGCGGCCCATTCACCATGTCGATATTGTTCGTTTTTTGTTTCTGAGGCATAAAATGTAGGGTTTGCGTCTATAGGAAAAGATTTCTGTTTGCAACACCAAAAAGCCTTGAAAAATCAAGGCTTTTTGAAAGGGACCGTGGTTGCGGCCCCTTTTAAACAAAATGGCGGAGACGGTGGGATTCGAACCCACGTGGCGGTTAAGCCAAACTGATTTCGAGTCAGCCCCGTTATGACCACTTCGATACGTCTCCGTAAGACCTGCGCTAAAGGCAGGCGCTGCCTTCCGGCAATACGAACTGTAGAGCCTCGGGCAATATTTCAAATTCCGTATCCCGGAAATCCAGCACCTCTCCGTCCACGGAGATGCGCACCGGTTCCAGGGCGCGGAGTTTAAACTTTTTGCAGTGGATATACTCGATATACCGATCTGCATCTTTCCCCTGCAGATGGGTTCCTTTGCGGTACCTCGCCAGCATGATCGGCAGTTTTACGCCCCGAACGGGATGCACGATGCAGACATCCATATAGCCGTCGTTCAGTTCCGCGTCCGGGCAGCTCCGAAAACCGCCGCCGCAGAAGTGGCCGTTTGCGATGGCGGCCAGCATCAGCTCGCCTTCCTGCTCCGGGTGATCCTCCACGGTCCAGGCCATGCGGTAGGTCTTGCCTTTCCGCAGAACCTTGAGCGCAGCAGCCACGTAGGCGGCAGTGCCCTTCAGCCTGTCGCTCTTCATGGCGGCGGCTTCCGCGACCACGTCGCAGTCCACGCCGATGTTGAACATGTTGAGCGCATATCCACCCGACCATTTTAACACATCGATGGGAATTACTGAACCGTGAATCTGCTTTTCTATCTGCAAAATGTTTTCTTTTCCCGAAAAATTCCGGACGAAGTCGTTTCCCGTGCCGCAGGGTACCACCGCCAGCTGGGCGTTCGGATGTCCCGCGATGCCCGACAGCACGTTGTTGACCGTCCCGTCGCCGCCGCAGGCATAAAAGCGCACATCGCCTTCGAAAGCGCATTTCTGCCGGCAGTACAGGATGGTCTCCTGCTCGCTCAAGGTCCGGTGGATCTCGTAATCTTCTTCAAATCCGGTGAGGGCCTTATGGATCTTCGGCAGGATATCCGTTAATCCGGCGCCGTTTCCCGCCGCCGGGTTGACCACAAAGATATGCTTCATTACTCGATGATCTCCTTGATGAGAACGGGTCTTTCCGGTGCCTCCGCAGCGTAAGTGTAGGCGGAGCCCGCTTCCTTCAGCCCATTGGCCAGCTTTTCCTCGCTGTCGCTGTACAGAATGGCCAGGGTCTCCCCTGCTGCCACCGGGTCACCCACCTTTTTCTTCAGCAGGATGCCCGCAGAAAGGTCGATGCTGTCTTCCTTCGTGCGTCTGCCGGCGCCCAGATGCTGGGACGCGAGGCCGATGCTGTCCGCCTGGATGCCTGCGATGTAGCCGCTCTCCGCCGCCTTCAACTCTGCCTTGTGCAGCGGCTGCTTAAAGATGCCGAAATCGTCTGCGCAGGAAGCGTCGCCGCCCTGCATGGTCACGAACTTGCGGAATACTTCCAGGGCTTTGCCGGAAGATAGAGCCTCTTCTGCTTTGCTGCGCCCTTCCGCGGGCGATGCCGCCTTCTGTCCGCAGTAGATCATATAGCCGGACAGCGTAAGCGCCAGCTCCGTCATGTCGGCGGGACCCTTGCCCTTCAGCGTATCGATGGCCTCCATCACCTCCAAGCTGTTGCCGACGGCATTGCCCAGGGGCTGATCCATGTCGGTGACCACGGCCACCACCTTCTTGCCGGCATCCGTGCCGATGTCGACCATCAGACGGCCCAGATCCTCCGCCGCTTTCTGCGTCTTGTTAAAACTGCCCTGGCCGCACTTTACGTCCAGCACGATGGCATCGGACCCGCTGGCCAGCTTTTTGCTCATGATGGACGAAGAGATGAGGGAGATGTTGTTGACGGTCGCCGTCACGTCGCGCAGCGCATACAGTTTCTTGTCCGCAGGCGCCACGTCCTGGGTCTGTCCCACGACGGACATGCCCGCCGTCTCCACGGTCTGCAGGAACTCCTCCGGGGAGAGCTGCACGCGGAATCCGGGGATGGATTCCAGTTTGTCGATGGTGCCGCCGGTAAAGCCGAGACCGCGTCCGCTCATCTTGGCAATGGGAACACCGCAGGCTGCCGCGATGGGTGCGACGATGAGGGTCGTCTTGTCTCCCACGCCGCCGGTGCTGTGCTTGTCCACCTTAATGCCCTTGATCTCGGAAAGATCCATGGTCTGACCGCTGTGGAGCATGGCGTCCGTCAGCGTAAACGTCTCCTGCCGGTCCATCCCCTGAAAGCAGATGGCCATCAGCAGCGCAGACGTCTGGTAATCCGGAATGCTGCCGTCTGTAACGCCCTGGACGAAACCGCGGATCTCCTCCTCGGAGAGCGCATGTCCGGTCTTCTTCTTTTCGATGATGCTTACCATGTCGATCATTTCAGGATCTCCTTCAGGAACGAAGTTCCGATAGCGGGTCTCTCTTCGATCCCCAGCCACTCCAGGCAGGTGCAGGCGATGTCGGCAAACGTTGTTCTCGTGCCCAGGTTGACGCCTTCCTTCACGGGTTTTCCCATGACGAGCAGGGGTACGTGCTCTCTCGTGTGGTCCGTGCCGTGGGCCGTGGGATCGTTGCCGTGATCCGCCGTAAAGATCAGGATGTCCTCGGGTTTGAGGGCCGACAGCAGCTCGGGCACTCTGGCATCGAATTCCATGATGCAGTCGCCGTAGCCCTGCACGTCTCTTCTGTGCCCGTATTTCGCGTCGAAGTCCACGAGGTTGACGAAGAGCAGACCTTCGAAATCCGTCGCCAGAGCCTGGAGGGTGCGGTCCACGCCGTCCATGTTATCGTGCAGATGAATGCCCAGGTCCACGCCGTAGCGGTCGAAGATATCGGAGATCTTGCCGACGGTGGCACTCACCTGTCCCGCATCCTGCACCATGTTGAGCAGCGTGCGCTCGGGCGGCATGACAGAATAATCCTTGCGGTCGGACGTGCGTTCGCGCTTGCCCGACTCGTTCTTTTTATAGGGCCGCGCGATGACCCGGCCGCAGGCCCAGTCACCCACGAGCATCTCTCTGGCCACCTCGCAGTAGTGATACAGATCCTCCAGAGGCACGACGTCCACGTTGCAGGCGATCTGGAACACGCTGTCCGCGGAGGTGTAGACGATGGGTTTGCCTGTCGCTTCGTGCTCGTCTCCCAGTTCCTCGATGATGATGGTGCCGGAGGCGGGATAGTTTCCGATGACTTCCCGGCCGATGCGTTTCTGGTATGCCTCGATGAACTCCCTGGGGAATCCGTCGGGATAGGTCTTAAAGGGGACCTCCGTGTAGAGGCCCGCGATCTCCCAGTGGCCAGTGGTCGTATCCTTGCCGGTGGAGATCTCCTTCATCTTCGCATAGCTGGCTTTGGGAGCGTCCGTTTTGGGCACGGCGGGGTTGACCCCGTCGATGCAGCCGATGCCGAGATCGATCAGATTCTGTGGATGAAAGTTTTTCGCATGTTCTGCGATATGGCCCAAGGTATCGCTGCCGGCGTCGCCGTAATTAGCCGCATCGGGCAGTTCGCCGACGCCCAGGCTGTCCAGCACCATAATGATCGCGCGTTTCATAGTTTCGCCTTTCTTATTCTCTATAAATCAATTTCGGACAACATGCCAGTTTGTCCAAAGAGATCAGACTGTATTCTATGCCGTTAAAAATGCCCTGCGGACCGTTCTTGAAAGCGTTCTGGCCGTGGAGATGGCCGTAAACGACTTGCTTTGCACCGCTCTGCTCCAGGATCTGCGTAAATCCGTTTGGCTCGAACTTCTCGTTCATGGGCGGATAATGCATGACGCCGACGATGCAAGGGTCATCCACGCCCTCCGCCAGCCTCGCGGCTTCCTTTGCGCTCATCTCCAGCCGCAGCACCTCCCTGCGGTAGATGGCGCCGTCCTCATCCTCGTGGTAATCCTTGGCGCCGGGACAGGTCCAGCCCCGGGAGCCGAAGACGATGCAGCGGCCCCAGATGAAGGCGTCGTGCTGCAGAAAACGCAGCGTCGGCATGTCCTTGCAGGCGTTCTTCACCTTCGAGATGCCGGACCACCACAGATCGTGATTGCCTTTTAAAATAAGTTTCGTGCCGGGCAGCGCATCGATCCACTTCAGATCTTCCAGCGCTTCCTCCAGGCGCAGCGCCCAGGAGATGTCGCCCGCGAGAACGACCAGGTCTTCCGGCTCCACCATGCGCAGCCAGATCTCCTTCAGTTTCTTATCGTGACCCACCCAGCTGCCGCCGAAGATGTCCATGGGCTTTTCGATGCGGGGGTCAAGCGACAGATGCAGGTCGCCGATGGCCCATACGTTCATGGCAGCCACCTGCCTTGCTCTTCTTCGTCCGGATCGCTGAGTTTCTGCATACCGGACAGGGTCTTCTGGATGCTGCGGGTGCGCACGCCGATCAGCTTATCCAGCTCGGCATTGGCCTGGTTGATCCGCTGCTGCGCGGAAGCCAGCACGTCCGCGAACTTGTCGAACTCGCCCTTTACCTGCCCTAAAACGCCCCAGACTTCCGTGGAGCGCTTCTGGATCGCCAGGGTCCGGAAACCCATCTGCAGGCTGTTGAGCAGCGCCGCCAGCGTGGAGGGCCCTGCGATCATGATCTTATAATCCCGTTGGCAGATCTCCATCAGTTCCAGATTGACGACTTCCGCGTACAGCCCTTCGAACGGCAGGAACATGACGGCAAAATCCGTCGTGTAGGGAGGCTCGACGTATTTGTCGCGGATCTCCTTCGCGGACAGTTTGATGAACTGCGCCAGCCGTTTTCTCTGTACTTCCGCATAGGCGCTGTCCGCGTTGTCGTACGCGTCCTGCAGCGCGCCGTAGATGTCACCGGGGAATTTAGAATCGATGGGCAGATAAACGCTGCCGCCTCCGTTTCCGGGCATTTTTACGGCATATTCCACTCTTTCCTGCGTGTTTGGCTTTACCTGCGCGTTTACCTCGTACTGTCCGGGAGCCAGGATCTGCTCCAGGATGGCTCCGAGCTGCAGTTCGCCGATCACGCCCCGGCTCTTGACGTTGGTCATGAGCTTTCTCAGATCGCCCACGTCCTGCGCGAGGCCCTGCATCTCGCCGAGGCCCCGGTACACCTGATCCAGGCTGCCCCTCACCTGGGCAAAGGAGCGCGCCAGGCGCTCGTCCAGGGAATTCTGCAGTTTTTCGTCCACGGAGGCGCGGATCTTATCCAGTTCCGCGGCATTGGAGGACTGCAGCGCGTTCAGCCGGTTCTCGAGGGTAGCCCGCAGATACTCCATGCGCCTGTCCTCTTCCGAGGCGCGGTCGGACAATCCCCGGTTCATCTCCGAAAACTCCGACTGCAGCGTCTGGTAGATCTCCACCCGCTGTGCGCTGATATCGCGGCGTACGGCAGTCAAAGCGACCGTCAGTACGATGACGGCAATGGCCAGCACGCCTATGATGATCGCTAGAATGGTGACTGTGGACATGGTCTCCTCCGGATAGACATATTATTATACCATATTATGGAGCATAAAAAAAGAAAGGCCTCTTGGGCCTTTCTATTCTTCCGGAATGTCGTATCCCAGCAGTTTCAATACTTCGTTTGCCGTTAATGCCGGGG
>Ga0256404_1002968_pt1 | contig 35940 bp, 33 predicted proteins | sample RumenRJG_01DNA_FD_185990 | JGI IMG/M metagenome (GOLD analysis project Ga0256404, IMG submission 185990) | Bovine rumen microbial communities from Lethbridge, Alberta, Canada - RJG_01 | ecosystem: Host-associated > Mammals > Digestive system > Stomach > Rumen | place: Canada: Alberta | collected... | reverse complement strand
AGGCAGGCCTTATAAGCTGTCTCGATTATTATAATGAGCGTCATGCTTTGAAGTTACTTTGAACCGCCGTATGCCGAACGGCACGTACGGTGGTGTGAGAGGGGAGTTAAATCTCCCCTACTCGATTGCACATTTACAGAAGAAATGTGCAGAAACCGGACAGAGGAATCCATTTTGTCTGATAGTCAAAATAAATAAGCTGTGTTATATTAGTATTACTGAGCAAAATCGGAATTATTCCGTTTAAGAGAAAGGGGTACAGACGTACTATGAGTGAAGATTGCACAAAGAGCTCCTGTGAAGGCTGCAGTGTTGAAAACTGCGCTTCACGGAAGGCGGATATGAAGGAACCGGCGAACAAGTTCAGCCGGATCAAACACGTAATCGGTGTTGTCAGCGGCAAGGGCGGCGTCGGCAAGTCACTGGTTACCTCAGAACTGGCTGTCAAGATGAACCGTGCCGGATACCGTGTCGGTATTCTTGATGCGGATATCACAGGCCCTTCTATTCCGAAGATTTTCGGCATCACAGAGAAGGCTGTCGGCAATGACGACGGCGTTTTCCCGGCAGTGACCGAAAACGGCATCAAGATTATTTCCATCAACCTTATGCTCGAGCATGACGATGACCCGGTTATCTGGAGAGGTCCGATCATCGGCGGCGTGGTAAAGCAGTTCTGGAATGAGGTAATCTGGGGCGACCTTGATTATCTGCTCGTCGATATGCCGCCAGGAACAGGCGATGTGGCGCTGACTGTTTTCCAGTCTCTGCCGGTTGACGGTGTAGTCATTGTGACATCCCCGCAGGAGCTCGTAAGCATGATCGTCAAGAAGGCTTACAATATGGCGAAGATGATGAACATCCCGGTTATCGGCCTTGTTCAGAACATGAGCTATCTGATCTGTCCGGACTGCGGCAAGCTGATCTATATCTATGGTCACGGCGACAGCGAAGGCACCGCGAAGGAACTTGGCATTCCGGCATATGCAAGCATGCCGATCGATCCACAGGTTGCAGAACTCTGCGATCAGGGCAAGATTGAGCGCTTTGATAATCCGTATCTGGATGCCATGGCCGATTCCATTGTGAAGCAGCTCAATTGACGGATCAATATAAGATTAATATACAGGAACTTTTCCGGCCGGCTCTGCAGAGCGGCCGGAAGGTGTTCTCTGTGATTGGCAGTGGCGGCAAGACGACCCTGATCAAGGCCGCGGCTGCCGTTTTTTGTAATGAAATGCGCGTCGGCGCTGCGGCTTCCGCGAAGATGTATTATCCGGACGCGTCCTGGCCGCTGCCGCAGCTGCATGTGTATGCGGATCAGATTCTGGAAAACGGCAAGATGGCCGGTATCAGCGGCCGTCTGCTGGACAGGGCTGTTTCCGAAAATGATCTGCTGTTAATTGAGGCGGACGGCTCGGCGGGCAGGCCCCTTAAAGGCTGGGCACCATACGAACCGGTCATTGCCGCGCAGACGCAGGTGACAGTCTGCGTGATTCCGGCGCACCTTCTGGGCAGCATTCTCCGCGAAGAGGATATACACCGGCCGGAATATTTCCGGCGGCTGACCGGCAGGGCGGCCGGCGATGTCATGGAATTGGATGCGTATGTGCGGCTGATTGCCGGCGAAGGCGGGCTGCTTGCGAAGGGACGCGGGGAGCGCATTCTGGTGCTCACGCACTGTGATGATGATGCCGGCGCGCAGCGGGGAAGAAGAATTGCACAGGCCGTGCAGGATACCGGCACGGCGGCGGCCATTGTATACGGGAGTCTGTTATGAAGATAGAAGAGATCGGTGCGATTGTCATGGCTTCCGGCTTTTCTGTCAGAATGGGGCAGAACAAGCTGCTTATGCCGGTTGCAGGGCAGAGCATGTACCGGCATGTCCTGGACATGCTGGAGAAGAGCCGCCTGCAGAGGATCTGCGTGGTGACTCCGTATGACGCGATCGCAGAGGATGCGGCGGCGCGCGGTATGCAGACAGTCTGCAACAGCGCACCGCAGCTCGGGCAGTCGCATTCCGTGGTGCTTGGCGTACAGGCATGCGCGGACTGCCGCGGCTGGATGTTTTTCAGCGCGGATCAGCCATTTCTGAAAAGCAGCACGGTGGACGCCATGGCAGCGGCTGCTGCCGGCGGCGGATATCCGATTCTGGCGGCCAGCTGCCGGGGAAGACGCGGACAGCCCGTTTATTTTGACGGCATGTTCAAAGAGGCGCTGCTGAAGCTGAGCGGAGACGCGGGCGGCCGCAGCATAATGCAATCCTGTCCGGAACAGGTTCATTTGTTTGAAGTGGAAGATGAACGTGAGATGCTGGATCTGGATACACCGGAGGACATAGGCAGGTTATGAGCATGAGAGACAGTATAATAATAGTCAGAGGCGCCGGCGACCTGGCAACGGGCGTGATTTATCCGCTTGCGCGGTGCGGTTTTCGCGTTCTTGCGACGGAAATCGCGCAGCCGACGGCGATCCGGCGCAGCGTCGCTTTTTCGGAAGCCATCTATGAGAAGACGGCTGAGGTGGAGGGCGTGACGGCCCGCAAAATTGAGGACCTGTCCGGCGCAGAGGACTGCTGGGCACGCGGCGAAGTGCCGGTGCTCTGCGATCCTGCGGCGGACTGTGTCAGAACGCTGCAGCCGGAGATTTTTGTGGATGCGGCGATTGCCAAGCGCAATCTCGGCACATCGATTGATATGGCGCCGCTCGTCATCGCACTCGGGCCGGGATTTACGGCCGGTGCCGATGCCGATGCGGTGATCGAGACGCAGCGCGGCCACAATCTCGGCCGGATTATCACCGAAGGGACGGCGGCCGCCAATACAGGCATACCGGGCATCGTCGGCGGATACGGACGCGAGCGGGTCATTCATTCCGGCAATGCCGGCGTGTTCCGGGCAGTTTGCCGCATCGGCGACACGGTGCACAAGGGGCAGATTCTGGCCTATGTCGATGACCAGCCTGTGCCGGCGTCATTGGACGGTGTGCTGCGCGGCCTTCTCCGGAGCGGCCTTACGGTACCGGCCGGTTTCAAGATCGCCGATATCGATCCAAGAATTGAAGAGAAAAATAATTGTTTTACCATTTCTGATAAAGCCAGGGCACTGGGCGGCAGTGTGTTGACGGTTATCTGCCATTATCTGATGAAAGAAGGGAAAGCATGAAGACAGTACCGGTTGAAAAAGCTGTCGGTATGATTCTCTGCCACGATATCACGCAGATCATACCTGGTGAGTTCAAGGGAAGAAAATTTGCAAAGGGCCATGTAATTACCGAGGAGGATATCCCGGTTCTCAAGTCGCTCGGCAAGGACAACATTTTTGTGTGGGACGACCGCGAAGGCCTTGTCCATGAAAATGATGCGGCCGTTTTCCTCAAGGGTATTTCTATGGGAGAGAATCTGACCTTCGGGGAGATCAAGGAAGGCAAAATTACGTTCCGTGCGGCATGCGACGGGCTGCTCAAGGTCGACACCGACCGGCTCCTGAAGCTGAATATGCTGGGAGAGATCTGTTTTGCAACGCTTCGCACCAACACGCCGGTCAGAGAAGGACAGGCGGTCGCCGGCGAGCGTGTGATTCCGCTGGCCATCGATCAGGCAAAGCTGGACCAGGCGAAAGAAGCACTGGGCGGCAAGAAGATTATCCGCGTCGTCCCGATGCGCCATCTGACGGTTGGCTTTGTGACGACGGGCAATGAAGTGTACTATGGCAGAATTCAGGATAAATTCGGCCCGATCCTGCGGCGCAAGATCGGAGCGTATGGATGCACGGCTGCCGGCCAGGTGATTGTGCCGGATGACAAGGAACAGGAGAAGGCGGCGATTCGCTCATGGCTTGAGAAGGGCGTGGATATGGTTCTGTGCACCGGCGGCATGTCGGTGGACCCGGACGATCTGACGCCGGCGGCGATCCGGGAGACAGGCTGTGAAGTGATCACCTATGGCACGCCGGTTCTGCCGGGCGCGATGTTCATGCTGGCCTATGCACCGGACGGCAGGCCGGTTATGGGACTGCCGGGCTGCGTCATGCACGCGAAGACGACGGTCTTTGACCTCGTTCTGCCGCGGATTCTGGCCGGAGAACGGATTACATTTGAAGAGATGATGGAGTACGGCCACGGCGGTTACTGCTGGGGCTGCGAAGAATGTCATTTCCCGAACTGCCAGTTCGGAAAATACTGAAAAAATCAGGGGCTGTGCACGGCGGTGCGCAGCCCCTGTCTCATTAAGAGCAAGAGGCTTGTCAACCTTCTTTTGTTAATCCATAAGCAGATAAATCAGAATTGACAATATCAGTATAAATATCTGTACGCTAGGCAGCACCAACAATATGTTCATTGCCATGGCCGATTTGGTCTTCAGGATTGTCCGGAATAAATAATCCGGCAGCAGATTCAGCGACTTGATCCAATATATACTTTGCCATCACAGCACCTTCTTTCAGCATAATCAATTTCAAAAGTAATATGCTGACAAAGATAAAAAATAAAAGCGCCTGCATCACAGACGCTTTTATCTGAAAGGAGTGAATGTTATTCACCGTTAGAGTTATAAGTTATATTTTGCCTTCTTCTTTTTTGCAATATCAGAATCAGCATAAGATAATGCTGAAATAGAAAAAGAAGTAGGTGCAATAAGACAATGACTGGCAGTACCGATAACGTCACCGTAGGCATTATCAAGGCTGTCATCAAGGCAGCCGCCAGAGGCGACATTCATACGATGAAGGTCATATTGAGTATCAATATAAATATTGATATAATCCTGAGCCTTATCCGGATCATATTCATCATCCGGACGAATATGATATTTCTTCATTAAATTATCATACAGGCCGCTGACCTCAGCCCATGCATACGACCTTAAATTATTAATTGGATGATAATTCATTAACGCATCATATGAATTATGCCAGAGACGATATGTAATGACAGATGTATCTTCTTTGTTCCATCTTTTGTCAATATTAACATAATCATCGTTAGCCCATTTTACTTCATACTTCATAAAGATTCTCCTTCATTAGGACTCTTATATATCCGCCTGCATGAATTCAATCTTACCCTTGGCGAGTTTGGAGACACGGACGAGGGAAGTGACTTTATAGCCGTTCTTCTCGAGACGGCTGCGGCCTCTCTGGAAAGATTTCTCGATCAGGATACCGATACCGGCGATGGATGCCCCTGCTTCTTGTACAAGACAGGCAGCGCCGGTCGCCGCTTCGCCGTTGGCCAGGAAATCATCGATGATCAGGACATGGTCCTCCGGACTCACATAAGCCCGCTCCAGCGTCAGCTCATAGGAAGTTCCCTTTGTGAAAGAGGTGATATTCGTCTGCAGCACATCGCCCGAGAGCGTCTTCGATGTCTGTTTCTTCAGAATGACAAGCGGAACGCCGAGTGCTTCTGCCGTATAGACAGCCGGCGCGATACCGGAAACCTCGATGGTTACGACCTTGGTAATGCTGCTGTCTTTATAATAAGCGGCAAAAGTGTCACCGATTTCATGCATCAGCTTCGGATCAACCATGTGATTGATAAAGCTGTTGACCTTCAGTACGGAGTCGCTGAGCGCTTTGCCTTCACTGAGAATACGATCTTCTAAACTTTTCATCTGCTTCTCCTCGTAATGCCATTGATTTAAACGTGTTAATGATTGCCTTCATTATAAAACAACTGACTGAAAACAACAAGAGACCGCATTTCAAATAATTCACGTAAAGTTTTCTGTTTTGTGGTATCATGAATGAAATAGTGCTGTTTATTAACATATTTTATATATATTGAGGTGCATAATGAATCAGGTTAAAGTTTTGGTTGTGGACGATGAGAGCAGAATGCGCAAGCTGATCCGCGATTTCCTGGTGAAGGACGGCATGACCGTGGTGGAAGCCGGCGACGGAGAAGAAGCGCTCGATAAATTTTTCGGCGATAACGAGATCGATCTTGTCATCCTGGATGTGATGATGCCGAAGATGGACGGATGGCAGGTGTGCCGCGAGATCCGTCAGTATTCCAAGGTGCCGATCATCATGCTGACGGCCAAGGGAGAAGAAAGCGACGAACTGCAGGGCTTTAATCTCGGTGTTGATGAATATATCACGAAGCCGTTCAGCCCGAAGATCCTGGTGGCACGTGTCAATGCGATTCTGCGCCGCAGCAATGTGGTCGATGAGGAGAACAAGATCACGGCGGGCGGGATCGTCCTCGATAAGGCGGCGCATGAGGTGACGATTGACGGCAATCCGATCACGCTGAGCTACAAGGAGTTCGAGCTTTTATCGTATTTCATGTCCAATCAGGGTATTGCGCTGTCCAGAGAGAATATCCTGAACAATGTCTGGAACTACGATTACTACGGCGATGCCCGTACAATCGACACGCATGTCAAGAAGCTTAGAAGCAAGCTCGGAGACAAGGGCGATTATATCGTAACGATCTGGGGCATGGGCTATAAATTCGATACCAACGCGAAGAAGGATGGTAAGAAATAATTGAAGAAGTCACTCAGAGTCAGGCTGGCCGTGACCATGATGCTGATTGTACTGATGCTTTCCGCGTGTACGATCATAGCCGGCAACCTTTTCCTGACACGGTATTATATCAGCAGCAAGGAGAAGGCTCTTGAATCCACTTTTGAGACGATCAACAGCGGATATGTCAAAGCACTTCTGGAAGGAGACAGCGATACAGAGGAGTCTTCACAGACAGGCAGCGGGAAGGAAAACAGCGACAGCGCTGCGGAGATCGACGAGAGCACGCTAAGCGGTACGCTTTCCGACAGTTTTGCGGAGGAGATCGATAAGATCAGCCAGAACAAGAATCTGGCCATCATTATCTACCGCGATATAGGCGTCAGCCTGTATAACTTCATGCCGGGGTCCTTTACCAAGCTTCTGCTTTATACATCGCTGGAGAAGGATCAGGACACCAATGCGGAGAGCAGCCATATTTATAACGATTTTGCCAAAAACGCGGAGGATAATGTACAGGACCCTTCCCGCGGACAGTATGTGATCAGGCAGATGAATATCCCGCGGCTTGGCGGTGAATATATCTATCTGTACGGTACGCTCAATAACGGCGATCATATCATGATACGTGCCTCTGTTGAAGGCATCCGCGAGAGCGTGACCTGGTCGAACCATTTTATCGCCATTTTATCGGTTATCATTGCCGTTGTGGGATTCCTGATTGTCTATTTCCTGTCCGGCCGTTTTGCCAAGCCGATCCTGGATCTGACAGACATTGCCACCCGCATGTCCAACCTTGATTTTACGGCGAAATACGAGGGCAAGAGTGAGGACGAGATCGGACAGCTCGGCAAGAGCATGAATACACTGTCTTCGACGCTGGAGAAGACACTTGGAGAACTCAAGGATGCGAACATCGAACTCAAGGCAGACATCAAGAAGAAGGAAGAGATCGATGAGATGCGCAAGGAGTTCATTTCCAATATTTCCCATGAATTCAAGACACCGATTGCACTGATTTCCGGTTATGCCGAGGGCCTCATGGACAATGTCAATGAGGATGAGGAAAGCAGGAATTTCTACTGCGAGGTCATCATGGATGAGGCGAAGAAGATGGACAACATGGTAAAACAGATCATTTCGCTGAACCAGCTTGAATTCGGCTACAGCAAGGTCAATATGGAACATTTCGACATTGTCGAATTGATCCGCGGCATTGTGCAGCGCTCGTCGATTCTGATCGAACAGAAAGAGGCGCAGATTATTTTCATGAATACGGAGCCGGTTTATGTGTGGAGCGATGCCTACATGACGGATGAGGTCTTCACGAATTATTTCACCAATGCGCTGAATCATCTGGAAGGTGAGCGCAATGTCGTGATTGATCTGGAGCAGAAGAAGAAGACCGTGCGCGTTTCCGTGTTCAATACCGGTAAACATATACCGGAGGATTCGATCGGCAGAATATGGGACAAATTCTACAAGGTGGATAAGGCAAGAACACGGGAGTACGGCGGCAGCGGCGTCGGCCTTTCCATTGTCAAGGCCATCATGAAGCTGCTTGGACAGCAGTACGGTGCGGAAAATGTGGAAGGCGGCGTGCGGTTCTGGTTTGAACTCGACACGGCCAATGACGACGAGACGGATGAGGCAGCCGGCGCAAAGCGGCTGACAGATACCGGCGCAGACAGCGGAGGTGATGCAGATGATAGCAATCATTGATTATGATGCAGGCAATATCAAAAGTGTGGAGAAGGCCCTCGGATACCTGGGGCAGGAATCGGTCCTGACGCGGGATCCGCAGGTGATCCTGCATGCCGATAAGGCGATTCTGCCGGGTGTCGGCAGTTTCGGCGATGCGATGGGAAGGCTGCATGACAGCCATCTCGATCAGGTGATCCGGGATTTTACGGCGGCCGGGAAACCTTTCCTCGGCATCTGCCTCGGACTGCAGCTGCTGTTTGAGGACAGCGACGAATCACCCGGCGTGCCGGGTCTCGGCATCCTCAGGGGGCACATCCGCCGCATACCGGCGCAGGAAGGCCTCAAGATACCGCATATGGGATGGAACAGCATAACATACCGCCCGGAAGGCAGACTTTTCCGGGGCATACCGGAAAATCCGTATGTATATTTTGTTCATTCCTATTATCTGAAGGCTGCGGACCCGGCGGACGTGACGGCGCGCACCCACTATTCGGTGGATATCGATGCTTCCGTGGAGCATGGCAATATTTTCGCGTGCCAGTTCCACCCGGAGAAGAGCAGCAGCGTCGGCCTCAGAATACTTGAAAATTTTGCAGAATTATAAGGGAGCCTGCTTATGCTGACAAAGAGAATTATTCCATGTCTTGATGTGAACAACGGACGTGTTGTCAAGGGTATTAATTTTGTGAATCTGCGTGATGCCGGCGACCCTGTGGAAGTCGGCGCCGCGTATGACAAGGCCGGTGCGGACGAACTTGTTTTTCTGGATATCACGGCGTCGAGCGATCATCGCCGTACGGTGACAGAACTTGTCCGCCGGGTGGCGGAGAAGGTGTTTATTCCTTTCACGGTCGGCGGCGGCATCCGCAGCGTCGATGATTTCCGCAGCATTCTGCGTGAGGGCGCGGATAAGGTGTCCGTCAATACGGCAGCGATCGAGCGGCCGGAGCTGATCAGCGAGGCAGCCGATAAATTCGGCAGCCAGTGCGTGGTTGTCGCGATTGACGCAAAGCGACGGGAGGACGGCAGCGGCTGGACAATCTACAAAAACGGCGGCCGCGATGATACGGGCATCGATGCGCTGTACTGGGCAAAGCATGTCTGCGAGCTCGGTGCCGGTGAGATCATGCTGACCAGTATGGACTGCGACGGGACGAAAGCCGGATACGATATTGAGCTGACCAGGCAGGTGGCAGAACTTGTGCCGGTGCCGGTGATCGCCTCAGGCGGTGCCGGTACGAAAGAGCATTTTTACGATGCCCTGACGCAGGGAAAGGCAGATGCGGCACTGGCGGCATCGCTGTTTCACTATAAGGAACTTGAAATCGGAGATCTTAAGCAGTATCTCAGAGACCGCGGCATCAGCGTAAGGCTCTGAGAAGACAGGAGGCTGCAGTATGGGAGCGATTGCCAATGACTGGCTGGAGCCGCTGAAACCGGAATTCAGCAAGCCTTATTATGCAAAGTTATACAAGACGGTTGTACACGAATATTCCACGCACGTGGTTTATCCGCCTTCTGATGAGATATTTTCCGCCTTTGAATTTACGCCGCTGTCCAAGGTCAAGGCCGTCATTCTCGGGCAGGACCCGTATCACGAGCCGGGACAGGCGAACGGCCTGTGCTTTTCAGTAAAGCCGGGTGTGGAGATACCGCCGTCCCTGGTCAATATTTATCAGGAGCTGCACGATGATCTCGGCTGCTATATTCCGGACAACGGCAATCTGGAGAAATGGGCGCGGCAGGGCGTCATGCTGCTCAATACCGTTCTCACGGTCCGCGCACATCAGGCCAATTCGCACAAGGATATCGGCTGGACGGAATTTACCGATGCGGCGATCAGGATCCTGAACGAACAGGACCGGCCGATTGTTTTCATGCTCTGGGGCCGGTCGGCACAGAACAAAGAAGCCATGCTGACCAATCCGAAGCATATGATTATCAAGTCGGCGCATCCGAGTCCGCTTTCTGCCTACCGCGGATTTTTCGGCAGCCGTCCTTTCAGCCGGGCAAATGAATTTCTCGAGAGAAACGGTGAGACACCGATTGACTGGCAGATCGAAAATCTGGCGGATCAGCAGCGCGGGCAGGGCTGAGGCCTGAGCGGCCGCAGCAGCAGGCGCAAAAGCACTGCCGGGCGGTTGACTTTTGCCGGCGGCATGTTTATAATGGTTCTAAACCTGTGAGGAAGAGAAGTACACATGATGTTCGAGCCTACAGAGAACTGCGGATGGTGAGAATGCAGCAGTGAGAAGCATGTGGAATGGACTTCTGAGGGCGGTCTGAACGGATGATCAGCAGATAATCCCAGTAGGCACCGACGGATACCCATCCGTTATCCAGTGGGATTCACATGAGCAAGTGTGAAGCAGAGCGGACGTATATACGTCAATTTGGGTGGCACCGCAGGAGATGATAATGGCTCTTGTCCCGATATTACCGGGACAGGAGCCTTTTTTATCAGCAGATTTTTGCATGCGGGTACATGGGCGGTCCGCAGGGTTCACAGCGTATTTTGCAGCCCGGCCGATTCGGCGGGCAGAAGAGGAGGCATATTATGAAAAAGGGAATGAGAAAATTTACAGCAGCGATGACAGCCGGTCTGCTTGCCATTTCGCTGGCGGCATGCGGCAGCAGCTCCAGCAGTGCGGGCAGTGCTTCATCGGCTGAAACGGAAGCCGGGACGCAGGCAGAGGGCGCGGGCAGCGCATCCGGCAAGACCTATAAGGTCGGCATCGTACAGTATGTCGATGACGCGTCCCTCAACCAGATCGTGGAGAATATCGAGAGCGAACTCGATGCCAAGGGCGAGGAACTCGGCGTAACCTTCGATTATGACGACTATTATTACAACGGTCAGGCTGACGGCACCGTTCTGCAGCAGATCGCATCCGAACTGATTACCGATAAAGTCGATATTATCATCCCGATTGCGACGCCGACCGCGCAGATCATGCAGTCTGCGACCAAGGACAAGGACATCCCGATCGTATTTTCCGCTGTATCCGATCCGGTCGGTGCCGGCCTTGTGGACAGCATGGACAAGCCAGGTGCCAATATCACGGGTACATCCGATATGCTGAATACGGAAGCGGTGATGAATCTCATTTTTGCCCAGGATCCGGATGCGGATTATATCGGACTTCTCTATTCCAACAGCGAGGATTCCTCCAAGCAGCCGATTGAGGATGCCAAGGCATATCTCGACGAGAAGGGCATCAAATATATCGAGAAGACAGGTACAGATACAGCCGGCGTAACCGATGCAGCCAATGCCCTGATTGCAGAGGGCGTAGACGCCGTATTTACACCGACCGACAACACGGTTATGACAGCTGAGCTGGCCATTTACAAATCATTTATGAACGCCGGCATTCCGCAGTACTGCGGCGCGGATTCCTTTGCCCTCAACGGTGCTTTCTGCGGCTACGGTGTTGACTACGCTAATCTTGGCACGGCTACAGCCGATATGGCCGTTGACGTGCTCGTAAACGGAGCGGATCCGGCAGAAACAGCTGTTCAGACGTTCGACAACGGCCTCGCAGAGGTGAACACAGATGTCTGCGAAGCACTGGGCCTTGAGCAGTCCGATATCGAGGAGACTTTCAAGCCGTACTGCACAGCCGTTGAATTTACCGCGACACAGAAGGAATTCAGCGAATAATCCGCGGGCGGACCGGTCTGACAGGAAAATATGATTTCAGGAGGAGCTGGCTTTGTTATTAATCATTCAGACTGCACTTGAACTGGGAATGATCTATTCCCTCGTAGCTTTGTCGCTGTTTATCAGCTACAGCATACTGAACATCTGCGATCTCTCGACCGACGGATGCTATACACTTGGCTGTGCTGTCGGCTCGGTGGTCGCGATTTCCGGCCATCCGCTGCTGGCACTGCCGGCGGCCATGGGTGCCGGTGTCTGCTCCGGTTTTGTTGTGGCGATTCTGCAGACATATTTCGGTGTGGAGAGTATTCTGGCCGGAATCATCGTCAATACCGGACTTTATACGATCAATCTGGCCGTCATGGGATTTTCATCCAATATTTCCCTTTTCGGTTCGGATACCATTTATGATCTTTTCAAGAAAATAGCGCCGGACAGTGCTTTCTGGAACGAATGGAGCACACTGATTCTGCTGGCTCTGCTTTTACTGGCCGTATGCCTTCTGATTTACTGGTTCCTCGGAACGCGGCTCGGCCTTTCGATCCGCGCGACCGGCGACAGCCCGGCCATGGTCCGTGCGTCCTCGATCAATCCGTCCTTTACGGTGATCGTCGGCCTGTGCATTTCCAATGCGCTGACCGGCCTGGCAGGCTGCCTGATCGGACAGTTCAACGGCAGCAGCGATATCAACCTCGGCACCGGCATGGTTACCGTCGCACTGGCATCCCTGATAATCGGCGAAATGTTTTTCCACAAGGGAAAGATGCCGATGCGGATACTCGGCGTTGTTGTCGGCTCGATTGTCTATCGTCTTGTTATGTCCCTGGCACTGCGTCTTAACGTACCGACAGAGGCATTCAAGCTTGTATCGGCTGTCATTGTTGCGATTGCCCTGATGCTGCCGCAGATCCGCAGTATGGCGGCGCTGCACAGGCAGAAGAGGCGTCAGATGTCCATGACATGGACGAAAGAAGACAAGGGAGGTGACCGGAATGCTTGAACTGCACGGGATCACGAAAACCTTTAACCCGGGTACGGTCAATGAGAAGAGGGCACTGAACGGTGTCGAGCTGCTGATGAACGATGGCGACTTCGCCACGATTATCGGCTCAAACGGTGCCGGCAAGTCGACCATGTTCAACTGTATCGCCGGTTCCTTCTATCCGGATACTGGATGCGTGCTGATGGACGGCATGGATATCACCTTCGTGCCGGAACACCGCCGCGCCGTCTATATCGGGCGCCTTTTTCAGGACCCTCTTATGGGAACGGCACCGCATATGACGATCGAGGAAAATCTGGCGATTGCCTATCTGCGGGCTTCCCGGCATGAACATGCCATTTTCAGCCGCATCAGCAAAAAGGAAAAACAGCAGTTCCGTGAGTGGCTTTCTATGCTGAATATGGGACTGGAAGACCGCATGAGCAGTCCTGTAGGTCTCCTGTCCGGCGGCCAGCGGCAGGCGCTGACACTGCTTATGGCTACGGTTGTGACACCGAAGGTGCTGCTGCTCGATGAGCACACCGCGGCACTGGACCCGACAACGGCGGCCAAGGTGCTGGAACTGACACGTCAGATCGTGGCGGAGCGGAAGATCACCTGCCTGATGGTCACGCACAACATGCACCAGGCACTGGAAATGGGCAACCGCACGCTGATGATGGACGACGGCAGGATTGTCTATGATATCGCCGGAAAAGAGCGGGAAGGCATGACGGTGGAAGATCTGCTGGAGAAATTCGCCGGCAGGACAGGAGAGGATTTCGATAACGACCGCATCCTGCTTTCCACCGAACAGAATAAATAAAAAATCCGGCATCAGCCGGGTTTGCGGATAATAAAAAGGCGGCGCAGCCTGCAGAGTTTCTGCAGATTGCGCCGCCTTTGCTGTTCGTTTATGCTTTGTTTTCCTTGCTGCTGTCATTCAGATTGCGGAAAGCCGTGGTCAGCATCAGCTTCAGGCGGTTGACCTGGTTGACCTCACTGGCACCCGGGTCATAATCGATGGCAACGATATTGGCCTGCGGATACTGGTGACGGATTTCCTTGATAACGCCCTTGCCGACAACGTGGTTCGGCAGGCAGCCGAACGGCTGAATGCAGACGACATTCGGCGCACCGCTGTGGATCAGTTCAACGATCTCGCCGGTCAGGAACCATCCCTCACCGGTCTGGTTGCCCATGGAGACGATCGGCTTAGCGTATTCGGCGAGCTTCTGAATACGGATCGGCTCTTCAAAATGACGGCTGGCACGCAGCTCTTCGCGGGCGGTCTTGCGGATCCGCTCCAGGAAGGCGATCAGGAAGTTGCAGCTGACCTGCGACATCTTTGATTTGCCGAGCTTGTCGTGCTTGAAATTCGTATTGTAGAAGCAGTACTGGAAGAAATCAATCAGATCCGGTACAACTGCTTCCGCGCCTTCCGCCTCGATCTTATCGACCAGATAATTGTTGGCGGACGGTGAGAACTTGACCATGATCTCGCCGACAATGCCGACACGCGGCTTGCGCACCGTGTCATCTACCGGCAGATTGTCGAAATCCCGGATGATACCGCGGATATTGTCGTTGAAACTGTTCTTGTTTCTGCCCATGATCGAGTCGATGCAGGTCTGTTCCCACTTCTTGTGCAGGGCGTTTGCACTGCCTGGTACCTTCTCGTACGGACGCATGCGGTAGAGAACACGCATGATGACGTCGCCGTAGACAAGTGCCTGGATGGCGTCGCGGATTTCCGGAATGGTGTAGGACCAGCCCGGGTTCTTCTCGATGCCCTGTACACTCAGCGAGATGACCGGTACCTGCGGCATGCCCGCATTGCTGAGGGCACGGCGGATAAAGCCGACGTAGTTCGTAGCACGGCATCCGCCGCCGGTCTGTGTCATCGCGATCGCCGTGTGATTCACATCGTATTTGCCGGAAAGCAGTGCCGACATGACCTGTCCGACGACGCAGATGGACGGATAGCAGGCGTCGTTGTTGACATACTTGAGACCTACGTTGATCGTGTCTCTTGTTGAATCCGGCAGCAGAGCGGCATTGATGCCGTGCTTGCGCAGCGCCGGAATCAGGATGTTGAAATGAATCGGGGACATGTTCGGGCAAAGCACCGTGTAATGTTCCTTCCACATCTCTTTCGTGAAAATCTGCCGCTTCATCGCCGCACTGTTGTAGTGCCCGTGAATCTCGTGCTGGTCACGCAGACGCATCGCCGCAATCAGCGAGCGGATACGGATGCGGACAGAGCCGAGGTTGCTGACCTCATCGATCTTCAGGCAGGTGTAGAGACGGCCTGAACCGTTGAGAATATCGCGCACCTGATCGGTTGTCACGGCATCGAGGCCGCAGCCGAACGAATTCAGTTGCACAAGCTCAAGATTTTCATGCTGCTTGACATATTCAGCCGCACAGTAGAGTCTTGAATGATACATCCACTGGTCGGAAACGATCAGCGGCCGGTCCGGATTGGCAAGGTGTGAAACAGAATCCTCTGTCAATACGGCAAGGCCGTAGGAGGTGATCAGTTCCGGAATGCCGTGGTTGATTTCCTTATCAAGATGATAAGGACGGCCGGCCAGAACGATGCCCTTCATGTGGTGATCGTTGATATATTTCAGTGTCTCCTCGCCCTTTCTCTGCACATCCCTGTGCACTCTGGCGAGCTCATCCCACGCATTGTGCGCCGCCTTGCGCACTTCTGACGCCGGGATGTCAAAGCGTTCGCAGAATTCCTGCTCGAGCCGCTTCGTGATCGTCTTCTCGCTCTCAAAAGAGAGGAAAGGATTCATGAAGGTGATCGACGGATCCCGCAGATCTTCGACATTATTCTTGATGTTCTCCGCGTAGGAGGTGACGATCGGACAGTTGTAGTGGTTGGTTGCTCCCTTGGTCTCCACACGCTCATACGGCACGCAAGGATAGAAAATGAACTTGATGCCGTGTTTGATCAGCCATTCGATGTGGCCGTGCGTGAGCTTGGCCGGATAGCAGACCGACTCACTCGGGATCGACTCAATACCCAGGTTGTAGATGTCGTGTGTGGACTGCGGCGACAGCACGACACGGAATCCCAGGTCCGTGAAAAATGTATGCCAGAACGGATAGTTCTCATACATGTTCAGGGCACGCGGAATGCCGACAGTGCCTCTCTTTGCCTGCTTCTCCTCCAGCGATTTGTAGGAGAAGATGCGGTTGTACTTGTACTCGAACATGTTCGGCACATCGCTCTTCTTCTTCTCCTTGCCGAGACCGACTTCGCAGCGGTTGCCGGAAATGAAGCGGCGGTTGCCGGAGAAGATGTTGACGGTCAGGCGGCAGTGGTTGGTGCAGCCATTGCAGCGTGCCATCTTCGTCGTGTATTCGAGACCGATGATGTCATCGAGCGGGAGCATGGTTGTCTGCTGGCCGGTATAGCGGTCGCGGGCTACCAGTGCGGCGCCGAAGGCACCCATGATGCCGGCGATATCCGGACGGACGGCGTTGCAGCCGGAGATCAGCTCAAAGCTGCGCAGCACGGCGTCATTGTAGAAAGTACCGCCCTGTACGACGACATTTTCACCGAGCTCCTTCGGATCGGTGAGCTTGATAACCTTGTAAATCGCGTTCTTGATGACGGAATAGGCAAGACCGGCGGAAATATCGCCGACGCTCGCGCCTTCCTTCTGGGCCTGCTTGACGTTCGAATTCATGAAGACCGTGCAGCGGGAACCGAGGTCAATCGGCTCTTTGGCAAATAATGCGATCTTCGCGAAATCCTGCACCGAGTAGCCCAGCGATTTTGCAAAAGTCTCGATAAAGGAACCGCAGCCGGATGAGCAGGCCTCGTTCAGGAGGACATTGTCGACCGTGTGGTTGCGGATCTTGATGCATTTCATATCCTGTCCGCCGATATCGAGAATGCAGTCGACATTCGGCTCAAAGAAAGATGCCGCATAATAGTGGGCAATGGTCTCCACTTCACCCTCATCCAGCATGAAAGCGGATTTGAGCAGTGCCTCGCCGTAGCCTGTCGAGCAGGAGCGGACGATATGCGCCTTCGGCGGCAAAATTTCTTTGATCTCCTTGACGGATTCAATCGCCGTCTTCAGCGGACTGCCGTTATTGTTGCTGTAGAACGAATAGAGAAGTCTGCCGTCTTCTCCGATAATAGCCAGCTTTGTCGTGGTTGAGCCGGCATCGATACCGAGGAAGCAGTTGCCTTCATAGGTAGCCAGATCTCCCTTCTCCACCTGATGCACGGCATGGCGTTTCTGAAATGCATCGTAATCCGCCTGATCCTTGAAAAGCGGCGCCATACGCGGAGACTCCGCCTTGATCTCAATATCCGAGTTCAGAAGCTTGAGCAGCGCTTCCAGAGAGGTCTTCGTATCCTTGTGGTTCATGGCCGCACCCATGGCTGCGAACAGATGAGAATTATCCGGATCGATAATCTCGTCATCCGTCAGCTTCAGCGTGCGGATAAAGGTCTTCTTCAGTTCCGGCAGGAAATGAAGCGGACCGCCGAGGAAAGCGACATGGCCGCGGATCGGTTTGCCGCAGGCGAGACCGCTGATCGTCTGGTTGACGACAGCCTGGAAAATAGATTCCGCGAGGTCCTCGCGGGCTGCTCCCTCATTGATCAGCGGCTGAATATCCGTTTTGGCAAAAACGCCGCATCGAGCGGCTATCTGATAAGTGTTTTTATAGTTGGCCGCATATTCGTTGAGACCATGTGCATCGGTCTCCAGAAGACTGGCCATCTGATCGATAAAAGAACCGGTGCCGCCTGCGCAGATACCGTTCATACGCTGTTCGACGTTGCCGTTTTCAAAATAAATGATCTTGGCATCTTCACCGCCCAGCTCGATCGCCACATCGGTCTTCGGCTCGAGCACACGCAGTGCCGTCGATACGGCGATTACCTCCTGAACAAACGGAATGTTCAGATATTTGGAGATCGAAAGACCGCCGGAACCCGTGATCATCGGGTAGACCTCCATCTCGCCGAGACTGTCATGCGCCTTGTTCACCAGGTCGAGGAGAGTCTCACGGATGTTGGCGAAGTGCCGTTCGTAGTCGGAAAACAGCACGTTGTTGGCTTCATCTAATATTGCAATTTTTACGGTTGTCGATCCGACGTCGACGCCAAGGTAAAACTGTTTTTCTTCCATAATTATGCGTCCCGTGACACTGGAACGTCCAACCTCCTTATTCTTCTTATTTTAAATCACAATTATTATATGCTTTTGGCGTATTTAAAAGCAACCGCTAACTTCTTAAAAATATATAAAACAGGCAATCTGTAGTCTTATAAACCTTTTGCGAAAAATCCCTGAAATCGCCTGATCACTATTGATAATTCCCAAATTTTATTATAAAATCTTAGTAAACAGGACTCAAAATGGTGAAGAGTGTCAGAATGTGGGAGGTGAGTGCATGGACAGCCCGGAAGTACCTGGTATTGATGGTTTTATCGGTGAATATTCACATTCAATCGATGCAAAAGGCCGTGTTATCATCCCGCAGAAGTTCAGGGATGAGCTGGGTACGACCTGCGTGGTTTCCAAAGGCCTTGACGGCTGTCTGTGGATCCACCCCGTGGAAGAATGGCGTGTATTCCAGTCACGTATCCGCAGTCTGTCGAAGATCGACCGGCAGAGCAGGCAGTTTGTACGTTTCTTCCTGCCGGGTGCAGTTGTCTGTGAGCTCGACAAGCAGGGAAGAATTCTGATTCCTGCGGCACTTCGCCGGTACGGCGGCATCAGCAAGGATATCGTGCTGGCCGGTATGGATACGAGAATCGAACTGTGGAGTGCAGAGCGCTGGGCAGAAGAGACAGAAGTCAATGACAGCAATATGGAGAATATTGCCGAGCATCTGGCTGAACTTGGCGTTGAGATTTAGGAGTGATTTTCATGGAATTCAGGCATGTACCCGTTCTTCTTCAGGAGACAGTGCAGGCTCTTGCCATAAAGGAAAACGGCATCTATGTGGATGGCACCGTCGGCGGTGCCGGCCATTCTTATGAGATTGCCTCCCGCCTTGGCAGCGGCGGCAGACTGATCGGGATCGACCAGGATGCGGCGGCTATAGAAGCGGCGAAGGAGCGCCTTGCACCGTTTGGCAGCAGGGCAGTGGTCGTACGTGGGAATTACGTGGAGATGCCCCGCATTCTGAAGGAACTTCATATAGATAAGGTTGACGGCATACTGCTGGATATAGGCGTTTCCTCCTATCAGCTGGATGAGGCGGAGCGGGGATTTTCCTATAAGCAGGATGCACCGCTGGACATGCGGATGGACCAGCGCGCGGAGCTGACCGCCGCCGATGTTGTCAATGATTACAGCGAGGCGGAGCTGAAGAGGGTGCTTGGCGAATACGGCGAAGAGCGCTATGCCGGCAGCATTGCACGGCGCATTGTCCGCGAACGCGCCGATCACCGCATCGATTCCACCCAGGAACTTGCAGAGATCGTGAAGCGTTCCGTACCGGAGAAATACCGGAACGGCCGCCGCCATCCCGCCCGTAAGACTTTTCAGGCGATCCGCATTGAAGTCAATCACGAACTGGATGTCCTGTCTGATTCGCTGGATGCGATGATTGATCTTCTGAATGACCGCGGAAGACTCTGCGTGATCACCTTTCATTCGCTGGAAGACCGCATCGTCAAGAATGCTTTTCATACTGCGGAAAATCCATGTATCTGTCCGCCGGACTTCCCGGTCTGTGTATGCGGCCGCGTACCAAAAGGCAAGGTCATTACACGGAAACCGATCGTCCCGGGAGCAGAGGAGATGGCACGCAATAATCGCTCAACCAGTTCCAAACTCAGAGTGTTTGAGAGAATTTACGGACTCGAAAGTCCGAACAGAATAAGAAAGAGATGAAGCAGAAAGCCGTCAGGCTTTCCTGCTGATAAGAGGATAAACAGATGGCCGGAAACAGAAGGACAAGTAAGCAGAGAAGTGACAGACAGCATGTCCGCCCTGTTGACCATTACGTCGATGAATTCGATTATACCGATGGCAATCTGGCGCTGCAGCCGGAATTGCAGCCGGAAGAACACCGAACTGTTCGCCGGAAGAAGAAGGTTAAGGTCTACAGAAGCTCAACCGTGTATGGTCTGCGCTATTTTATATTTATGTGTACAGCAATTGCCGCGACCGTCCTGTGCAGCTATTTTTATATGAAGACACAGGCACAGGTGTCGCAGAAAGCCTCCGAAGTGGCAGAGCAGCAGGCAGATCTGGCCGATCTGCAGGCAGAAAATAAATCTATGAAAGAAAATCTGACAAGAACAGTTGACCTGGACGAGGTTTATGATTATGCTGTCAATGTACTTGGCATGAGCTACCCTGACAAAGATCAGATCATTTACTACGACAGCAGTAATGACAGTTATATTCATCAGTTTGAGGCCATTCCGGACAATAATTGAATAACAGGTGATTGCAGATGGCAGATAACAGTAAAAAAGGAAACAGAAAATTCAGTTTAAAGGGAACGAACAGGAGAAGATTGTTTCTCGTGTTCGTTTCTGTGCTTATACTGATGACAGTGCTGATCATCAGAATCGTGCAGCTCGATGCGACGTCTTCGACACAGTCGCAGAGGGAGGCACTTGCCCAGATCAGCAAGAACAATACGGAAATCCCGTACAAGCGCGGGTCGATTATGGATCGCAATGGAACGGTGCTGGCGCAGAGTGAGCAGTATTACAGGATCATTCTGGACACATCGGTCATGGCGGACCTGAAAATTGACGATGCGTATACGTATACGGCCGAACTTCTGCATAAATTTTTCGGTTTCGATGAGCAGGATATCCTTGACCAGCTGAATGCCAACCCGGATGCGCAGTACATTCGGCTGGACGGTGAAATCTCTTATGAGGATAAGAAAAAGTGCGATGACTACATTGATTCCCTGAGCCAGGAAGACAGCAGCAGCGCGGAAGGCGATGAGACCGAAACGGCAAAGTCAGAGGAAGAGCTGCAGAAGGATAAAGACGAGGTGAGTCTTTTCAGCCAGAAAGCGATCTGGTTTGAGATGCACTACAAGCGGAATTATCCGTATTCGACTCTTGCCTCGGATGTGATCGGTTTTACATCCGGTGACGGCAGCGGCCTCTGGGGACTTGAGAACTACTATGACAGCGATCTGACCGGCACCGACGGACGGACGTATACGTACGTGAAGGATGATGTGACCAAGGAACAGGTCACGCAGCAGCCGACGGATGGCTATTCGATCGTTTCCACGATTGATGTGAACCTGCAGAGAATCTGCGAGGACAAGCTGAACGAATTTGCCAGTGAGACGGGATCGGATCATATTTCCGCCCTGATCATGGACCCGAATAACGGGGAGATCCTGGCCATGGCGAGTGCGCCGGGCTTTGACCTCAACAACCCGGATGATCTGAGTGAATGCGGTTATACGGATGAACTGCTTGATTCGATGACCGATGAGGAAAAGAGCGAACTGTGCAACGAGGTATGGAAAAATTTCTGCGTCAACGATTCCTATGAACCGGGCTCCACGGCCAAGACGATGACGATGTCCTATGCACTCGATAACGGCTACGTCGATGAGGATGATACCTTTGACTGCTACGGCGGTCTGACCTATACGGACGGTACGCTTGTACGATGCAATGACGTACATGGTACGGTGACGCTTCGGCAGGCGCTGATGTATTCGTGCAATACGGCACTTATGTATATCGGAGAGTCGATCGGTGCTTCCAATTTTGTGCGGATGCAGGACGTGTTCGGGCTGGGACAGCTGACCGGTATAGATCTGCCGGGTGAGCAGAGCTGCGCATCCCTTGTCTACACCGAAGACAGTCTGGGTCCGGTTGAGCTGTGGACGAGCTCCTTCGGACAGGGCTACAATGTCAACATGGTGCAGCTGGCGGCGGCGTTTTCCTCGATCGTAAACGGCGGCAAATATTACAAGCCGCATATCGTCAGCAGCATTCAGGACAGCAAGGGCAGCACGGTGAAGGTGTTCAACACATCGCTGATGCGCAGCACGATTTCCGAGGAGACCTCGGAATGGATGCGTGAATCGCTCTACGAAGTAGTTGAGTCCGGCACCGGCACACCGGCGCGCGTGGCCGGATACAAGATCGGCGGCAAGACAGGTACGTCAGAGGTCGGCGAGAGAGGAACAGAAGATCGTCTGGTATCCTTTATCGCGGCAGCGCCGATTGACGATCCGCAGATTGTCGTGTATGTTGTCATTGACAAACCGCATACGGTCAGCCAGGACCACAGCTCGTTTGCCTCGGTGCTCGTGAGCCGGATTCTCAAAGAAGCACTTCCGTATCTGCAGATTTTCCCGACAGAGGATGTGACAGAGCAGGAAGCTTATGAGATTGATCTGGAAAAAGAGAATATCGATGCCCTTCGCCTTGATCAGACACTGGATACAATCACCGGCCTGCCGTCGCCGGAGCGCGATACGGAAACGGAATCGGAAAGCAGCGAAGGCACCGATGAAAGCACCGACAGCGCAGACACCGGCGAAAGCGCCGACACCGCAGATACCGGTGAAAGCACAGACAGCGAAGACAGTACAGGGGAAGACAGCAGCGGGGATGCATCGGAGGACGAGAGCACGGATTCCGGCAGCAGTTCCGGTGCGGAAGAAGAATAACAGACAGGAAAGAGAATATGGCAGCAAAAAGAAAACGCATAGCATGGGGCCGGATTCTGCTTTTGATCATAGCAGCCCTTGTGCTCGTGATCATTTTCGGATGCCGGCTGAAAAAAGTTGATATTCAGGGAACGTCGCAGGTGACGGACGAGGAGGTCAGAAATATTCTGCAGTATGACCGGTACGGTCAGAATACGCTGCTTTTCTGCCTGATGAACCGCCATGTCGATACCAGCAGCGATAAGCGAATCGGCAGTATCCGCGTCCGGATGACCGGACTGCAGTCCGCCGCGGTCGTGGTGGATGAGAAAAACCCGGTCGGCTGCATACAATACAGCGGCCTCTATGAGTATTTTGATGAAAACGGTACGATTATCGAGGAAAAGAGTGAGCATACCGGGGAAGTCCCTGTGGTATCCGGCCTCGACGTGAAGGGCATCAAAGCCGGCGAGGTCATGCAGGTTTCCAAAAATCAGAAACTCAGCTTCAGTACGGTGCTGACGGCGGCATCAGAACTCAATATCCGCGGTGTGCAGGCGGATACGATGACGGTCGATGACAATGCACAGGTGTCCATAACGATTGGCGACGTGACAGTCAGCCTGGGCGGCAGCGCCTATATGAGCGAGAAAATCTCTGAGCTGAGCGATCTGCAGGATCAGCTCAGCGGTATGGCCGGCGTTCTGCATATCGAGAATTATGATCCGTCCAGGGATTCCATTGTATTTACGAAGGAAACAGAAGAGACCGAATCGGAGACGGAGACGGAAACGGAGTCAGAAACCGAAGCAGAGTCGGTATCTGATGAATCGGATCAGCAGAGCGCGGACGAAGAGGACGCGTCATATGAAGGCGAATAGATCCCTCACACGATAAACATTCAGCCGGTCAGCACCTTGATCAGCAGAAGAATGAGCACGCCGATGATGACAGGGCGGGCGATGGCGCTTCCCTTGCTGATGGCAAGGCCGGAGCCGAGGTAGTTGCCGAGAATATTGCAGGCAGCTGTGGCTGCGCCCAGCATGAACAGCACCTGCCCGTTCAGAATAAAAACGACAAGCGCCGTGATATTTGTCGTCAGGTTGATGACCTTCGCCTGCGCGTTGGCCGTCGGCACATTCATGTGCGCAAACACGGTGAAAGCGATGATAAGGAACGTACCTGTTCCCGGTCCGTAGAAACCGTCATAAATACCGATCAGAAAAGCGGAAGCGACAGCCGTGACAATAGTGCGGGTGTCAGCGGCCGCTTCTTTTTTGCCCTTGTCGCTGAACATGTTCTTATTCAGGACGAAGAAAGCCGAAACCGGCAGTATGACGAAGAGAACATAGCGAAGCGTCTGTTCATCTACGGAAAGCGACAGGTGGGAACCGATGGCTGACCCGGCAATGGCGGCTGCGACAGACGGCAGGGCGACTTTGAAAAGCACCATGCCGCTTTTAAGAAAACGCAGCGTGGCAACCAGAGTGCCGCACGAGGAAGACAGCTTGTTGGTGCCGATCGCGTAGTGGGGCGGCAGGCCGACCAGAAGATACGCGGGCAGCGAAATCAGGCCGCCGCCGCCGGCGATGGCGTCAACAAAACCCGCCAGAAAAAGGAACGGGCAGACGATCAGAAACATCTCAGGGGTTAATTGCATGATAAAGCCTCTCTCTTTAACAATCAGAACATCCGGATTTTGCCGGTGCATTCATAACCATAGCAGATAAAAGAACAAATGAAAAGTATGATTTTTTATAAATGCCCGTCGGGCCTCTTATGATGACAGAAAGCGGAAATTATGTTATAATTCGTATAGTTTTTAAAAACATAACGGTCGGAAGGAGGATGCGATATGAGTGACCAGAAGCATGATCAGGTACCGGTTCATGCAGCCGTGAAGGTGATGCTGGCCAGCGAGGATATTTTCTTCGGTCCCGGAGTTTATCAGATCATGAAGGAGATTGACGCGTCCGGAAGTGTGAGCGAAGCCTGCCGGATAACCGGCATATCTTACAGCAAAGCCTGGAAAATTCTCAAGAAGTGTGAGCGAAGGCTGGGCTGCAAGGTTGTGATACGGCAGGCCGGCGGCGCAGGCGGCGGCCGGGCATCTCTGACAGAAGAAGGCAGAGAGCTGATCCGCCTGTATGAAATTTTTGACCGCAAGGTCCATGAAGACGCAGCGGCATTATATCAGAAGATTTTTATTGAAAAAAATCTTGACTGAAAGGGGTATTCTTGTATGAAAAAAGGGTTTTGGAGAAAGGCAGCAGCAGCCGGAATTGCTGCTGCAATGATGGCAGGACTGGCGGCATGCGGCAGTTCTTCTTCTTCTTCTTCTGCTTCGACGGCAGAGACTGTGAGCAGCGAAACAGAGACAGAGACGGCGGCAGCCGGTGAAGGCAGCACGCAGGTGCAGGTTTTCATTGCGGCTTCTCTCAATGATGCGATGACCGAGATCGCGGACAGCTATATGGAAGCGCATCCGGATGTGGACATCGTTTTGAATGCGGATTCTTCCGGCAAACTGATGACGCAGATTCAGGAAGGCGCGGCAGCGGATATTTTCTTCTCGGCAGCGGAGAAACAGATGGATACGCTCGAGCAGGACGGCCTGCTGGTCGATGGCACGAGAGCCGATGTTGTCAGCAACACGCTTTGCGTCATCACCTATAAGGACAGCGGCACAGCGGTAACCGGTCTTGAAAATCTCGGCGATGCTTCTTCACTTGCCATTGCGGATGGTTCTGTACCGGTCGGTAAATATACAAGACAGGCGCTGGTCAATATCGGTGTGCTTGATCCGATCGATGATGTTTCTACCTATACGACGCAGCAGCTCTCCGATGCACTCGGCGGTGTGGAGATCTCCGAACAGGGCAACGTGTCCAAGGTTCTCACAGCGGTTGAAGAGCAGTCCTGTGAGGTCGGCACGGTTTATTATTCCGATACCTACGGCCACGATGGCATTGAGATTATTCAGCAGGTAGACCCGTCTGTATCCGGCGATATCACCTATCCGATTGCCCAGATTGTCAATCAGGACGCAGATGATACGGAGACAGCGGCAGCAGCTGATTTCCTTTCCTATATTCAGTCTGATGAGGCGCTGCAGGTACTGGAAAACTATCAGTTTATCGTGAAGTAATATCATGTCATTTGCCGAATTTCTGTCCGGTCTGGACTGGAGTCCGCTCTGGATTTCGCTGAAAACAGGTATTGTGGCCACGGTGATTTCCTTTTTCCTGGGCATCTGGCTGGCCCGCCTGAGCATGACGGCCGGACGGGTCGGTAAGGCCGTGCTGGACGGTCTGCTGACACTGCCGATGGTGCTGCCGCCGACAGCCATGGGCTTTTTCCTCCTGCTTCTGTTCAGCAGGCGGCGGCCCGTCGGTATATTCCTCGAACAGTACCTGGGAATCCGGGTTGTGCAGACGTGGCTCGGCTGTATCATTGCGGCCACGGTGATTGCCTTCCCGCTGATGTACAGAAATGCACGGGCGGCTTTTGAACAGGTTGATATCAACATGATTTATGCCGCGCAGACACTGGGCATGCCGGAAGGCAGGATATTCCGCCGCGTCATACTGCCGGCGGCCAAACCGGGCATCGCCTCCGGGACGATCCTCGCGTTTTCCCGGGCACTGGGCGAGTACGGCGCCACTTCCATGCTGGCCGGCAACATCCCGGGCAAGACGGGGACGATTTCCCAGCGCATCGCCATGGTCATTCAGGACGGCGATTATCAGGCGGCCGGGTTCTGGACGCTGCTGGTGGTAATCGTGGCATTCGTGCTGATTTTTGCACTGAATATTATTTCCAGCCGTCATCAGAGAAAAAACGGAACGGTCCGCTGGAAACGGTAAAAAGCTGAGGAGTCCGGAAGGGCTCCTCATTTTAAATCATTATTTTAGAAACGAAAGGCTGTGCAGTATGTCGATTCAGATCAGTATCAGAATGGATTTGAAGGAATTCCTGCTGGATGTGGACTTTTCATCGGATGCCGACCGGATCGGCATTCTGGGTGCGTCCGGCTCCGGAAAGAGTCTGACGCTCAAATCCATCGCGGGTGTCATGCGGCCGGGCAGCGGGCGCATCGTGTTAAACGGGCGCACACTGTTTGACACAACGGGCAGAAAGAAGATTGATCTGCCGCCGCAGAAACGGAGAACCGGGTATCTGTTTCAGAATTATGCCCTTTTTCCGTCGATGACGGTGAGGGGAAATATTGCCTGCGGGCTTGCCAACCGCGGCGATTGCCAGAAGAAGACAGGAGCCGACAGGAAAGCGATGCAGGCGGAACTGGTGGATGGCATGATCCGCCGTTTCCGCCTCGGCGGCCTCGAAAAGCGGTATCCTTCGGAGCTTTCCGGCGGTCAGCAGCAGCGGACCGCACTGGCCCGGATTCTGATCGGCGAACCGGATGCCATTCTGCTCGATGAGCCCTTTTCGGCACTCGATCAGTTTCTGCGGGAACGTCTGCAGGAGGAACTGATGGAGATGCTGGCGGATTACGAGGGCGTACTGATTCTTGTGTCGCATTCACGGGATGAAATTTATCGCTTCAGCAAGGAGATCCTGGTCCTGGACGGCGGGCGATGCGTCAATGCGGGACCGACCAGGCAGGTATTTGCCGATCCCGGCAATGAGGCCACGGCGCGGCTTACCGGGTGCCGGAATTTTTCCCGTGCGGCGCGGCTGGATGAGCATACAGTCCGTGCGCTCGATTGGGGCGCAGCGCTGCACCTGCAGCGTGCGATACCGGAAGATGTGCGCAGCATCGGCTTTCGGGATACTGATTTTGTACCGGTTTACGGGGCGCGCAGGGATAATTGCATTCGTTTTGCTGTGCGCAGGTCCGTGGAGATGCCGGGTGAAAAGCAGTACTATCTGCAGCCGGCAGAGTGCCGGGCGGATGAAGGAGAAGGCAGCGCTCTGATATGGCGGGTGCTTTCAGATGGTCAGACGGAAAATGCCGGGAAGATGCCGGATTATCTGCAGCTGCCGGAGGATAAAATCCTGCTGCTCACGTAATAAAAAGTATGTCAAAAGGCCCCTGGAATACGGAGATCTGTCCGGATTCCAGAGGCCTTTGGTTTTGCAGCAGCTTATAAAGGTGCATTTATGCGGGTTCGCGGCCCTGCATGAAACGCAGCATCATCTCATTGGTCAGACTGAAGTCATCCGGCTGCAGCTCGATGTCTTCGCGCTTTTTCCACTCGGCAAGCTTCAGCTCGCTGCGGTCGAGGCGGATCGAGGTGTCGCCGTCGACATCGCAGTAAAAACCAGCGAGAATGTCATCGACAATTCCCCACGGCTGCGATTTGTAGTAGCGGATGTTTTTGACGTGCAGGCCGACTTCTTCCATGACTTCCCGCTCCACGGTCTGCTCCAGCGTCTCACCGATTTCGGTAAAGCCGGCAATCAGCGCATAGAAGGTGATGCCGGTGCGGTATTTGGTGACAAGCAGTTCGTCTCCATGTGTGACGCCCACGATGACGGCCGGGACAATTCTCGGGTAGATCACTCGTCCGCAGTGCGGGCAGCGGATAGCCCTTTCTGCCGTGTCATGGACGGTCGGCGTGCCGCAGGTGCCGCAGAAACGGTTGTCATTGTACCAGCGGCTCAGCTGCAGTCCGGTGATTGCCGCAAAAATATGATCTTTCCGGGCGGTATGCCGGCGCCGCAGTGAACGAACGCCCGTAAACTGAAAGCCCTCCGGCAGCTTCTCCGGCACAGTATCGGCGAGAAAATAATCTGTCTGGTCAATGGAGAAAAGATAGGTCACCTCTTCTTCTGACAGGCCGAGCTGACCGAACCGCGGAAAATCAAGGCCGTCGGTAAATACGGACCCGCCCTCGAAAATCATGACCGGGCTGTCTGATGCCGGCCTCTTAAGCGGATCGTAGTGATTGATAAATGTGTGCGGTGCAATATCCTGAATCATTTTTCATACCTCATTTCTGCCTATGATTATAACACTTTGCAGGAGAATTAAAACAAACACTTGTTCGATACAGCCATTCATGGTATAATCAATGAACAGATATCCGGGAGAAGAAGAATATGAATGAATTGCTGGAAGAACTGAATGAAGAGCAGCGCGAGGCGGTTACAGCGACAGAGGGTTTCGTGCGCGTGATCGCCGGAGCCGGATCGGGCAAGACCAGGGCGATTTCCCATCGTTTTGCCTATCTGGTCAATGAGCTGGGCATTCTGCCCGGCAATATTCTCTGCGTTACCTTTACCAATAAGTCGGCGAACGAGATGCGGCAGCGGATCCATGATCTGACCGGCGACCGCGATACCGGCTATATCAACACATTTCATGGATTCTGCGTGTCCATTCTGCAGGAAGACAGCCATGCCGTTCAGTATCCTAAGAATTTCATGGTGCTGGACAATGCGGACATCGATGACATGCTGAAGATCATCTACGAAGAGCGGCATCTGACGCTGCGGGATATGACGTTTGCGAAGGCCCGCGACATGATTGAGATCCAGAAGCTGATCAAGAAGCCGCAGTATTATATCGACATGATCACGATGTCGCTGGAAGTGCTGCGTGACAAGTACGAGAAGGCCGTTGATGTGCAGGATATCATTTTCTATGGTTACCTGTATCAGGAGAAGAAGTGCTTCGGACTCGATTACAATGATCTGATCAAGTTTTCGCTGTATATTTTTCATGAGCATGAGGACATCCGCCTCAAGTGGCAGCAGCGCCTCGAATATATCATGATTGATGAGTTTCAGGATATTGACGGTCTGCAGTATGAACTGATGAATGTACTGTGTGCCTATCACAGAAACCTGTTTATAGTCGGTGATCCTGACCAGACAATTTACACATGGCGCGGTGCTAATGTGAAGTATCTGCTGGAATTTGACGCGAATTTCCCGGGTACGAAGACGATCATGATGATGAAGAATTACCGTTCGACGCCGCAGATCCTGCGCACGGCCAATTCTCTGATCGGGCATAACAGGAACCGGATGAAGAAGGAACTGATCCCTGTCCTTCCGAAGGGAGAACAGGTAATCTGCCATCTGGCGGATACGGCGCAGCAGGAGAGCAGCTGGATTGCCGGGCAGATTGCCGATCTTTGCAGCCGGGGCATTGCACACCGGGATATTGCGATTCTGTACAGGGCGCATTATGTGACGCGCCCTGTCGAAGAAGAACTGATCAGGCAGAAGATTCCCTACGTGGTTTACAGCGGCGTGCAGTTTTTCGGGCGCGCCGAGATCAAGGATGCGCTGTGCTACCTGCGCATGCTGGTTTACAGAGATGATCTTTCCTTCCGCCGCATTGTCAATCAGCCGCGGCGCAATATCGGTGTCCGGCGCATGCATTTTCTCGAACAGTGGGCACAGGCACATGGATGTACGCTGTATGAGGCGCTCCAGGACACGGTGGACCAGGATATTTTCAAGGGAACCGGGGCAGCGGATTTCATACAGCTGATCGATACCATGAGTGCGGCTGCTGAGGGCAAGCCCGTCTCCGAGGTGCTGGCCGCTATTGTCAATGAGAGCGGCTACGAGGAGATGCTCAGAACAGAGGGCAGTCAGGAGCGGCTGGATAATCTGGCGGAGCTCAAGCAGAGCGCTTTTGAATATGAGACGACGTGCGGCGAAGAGGTCACGCTGGAATCTTATCTGAATCATATCGCCCTGTTTACGAATGCCGATACCGGCGATGCGGGGGACCGCGTGAAGCTGATGACAGTGCATACGGCCAAGGGACTGGAGTTTCCGTATGTATTTCTCTGCGCGATGAATGAAGGCATATTCCCTTCGCGCAAGACCAGAACCGAGGAAGGCATGGAAGAGGAGCGGCGGCTTGCCTATGTCGCCATCACACGTGCGCAGAAGCAGCTGTTTCTGTCGGAAGCCGGCGGACGCAATTTCGACGGGTCGCCGCGCTATCCGTCCCGCTTTCTGCTGGAGATCAAACCGGAATGCATGAATTTCACAAGGCCGCCGACGCCGGACCTGATCCGGCGGACGAAGCACTGGGTCGGCATTTCGGACAGGATGCTGCGGCCGGCCGGAGAGAGCCTCTTTGAAGTCGGCACGCAGGTTATTCACTCTGTGTTCGGAGAAGGCACGGTGAAGGATATTGATATGGATAAGTCCGCCTATGTGATCGAATTTGACGGTCTGCCTACGCCGAGAAGCATATCCTTCCGGGCGAAGCTCACGGAGAAGAAGACGGACGGCAGCTGACGGGCCGTGTGTCATATTATATGGGAAATTGTCGAATTATTATTATTGAATATGCAGGGCAGCTCTGATAAGCTGATGAAAGCAGGAAGCTGCAGGCGTTACCAAAGAAGAATCCGGGAAATTGTGCGGGTTCTTCTTTTTTTTGAACCGGCCGGCGGGTGGCGGCAGCTTTCTGTGAGAGATTGATTTGCAGATGAGGAGATGGAAGTATGAAGAAGATTTTCAGGCGAAGGGCAGCACTGCTTCTGGCGCTGATTCTCTGTGCCATGCAGTTTTTCTCATTTGCCGCATCAGCGGGTGAGACGGCGGATGAGACGCAGACGCAGGAAGAGACGGCATCTGCAGCAGGCGATGCGGAAGAAGATGCTGAGACGGAGAACGCCGGGGCGGAGGATGCCGGGGCGAAGGATGCGGGTTCTGCCGGACTGCAGGGAGATACGGAAAGTGCCAGGGACACAGGACAGACGGGTGAGACGCAGGCGCAGCAGGTGCAGAAGAGTGCCGCTGAAGAGAATGCAGATGAGGCAGAGGTGCCGGTGCATTTTGCCTCTTCCGGCGGCGGATACAACCCGCATCACGGTGTCGGTGAGGTCCATGAGATCACGGATTTTGTGCTGAACTCGATGACGGCATCCGACGGCGTTAAGATTTCAGATTTCTCTATGACGATTGACGGGCAGTACCGCGGCTATTGTGCTGAATTTGATCTGGATACCGGGCCGCAGCATGTCTCCATGCCGACAGTGCATGCCTATACAGCAGAGGATACAAGTGAGAAATCTGTTCTGCTGCGCAAGGTCATGTATTACGGCGCAGCGGGACCGGGCGCCATTCTGGAAGACAATGCGGAGGGAAGGATCCGCACGGCGCTGGCGGTATCTTATGTATGCACCGGTCTTGACATCAGGCGGGGGTTCGGCAGAGACTTTGTCTCCCGTGTGAGCAGTATGCCGGATGCGCCGGATGGATTTTCGGTCTATGTTCTGGCCAACGGTTCAGAGCAGGATACCGCCTATGCGGTCTACAGTCCGAAGCTGACGCTTTCTCTGCGCAAGCAGTCTGCGCAGACAGAATGTACGGAACAGAACAGCTGCTATAGTCTGGAAGGCGCCCTTTACAAGGTTTATGCGGATGCGGATCTGACGCAGGAGGCCGGTCAGCTGACCGTAGGTGCGGATGGGACGAGCAATTCCCTGAAGCTGTCTCCTGGCATTTACTATGTACGGGAAGAGAAGACCCCTGCAGGCTATAAGATGGATGATCAGGTATATACGGTAAAGCTGGAGAAGGAGGATGTCCAACTCACGGTGAAGGATGTGCCGCTTGTGTATGACGGCTTGCTGCGTATTGCCAAGACGGATGCACAGACCGGCGCAGGGCCGGCCGACGATACCTTCAGTCTGGCCGGCGCGCAGTTTTCCGTGACATTTTATGCCGGACGCGGAGATGGCTATCAGGATGCGCCGTCACGTTCATGGATCATTGAGACGGCGGAGAAGGATGACGGCAGCTTTACGGCTGCGCTTGATAAGGAGCATCTTGTATCCGGAGACGCATTTTTCATGCAGGATGGAAAGGTGTGTCTGCCGGAAGGCACGCTGGTCATCGAGGAGGTGAAGGCCCCTGCCGGCTATACGCTGGACAAGGCGGTGCTGACAGCTGAGAAGACCGGAGAGAGCGGGCAGCGTATCGTCACAGAGATTTCTGAAGAAAATGGCAGCTGCGTGATTGCCGCCGGCAATGCGTATACCGCATCGGACGCACCGGTCAGCATTTCCACGACGGCGCATGCGAAGAATTCCGATCTGCACGAGATTGCCCGGCAGGATGTGATGACGGTTGTGGATACGGTTAAGTACAGCGGTCTTACGGCCGGTGATACCTATACGCTGCGGGCACAGCTTGTGGGTGCAGATGGACAGGAAGCCGCCTCCGGCGAGAAGACCTTTACGCCGGAAGAAGCAGACGGCAGTGTGGATGTCGAACTGACCGTACCAAACGGTGACTTTGACCGCCTGGTTGTCTTTGAGAGGCTGTATGATGAGAATAATGAACTGGTTGCCCGGCATACCGATCAGGATGATGAAGAGCAGACCGTTTATTTTCCGAAGATCGGGACAGCGGCATCGTGCGGCAGCGGCAAGGAGAAGTCGGCTGAAGTTTCCGATCATTTTATGGTTAGAGACGAGGTTTCTTATGAAGGACTGATCAAGGGGAAGACTTATCGCCTGGAAGGCAGGCTGATGGACGTGGAGACCGGCAAAGCCGTGGAGGTCAATGGCAAAGCCGTCACTGCGCAGACGCAGTTCAGGGCAGAACAGAGCAGCGGCAAGGTGCAGGTGGAGTTCACTTTTGATGCCGCGGCCTATGCCGGACGGAAACTGGTTGTCTTCGAGAAGCTTTATACCGGTGAGACGGAGATTGCCGCGCATGAAGATATCAGCAGTGAGGAGCAGGCTTTTTCCATCGTACCTGGTACGCCGCAGGAATCAACCGGCCAACAGGTCAAAACAGGTGATCATGCGCACATCGGCCTTTATGTTCTGCTGTGTGCAGCCGGCGGCGTCGCCGCAGCGGTCATTGTCATCCGGAAGAAGATGAACCGGAACAGGACGGATTCCTGATTGCGCCTGCAGGACAGTCTGACAGACGTGGGCATTTTTAAGGAGCGAAGGATGCGCGATATGATTTTCCAGTGATATTAAGGAGCGGAGGATTTAGGGACCCTGGTGATTTTCACGATCAGAGGATGCGCGATACGGCATATTCAGTGATAAAACGGGCATGCTGTCTGGACTTTTCCTGCCGGGCATGGCAGAATGACTGCAGGAGGAGATTATGAATTACAAGACGATAAGACTGGAGATCCGTGATTTTGACAGCAATGCCTGGCGGGATCTTCAGGAGATGCATATGGATTTCGAGAATTCTGACTACTGCTGGTATGATGCGCCGCAGAATACGGATGCCCTTTCGGTGCAGGCGGAAGCCAGGGATCTGGCGCAGAATGCGCTCTGCTATGGGATTTACAGACGGAATGATCCGGAGATGATCGGATATCTGATTTTTCATGACTTTACGGATTTTTACGATGTCGGCTATGAATTCAAGAAGAAGTATCAGGGCTGCGGCTATGCCCTTGAAGCGCTTGGCTGCACGATCAGTGCGGTGAACAGAATGAGAGGCATCTGCCGGTTCACCGCGAGAACGGCTGAATACAACCTCCCGTCGATCCGGCTGCTCGAGCGGGCAGGCTTTATCAGAACGGGAGAGAGAAGACAGCAGCTGCGGTGTGATGAGGACGGAAATCCCGTATCGTTTGCGGCGCTGGTGTATGTGCTTGCGCTGCCAGAGCCGGATGGCGGCTGCCATTGACCGGACTGTCTGCACACAAAAGCCCTGCCGGCTGCATCGGCAGCCGGCAGGGCTGATATAAACAGCGGTTATTTATTGGCGTTTTATGCGTTTCGGAATCTGACCGGCGGCTGCGGTGTCTGGTGCCGGCCGATGATTTTCTCCATCCATACCATGTGATACCAGGTATCGAATTTGTATCCGCAGTTATAGAAGGTGCCGACAAGGCGGAAGCCCATGTGCGCGTGGAAATCACGGCTGTTGAAGGTCAGATAGGCATCTTCCTTCTCCGGCACGCCGATGCAGGCATACAGATTCAGAATGCCCATGGCGGCCAGCTCTTTTTCCATGGCATCATAGAGCAGCCTGCCTGTGCCCTTTTTCTGCTGTGTATGGTCCAGATAGATTGTCAGCTCTGTTGACCAGCTGTAGGCTTCTCTGCCGACGAACGGGCCGGCATAGGCATAACCGATGATTTTGCCGTTTCTGACAGCGGCAAGGTACGGATATTTTTCAGATATATGGCGTATTCTGCCGCGGAACTCCTCTTCAGAAGGAACTTCGTATTCGAAGGTGATGGCTGTGTTTTTTACATAATAGGCGTAGATGCCGAGCAGCTCGGCGGCATCTTCTTCTGTCACGTTTCTGATCGTAATTTCATTTGCCTTTTCTGACATGATGATCTCCTTAGAAATATAGTTTTTCAAGCAGCAGCAGGCCGGATTTCGTGCGAAAGACGCGATCGCGGAAATTTTCAGCAGCTTTGCGGCTCAGTGATGACTCATCGGCATTGACGAGGAAGTCAGCCTCCAGGAGAATCTGATAGTCGATGCCGTCAATATCGGTATAGGTATGGTGATGGCTGACCAGGCAGACAATTCTGTCCAACTGACTGTCTGGCAGATGGAATTCTTCATAAAATGACCGTGCCAGCGGTCCGCCCTCCAGCTCCTGATGCTTTCCGTTCGCCTCTCCATATCGGCTGCGGCAAAGCGGGCAGGCGATGTCGTGGACGATCGCGGCCAGCTCCAGTGTCTCCTGCACAGCAGGATCGAGCCCTTCTTCTAGGCCGATTGTGCGTGCAAATCCCCATACTTTCATGAAATGATTGATATCGTGCAAGCGGACATTGCTTTCTCTATTATAAAAATTTGTCATCTTACAGATTGCTGCTGAAACGTTGCTCAAGGGTTTTCTCCTTTTTCGGACATTATAACATTTTTTCTGTCGGCGGCGGCGCTGCTTTGAAAATCGTACACTGGCCGGCAGAAGTGTGAAAACATGAAGTTTGTCTATATTTCAGATACAAGTTGCTTATATGTCGCTTACAGTGTTCAAATGATAAAAAATGTATAAAAAATCTGAAAATAAACAATTTGTTGTGTGAATTATGTGTATATCATGGTATAATAAATCATAGGAATTACGTATATTGAACAATGGAGGCGATGATTATGGTCAGTGAGGAAGTTGTAGTTCATTCCGCAACCGGGCTTCACCTTCGGCCAGCCGGCGAGCTGGCAGAGCGTACTTCAAAATATCACAGCAGAATTTATCTGACATCGGGAAATAAAGAGGCGAGCGGCGAGAGTCTCCTCGGGCTTCTCAGTCTTGGAATCAAAGAGGGTACACGGATCAAGGTTACGTGCGAAGGTATGGACGAAGACGAAGCACTGAAGAGTACGGTTGATTTCCTTAAGACGCTTAAATAAATCTGCAGTGAATAAAGGACAGTAAATTCTTTACTGTCCTTTTTTATCCTTGGTGCGCCCGGCGGGCGCACGTTTCTAACCGGTGAAAGTCCGGAATCCGCCCGGTAGTGGGAAGGATATAGCCGAAGGCAAGGGTGTCCATCGTGAGGTGGAATCTGAAGGAAGCCGGATTCGGGG
>Ga0256404_1002967_pt1 | contig 35957 bp, 48 predicted proteins | sample RumenRJG_01DNA_FD_185990 | JGI IMG/M metagenome (GOLD analysis project Ga0256404, IMG submission 185990) | Bovine rumen microbial communities from Lethbridge, Alberta, Canada - RJG_01 | ecosystem: Host-associated > Mammals > Digestive system > Stomach > Rumen | place: Canada: Alberta | collected... | reverse complement strand
GTCCCGTCGCGGCGGTGCGCTGGTCGCGCGTCTGCTACAATCGTCTCTGCACTGGGGTATCGTCCAATGGTTAGGACATCGGTTTTTGGTGCCGAGTATGAGGGTTCGAATCCTTCTACCCCAGCCATTTCGAACGCATCCGAACACCCTACGAGCTGGGGAGATGGCGTGTCGTTGCCGTGAAGGACGGCTTCGGGCTGTCATCGTGCTTCGGTTGATGGAAGCGCCCTCCTTTTCAGGAGGGCGCTCTTCGTTGCGCCGGCCACGTGCGAGACGTTCGGGCAGAAAGGAGAGAAGATCCCCAGCCGGCGTCAACCGAAGCTCATGACGATCAGGGTGAGCGTGACGAGGGATGCGATCAGTGCGGCCATGGCCAGGATCGCCGCGATCCAGTTGCCCATCTACTTCTTCTCCGAAGTCAGCGCAGGCCACGTTTTCTTGCCAACCTTGCCGTCGGGGTAGATGCCGACGAGCCGTTGGAATTCCTTCACGCCCGCCTCGGTCTTGTCGCCGAAGATGCCATCGACCTTCATATTGGTGATGCCGCGGAGATTCAGAAGGTGCTGGATTACGATTACCTCCGCGCCCTTGTCCCCGCGCTGCGTGAGTTTCAACGATTTCACTTCCTTATCGTAGGTGGGCCTGATGCCGCCCACGACGTACTTCATCTCGCGGGTGCAGTCCCTTACCTCGCCCGAGACGTTGCCCTCGCGGGTCAGGAGATAGCTCCCCATGTTCTCGCGTACGATCCCGACATGGTCGGCGTTGTAGCCCTGGTAGCCCGCCCCGCTCCAGTCGAAGAGCACGGCGTCGCCCTTCTTGAGGTCGGCGGGCCTCACCAGGTAGCCGCCCGCCCATGCGGGCTTGAGAAGCGCGCCCGTGCACGATGCCGTGGGGAAGCCCTTGCAGGTGACGCCGGCCTTCGCGAAGACCCAGCTCACGAACATCGCGCAGTAGTGCACGCCCGTGGTGCCGAAGTAGGGGCTGTTCGTCAGCTCGGCGTACCAGCGGCCGTATTTGGTGCCCTCCAGCGGGTCGGTGTAGCGGGAGTAGCCCACCTCCGCCGCGGAGATGCGCATGACGTCATCGACGGTTCCCATCCTCCACCTCCTCGTCGTCGGGTGCGTACTGGGACCCGATCTCGGCCTTGAGGGCCTCCCACGACTCGTCGTCGGGGAACTCGGCGAGGCTGCGCTCGCCGTCCGCATCGAGCATCTGCTCGAGTTCCTCTGCGCTAGGCATTGCCCACCTCCTGATCCGCCGTGCCGGAAACCTTCATGCGCGCCCTCGTCTCATCGATGCCGAAGAGGATGCCGATGAGCGAGGCGATGCCCGTGATGGTGGACACGATCTGGTCCTGCATGGGCCACGCCCATATGCCGCCGAAGTAGCTGTACGCCCAGGCGAATGCCGGGAGGGCGATCAGGCATACCCACTTGAGCACGTCGTAGATCTTGTCCGGGATGAAGTACTGCATATTGCCTCCTTAGTTGACCTTGCCGATTGGAAGCTCGCAGAGCTCGTCGTACATGGACTTGCCCGTGCCGTTGCCGCCCAGGTCGTGGTAGGCCGCCCAGATCTCGTCGAGCTGCCTACGGCACTCGAGCGTCATGGGGCGCCCGTCTATGACGTGGCGCTGGTAGGCGCGGGTTATCTCGCCGCGGAGCAGGACGCAGATGCCCCGCTCCATGGCCCTGTCCCTCGCTGTCAGGTGCTTGACCTTGCCCCCGAGGTAGCCCGCGACGGCCGCCAGGACCGTCGGCACGAGCCATCCGAGGATGTAGGGGTGGATGTCGGGCATCACGTCCTCCTAACGTAGTTGGTGCCTGCCTGGAAGGCCGAGTCGAGCGCGACCGACTGCCACGCGCCGTTCTGCTTCCTGTAGGCGCTCTTCACCTGTTGCCAGCTTGCACCGGACCTAACAAAGAGCGCCGTGGACGATGCCGCGCTCACCACGATGGCGTGGTCGGCTTGGATGTTCGAGATGGTGTACGCCCAGTAGGTGCTAGGGGTGAAGGGCTCGTCAAGCGTGATTGCGACCTTGAACTGCAACGTGTCGTTGTTCGCGTCGCTCGCATCGTCCTTGCTGTACTTGACCCATATGGAGTGGTCGCCAGCTTCCAACGAGTAGGAGAGCGTCTGCGTCCCCGACTTGTTGTGCGTTGACGTGTTGCATGCCAGCCTGTAGCTGGAATCGGTGATGGTAGCGCCGCTGCTGCCGGCGGCATAGTAGTCGTCGGACAGCGCGACATCGATGTTTCCGAAAACGCCGAAGTCGTACCCTTCCTCGGCGTAGTTGATGTAGGTGAACGTGACTGTCGCCGCTACTGGAACATGGAAGTCCACGCGGCATACGGCCGCCGTCTTGCTGATGCCCTTGTTGGCGCTGACGTAGTACCCCGTCGAGCCGTTGAGCGCGAATCCGTAATCGCCCGCAGTCTCGACCTCGTATGAAGCGCCAGTCTCCTGCTTCTCTACGAACTGGTCCGTGACGTCGGTGCCGTTGTCGGTGACGGAGATTCCTTCGAGCGACGCCGCCCTGATGGTGGCGGCATCGCCTTCGTACACCTCGGCGTCCGACGCTGTGACTTCGACGCTCGTGGAATTGCTGATGGTGATGCGCCACTTGGTAGAGTTCCAGTTGTAGTCCACCGTGACGGTAGCGCCGTTTATCAGCCCGCCATAGTAGCCGATCTCGAATCGCAGGCGCATGTTCTTGACCTCGGCGACGGTCCACGTGCCTGTGGTGAGCGTGAGTGTCTGTGCGCTGGTCGAGGTGAACTTGGAGCTGCTGCCCTTGGCGGTGCTGGTCCCGACGTAGAGCTGCACGTTGCAGGTGCTTCGGCTCGTGTTCTCGGCGTGGCCCTTGACCGTGCATTCCACGGAGTCGATGGTCGCTGAATCGGGTATCGAGTCGAAGTCGAAGCTGTAGTAGATGTACGCCTTGGAGCTGGAAGATCCGCTCGCGTAGTCGTTGCCGCTCACGGCTGAGGTGTCGCTTCCCTTGCCGATGGCGTTTCGATACTTCGTGCCGCTGATGCTGCCCGACGTCTCGTAGGCGGTGGGGTAGCTGGTGAGCGTTGCTGTCTCGGTAGCCATCACACCACCAGCCAGATGTCCCCGTCGCTGCCGTCCGATGAGGTCGGCGCGGCCGAGTTGACGGAGTAGTAGACGATCTCGTCCTCGTCGACGTAGGTCGCCGTGCCGCCCGACGCCTTGGGCACCTCGATGGCGGGCACGGCGCTGTAGGTCGCGCCCCACAGCTCGATGTTCTGCGCCATGGCGCCCCCTTAGCTGATGGAGAGCACCTTGGTGGTGGAGTCCTGCGAGACGGCGGGTATCTTCGCGGTGCCCGCCACGTTGAAGATGGTCTTCCCCGCCACGATGTTCGCGGCGACCAGGTCGGGGTCGCCCGCGATGGTCTGCGCGCCCGTGAGGTAGGTGCCAGCCGCGATGGTCTGGGCGGACGTGCCGGGGGTGATGGTCGCGGCCGCCTTGGTGGTGACGGATGCCGTGAGGCTCACATTGGAGCTGCCAGCGGTGCCCGACGCGATGTAGCCCGCCGAGACCTGCGGCGTGACGCTGACGCTCTTGCTGAGCGTGATGGTGTTCGTGCCCGTCACCACGCTCGCGGAGGTGCTGCTGATGGTCGACGGCGCGGTCGCGGAGCCCGCCGCCACGCTCTTCGACGCCTGCTCGGGGTAGTAGCCGGCGGGGACGGTTACGGTGGCCCCAGAGGCCGTGAGGTCCGCGGAGCCGTTCTCCGACGCCGTGCCCGTGTACTTGGTGCCGCCCGCGTAGGCGGTGACGCCCGCGGGGAGCTTGGACGCGTTGTCGAGGGTCGCGTCGGAGGTGTCGACGAACTCGGCCACGCCCGAGGCGCCCGAGAGCGGGATCTCCACGGAGGGGACCTCGCTGTATACCACGTCGCGGATAACTACGTTCTTAGCCATATCTTCTCCTTAGTAGACGGTGATGACCGAGCCGTTGTAGGCGATGCGCCCGTAGTTGCTCGGGATGGGCTGGATGACGATGTCCTCGGAGAGCGCGTAGCCGCCCGTGCGGGCGGTCTGCGCCTCCTCGGCGGGCTCGAACGCGTACGGGCCCGCGTAGGACGGGATTGACGGCCTCCCCGCCGAGAGGGCGCCAGCCAGCGCCCCGTTGGCCGAGAGGCTGCCGGAGAGGCTCCCGCGGGCCGTCAGGCTGCCGCGGAGCATGTCACGCCCCCATCGGGTCCGCCTCGGGCGCGATCTCGAGCGTGCCCTCGGGGATGACCGTGTCGACGGTGCCGTCGGCGAGCGTGGCCTCGATGTCGTAGAAGTAGGAGCCGAACTTGAGCGGCGACGTGTCCTCGGGCTCGAGCTCGAGGAGCATGGTGTCGGTGGGGATGGCGCGCTCGATGAGCGCCGTCTGGTCCCCCGCCTTCTTCGTGCACCTGAATCGCAGCGAGTCGCCCTCCTGGGGCTGCCATTCCTCGCCCGCGTCCTCGTCGATGACGTGGATGGTCGCCCTCAGGGTGTCGCCGCGCGTCAGACGGATGGCCTTGCCGCTGATGGTGAAGGACATGCGGCCTCCTATCCGAGCGGATACTCCAAGGTCGCGTAGAGTGAACCCGCGACCTTGCCGCTGCTGCTGTTGCCGATGACGACGTCCCCGCCGGCCGTGACCCAGATCGTGCCCGGGAATCCGTTGCTTGCCCCGAGGTAGGCTGCGGTCTCGACGTTCGCGTCGGGACGGTAGCCCTCGGGAATGGTGCCGATCGTCCTGGAGCCGTTCGATGCGAGGTCGAGGTCGCGCCTGAGCATCGCCTGGATGAACACGGCTCCCCCCCTTGCCCTCCATCGGGCGTAGTTTCCCGAGAGGTCGTCGGCGCTGCCGACCAGGTAGAGCCAGCCGGTGTCCGCCTTGATCGATGCCACGTCGCCCTGCAGGGACTCGATGGCGAGCCCGTCCTCCGCTACCCCCGACTGCAGGCCGCTGATGGTCTCGAGCACGGGCGGGATCATGGTCGGCGCCGAAGGCGCGATGCCCGAGATGTAGACGCTGCAGAGGGGCATGTCGACGGCTATGGAGCCGTCCATGACGGTGCCGGCGTTGTACGCGGGCTGCGTGGGAGCGCCGCTCGACGGCGTTCCCTTGATCGCGATGAGGGACGCCGCCTCGACGCCTGTGGACGCGTTCCGCTCGTAGCGGATGACGACGAGGTCGATGCGGTTCTTGCCCTGGGCTCCGGAGTCGATCGCGACGTCCTCGTAGGTCCCGTAGGGGATGGTGACGTGGCGGCCGTTGAACCAGGCCTCTCCGTCCGAGATGCGCACGGTGTTGGAGTCTGCCAGGGCCGCCTGCATCTGGGAGCCCGTGGATCCGCGGTACTGCCCCGGCCCGGCGAGCGATGCGTAGCCGGCGCCGAGCTGATCGGATGTGATGTGGGCGGTCCCTGCCCTGCCCGTGACGAGTTCGATGGCCATGGTGCCCCAATCTCAGGATGCCTTCGTTCGGCTCCATGGTGCGGGGACGGTAACGCGGCCGTCTACGTGGTCAGCGCATCGGGGGTGTAGAGCAGCAGCATCGATACTCTGACGCTCGACGCCACGTTTCCCCTCGCCTTGACGTGCATGACGTTGTCGCTCGATGAGCGCCACGGCATGCCCACGATGGTCGTTCCCGTGCCGCTCGCCCAAGCCTGGAGGGCGCCCTTGCACGTCCATCCCGATATGGTCGGCGCTGTGGCGGTGAACTCGACCACCGAGCCGCTCGCGATCGACTGCGTTGCGGTCGTGACCTCCTCGAAATGGAAGAGAGGCCCCAATGCCGCCAGCCACGCCGCCTTGGAGGTCGCGTCGAGCGTCACGGTGCCATTTGCCTGTTCGAAGCCGGCGTCGAGCTTCGTGTCGAGCGCGACCTCGAAGGTGTCCGCAGCGGTTGCCTGCATGCCGACGGCCACGCCGTGGTTAGGGTTGCCTGTAAGGTGCACGAAGCTCTGGGAGAGGGTGAGGTACACGTAGGACGTGCACTCGCCATCGCCGATGGTGTGGGTGTCCGTGACCGAGATCCTGAAATCGTAGGAGCTTGCCGTAGAGAGCGTTCCGGAGCCGACCGTGACGGACACGTTGCCGCTGGTGGTCGAGACGGTCTGCGACTTCGCGGTCGTCCACGACGTTGCGCCCACGGCCCTGTAGGCTATCTCGTACCGCTTGCCCTTGTTGGCGCCGGAGTTCGCCGTCGCATCGACGGACCAGCCGAAGGCCACCTTCGCGTACTTGCCGTCCTCCGACCGCGTGCCCGAGGAGTTCGATCGGACTACGGACGGGCTCGAGATCGTCGGGTAGGCGTAGGCCAGCTCCCATTGTGCGTAGAGGGTGGCCGCTGCGTTGCTCGATGCGGGATACGTGCCGCCTGCCGCGTACGACGTGCCGGTGCCTGCCGCCGCCGTGTTCCAGCCTTTGAAGGCGTACAAGCTGAGGCTCGGTGAAGAGCCCGGCAGCGTCAGCGCCTCGCCGTGCCACTTCGTCTGGTTGGCCGGCATGTTGGCGACATCGGCTGCCGCGGCGCTGGGCTTGTTCGCGTCGAGCGCGATCGCGTAGCTTGTCTTCGGGTTGATGTTGATGCTCATCTGGGCAGTGGCGGTCGGCCAGTCGCCCGTCCTCGAGATCGCGTCGCAAGCGATGGTGAGCACCTGCGTCGCATGGGTTCGGTCGATGGTGACGGACGCGGAGATGTTGCCGACCTCGTTGCCGTAGTTGAGCGACGTCGTCGTGCTCTTGAGCTCGTTCCAAGAGCCGCCTCCGATGCGCCAGAAGATCTTCACGGTGACGCCGAAGTCATAGGCGTAGTAGTAGCCCGACCCGTCGCCCGAGCGCGCGCATCCCGAGATCTTGATCGTCGCGGACGTGGCGGTGTTGCCCGTCTGCTCCCAGCCCACCCACGACTGGCACTTCCTGTTGTAGGAGTAGAACTTCTGAGCAGTGCCCCATCCCATGTTTACCCTCCGACGTATTTCAGCGCGATGTTGCCGTTGTCCTGCGGGGCCAGCATCCAGCCGCCGAGATGCAGCTCCTTGGAGATCGTGGCCTTCGACGCGGCGAGGCCGTCCTCGCGCGTGAGGGAGGCGACCTCGTCGGATCCGGCCATGAAGCCGATGCCGTCGGCGGTGAATCGCCCGTAGTACCGCGTGCCTCCGGTGTCCTCGCGGCCCACCTCGAGCGCGTCATCGGTGGCGGACAGCCACTTGAGGCGGTCGTCGCCCGCCCTGACGGTGTCGTCCGCCAGGGCGGCCAGGTCGTCCTTCGAGGCCTTCCCGTCGACGACGTCCTGCAGGGTGCCGATGTCGCCCGCCAGCGTCCCGATCGAGCCGCCCAGGGTCTCGACCGCGCTGTCGACGGCGCCCTCTGCGGCCGCCGCGGTGCCCGCCGCCGCCGCCGCGTCGTTCGCCGCCTGCTTCGCCGCCTCGTAGGAGCTCGAGACGCAGACGTCGCCCCAGAGGAAGGTTCCGTCCGTGAGGGTCGTGCACTGGCACGTGTAGAGCGTGTTCGTGGACGTCCCGTCATAGCCGGGTTCCGTCTTCGACCATCCGGACGGCGATGCTGCCGTCGGCTTCGTCGGCGCCTGCGCCGTCGACGATTGGAGCTTGTACCACGTCTCGACCTTCTGGACGTCGACCGAGACCGTGAGCGTCACCTCGGCGCGCGCGATGACGGCCATCCTAGCCCTCCAGCTGCGCCGCGTAGGTGGCCCTGTTGGTCACCTCGCCGTCCGTGATCGAGAGCGTGAGGCCCGTGCCCTCGACGGTCGAGCTGCCGTCCTTGTACCACTTCACGGTGCCGAGCGCCGAGATCTCGGAGCTCGTCAGCTCGACGCCGCCCCGGAAGACGTGAGCGGTGAGGGTCGTCACCGCCGAGGTGTTCTTGAAGATGTATCCCGCCGACGAGGTAATGGTGAGGATGATGGCGTCCTCGCCGGCGTCGCCCTTGTCGCCCTTGGTGCCCTTGGAGTTGCCCGCATATACCCATTTGGCCGCGCTCGGTGCGCCGGCGACGGTGCAGCGGTAGTAGTTCGACGTCGACGTGTTCAGGTACATGTCGCCGACCACCGCCGAGGAGATGCCCGAGCCGCTGAACACGGTCGCGGTCGTGCTGGTGCCCGTGATCGCGGTGCCCGTGTACCACCTGCCGCCGTCCGCCCCCGCGGCACCGGCGCCGCCCTGCTCGCCCTGCGGGCCGACGAGGCTCTCGACGTAGGTCCAGACGGCGGTGCCGGACGCGCCCGCCGTCGTGCACCTGTAGGTGTTGCCCGTGGAGGTGTTGAGGTACATGTCGCCCACGATGGCGGCGGCGATGCCCGTGGAGGGCCTCGCGGTGCCGCTCGTGTGCGTGCACGCCGTGCCGGTGTACCAGAGGGCGCCGCGCGCGCCGGTGCCGCCGGTCTTGGCCACCGAGAAGCTGAACTTCTTCGTGATGGTCACGCCGGCGTCGGCGATGACGACCGGGATGGACGCCTCGCAGTTGCCGCTGACCTTGGACGCCGCCACGGTGAAGGTGAGCGTCGGCTGCACGGCGCTGCTGTCCTTCGAGACCGTGATGCCGCTGCCGTGGCTTCCGCTGAAGGTCACCGCGGTCGTGTCGACCGAGCATGCGACCTGCTGCGAGCCGCAGTAGGCGTAGATCGTCGTGGTCGCGGTGGCGGCGTTCGCGTAGGTCGTGCCCCCGACGAGCGCCACCGCCTCCGACGACATCATCACCGAATAGCCGTCCGTGAGGTCGACGATGTCGACCTGGGCCTGTGCCTTTACCGCCATGTCCTACTCCTCCTCTCCCGGCACCACGAGCGATGCCGAGAACGTCGTCTTGCTGTCCACGTCTTCCGGCGTGACGGTGAGCCACATGCCGCCATGGGAGATGTGCGGGTCGGTCGAGACGAGCGTGCCCCACTCCCCGGAGGACTCGTGCATCCAGCGCCACTCGATGTACGCCGCGGAGCCGAAGCGGGCCCGCACCTGCTCGATCGTGTCGAGCCGGTCGCCCCCGTTGGGGAACACGATCGCCTGCAGGATCGTCGACTCGGAGCCGTTCCTGAAGAGCTGCCCGTTGGTCGAGGCCAGCACGAGGAACGCCCCGTCGAGGGCCGTCGCCCGGGCGGCCCTCGCGACGGCCATGGCCGAGGCCGAGGCCTCGCCCGCGCTCGAGGGCCCGCTCGTCGCGGATGCCGCGACGGCCTCGAACGTCGTCCTGACGCGGCCGCCGGCGACCTTCACGATCGCCCTGGCTATCTCCGCCGTGGCGGACACCCCGGTCCTGTCGTTCTCCGCGACCACGATGTCGCCGACGTGCAGGTCGTCGCTGATGCCCTCGAGATCCATCTCGACGGGGGAGCAGGCCTGCATCTCGGCGAGGCGCCCCATTCCCTCCTCGAGCAGCTCGTCCGCATCGCCGATCCCCGAGAGCTCGTAGACGGCCTCCACCAGGTCGGCGCCGAAGAGGCTCTGCTCGGTGGAGACCGTTCCGTCGGCGTCCGCGTAGACGTCGAGCACGAGCCTTTCGGCGAGCTCGCCCGATCCGAGCAGCACGAGGTGGTTCACGGAGCGCGAGTCCTTGACCGTCACGGGCACCTTGAGGGCATCGACTGCAGCCTCCGCCTTTGGGGCCGCCGCCATGGAGACCGACGTGCCGTCCCACTCGCACGACAGCCTCGCGCCCGCTCGCGACAGCGCCTTGGTGATGCCGGAGAGCGCGTCCGTGTAGCGGTCGAAGCGGCCGGAGACGGATATGCCGGACGCCTCCTGCGGGACTGAGAAGAGCCACGACAGGTCGCATGCCGCCACGACGCCCCTCATGACGTCATGGGCATCGCCGTCGTACTCCATGTAGGCCTGCCCGTCGGGCGGTTCTATCACGCGCGAGGCGAGCACGCCGCGCCACGTCCTGCCGGAGACCGTCCTGCGCTTCTCGGTGGTGGTTGACGAGATATCATCCACGATGCCGCCGTACTCGGTCCCGACCACCGCGATCGCCGACCCGCGCCCGATGGGGCAGCCCGTGGGCACGGTCGCCTCGAAGTCGTCGGTGTCGCCGACGACCAGGTCGAGCTCTATGCCGTCGACCGCGCCGCGCTCGACGAGCTGCGGGTCGGTCCATACGACCTCTGCACCCCTCAGGCCCATGCGGGCTCCATCCTCTCGTCGTAGACGATGATGTCGAAGGAGAGCGCCGCGTCGGCGGAGACGGAGAGCCAGCCCTTGGGTATGGGCTTGAAGGCGTAGCGGCCCGATCCGTCGTTGCCGCGCAGGCGGTAGGGGAATACGTTGGTCCGCGCGCCAGCCTGGTCCACGAGCTCGACGGTGCGGTCGCGCGTGTCGAGCTCGAGGCGCGACCCCTCGGGCACCGTGACGTCCACCTCGTGCCGGTTGCCGTCGATGATGACGTAGGGGTTCGCGGCGGGGCCGTAGACGATCCAGCGCCACTCCGAGGTGCCGACCGTCCTGATCTCGGCCATGCGCGCCCTGTCGTCGCTCTTGAGGTCGTACGGCGCGTCGCACGGGAGGTCGAGCCATCCGTCGGCCGAGGGCATCGGCGCGGGGAACGAGTGGGCCACCGCCTTCGACCAGAGCGGGCGCGGGGAGACGAGCGTGACCGTGCGCTCCTCGATGCCGTCCGCGAACCACCAGTTGCCGAGAGATGCGGCCACGGGCGTGCACGGGAGGCTGTACCCGTTGAACGAGAGGGATCCGAGCGCGTCCTCGAGCGCGTCGGCCTCGAGGATCTCGAAGGCGCGAGTACGCGCCTGGAGCGACCCGCCGAACATGCCGATGGGCAGGGCGATCTCCCTGGGCTGGACGGAGGTCGAGATGGTGCCGCCGTCCACCTCCCAGCCCCATGCGTGGTCGAAGAGGTCGGTCTCCATGAGGTGGCGGATGCCGTCGCCTCCGATGCCGATGGACTCGCCCTTGTGGTTGGTGTACGTGAGATGCAGGTCCATGCTAGAGAGCCTTCCTGACGGTGCGGCCCAGCTCGCGGCCGTCGACCTTGATGACCTTCCCGGCCTCGATGGCCGAGAGGATCCTGTCGAGCCTGCCCGAGATGTCCGCCGATGCGGCGGACGACGCCGCGGCGGATGCGGAGCGGGATGCGCCCGCGATGCCGGCGACGCCCGCCATGCCGCCGGCGTGCCCGATGCCGGCGAACGCGGGCAGGGGCATGGAGGCGAGCCTGGCGAGCGAGTCCGGCCTGATGTCGACCGAGTCCTCGAGGGCCGCCTCGATGGCGCCCTTCTCGGCCTCGATGCCGTCGGCCATGCCTAGCGAGATCCAGCGGCCCACCTTGTCGCGGAAGACCTTGGAGGGCGAGGCGATGCCGAGGAACGATTTCAGGCCGTTCAGCGCGTTCTCCGCGGCGCCCGTCACGGCGCCGATGAGGTTGCCGGCGGCGTTCCTCACGCCGTCGATCATGCCGTTGATGATGTTGGAGCCCACGGAGAGGAACTTGGATGCGACGTTGCCGAGCGCATCCATGATCCTCTGGGGCAGCCCGCGGAACCAGGACAGCAGCTCGGAGGCCTTGGCCGTGACGCCGGAGAGCAGGCCGCCGAGGAGCTGCAGGCCCGCCGAGACCATGTTCTGCACGTGCCCGAAGACGTACCTGAGCAGGGACTCGAGCAGGTTCAGCAGGGCGTTGAGGATGTCCGGGCCCCGCTCGACGACCGCAGTCAGGATGCCCCCGAAGAACGCCAGGGCGCCCTGGAGCAGCGCCGGGATGGCGTCGGGGAGCACGGCGACCAGGTCGAGCACGAGCGAGATCAGCGTGTCGACGAGCAGGGGCGCGACCTCCACGGCCGCCTGGCCGATGCCCATGAGCAGCTCGCCTGCCGACGCGATGAGGTCGGGCGCGCCCTCGACGATGCGGTTGCAGAGCACGCGCAGGATGCGCATGGCGAGCTCGCCCGCGCTCTCCTGCTCGTGGACGTCCATGCCCATGGCGGTGGCGATCGCCTGGGTGATGCCGTCCGCGAGCACCGGCGCGAGCTCGGCGATGGCGCCCGGCAGCTCGGTGGCGGCGCCCGCGACGGCGCGGACGAACGCGGGGACGATCGTGCCGGCGGCGTTCGTGACGGTGCCGACGAGGTTGCCCGCCAGCGCGCCGAGGTCGGCGTCGGGGTCGGCGAGGCCCGCGAGGAAGTTCTCCCATGCGCCCTTCATGGATGCGACGGAGCCCTGGATGGTGGTCGCTCCCTCCATGGAGGCGTAGCCCGCCATGCCGACGTACTCGACGTAGTCGATGAGGGCGCTCTGGACGTCGGCGAGGTTGTCGATGGAGTACGAGGTGCCGTTCACCTCGTTCATCTTGTCTATGACCTCCTGCATGCCCTCCTTGGTGGCGGTGATGCCGAGGCCGAGGTTGTCGAGCATCGTGTAGTTGCCCTTCATCACGCCCGCGAAGGCGTTCTGGACGGCCTCCGCGCTGTTGCCCGTGGCGGAGACGATGTCGGCCTCCGCGGTCACGATCCTGTCGGCGAGGAGCGCGGCCGCCTGGCTGTCCCCGCCCAGCGACTCGCGCAGGCCCACGGCGAAGCCGTTCACCTGGCGCAGGTAGTCGTTCTGGGACATCTGGACTGTCTTGTAGGCGTTCGCGGCGCGGTCGGCGATGAAGTCGTAGCCGTCGCCGAACATGAGCTCGGCGCCGCCCTGGAGCTGCTCGTACTCCCCGTAGGCGTCGAAGGCGAACTTGCCGATGGCGGCGATGCCCGCGCCCAGCCCGGCGGCGATGGCGCTGCCTGCCTTGAGGGCGAGCGAGCCGAGGCCCGAGAAGACCTTCCCGGCCGCCCCGCCGATCCCGTCGAGCGCGGCCTTGGCCTTCTCCCCGAGCCCGGAGAACCTGTCAGCGAGGCCGGGGAACATGGACGCGGCCTTGTCGCCGAGCGCCTGGAACGGCGCCGACAGCATGCCTCCCACCTTGGAGGCGATGGACCCCGACTTGGACTCGACCGTCCTCGCGGCGCGGTCCATGCCCTTGCCGAGCGCGCCCTCGGCGTGATCCCCGAGCTGGTCGAGCTTCCTCGCGAACTCCGAGTCGTCCGCGATGATCTCGAGCTCGACGGTGCCGTCAGCCATGGCGCCTACCACTCCCTCCGGATGCGCTCGTTCTCCATCCTGACGAGCTCATCTTGCGGAACGGGTAACGCCCAGGCCTTCCGGAGCGCCTGGCGGTGCTTTCGCTCCTCCTTGGAGAGGCCCGCGGGGATGGGCGAGCGCGCCGCCATCGCCGCGGCGACGAGCGAGCCCTCCGTCGCCGCGAGCGGTGCGAACAGGGCGCAGAAGCGCCACCAGTGCGCCTGCCACGTTGAGAGGTCTATGCCGTAGAGCCTCATGAAGTCGGCGCAGACGATCGCGGAGTCGGCCTCGAAGTCGAAGGTCCTGGAGGGCTCCGCCTTTGGGCGGCCGCCCGCGGGTCCGTACGGCATGGCCGAGGACATCCCCTCCTCGCGCCATGCGATGGCGGCCTTGAGCGCCTCGGCGGGATGGTCGAGCACGGCCTGCGGGATGCGGCCGTCGCGGGAGAACCACGACGCCAGGAGCTTGCGCGCGCCGTCCCCGTCCGGCTCGGGGACGGAGTAGGACCTCACGGCCCTGCGCCACCCGCAGCGGATCGGGACCTCCTCGCCGCAGACCTCGACGGTGCCGGGCAGGTCGCCCGACAGGTAGTCCACGTCAGTCCTCGTCGGCCGTCGAGGCGAAGGAGAGGATCGCGCGCTCCTGCTCGCCGAGGACGTCGTCGGAGGCGTACTCCCTCATCAGGATGTCGAGCACGGACAGGATGCGCAGCATGTTGAGCCTGTTGCGGCCGCCGACGAGCTCGCGCGCGGCCTCCTCGCCGAACGCCGCGGCAACGAGGTCGGAGCCCTTGGCCGCGAACGCCTCGAGGGTCCCGTCCTCGAGCAGCTTGCCGCCGCCCTCCGCGCGGAAGGCCCTCAGGCCGTCCACCCACTCCTTGATCTCGAGCGCGACGGTGTAGTTGCCGACCTCCATCCCGTATGCGCGGCCGTCGATGACGACCTCCCTGACGGGGTTCTTGGCGAGGGTGTACTCTGCCATGGCGTCTCCTCTCTCATCGGTTGCGATGCCCCGATGCTCGCGCCCCGATAACGGCGGAGGGGGCCCGCAGGCCCCCTCCCGGCATCCTCGTATGGGATGTCCCGCTACACGTCGGCGGCGAACGCGTTCGTGGAGGTGTTGAAGGTGCCGTACGTGTAGCCGGAGGTCAGGTTGACGGTGCCCTTGAGCTTCGCGACGCCCGACGCCTCGCCGTCGATCGGCTGCATGGTGAGGTTGCCCTCGGCGCGCTTCGCCGAGAGGGCGGTGGAGGGGAGCGCGGCGCCCGTCTGCATGTCGACGGCGAGCGTGCGGATGTAGAGCACGGGGACGTTGAGCTCGTCCTCGCATGCCGCGAGCTTCGCCTGGATATCGCCGGGCAGGATGGCGTCGATCTCGAACTCGAGGGACGTCTTGCGGCTCATGGTGTAGGTCGACTGGACCTTGCGGTCGAGGTAGGACGTCTCGTAGGTCTGGTCGTCGTTGCTGGTGTCGAACTGCGGGTCCTCGGTGACGCGGATGGGAGTGCCCCACTCCCCGTCCTCCTGGAACTGGAAGTAGTGCTGGACCTCCCAGATGCCGGCGACGGCTCGCGGGGTGGTGTTGTCGGGCATGGTAGCCTCCTAGCTCAACTCGATGTAGGTGATGCGGAATACGGCCCTGTAGACCTCGCGGCCGTCGTCGTACTCCTCGAAGAGGCCCGGCCGCTGGGTCGTCTCGTGGCCGAGCCAGGCGCACCCCTCGGGCGCCTCGGGGAAGGACCTCGCGTCGACCGCGGCGCAGAGCGCGGCGAGGACCGCCGCGGCATCCATGCGCCCGGAGGCGTCGCGCGGCCTGACCCGGTAGCGCACCTCGTAGGTGTAGCCGTAGATGCCGCCCCCGGCGCGGTAGGCGCGCACGGCCTCGTGCACGGGGGAGGGGGAGAAGGCCGCGGAGCCCTCGTCGGACGGGTACTCGTAGAGCCCCACCTGGACGCCGAGGGAGTCCCTCAGCCAGGCGAGCACGTTCTCGTCGAGCGCGATCATCCGTGGATCCTCCTCGCATACTCCTGGGCGAACATGTCGCGCCACGCCTGGGCGCGCTCGTCCCTCGCCCTCCCGATCCAGTTGGAGCCGGTGCCGGGCGAGGTGTAGTTCACGAACTCGTGGTCGTGCTGGCGCCTCGCGTAGCGCGCGGTCGCCGCGTCGCCGCCCCACTCGACCGTGCCGCGGTCGTCCGCCGACACGAAGGCGCGCCCGGAGGTGCGGAGCGCGCCCGTGAGCATCGGCACGTACGGCGTGGCGTCCGAAAGGGCGTTCTCCGACGCGACGAACAGCGCGGCGCGCTTGGCCTGCCTCGCGCGGTCCTGCAGCGCCGAGACGTCGACCTCCGAGATCCTGACCTGCATCCTCATCTCAGATGCGCCTCCAGGTGATGGAAGCGGCCGCGCAGGGTCCATCGCGAGACGCCCGTCACGCGGAGGGCCCCCGAGGGCGGCTCGGAGCCGCCGACGGAGCCCTCGCAGACCATGTCGCCTTCGGACAGGGGGATATCCGAGAAGACGTAGGCCGTGGCGGAGTCGGACACGACGGCCTGGGGGTTCGACGCCGCCGAGCCGCGGGAGGTCTCCACGCGGCAGCGGCCGACGATGGACCTGCGCCAGACGGAGTGGTCGACGTCGGTGCGCTCGAGGCGCCAGACGGTGATCGTGCCGGACGCGATCATGGGCGGCACCCCATGCGGCAGAGGCCCGCGTAGAGCAGCCCCGTGCCGGCGAGCCACGGGCCGACGACCCTGAGGTCGCTCTCGAGGGCGGTCTCGTCGGTATAGACGAGCGTGGTGCCGCCCACGTGCTCGCTCGAGATGCCGCGGTGTGCGCCCGAGACGCCGCCGACGACGTCGCACATGGCGGAGCAGGCGTGCAGCCATGCGGCCTCGCACCGCTCCGGGATGTCGTCGCCGGTGATGGCGGTCACGCGCGCGGTGGCCTCGGGGATGGCGTCCTCGAAGGCCTCCTCGTCGAGGACGCCGCGGTGGGTCTCGGAGTAGAACTCGTATGTCAGCTCCGGGGCCGCCATGGCCTAGGCCTCGTTCGCGTAGATGCCCGGGCGCTTCTTGTCGCGCACGATGGTGCCGAAGATCCAGCGGAACTGGTTCAGCCAGCCGTCGCCCTGGGTGTGCTGGCCGGGGGCGAAGCTGTAGGCGGCGGCGCGCTTGGTGATGTAGCGGATGGTCTGCAGGCCGCCGGAGATGGCGAGGAAGTTGCAGCCGAGCGTGGCCGCGGGCACCTCGAACACTTGGAAGCCGTCGTAGCTGCCGACGGTGTCGGTGATGGAGGTCTCGTTGGACCACTGGCGGTCGGTGGCGTCCTCGAGCGCGGCAAGGGCGTCGGGGCTCATGTAGAGCTCGCCGCCCATGAGGCCGGCGTTGGCGAACTGGGTGCGGGCCTTGCGCAGCTCGGCCTTGACGTTCGCCGCGGTGATGGCGGCCGTGCCCTTGGCGAGGGCGCGGGCCTTGGCCTTGACGAAGAAGTCCTTGTCGATGTAGGGGGCGAAGACGGTGCGCTCGTACTCGCTCACGACGTTGGTCATGGCGACGGCGGGCTCGTCCTGCGCCTCGGCGGCGTCGACGTAGAAGACCTTCTCGACGTCGTGGTCGAGGGTGTAGGAGACACGGTTGATGGTGACGCCGGCCTCGGTGGCGAAGCGGTTGTAGGCCACGGGGTCGGGGCTGGCGCCGAAGTCGATGTCGGGCACGGAGACCGTGCGGCCGTTGACGAACTCGGCGCCGGCGACGTTGTAGCGGCCCGCGTAGGTCGCACCGGCGAGGACCTCGTCGATGGCGTCGAGGTAGGCGGTCGGGAAGGTGGAGATGGTGTTGGGGGAGACGGGCATGTCAGCTCCTTAGTCCTTGAGGCCCGCGGCGCGGCGCGCCTTGGCGCGCTCGTCCTCGGGTGTGCGTCCGGCGGGCTTTCCGCCCGTGGAGCGCGGGGTCCTGTCGTCATCCGCGAAGAGGTAGGGTTTCGCCTCCTTGAGCTTGGCCACGTCGCCCCCGAACGCCTCGAGCGCCGAGCGCCCCAGGTCGAGGTCGATGCAGCCCGCCTTGGAGAGCTTCGAGTTGGCCCGCTCTTCGGCGAGCTCGCGGTCGCGCTCGGCCATCTTCTGCTCGAGCTCGGCGATGCGCTCGTCGACGGTCTTCTTGGCCTTGCCGCCCTCCTCGAGCTGGCGCCTCAGCTCCGCGATCTCCTTGTCGCGGCGCTGGATGTCGCGCTCGTACTGGTGGCGGTTGACCGCGTCCTCCTGCGGTTCGGGGTCTTGGGGCCTTGTGCCCTCGCCCGCGCCGCCCTCCTGGGGCTTCTGGTCCTGCTTCGGGTCCTGGGGCTTCGCGCCCTCGCCGCCCTCGGGGTCCTGGGCCTTGGCGGCCTCTCCCTCGGTGATGGGATCCATGCGTCCTCCTCTCGGGATTCGTCGGGGGATGATTCCCCCGCAGCATGGATGGTCGGCTCGGGGTAACGCTGGAAAGCCCCGCTGCGCCGCTGTGCGCCCGCGTGGCGGCATGGAAAAGGCGCCCTCGTCGAGGAGCGCCTTGCGGGTGCGTTTGGGGGTTACGGGGGCTTAGGGGCGGTTGCGGCTAGACGGCACAGCCAATTGCGGCGAGTTCCGCCAGGCTTTCCAAATATCCTGGCCAGGGATAGTCTGGGTTGCTATCGTCGAAAGGAACGCCGTCCTCAAGACATTTCTCCATCTGGGCGTAGAAGCGGTCCTCGGTCCACTCTTCGATTCCGGGGGCGCCGAACGGAAGGCCCATGCTCTCGCCGAAGCGCTCACGATAGCGCTTTCTCAACTCGAGACGTTTTTCAAAATCAACCATTCGCCATCACCTCCAGAAGATCGTCGAGCGTTGATGTGGTTGATGGGAAGAATTCCCTCATCAACTGGTATTCTACCTCGTTCGCAACGGCGGCGCCACCATAGTTTGCGAACGCCTCTGCGCCTACGAGCCGTCCTCCATCCCGACGCCAGTAGGCCCTGCCGTGATGGCCGTGGCCCAGGTTGTATGCGCCTCGAGAAGCAGCATCGACCATGTCGGACAGGAAGCCGATGCCAGAGTAGGTCTCGTCAGCACCACGAGCCTGGATAATAGAGAGCATATACTCCTCGGCGCCCATCCCTTGGGCGGCTGCTGCGGCTTCGATTGCTTTGAGATCGTCTGCGAGCAGGGCAGTGATATATCCGCTGCCGTTAGTGAACCACGCGGTGTTCCACTGCCTCCCGTTGGTCGAGAGTGTTGCACCAGCCGAGGTTGCCCAACTAATCGCTTGCTGCCAGTCGCGTGCATGGAGCGCCTCGTGAACAATTGTCCTTACGGGGGCGTCGGCTGAGATTGGGACGTGAATCGTGAGGTCGGACGGGCTGAAGAAACATCTTGGCTTCGCCATGCGGAAGCGCTTAAAAATGGAGGTGCCGTCCTCAACGCTCGCGGCGAAGACGGCGGCCGCATTCGAGCGGGCCGCATCACCCGAGGTCATGGCCGACTCAACCGCCCGCGCCGCTGCGGACGTCGTGCCAGAACCGAAGACATTCTGAAGATGCGCGGAATCCCTTACAGCGATGCCTTGAGAGGTTGCGATTTCTCCCGCAGAAGCCTTCGTCTTGAGTGGTTTGGTCTCCTCGTTTCGTGCTCTCGATGAGCTCGCGGGTGGCGTGCGCAGGGCGACAGGCTGATGGAAGATCGAGATTCCGGTGCCGTCCTTGTCCGCCGCGGCGTAGGCCTGCTCGCGGGCATAGTCGCGCGGCAGGCCCGTCCGCCTGCAGTGCTCGCGGAGCCGCTTCTGCTGGGCGCCCAGGCGGTAGCGGTCCTCGGTCATGTCGGCGCCGTGGGTCTCGCCGAGCGCGATCCCGCGCTTGGTGGCCCTGATCTGCCGCTCCATCGCCCGCTGCTTCTGCGTGGCCTCGTAGTACTCGTCGGAGCTCATGTGATACTTGGCCTCGAAGGCAGCGAAGTCGGTGTCGGGGAGCTTCGTGATCCCCGGCACGTATGGGTGGATGCGGTGGCGGCAGTTGGCCCCCGCGAGACCCGCCACGGTGCCGTAGCCCGTCGCCTCTGCGAGCCCCCGATACCTGACGCCGTCCACCTCGCAGGGGCCGTCGAGGCCGTAGGGCTTGCCCTGCCACTCCGCATGCGCCGGGCGCGCGCCCCAGTGGGCGCTCGTGAACACCAGCTCCACGCCGTAGGCGCGGCAGTCGCGGGCGAGCATGTCGTTGCGGCACTGGTTCTGCTGGGTGATGGCGTGGCGGCGCACGGCCGCGTCGATGGTGGTGCGCACGCCGGACCTGTAGTCGATCGTCTCGAGCCCGGCCGCGGCGAGCCTGCGGGCGCCGTCGCGCACCACGTCCTGGAGCGCGTCGCCCATCTGGATGCGGGTCACGGCGTCGGAGGTGGCGTGCCACCATTCGTCGGCCAGGTTGTCGACCAGAGCAACGTTCTGCCGCCCCAGGATCTCAGACATGCCGCGCGCGGCCTGGTTCACCTCGTTCCGGCCGCGGGCCGTGAGCCCGGGCACCTCGCCGAAGGCCTCGGCCAGCGTGGCCTCGAGGACCTCCTGCTCGGCGGAGAGCGCCTCCATGAAGGCGGCCTCGGTCTCGGCCGTGACCTCGCGGGAGTGCTCGGCCCACACGCCGAGCGCCAGCTCGCGGGAGCGCGAGGCGATGGCGGCGAACTCGTCGGGGTTCTCGCAGCCCTCCACGAGCAGCTGCATCATCCGCTCGGTGAGCGCGGCCACGAACTCCTCCTCGGAGCCGTGCACGAGTTCCTCGGCGAGCTCCTCCCAGGGGTCGCGCGCCATGGGCTAGACCTCCTCGGGCACCCCGTCGAACGAGCCCACGAGGCGGCGCGCCTCGAGCTCGTCCATGCCGTAGAAGCGCATGGGGTAGAGCCACGCCGGGCAGAGCCCGCGGGCGATGTCGTCCTTCATCATGGCGCGCTCTGCCTCGGTGTCCTCGACCACGGAATCGTCCCATGTCACGGTGACGGGCACGTCCTCGGGCATGGCGCCGGTGCGCAGCGCGTGCTCCGCGGAGTAGGCGCCCGAGACCAGGCGGGCGATCGCCTCCTCCACCGCCTTCTCGTGGCGGCGGACGTTGCGGAACAGCTGCGAGTTGTCGGAGACGACCTCGCGGGCGGTCTTGTTGACGCCGCCGCGCGTGAAGCTCCAGTAGTTGGGGCCGAGCCCGCACTTGGACGAGAAGATCGAGAGCGCGTTGTTGATGGCGCGCTCCATGTCCTCGGCCTGCAGGTCGGGCGTGAAGACGGTCACGGGCACGTCGTGGCCCACGGGGCCCGAGACGCCCTTGAAGAGGCGCTGGTCGATGGTCTCGCCGAGCTTGACCTCGCCCGTGTGCTTGTCGATGGCGAGGGCCTGCTCGTCCACGACCATGCGCGGCTGGCAGAGCCGCATGCGCCAGTAGGCGGAGTCGAAGGTCTCGTCGAGCAGGCGGATCGCGTCTACCGCGTCGGCGAAGACCGAGACGCCGCAGGGCGTGGCGTCCTCGTAGGAGTTGGAGATGGCGGGCGCCACCATGGCGTAGGTCGGGCGCGTGGAGCGCGTGTCGAGGTCGGCGATGACGGAGTCGAGGAAGACCTCCCCCTCGTGCCTCCACGGGTCGAAGAGCCTGGTGCGGATGTGGTAGGTGCCGCCGGTGGCGGGGTCGGGCTCGTGGACCTGCAGGCGGTCGTAGGGCCTGCCCTCGACGAGCACGCGGGAGACGAGCGCCACGGAGACGGAATCGCGCCCGTCGCAGAGCAGCGGCACGGCCTGCCCGGCGTCGTAGAAGTCGATGGACGCCGTCGCGGCGGCGGAGCTGTCGCCCACGATCCCGCCGAAGTTCGCCGCCCACACGCCGAAGCCCAGCGCGAAGGCCATGGCCAGGCTGTCGGCCTCGGAGCCGACGAAGCCGTCCATGCGCTCCTCGATCCAGTCGTTGACGTCGGCGTCCTCTGAGGAGATGACCGTCTTCTCGTCCATGACGAGCGCGGCGTACTCCTCGGCGGCCATGCGCGCGGGGTGGAGCGTGAGGTGCTTGCACGCCTTGGGGCGCGACGGGCCCGCGGCCTCGTCCGCGCCGTAGAAGTCGCCCGTGGCGGCGTACCACTGCCACCACTGCGCTATCTCGGGGTCCATGACGTTGGCGGGGGAGTAGCCCGCCTTCCTGAGCTTCTCGACCGCCCATGCGGGCGCGCCGGTGATCTGCTTCATGCCTGCTCCCTCAGACCATCCTCTTGTCCAGGATGAGGGTGGCGCAGGCGTAACGTGCGGCGTCGACGGCATGGTTGCCCGCGTCCGGAAGCCTGCCCGTGACCTCGCCGTCGGGTGTGAGGTCGTACTGGTAGGACGTGAACTCAGACGCTGCGAGCGGGCAGCCGGGGTCGATGACGATGGCGGCGCGGTCCTGCAGCCACCGCACGCCGTTGCGGATGCTGTTGGCGCCCTGCTTCGGCGCTGCGGCGGCGCGGATGCCGGCCTGGCGGAAGTCCTCGATGCTCTTGGGCTCGGCCGAGTCGCACATGACCTCGGCGAACGGCTCCGCGTCCTCCACGATGCGGCCGTCGGCGCCCATGCGCGCCTGGCCCATCATCTCCGCGACCACCTCGGCTGTCTCGGCGTTGGTGCGGCCGTGGCAGCTGTACTCGTCCAGGATGTAGAGCGTGCGGGTGTCGGGGATGTAGCCCACCTTCAGGAAGCAGAACGGGTCGGCGGCGAAGCCCCAGTCGACGCCGTAGCGGAAGACCTCGATGCGGCGGCGCTCCTCGTCGGGGATCGGGCGCACCTCCGCGCGGGGGAACACCTCGGCGCCGAAGCCCACGGGCTCGCCCAGGTACTCGTGGCGGTAGCTCTCCTCGTCGCGCTCGCGCAGGGCCTCTGCGTCGTCGCGCGCGGCCTGCGGGATCCACTCGGGCGGCATGTCGAGGTAGGTCGAGCGCCACACGGGCTCGCCCGCCGCCTCGCGCCTGACCTCCTCTGCGAAGGTCCATGAGCTCTTGGAGCGCGGCGGGTTGTACGAGCAGAAGCGGAAGAACGGCGCGCCCTCGGGGCCGCGCGTGAGCGATTGGCGCAGGCTGCGGATCTCGGCCATGCCGGAGAACTGGTCGCACTCCTCGAACCACTGGTAGGCGAAGTAGGTGCCCGCGGGCGCCTTGATCGTCTTGGTCTTGCCCGCGCGGTCGCACCCGCGGAACACGACGGCCTGCCCGGTCGACTTGCGCACCATGCGGGGAGGGGAGACCGTGCACTCCCACTCGTCGGCCACCTCCAGCCTGTCGAGCGCCCATAGCATCTGCTCGTAGATGCCCTCGCGGATGTAGCGCCCGATCTTGAGGAAGCAGACGGCGGAGCGGTCGGGGTGCGACATCATGCCGCCTACGATCTCGAGCGAGATCGCGGAGCTCTTGCCGCTCGTGCGGCCGCCGGGCATCCAGGCGTCGATGTCCTCGTCCTCGGCGACCTTGCGGTGCATGGGCAGGTGCACGCCCGCCAGCAGCAGGCCGTAGTCGGCGACGAAGGGCTCGGAGCCGCCATCGCCGCGCTCGGGAGGGATGGCCTCGAGCAGGGTGCGGCCGATGGACGATATGGCCTGCACGCCGACCTGGGTGATGCGCTCGGCGTTGGCCTCCCGCGCCTTGGCGAAGGTCTCGGCCATGCCGTTCAGGATCTCGGCGCGCGTGATCGAGGCCGCCTTCGCCGCCTCGGCCTTGATGGCGGAGAGCCTACGCTTTACCTCCGCTTTGGCCTCGAGCTTGTTCGCCGCCTTGTCGACGCTCTCGGGTTTCCATGCGGCGCGCTGCGGATAAGCCGCCAGGAGCGCCTGCCGCTGGCTCTTGCCCGCGGCGCGCTCCTGGCAGTATCGTTCCCATCTCGGGTTGTCGAGCGGTGCGTCCATGCCCACATCGTGGGCGCGGCGTCACGCTACCGGCCCTTCATGCGGCGCCTTCCCTTGAACGCGGCCTGGCGCAGGGCGTTGTCGCGCTTCTCGAAGTCGCCGGCGTGGCGCACCCTCCACTCGCGCTCCTCGAGGGTGCACGCCTGGCACAGCCCCCAGCGCGTGCCGTCGGCCGTGGCGGTCCACACGGGATGCTCCCCGCACTTCTGGCAGAGCGGCACCGCGTCGGGGCGCCAGCGCCCGATGCGCGCCCTGTGGTTGCGGATGGCCGCGACGGTCCTGCCGGGGAGGATCGAGGCGAGCTCCGCCGACGTCCAGTCGGGATGCGACCAGATCGCCTCCTCCTCGGCATGGGACCATGCCCGCCAAGGTTGTGGAGATTCCGTGTCTTGGTTGGGATGGTGCATTTGCATCAAGTTCGACCGCCTCCTATCGACCGCCGATCTCCTCGAAGCGGAACCACACGCCGCTCGGGTCCCGCCACATCTTGACCGTCTCCTTCTCCACGATCCCGCCGTCGTCGGCTATGATTCCGGCGCGCTGGCAGCAGTCGAGGAACGTCTTCTCCATGTTGTCCAGGTCCGGCGGCCTGTCCCTCGGCTCGCCCTGGGCGTGGCGCCCGAGGGTGGGGAAGCACCACCGGATGCTCGCCGACAGCGGCCCCGAGAGCGGCCCGTCCATGCCCTCGGCGATCTTCGCGAGCCGCGCGAGGTAGGCCCCCTCGGCCGAGTGGAGCCTCGCCGATTTGCGCACGTGCGCCCTGCCGTCCCTCCCGATGTAGGCCTGGAGGTCGTTGTGCGTGACGGTCGGCACCCGCTCCATGGGCACGAACGCCTGGACCGACCTACCCATGGCGCAGCCCCCCTCGCGCGCGTGTTTCGCCGTTCCGGGCGGCGGGCGCGGCCTGCGAGCTATGCACGGCAGAGTCCGTGCGTGCTCTCCGCACGGACGTGCCTAGCGCCAGCCCCCGGGCGGAGGGGCGTTCTCCCCCTACGTAGTAGGGGGGTCGCCCGCCCGGGGGCGAGCACGTGAAAACATGAGAACGCCAGCCCCCGGGCGCTTTCATGCACGGCATGAGAACGCCCGAGGATGTTTTATGCAGTTCCCGACCGATTCTATTCATTCCCGGCCTCCCCGTCCGAGGCCGCGATCTCCTCCACGAGCCATCTGCCGTCGCGGTCGCGCACCGCCTGGAACTCCGCCCAGGGCGACTTGGACGGGGTCGTCCAGCGCTTCAGCTGGCCCTCGGAGACCTTCTCCCCGCCGAGCTCGCCGATCTGCTCGAGGACGTTCTCCCTCGTCGGGGCCAGGCACTCCTCGGCGCAGGCGGCCAGCGCCTCGCGCACGAGCGCGTTCTTCTCCTGCTGGTCGGCCATCTGCTTCGCGGCCTTGGCCTCGTCGCGCCTGCGGTTGCGCTCGGCGTAGGGGTCCTCGCCCTCCACCTTCCAGCGCCTGGCCTCGCCCGAGGCGTCCACCAGGTGCACGGGGTAGCGGAAGACCAGGTTGATGGGCTCGGGGGCCTCGAACTCGCGCAGCGTGGCGTCCATGCGCCAGAACGACTGGTGGGCGTACTTGGCCGCCTCGCTCTCGGGCATCTCGAGCGGTGCCAGGTCGATCAGCGCGTCGGGGTCGCGCCCGAACACGCCCGAGCCGCTCGCGCGGTCGATCGACTTCTTGGCACCCTGCGCGCCCTTGGAGTGGTGGTGGCAGTAGATCACGGCGGTGCCCAGGCGGCTGCACACCTTGTCGAACTGGTTGCAGAAGGCGGCCATCTCGCTCGCGTTGTTCTCGTCGCCGGTGATGACCTTGTAGAGCGGGTCGATGATGATCGCCGCGTAGCCCTTCCCGGACGCCCTGTGGATGAGCCTGGGCGCCAGCTGGTCCATGGGCACGGCCTTGCCGCGGAGGTTCCAGACGTCGACGTTGGCGAGCCAGCCCGGGCGCCTGACGGGGCCCTCGGGCCTCCTGCGCTGGCGGTCGTCGCTGATGCGCTTGAAGCGGTCGTAGCAGCTCGCGCGGTCGATCTCGAGGTTGACGTAGAGCACTCGGCCGCGCGCGCACGGGTAGCCGCACCACGTGCCGCCCTCGCCGATGGCGATGGCGAGCTCCATCAGCAGCATCGACTTGCCCGCCTTGGACGGCCCTGCGATGAGCATCTTGTGGCCGTGGCGCAGGATGCCCCTGCCCTCCGTGCCGATGAGCGGCGCCGAGAGCTCGGGAGGGTCGTCCCAGATGTCGGCGAGCGACTCCGTGTCGGGCAGGTCGTCCTGCGACTCGGCGACCCAATCCTCCCATGCGCTCCACGACTCGGCCCCCGTGTTCACGGCGAGCAGCGCCTGGCGCCTGCCGCCCCGGGTGGCGCCGGGCATCCTCGAGAGCCTCGAGGGGTTCTTGTTCTGGGTGTCGGGCTCGAAGCCGTGCTCGCGGCAGAACCGGTAGAGCTTCTCCACGCGCCTGCGGTAGAGGTCGTAGTCGGTGCCGGCGTCGATGCGCACGATCGCGTGGACCGACTTGCCGCCGCTCGAGACGATGGCCGCGCAGGGCAGGTTCATGGCCTCGATCATGCCCTGCTGCTTCTCCACGGGCAGGGTGTCGCTCTCCACGAGCGCGTAGCGGTACTCGGTCACGTTGGCGTTCCCGCAGCCCTTCCCGTCGAGCGGGTTGAAGCGGATCCAGGCGCCCGCCTCCTCCCTCCAGTCGCCGAGCACGGCGCCGATGTCGCCGCCGCAGCCGGCGAGCTCGTCGCGCAGCCTCCCCGCGCGCCGCTTCCAGCTGCCGCCCGACGAGGGCACCCAGCGCCCGTCCTGGTCTCGCGACTCCACCACGTAGCCCACGTGGTCGTCGTCGTCGAACAGCGCCGCGAGGTAGTCCGAGAGCTGCCGGGCGGGGTCCCACGCCCCTCCGGCGTCGTCGAGCGGCCGGTCCTCGATCCAGCTGGGATCCGGCACCACGGGGATCTCGTCGTCCCACCCGAAGGCCGCGTCGTCCCCGCAGGGCCGCGGCTCCCAGCCGCGCTGCCGCGCCATCTCCACGATGGTGCCGGACGTGACCCTCGTGAGCCCCTTGCCGAAGCCCATGAATTTCCGCTCGCACTCGCCCTCGTGGAAGCGGGCCGGGTCGCGCCGCGACCACGCCTCCCAGTCCTGCCAGCCGAACCCGCTTTCGTGCAGCGCCATCCCGCAGTCGACCCACTCCTGGTAGGAGAGCGACGCGGGGTCTATGGCGGCGAGCGCCTCGAGCAGGTCTGCGTGGTCCTCCCTAGCCATGGCGCGCTTCCTTCCTCGCCTTGCGCGCGCGCTCGTAGCCGCCGCCCGCCGCCGCCGAGATGCAGAAGTCGGCATGCGCCGCGGCGTCGACGATCTCGTCGATCGTCCCGTCCGTCGTCATCATCATTTGGTCACTCCCTTTCTCATACCGCCATCTGCGGGACGTAGGTGGCGGGGTCTATGCCGCGCGGCGTCCTCCACCCATTGGCGGAGAGCCGCGCCATCATGTCGGATGCGTCGTCGAAGCTCCACGTCCCCGCGTGCCGGAAGCCCTTGCGCTCGAGCATGCGGATCTGCTTGGGCGTGGCGAGCCCCGCCTCGCGGCGCTTGGCGAGCCTGTCGAGGATCATCGACGCCTTGCCGAAGTCCTCCACGGCCGAGCTGTCGATGCCCCACTTCTCGAGCGCGGAGGCCTGCCCCTCCGACACGGGGCCCATCTGCCAGGAGAACTCGGGCACGTAGGAGCTGAGGTCGGCGTCTTGGATGCTCATCTCGAACTGCAGCGGGTCCACGAGCCGGGCCTTGCGGCCGCGCAGGCGCGCGAGCTCCCTGGCCACAGCCTCCTCGCGCTGGCGCTGCACGTCGCTCTCGGCGGCCTCCTCGGCCTCCATGAGGTCGACCGGCCCGCCGGACTCCTCGGAGATCTCCGCCATGCGCGCGGCGACCTCGGCACTCCTGGCAACGAGCGAAGCCGGGCGGCAGAGCTCGTGGCGGCCGGTCATCCACAGGAAGTCGAGCAGCAGCAGCTTCTCCTTGCCGGTCCCGGGCGAGAGCCGCGTGCCGCGCCCCACCATCTGGCAGTAGAGCGGGCGGCTCCTGGTGGGCCTCAGCACCACGATGCAGTCCACCGCCGGGCAGTCCCAGCCCTCGGTCAGCAGCATCGAGTTGCAGAGCACGTCGTACTCCCCGGCCCGGAACGCCTCGAGCACCTCCGCCCGGTCCCCGCTCTGCCCGTCGACCTCCGCCGCGCGGAAGCCCCGCTCGGCCAGGCGGTCGCGGAAGGACCTGGCCGTCCTCACGAGCGGGAGGAACACCACCGTGCGCCGCTCCCGGCACCCCGCGGCGAGCATCTCGTCGGCGATGGCGTCGAGGTAGGGGTCGAGCGCGTTGCCGAGCTGGCCCGCGCTGTAGTCGCCGCCCTGCACCTCCACGCCGGAGATGTCGAGCTTGAGCGGGATGGTCTGCGCCTCGATGGGGCAGAGGTAGCCGTCCCTCACGGCCTGGGGGAGCGTGTACTCGTAGGCCAGGCTGTCGAAGACCTCGCCGAGGCCGCGCCTGTCGGCCCTGTCGGGCGTGGCCGTGACGCCGAGCACGCGGGCCCCCGCGAAGTGGCCGAGGATCCTGCGGTAGGAGTCGGCGAGCGCGTGGTGGGCCTCGTCGACCACGATGCAGTCGTAGCGGTCGGCCGCGAAGCGCGAGAGGCGCCGCTCCCTCATGAGGGTCTGCACCGAGCCCACGGTGACGCACTCGAGCCCGGCCAGGCTGGACGACTCCGCCTTCTCCACGGCGCACGGCAGGCCCGTGACGCCGGCGATCTTGTCGGCTGCCTGGTCGAGGAGCTCGCCGCGGTGGGCCAGCACGAGGGAGCGGCCGCCGCGGTCGGCGACGCGCTCAGCGATCCTCGCGAACACGACGGTCTTGCCGGTGCCCGTGGGCAGCACGAGCAGGGTCCGGCGCCTGCCGGACTCCCACTCGCGCTCCACGGCCGCGACCGCCTCGTCCTGGTACGGTCTGAGCTGCATCATCCTAGAACCCCTCGGGGACAATGAAGGCGTCGACCTCGTTGTAGGTCCTGTCCTTGTACTCCCGGTTCTTGATGCGGCAGCGCCCGGTCGCGCCCACTACCCTGTTCCAGGGCATCGTGTACGCGGTGCCCGCGGGCAGGCTCGGCTCGATGAGGAAGCAGCTCTTGAAGAACTGGGTGATCTTCCACATCTGCTTGCGGTTGAGGTAGAGGTTCACGCGAACCGTGGCCTGCTCGCCCGCGCCGTTGGCGCACTCGAGCTCCAGCTTGGCCACCGAGCACGGCCCCATCTTGTCCCCGCCGTCGTAGTGCCCGCGCTCGAACCCGTCGACGCGGTAGCTGTACTCGCCGGGCGTGAGGACGGTGAGCTCCTGCTCCTCGGTCACCTCGGCCTGGTCGTCCCATCCGAACGCCTCGTCCTGGACTGCCATCTTCTACTCCTTGTCCGTGCCGTCGAACGGCACCTCGATGTCCCTCGCCGCGGCGAGCTCTCGCGCCTCGGCGATCTTGGCGAATACCCTCGGCCATTGGCTGACGATGAAGCCCACGAGCTCCCCCCGGTAGGCCGAGACCGGGGTCTTGAGGGTACCGAGCCCCCTCTGCGCCACCACGGCGCGCATCTCCTCCTCGGTGACCGAGTTGGCCGCCATGAGGTCGGCGAGCTCCGCGTGCGTCTCCGGGAAGCCGTAGCGGCGCCATGCGGGCGCGGCCCCCTCCGCCGGCGCCGCCGCGGGAGAGGATGCCGCTGCGGGCGGCTGCGCGCCCCGCTGCGCCGAGAGGGGCGCGGGGACGGGTTCCGGGGCGTCCGGGCGGCTTTCGGGCGGCAGCGGGGCTGTGCGCGGCTCCTGCGCGGCCTCCCCGGGCGCGGCCCCCGCCATCCTGTCGGCGAAGAGCGCGCGGATGGCATCGCTGGCCTCGCCCGTCTCGAGCGAGAGCTCCTCGGGCAGCTCGAAGCGGCTCTTGGCGTCCCAGGTCACGCTGTGCCGCGTGCGTACCACGCGCCTGCCGCCCGTCGCGCGGCCCTTGCCCGACTTGTCGGTCTCGACGTAGACCTTGTAGTCGAGGAACAGCACCAGGTCGGCCCACGCCTTGGCCAGCGCGGCGTTGCTCGCGTTCTTGCGGTCGATGAGGTTGGGCGCGAACGCGTTGTAGGTGCTCTCGTCGGGGCGCGTGATGTTGGCCACGACCGAGTGGGAGAGCAGCACGCAGTTGATCCCGCGGTCGACGCACTCCGAGAGCAGGTCGAGCAGGCGCGAGAACTCCTCGACCACGGAGGCGTACCCCTTGCCGTAGCCCGGCGTCTCGATGCTCTCCCAGCCGTTCCTGGCCATGACGTGGGCGCGCGCGAGCGCCTCGGCGGCGTCGGCCGTGTCGATCACGAGCGTGGAGCAGGGCACCTCGCCGTTGCGCGCGGCGCGGACCTCGTCCACGAGCATCGACCAGCTGGTGGGGCGGGGGAGCCTCGCCACGGGCAGCCGCGCCGTGCCGCCGTCCACGTCGATGAAGACCGGCTCGGGCATCTGGGCGGCGAGCGTCGACTTGCCGATGCCCTCGGGGCCGTAGAAGAGCGCCTTGGCGGGTCTGCCCTGCACGCCGCAGATGAGGTCGTATCTCGCCATGGCTACCACTCCATCCCGGGGTCGATGGGCGCGAAGCCCGGCTCGGGCTCGGGTCCGGGCCCGTCGGCGCCGCGCACGCGGCCGTCCTCTATCACGAGCGTGCAGGTGTCGTCGTCGGCCACGCGCGTGCCGATCACCTGGATGCCCTCGGATGCGCACCAGGCGCCGAACTCCATGAGAGTGGCGCGGTCCATCTGCTCGAGCTTGTCCACCAGCACGAAGCCGCACGAGGGCTTGATCGCGCGCACGATGGCCGTGGCCACCTTGAGCTGGTCGGAGCCGCTCATGTCGCCCCACGTGCGCCCCTCGTAGGCGAGGACGCCGTCCTCGACCGCCAGCCCGGGCAGCGGCAGCGGCGCGTTGTCGAGCAGGTTGAGCCGCTTGCAGCGCAGCGCGTCGATGCGGTCGGAGAGCACGTTGTACTCCTGGCGGATCCTGGCCGCGTCCTCCTCGGCGGCCCGCTTGGCCGCGTTCTCGCGCACGTGGGCGTTCACGAGCTCGATGCCGGCGATCGAGGTCTCGATCTCCTCGGTCGACTCGTCCACGAGCTCCTCCGCCGTCCTGCGCGCGGTCTCGAGGTCGGATGCCGCCCCGTCCATCTCGGCGGCCACCTGCGCGGCCTCCGCCTCGAGGGCGGCGATGCGCTCGCGCAGGGAGGCCGACTTGGCGGCCAGCGCGTCGGCCCTCGCCGAGAGCTCGCCCACGCGGGCGCGCTTGCGCATGTTCTCGCCGTTGCGCGCCAGGATCTCCTGCTGCTCCCGGATGAGCTCCGCAGCAGAGACCGGCTCCGCCGGCGCGTCCTCCCAGAACGCCATCTCCTCGGCCGCCTTTGCCTTGCGCTCGGCGTCGCGACCCACGAGCGTGCGCTCCTGGTAGGCCGCGCGGATCTGCTCGTCGAGCCTCTGCAGCTCGTCGCCCACGCCGATCACCTTGAGAAGGGTCTCGGCCTTGGCCTTGTCGCTCGACTCCAGGAACTTGGGCAGGTTGAGCGCGAGCTCCTCGAGCAGCGAGCTCAGCAACTGCTGGCCGGCTCTCTTCCCCTCGGGGTCGGTCACCCTGAGGTCGCCGTTCACGCCCCTGCGCTCGGCCACCAGCCCGTTGCTGAGCTCGACCCTGAGGCGCGCCTTGGACGCCGCGCCCTCGCGGTTGGGGCTCGCCGGGCGCAGCCTGTCGCCGCCCAGCGCCCACGCGATCGCGTCGAGCACGCTCGTCTTCCCGGCGCGGTTCGCGCCGCCTATCACGGTAAGGCCGTCCTCGGCGACCTCCACCTCCACTGCCCTGAGGCGCTTGAAGTTCTCCGCCTCGAGCCTCACCACCTTCACCGGCTGCATGCCGACACCTCCTTGCTCATCTTCTTCCTCGATCTCTTCCTCATGACCTCGTCAACCTCGCGGCGCGTGATGCCGAAGCGCCTCGCGATCTCGGGGGATCCGACGCCCCTGCTCCTGAGCAGGGCGATCCCCGCCTCGTCCGCCGGGCTCATCGCCGCCCTCCCTTCTTGAGCGTCTCGACCAGGCTCGCCAGCTCAGCCCAGATCGCCAGGAGCACCGCCAGGAGCATCAGGGCGTACATCACGCACGCTACCGTCGCGAGCATGGTCCCTCCTCCCTGGCGCGCCTGATCCACGCGTCGACGTTCTTGCGCGACGTCCCCAGACGCGCGGCGATGACGGCGGTGGAGAGCCCCTCGGCGGCGAGCTGCACCGCGCGGGCGACCAGCGGGTCGTTCGCAGCGGTCTTCCTAGGCCTTCCCATCAGCGCTCACCTCCAGAGGGGGGGGTGACGAGCTCGCGCAGCTCCCGCACGGGGATGCCGCATGCCCTGGCCACCTCGTGCTCGAGCGAGGCGCCCTCGCTGGCGCGCCAGCCGTCGAGCATCACGGCCATGTCGTAGAACGCGCCGGTCCCGTTGCGCGTGGATTTGGGCGAGGTCAGCTCGCCGAGCGTGCGGAGCATGAACCAGCTGTGGGGCTGCCCCGCCGCTCCGCCGTGCTCGAGCGCCCTGCGCGGGTTGTAGACATGGACGGCGCCCGCCCTGCGGATGGCGAGCTCCGCCTCCTCGAACGCTGCTCGGTTGCCGTCGGGCAGCCCGGTGATGGGGCCGCTCAGGAAGACGCGCTTGCCCTGGACCGCGCTCATGCGGGCATCACCCGCACCTCGTCCATCTCCTTCCGGCGCTCCGCGTCGCGGATCTCGTAGACGTGGTGCTCGACCATGCCGCTGACGCTGCGGAGCATGTCGGCGAACAGCTGCAGGCCGTCGAGGTCGTGGGCCATCTCGGCCTCGGCGCGGTCGGCCAGCTCCAGCGCATAGCAGGTGAAGCGTGCGCGCGGGTCCTCGACGGACGCGGTCAGCTCGAGCGCGTAGTCGTTCCTCTCATCCATCTCTTCTCTCCTTTCCAGCCCGCGCCTAGAGCGCGAGCCCCATCCCGACGATCGCGGCCAGCAGGTACAGCGGCCACGCCTCCTTGAGCAGGAAACCCCTCATCGTGCTAGACTCCTTTCCAGCACCCCTTCCGGGGCGCTCTCCGAGCCGTCCATCCGCTTCTCACGGCGACCGATGGGCGGCTTTCCCTTGGCCTTCCATTCCTCGAACGCGGCCATGTTGGCCGGGTCCTCGAAGAACTCCCGCGCCATGCGCACGAGCTCCTCCATGGGCGTGCGGGCCCTGCGCTCCATGGCTACGCCTCCGCGGCGGGCGCCTGGCGCCCTGCGAGCTGGTCGAGGCTGATGCCGTAGCGGTCGGCGATCGCCCACGCCTCCTCGAGCCCGATGGAGCCGTCTCCGGTCTCCCACGCGCTCACGGTGGACGGGGACGCGCCGATCTGATCGGCGAGCGCGGCCTGGGTGAGCCCCCGGTTCTTGCGCTCCACGATCAGCGATCCCTTGATCGACTTGTTCCGCTGGTCTTCCGTGGTTGCCACTTCTCCTCCTTCCGGTCCCGCCCGTTCTCGGGGTATCCGTTGTCAACCCCGAGAACGAAAATCCCTATCTAGATAGGGATGAACTAATTCCTTGCTCATCCCTTAGATTTAGTCGCAACAAGACTAAATCTGAAATTGAGATTAGTCGTAAAGCGAGCAGAAGTCAACAAAAAACTTCAAAATGCGTTGATTTTTTAGTCGTATGACACTAAAATCTCAGTTACAGGAAAGTGAAGGGAAAGAAGGAGAGATGAAGACGAATCTCCAAAGCCTTCGCAAGGCGGCGGGTTACAACAGCGCTCGAGCGTTCGCTGAGGCTGTTGGCATCTCGGTCAACACCTATACAGGCTACGAGCAAGACAGGATCAAGCTCACGCTTGAGAAGGCGTGGCAGCTTGCCGATTTTCTCAGCTGCACATTAGATGAGCTCGCAGGCCGCCCATTCGATGACGAGCGCACATTTGCCGACCCGCGCCAGGCGGAGCTGAACAAGTGCTGGGACGAGTGCGAGGAGGGCGACCGCACCGCCATCCTCCGCGTGGCGAAGAGCTTCGCCGCCCAGGAGAAAAGCGACGGCGCCCCGCCTGGCCGAGGTGATCCCGTTCCGTCCCAGGCGATAGCGTAGGGGAGAGGCATGGCTGATGATGCGAAACCGCAGGTAATTGGCAATGGAAAGGCCGATTGCGCCTGTGATAGAATACGAGGTGACAGAACCGGGGGCACCTCTCGAAGAAGTGGCAATCCCCCGGTCGTTCATTTTTCGAACGACTTCACCCCGAAAGAGGACCCTCCCGAGCCCATGACGGCGCAGCAGCGTTTGGAGAAGCTCGCGTCGAAGGGCTTCAGGGGCTCCTATGACGAGTCGGACGCCTTCTTCCTCGGCAGGATCAGCTATCAGCATGCGAGCGAGTACTTCGACGTGTTCGCGGGGGTCGAGGATCCGACGGTCTCGATGCTCCACCGGGCGATTCTATTCGATAGGACGCTGCAGTCCATCCTGCTTGAGAGCATCGGGCTCTTCGAGCTGCAGTTCAGGGCACAGTATTCCTATGCCCTCTCCGAAGCGCGCGGCGCATTCGCGCATCGTGACCCCGCCAACTTCAAGGACCCCGACCACTATGCCTCGTTCCTCAAGAGCTACGAGAGGGAGTTCAACAGACAGCTGAAGAACAGGAACCCCTCGGTCTTGTCCGCCTATGAGCGGTACGGGGACGTTCCGACATGGGAGGCGGTCGAGATCCTGTCGTTCGGGACGCTCTCCATGCTCTACAACAACACCAGGAGCAAGAAGGTGAGGATGGCCGTCGCCGACTCGTTCGGGACGAACTACGACAACCTTGTCAGCTGGACGAGGTCGATCGCGACCATCAGGAACGCCTGCGCACATTTCAACAGGGTCGCAGGGAAGAGGCTCGTCTCCATTCCCAGGAGGATACCCGGCGTCGGGGGCGACAACGCCACCGTGTTCTACGGGATCCTCGTGCTTGCCCATCTCCTGAACCAGGGGAAGATCTTCTACTCCGATATCTCGATGTCGTACACGGTGACCCTGGTCGGCGAGATCATGCAGCTGTTCAGCAGGTACAGGGAGTTCGTCCCGCTTTTCGGCTTCCCAGATGATTGGCTCGAGACGATCACCAAAGAGGAGGTGCTGGGGCTGCCGACGGATGGCCGCGCTCTAAGCCTCCCCGACGATCCGAACGTTCCGCTGAGCATCAACTTCTTCAACCCCGAGAAGGGGGAATACTCGCACGTGAGGATCGGTTAGCAGAAAAGCGCCCCGGCGGATGTTGCAGCACCCGCCGGGGCATGTGTCCAGACCAAGCAGGAAGGACGGTTTGATTATATGGCCGATGCGGTCATCTATGCACGCTATTCGAGCGAGCGGCAGCGCGACGAGTCCATCGAGGACCAGATCCGCGTCTGCACCGCCGAGGCCGAGGCGCAGGGCGACAGGCTCGTGGGCGTCTACGCCGACAGGGCGCTCACGGGCACGACCTCGCAGCAGCGCGCGGAGTTCCTGCGCATGGTGTCCGACGCCGCCAGGGGCGGCTTCTCGAAGGTCTACGTCTACAAGCTCGACCGCTTCGCGCGCAACAGGTTCGACTCCGCCATCTACCGCCGCGAGCTCCAGAGGCACGGCGTGGCGCTCGTGCCCGTCGCCGAGCACATCCCCGAGGGCCCCGAGGGCATCATCCTGGAATCGCTCATGGAGGGCATGGCCGAGTACTACTCCGCGAACCTCTCCCAGAACGTGCGGCGCGGCCTGGAGGGCAACGCCCTCAAGTGCATGCACAACGGCGTGAAGGTCCTCGGCTACCGCAACATGCCCGACGGTCGCTACGAGGTGGACGGGGAGAAGGCCGCACTCGTCCGCGGCATCTTCGAGATGTACGCCCAGGGCATGAGCCTGGGGATGATCGCGGAGGAGCTCGACGCGGCGGGCGAGAGGACGATCTTCGGGAAGCGGTACACCCCGGCGTTCATCTCGCGCATCCTGCACAACGACAAGTACATCGGGACCTACCGGTTCCGCGAGGTGGAGGTCGAGGGCGGCATGCCGCGCATCATCGACGACGCCCTCTGGGATGCGGTGCAGTCGCGCCTCGGCGCCATCCACATGCGCAGCCCCGGCAGGGGCCGCTGCCCGGATCCCTACATCCTCACGGGCAAGCTGTTCGACCGGGAGGGCAGGCCGTACCGCGGCGAGTCGGGCAGGGGCAGGTCCGGGAGGAAGTACTGCTACTACCAGTGCGCGGAGACGGGCGACGCCGTCCGCAAGGACCTCATCGAGGGCGTAGTCGCGGAGGCGGTGTCCGACCTGCTCTCCTCGGGCTCTGAGCTCTCGGAGGAGCTGGCCGACTCCATCCTCGCATGCCAGGACGAGTCGGACGAGCGCGACCTGCAGGACATGGAGCGCATCCGGAAGAGGATCGAATCAGTCGAGAAGGGCATCGGGCGGCTCGTCGACCTCGTCGCGGAGGGCGTGGACCCCGCCCGCACGGCGGGCAAGATCGGCGACCTCGAGGAGGAGCGCGCCGCGCTGCAGGCCGAGCTGCGGGAGCTCGAGAGGCGCTGCCCGAGGCTGACGCGCGAGATGGTGGAGTTCTTCCTGATCAAGCTGCTCGAGGGCGACGCGCCGCTGCCCGTGGTGGAGGGGTTCGTCTCGAGGGTCGTCATAGGCGGCGGCGACGGCCCGGACGACGATCCTGATGGCGGCGGTCCGGGCGGGGGCCGCGGGGTGACGGTCTACTTCACCGTCTCCGCAGGTGGGGGGCTATATCGGATAGGGTCTCCCAATCCCAGCCACGCACGCTCCGGGCCGCCTAGCTGCGGCCCGTTTTCTTTCGCGCCGAAATCAGCAGGCAGATCGCGAGGGCGGTCGCGCATCCCGCCATGTCGATGAGGACGTCGA